>Ga0210240_100228_pt1 | contig 46117 bp, 4 predicted proteins | sample ChrtobMetP5a_4mM_FD_155463 | JGI IMG/M metagenome (GOLD analysis project Ga0210240, IMG submission 155463) | Chrysochromulina tobin associated microbial communities from unialgal haptophyte culture, Seattle, Washington, United States - P5a_4mM | ecosystem: Host-associated > Algae > Haptophytes >...
CCCTCGCCTCCTCCGCCGCCGCCGCCACCCTCGCCACCACCTCCATCCCCGCCACCGTCGCCGCCACCCTCACCGCCACCGCCGTCGCCTCCTCCACCCTCGCCACCACCCTTACCACCACCGCCCTCGCCACCACCCTCGCCGCCCCCACCGTCGCCACCACCCTTGCCTCCCCCTTGGTTACCAGACAAGGCCCCCTTGCCTCCTCCTATACCACCACCCTCGCCTCCGCCCTCGCCGCCACCCTCGCCACCACCTCCATCCCCGCCGCCGTCGCCGCCACCCTCACCACCACCGCCGTCGCCTCCTCCACCCTCGCCACCACCCTTACCACCACCACCTTCACCACCACCCTCGCCACCACCACCCTCGCCACCGCCCAAGCCTCCGCCCAAGCCACCGCCGCCATCGCCACCGCCGCCCTCCCCTCCACCGCCCTCGCCGCCGCCGCCTTCGCCGCCGCCCTCGCCTCCACTGCCCTCGCCGCCACCTTCGCCGCCGCCGCCCTCGCCACCGCCCTCTCCGCCCGTGGTCCCCCCCTCGCTATGCTCGGCCGTCAACGGCCGTCCGGCGCACGTGTTCGAGCGTGAGTACTTGCAGCTTGTCGTGTACGAGAATGCGACCCTTACCGACCCTCTGCGCGTCGCTCTGCTCCGCGCCCTCTCGTCCATGCAAGCCGAGCGCCGAGGCTGGAGCGCCACCATCCGTCAGAGTCTCCTCGGCGTGCCAGAACGCGTTACGCGTATTAACGACACCACCGTCCGAATTGCCATCGACGCACATCCCGGGTATGCCATCGACTCGCCCGAGACCCTCACGCTGGTCGTCCCAGCCAAGCTGGTCGTCTCCGGCCAGCCACTGACGTCCACCTTCAGTCACGGCGCCGTCACGGGCTCTGCTGGCCTGCGCATCGACGCAGAGCCCGGGAACGCGAGCATTGCTCTCCGCGATGGCTCGTTGCTCACGAGGGCCATGCTGCGCTCGGCGACCGAATACTCGCTCGCCCTCGCCCTCTACAGTGGCGAGCGATGGCATCCTGCGATTGGCCGGAACGATAAGTACTGCCTCGAGGGAGATCTCATCTGCCCGAGCCGTCAGCTACTCGCCTCCCTGCGGACGCATCCCCCAGTCATATACCATGACGTGGGAGGTATGCAACTAGCGCCGGCTGAGGCGTTCACTGCCTGGAACGCGCTGATGACAGAGGTGGAGACGGATGAGCTCGCTCATCTGCGCCTCTCTCGGCTCTCTGACACGCTCGTCGAGCTGTCACTGCCCCAGATGGCGCAATACTTTGTCACTTCGGCTGAAGCGCTTGAGGTGACGCTGCCTGCATCTGCGCTGCTCTCCAACGCTCCGCTTGCAATCGAGAACCCGCTCACGATCACCATCAATGCGACCAACGGGCGAGCGGTGCTGTCTGGCTCGTTCACACGACGCGCGTCGCTTCGTGAAACGTCCATCCAGCTCGACGAGCTGCGGCTGCGCATCACTCTTTTTGACGACCTCTGGGTGGACCCTCTCAGCCCCCAGGCTTGCCTCGAGCTCACTTCGGGTCTGCTTGCTGCCCCAGCCACGTTGCTGGGATGGACGGCGACGGTGCTTCCGGACCTTTCGTCGCTCAACTTCACGAGGGTTAACGACACCGTCCTCGACCTGGTCATCGTCGGTCGGGCGGGCGGAGCTGCTCGGTACGATCTGCCCGACCAGATCGAGGAGTTGACCGTCGTCCTGCCCGCCTCCGCGATCGCCTCGGCCGTCGTGCAGGTCGTCGAGCCACCGTTGCGTATCGAGCCGGTGCCGTGCACTCTAGCCCTTGAGGGCACTCTTGTGGGTGCGTCAGAGGAGGCGTTGCGCTCGTCCGGCGGGAATGACCTCGTCATCGTGCTCTCGGGATGCACATGGGCTATCAATCGGACCATCGGCCGAGAGATTCATCACTTTTGGGCCGCGGACGATGCCCCCGCGCACCTGCTCGCCGGCATCCGCTCCGATCAGGCGGAATCGGGCGGTCTGAACGCGATGCTCGATGTGACTGCGCCCAACGTGACGCTCGTCAATGCGAGTGCGGTCGTCATCGGCTTGCCGCCGCTCCCCAAGTACGACATCCACGCCCCGGAGCTGGTGCGCGTCACCATTCACTCGTCGCTCGTCTCGTTTGGCGCACCTGTCATGAACGCGGGCGCCTTTTCGATCGCGGCGGTCCCAGGCACGCTCGCGATCGCAGTCGAGTCGGTGCAGCTCGCGCCTCGACGGCCATCGAGCGAGCTGACCGAAGCCGCCATGCAGTCGCGCACCAACGTCTTGCGGCTCACCTTGGCCAACGACACGTGGGCGGCGGCTGTGGGACTATCCAGCATCGAGGGCCTTGCCGCCACAGCCTCGCTCCTCGCCAGCATGATTTCGAGTGGCTCGGAGGCACGAGGCTGGAATGCGGTCGCGTCCAGGGCGCTCGAGCCGAGGCACGTCTCTCGCGTCAGCGAGGCCGAGCTGCGCGTCGATCTCCCTCCCATGGACCTGTACGACCTCACCGAACCGGAGACGGTAGTGGTGACGCTCCCGCTTGCCTCGGTGCGCTCTGCGGCCGCGGTGCCGGCCGCCTCGTTCGTGATCAGCTCGGATGCGCCGCAGCTCTCTCTCGGAGGCACGCTGCTCGGGCAGGGGGGGCTCACAGAGCAAGCACTTGCGACCGCGGGGGAGCTGACCCTTGTGCTCAGCTTGATCGGCGCGACTTGGCGGGAAGCCGAAGCTTGGGGCGCCGACGGCGCCGGGCACCGCACGCCGAACTACACGTTGGCGCAGTCGGTGCTCAGTTCGATCGAGTGCACCACCGATCAGCCCTCAGGCTACAATGCCGTTGTGCGCCCTCGCCTTGCGGCCGAGGATGTGCGATACGTGGACGGGATCACGCTCGTCATCACCTTCTCCCAGTTCGCTGTGTACGAGATCGCGCAGGCCGAAACGCTCAGGCTGCACCTCCCGAGCGAGGCGACTCACTCTCTGAATGCCACCCTTGCGGCCTTCGACCTCGTCGTCCGGCCTACGCCCGGCCAGATGGACCTCAACGGCACCCTGTTGCTCGACGGCCTCAAGGAGACAAGTCTCTCTGCGGCCGTGCCGGGGGCGCCCTCTGTGTATGAGCTGTACGTCGAGCTGCGCCACGATACCTTTGTGAGCCATCTGACGGCGGACATAGTGGCGGATATTCGTCACGGCTTGCGCTCCTCAACAACCATCGCCACCTCCTTCAACGCGGTCCTGCAGCCGCTCGTCCGCGTTGAGCGACAGGCCGACTCTTTGCTCAAGCTGAGCATCCCCGCGTCGGCAAGCTACGAGATTCTGATGGACGAGACGCTCTCCCTCGAGCTACCGCCGAGCTCGCTGAGCTCAGGCGCTAAGATCGTCGCCCCGCTGTTGCTGCGGGTGCTCGCTGCACCGGGCTCTCGTGCCGAGCTGACCGACCGTAATTCACTCAACGGCCGTTTCCTGCTGCGCGATAAGACGGAGAGCGATCTGCGCTCCATGGAATCGCTCGAGCTGCAGATCGTGCTCACGGGCGACCTCTTCCGCGACGACGTGGGCGAGGCTTCCGAAGCCAGTTGGGCGCTGCTCCGATCGCTTACCTCGCTTCAGAGCGAGTCGGCCACGGGCTGGAACGCGGTGGTCCGGCCCCTGCTGAGGCCGAGTGACATCACGCGCATAGATGGCACCACGGTCGTGCTCTCGATCCCGCAAGCGGCCGCGTACGACATTACCGCTCCTGAGACCATTTTCGTCGAGATACCAGCGGAGGCCGTGCTCTCGGGAGCCAGCCTCGCGGTGGTTGCCGCAGGGCCGGCGGGAGCGCTGATCATCGATGCCACGCGCGGCAGTGCCACCCTCTCAGGTACCCTCCTTGCCAATGCCAACGGCGAGTCGATCCAATCGGCGAACGGCCAGAACTACCTCACCATGTACCTGAACGATGTGGACTTTGTCGATGCGCTGCTGACCTCCGAGGATCTCCAGACGGAGCTCGCCCGTGCCGTGCTCGCCGAGGCCTCGGACGCAGAGTTCGGCTGGAACACGATCGTGCGGCAGACGCTCAACTACACGAACGTGCGCGTCATCGACCTGCGCACCGCCAACATCACCATCCCGCAGTTCGCCGCGTACTCCATCAACTCGCCCGAGACCATCTCGGTCGTGCTGCCGCCTTCGGTCCTTCGGCAGTCGGGCAGCAATGCGCAGCCGATCTCGGCCCAGCCCAGCTTCATCGTGCAGGCGCCCGCGCCCATTGGTCTCTTCAGCGGCACGATGCTCCAAAACATCGCAGAGGCGGACCTGCGCCGACAGGCCAATTACTCGCTCTCGGTCACGCTGAGCGGCGACGAGTGGGCGGAGGGCATCGGTGAACCGTGTACCGATGGGGCCTTTTGCGTCACCACCGCGATGCTCGACGCGCTCGTGGCCACCAGCTCGCGCAACTCCTTCGGCTGGAACTCGATCGTACGCGGCACGCTACCCGCCGAGGCCGTGACACTCGACCGGGCGACGCAGCAGATCACAATCACGTTCCCAAGCTATCCCACGTACGAGATCGATTCTCCGGAGACCATCACGCTCACGCTCCCTAGCTCGTCGGTCAGGAGTGGCAGCCGCGTTTTCGTCGCGCCCGCCTTCCGGATTCGCGCCTCGAGCGGTGCGGTGCTCGTCTCAGGTCGGGCGCTCGAACGCCTCACCGAGGAGGATTTGCGCATGGCCGCCGCGGGTACCCTGACGTTCGAGCTGACCACGGTCAATGACACGTGGGATGCATTTGTGGGGCACCGATATGTCAACCCGGCGGCCACGGAGGCCTTGCTGAGTGGGGTTCGCTCGTCGTCCAATGAACCCAACGGATGGAATGCCGTCGTCGCGCCCCGGCTGCAGAAGCTCAATGTAAGGCGCGAGCAGACGACAGTCGTTACGGTCACACTGCCGACGTGTCCAACGTACGACATTTCGGTGCCGGAGACGATTAGCGTCTCGATCCCAGGCGCCGCCCTCGAAGCGGGGCAGAGGGTCTTGGCAAGTCCCTCGTTTGTGGTCATCGCCACCGCTGGGCGCGCGGAGTTCGGAATCGTGACAGATGCGAGCAGTGGCCTGACTGGCACGACCCTGACCGAGGCGCACGTACGCTCGATCTCGCCCGCCCAGATCATGCTGCGACTCTTCAACGACGAGTTCGCCGGCACGCTCGGCATGCGCACAGGCGCGGACGTGACCATGAGCCTTTTCGCGGGCTTGATCTCGTCAGATGCGGCGCATGGGCCCGAGGACCGTGGCTGGAGTGCCGTTGTGCGGCCGTCCCTCGTCTATTCCGACCTCCGGCGCGTCGACGCCACGACGGTCGTCATCACGTTGCCGGCTCTCCCTGCATACCACATCGACGCACCGGAGACGCTGACCGCGTACATTCCCGGCGCTGCCCTTGTGTCCGGGGAGCCCATTGTGGCGACGCCGAGTGTGGTGATCGAGGCGCTGCCGGGTGTGGCAACGCTCCACGGCCCGCTCCTGTTCGACACACGCGAGGAGCGCTTCCAGCTCCACCACCCGCCGCCGCCGTCACTACCGCCGCTGCTCCCACCATGGAGCCCGCCGGCTCCACCGTCGCCGCCATCGCCTCCAAGCTATCCACCCGACGAGGCTCCGCCTTCGTCGCCCCCACCATCAGCACCACCACGGCGTCCACCGCCTCCTTGCCCACCCCCCCCGTTGCCACCCTCGCCGTCGCCTCCGCCGCCAGGCGCACCGCCACCGTCGTATCCACCCAAGCCGCCTCCACGTCCCCCACCTGAGCCACCCCCCTCTCCGCCGCCCTTGCCACCTCTACCGCCACGGAGCCCACCGCGACTCACACCTTTTCCACCACACCCTCCCCCGCCGCCGTCACCGCCACCCCGTCGCCCGCCATCTGTGCCGCCGCCGCCGTTTCATCCGCCGCCGCTGCCTCCAGTGCCATCGGACACAGGCGCGTACGCGCCGCCCCCGCCCTTGGTGCCACCACCTGCGCCGCCGCCGCCGCCTTACGAGGTAACGTTAGCCGCGGGCGACCACAGTGTGAATATCACACTCTTCGGAGACCGGATCGCCGACGATGCCAACCTCGACGAGCTCGCGCTCGAGCTCATCTACTCGATGCAATCGAATGAGTTGGCCGAAGGCGCGTGGGAGTCGACCGTGCTTGCTACCTTATCGGGCAAGAGCGACGTGGTGACCGTGCTCGATGAGCACACCCTCGCTGTCCGACTCCCCACATCCTTGCTGTACAACACGCGGGCGCCAGAGACCATCTCCGTCGTCGTGCCCGGCGCACTGCTCGCTTCGAAGCAGCGCACAGTCGCGCGCCCGGCCTTTGTCATCTATGCGACCCGCGGCAGCGCGACGCTCGGCGGCACCCTCTTCGAGTCGAATCGCGAGCACCACCTGCGCGAGGCGGCAACGGACGGCACGGCGCTGACGCTCGACGTGACGCTCGAGGGCGATCGGTTCGTCCGCAATCTCAACCGGAGACTGCCTCTGATTGGCCCTGATTGTCTTGTGATGACCGCTGATTGTACCCCTCTTCAGGTTCGTGCGCCATCTCAATCTGGCCGAAGGCGCCGAGATTGTGCGCGAGCTGCTCTCCGGTCTGCGGGCAGTGCCCCGGTTTGTGGGCGGCCAGCAGCTCGAGAGCGCAGAACGGCATGGGTGGGACGTGGAAATGGCGCCGTTGCTCACGGAGAAGAGCGTGGTACGGCTGGACGACACGCATCTTCGAATCTTCTTGCCGCAGGCGGCGCGCTTTGACCTGCTTGCGTCGCAGGCTGTGGAACTGACGATCCCAGCTGCGGCCGTGCTTTCGAATGAGCGCATCGAGGCACGGAACACGCTGCAGCTGCGGGCTGAGGCCGGGTACGTCAGGTTATCAGGATCCCTGCTCGATGGCACAGAAGTCGCGGTGCAGACCGGGGCGTCGCTCTTCCTCACGCTCCACTCGGACGCATGGGTGGCTGACATTGGCCGCGCTGGCGAGGCCACCGAAGCGTTGCTCGAGGGCATTCGCGCCTCCGGAACCGAGCCGACGGGCTGGACGGCCATCGTCACGCCTCAGCTTGCATCGAACGCCTTCGGCCGGTACGGCAACGTCTGGCGGCTCAACGACACGACCATACGCCTCGACGTGAGGGCTCCCGCATACGAAATCACGGCGCCCGAGATGCTCTCGTTTGTGATCCCGTCGATTGCGCTAGCCTCGAAGGATGCCAATTGCACCGTATACCCCTCCCTTTCGATCGCCTCGACGCCCGGAGCACTCACGTTCGCCGGCGGGCTGTGCAACGTCACGATGCGCACCGTACCCACATGCGAGGTGAGTCGTTTCTTTCCCGCTCGTCGCATGGGCGAATCGTGCAACCGCACGCTCAGCGACGAGCACGTGTGCTTCTCTCGTGACACGTGGGTCCAAACGGGCCTTGCCAACTCGGCGCCGTGGAGCTCGATAGAGAGCTACTTCAACGCCACGCTCGAGTTTCGGCTGAGTAACGACTCGTTCGTGCCCGCAGTAGGCGCCAGGACAGCCGAGGGCGACGCCGCCACGACCCAGCTTCTAGCCGGGCTGCTCTCTGACCAGAATGAGGAGGGCGGTTGGAACCAAGTCATTCGGCCGAGGCTTGCACCCTCGATGCTCCAGCGGATCGATGCGCAGACGCTCGTCCTCAGCATGGCGCCTGTGCCCGAGTACCGCATCGCCTTCCCAGAGACCATTGGGATGCGTGTGCCCGCGAGCCTGCTCGTATCTGAGGCCGATCTCGAGGCGGCGATGACGCTTGAGATCTCGGCCACGCCGGTCAGCCGCGGTGCACGGCTCTCGGGCACGCTGGTCACCAGTGGGGACGAGATTCTAGTACGCTCGGCGGGCGCCGACGTGCACGTGGTCATCTCCCTCGAGAACGACACGTTTGCATTGCTTCCCGGGTACGAGAGGGCGCTCGTCGCTGGCTTCCGCTCGCTTGCGACGGCTCCTGAGGCTGGAGGCTGGGAGGCCATGCTCACCCCAGCCCTGACGCGTGATCTGGACGCCTATCTCGTCGACAATCGCACGATGCGCCTTGGATTCCCACAGGCCGCCGCGTACGACATCACCGCGCCCGAGGCGATCGCCTTTACCGTACCGGCGGCGGTGCTCGCCTCGCGCCGGGAGCTCGAGGCGGCCCCCACGCTGCTGATCCTAGCAGAGCCTGGCAAGGCGTCCGTGACCGGCACGCTGCTCGAGCACCCTGATGAGCTCACGCTTCAGATGGGCAGAGAAGGGGCCAGCGGCACACCTCTCACGCTGCAACTCGAGCTCGTCCATGACACGTGGGTCGATTGGCAGGAGCAGGGCAACAATCCATTGGTGCGCACGCTGATTGGGCTGCCTGCTGGCGCCATGCCGCTCCCGCTCCCGCTTCCCGAATCGTCGTGGGACGCAGTGATCGATGCGATCACAAGCGTGGGCGCCGCCGGTGGCCTCGGGACTGGCTGGAGCGCCACGGTGACGCCGGTGCTACGCGCGGCGAAGGACGCTGCGATTGCCGCGCAATGCCTGCTGCTGCCCTTCAACTCGACCAATCTTGTCAAAGATTTGCGTTGGGTGTCCGGGATCCCGTATGCAGTGAACGTATCGGCACCTGATCCTTTGGCGCCGCGTGCGCATGCAGAGATCCACTACGTCAACCGGACCATCTTCGCGCCCTGCCCGACCGACTTGCGCATCGTGGCTCTGGATGCGCATACGCTCTCCATCAGCTTGCCTCCGATTGCGGCGTACAACATCTCGGAGCCCGAGAGTGTGCTTGTGACCGTGCCCGGAAGCATCGCCAGGTCCGGCCGTTTCTACGCCGCGTGGCCGCCGCTCGTGCTGCTACCACAGCGCGGATCGGCCGTCCTCGAGCGTCGTGTTGGCGCGGGCTCGTCGCTCCTCGAGGCTGACGAGACCCTGCTGCGTGCCAACGCCACCTCGCTGGTGATTCGCCTCGAAGGCGATGAGTGGGTGGAGAGCGAGTTGAGTGGCATGTTTGAGGGGCTCACTTCGCGCGGCTCGGATCCGTTTGGATGGGACGCAGTGGTGGGCCCGCGGCTCACTTTGGACATGCTCCAGCTCGTCGATAACCAGACGCTCCTCCTCTCTCTGCCGCCCATGCCGCAGTATGATCTGATCAGCCGCGAGGACGTGGTCATCACCATCCCCTCCCGCTGCGTGCGCACCAACCTTCGACCGTCAGGCCACCTTCAATTCACCGTCGATGCGGTCGCCGGCTCCGCCATCGTTCAATTCAACGCGAGCGCAACTCTCATCCAGGAGCGCTCGATTGCCGACCTCGAGGCAGACTCGGTGTCCTTTGTCGTGCTGCTCGAGAACGACACCTTCGCCGCCGAGCTCACCGTCGAGATTCTCGACGGCATCCGCTGTGTACTCTCCACGGAAGTTAACGGCTGGGAGGCGGTTGTGCGGCCGGCCTTGTCACTAATTCATCTTCGGCGACAGAGCGACCGGGAGTTGCACGTGTCGGTACCCCGGGTGAGCGCGTACAGCATTGCGCGCCCGGAGACGATTGTGGTCACACTGCCTGCAAGCGCGCTCAACTCGGGCAAGGTGATCATCGCCACGCCGCCAATCGTCGTGATGCCGACACCGGGCGTTGCCTTCGCCAGCGGGTCGTTGCTGGCCAATCTCTCGCAGACGGCCATCAACGACTTTGGCGGGCAACAGCTGACCCTCACGCTGAGCGACGATACCTTTTCGGATGCTCTCACGAGCAACGTTTCGGCGGCTGTCGCCCTTGAGGTTCTCCACGGCATCCAATCCCTTCCGAACGGCGCGGGCATATGGGAAATGACCGTCCGACCGGCACTCAACGTGTCCGCCCTGCAGGTCCTCAGCCCGCAACGGCTGACAGTGACGTTGCCGCAGGTCGCCTCGTACAGGCTGTCCGAACCTGAGACGCTTCTCGTCGTGCTCCCCGCAGCGGCCGTGCTCTCCAACCAATCGATCGTGGCAGAGCCATCGTTCATCATCGTGCCTGCTGCAGCGAGCGTCACGCTGCTCACCGCATTGGACGGCGCCGATGAGACGGCCCTGCGCCCTGCTGTCGACATCTATGCTCCCCGACCGACGATCACGCTCATCCTGACGGGCGATGCGTGGCACCCGAGCGTTGGCAATCTGAGCGTGCCAGGGGCAACCATCAAGCTGCTACAGAGCCTCTTCTCCTTACAGTCAGAGCTCCACGGATGGAACTCGCGCGTGCTCCCGGTCCTGACCCCGCAGACGCTCGTCAGAATCTCGGATACGATGGTGATCATCACGGTGCCCGCCGTAGCCGAGTACGATGTCGACGCCCCAGAGACGATCACGCTCGCAGTGCCACCCGAGTCGGTGATAGGCCGCCAGGTGATCACGACCCCCCAGCGCATAGTCATCACTCCCGAGCCAGGACGAAGCCTTCTGGGCGGGCAGATCTTCTACAACAACACCGAGCCGTCGCTTCAACGTGAGCGGCTGGTGCAGCCCATGTACCAGCAGAACGCGACGGCCACCGTCCGAGGCACCTTAGTGGAAGTGCCGTCGGAGGAGACCCTGCGTGCGGGAGGGGCGACCTTGGTGCTGCAGCTGAGCGAGGACTCGTGGGCCAACACGAGCGTGGCGCTGAGCAGCTTCCTCGCTACCGGCCTGTTCGCCGATGGGGCGGAGCCCGGCGGCTTTAATGTGGCTGTGCTCCCAATGCTCCGCGCCACACAGCACGTCAACCTGAGCGAGGCAAACACCGTACTGACCATCACGTTCCCTCGGACGGCGTACTCGATTCGCTCCCCAGAGGTGCTGCACTTGAGCATCCCAGGGGCCGCGCTCGCGTCGGGTCGGAATGGGACGGCGGTGCAAGCGCTACGCATCGACGCGGCGCCAAGCCGTCTCTCGGTGCGTGCAGTCTTTCCGAGCGGGTCGGTCGGAAGGCCGCCGACGACGCTCGTGCTCGAGCTGCAGGACGCCGAGAGCGAGCCCTGGGCTGTGGGGATCCTCAACGACACAGAGCTACGGCGCCAGATCTTGCGAAGCTTCCAGAGCCGCCAAGACGAGCCGGGCGGCTGGGCGCAGACGGTCGCTCCGTTGCTGCAGGACAACTGCACGTGGTTCTTTGATGAGGGCAACGAGAATGCCACGGCGGACACTGGCCATAACCTGACCATTCGGCTACCATCTCCCATCCCGAGCTACTCGATCTCCGAGCCCGAGACGGTGGAGCTCAAGCTGCCAGGGGCCGCACTCGATGGTCGGCGTGCCGTCGGCGCGGCCGAGCATGCACTGCGCTTCGTCATCCGAGCCGCAGCTGCCTCGGCGGTGGATTTGCATGCGTACCTGGGCGACTCTGCCGCAGAGGCTCTCGAGGCGGATCAGCTGCGCGGCCCGACTGGGGTGCGCCTGCGGATCCGTTTGCATGGAGACCGTTTTGCTCCCGGCGTGGGGATCGACGAAGCTTCCACGCTCGATGTGCTCAGTGGGCTCGTGAGCCACGTCGATGCTACTGCCAACCCAGCCGGCTGGGCCGCGCTGGTGCAGCCTGCGCTCCGCCCCGACGATGTGAGGCGCCTCGACGAGCGCACGATTGAGATTTTGATGCCGCCCATGGCCGGGTATGAGATCAGTGCCCCCGAGACCCTCCGTGTCGCGTTGCCTCCGGCGCAACTGCTTTCGCGCCAACCGCCGGCGGCCCTCTCGAGCGAGATTGTCGTCCGGCCAACGGCACGGGAGCTTGCCCTCAGCAGCGAGACTCTGGTACGCCCTACAGGCAGCGTCAATGAGTCGACCGTTCGCGCCATCGACGGCTTTGCCACCGTCAACGTGACGCTCATGCACGAGGTGAATGGTTCGCGAGCATTTTGGGCGTTCGAGTACTACAACGACCCATTTCTGAGGCAAATGGCAAGGCTGGAGTTCCACAGGCAAGTGCATGCGACTCGTGCTGGCGAAGCCGAGGGTCGAGGCTTCAATCGCCTGATTCGAACGATCAGGGAGGGGCCGCGTGACGACATGACGATCCAACAGATCGACAACCACACTCTCATCCTCACGTTGCCTTCCCTCGCCGCGTATGACCCCTCGATACCCGAGTACGTGCACGTGTCAGCGCCGTCGTCGTCGTACTGCAATGCGCTCTTGTGCGACGAGTGCCCATGCACCAGCTTCGTCAACGGCGAGCACGTGCTGCCCTGGCTGCACGCGCCTGCCATCCTGCTGAGCGCCGAAGCGGGGTCGGCAGAGGCATGCATGATGGGCGTTTGCGTTCCTTTCGAGGCTTCGGGCGCTGGCCCACCCGCGGCCGTACTGCAAGCGGCCGCGCGCCTCCGTGTGAACTTCACCCTCACGAACGGCGAACGCTGGTCGGATGCGCTGCAAGATGAGCTCGTTGCAGAGCGAGGCGGCAGCTCTCAGGTCAATTGGTGGACGCATCGTATTGCCTGGACCCTGGTGGCGGCACAGCGAGCGAGCAGGGACGCTGGGCCGCACTCGTGGAATCGGCTGCTCCATGCGTCCGAATCGGTGCTGACCAACGTCCAGATGCATTTGGACAGCAATCAGACGCTTGTCATCGAGTGGCCGTTCGGCGCCTTGCAGCAGTATAACCCGCGAGCACCCGAAACAATTGAGCTACGACTCCCGGCCGACGCGGTACGGTCTGCGCAGCCGCTCGTCGTCGGCCGGTTCGTCGTCGGCGTGCCGCCGGGCACAGTCGCGCTCTCGGGTGCGCTGCTTGATGGCGCCGACGAGGCGGATCTGCGCTCGCTCGAGTCGTACACGCTCACGATGAAGCTGACCGGCGGCACGTGGCTGCCCGAGGTGGGGCTCGACGGTCCGGCGAGCACGGCGCTGCTCCAAGGCTTGAGCTCGGCACAGCAAGAGGCCCGCGGCTGGAATGCGGCGGTACGGCCTCTGCTGACGAGCGCGGAGCTTGCACGGCTCGATGACACGACCGTCGAGTTGACGATTCCGCAGATGGCCGGCTACGACATCGCCTCGCCCGAGACGATCTCGCTCACGGTGCCGCCGGCCGCGACGCACGCCGGCCATGAGCTCGCTGCGGGCCAGCGGTTGGTCGTGTCTTCCACGGCTGGTGTGGGCATCTTGATGGGCACCCTCACCGAAGACCGTCAAGATCGAACGATCCGTGTCTCGCCGACCACGCTCGTCATCACTCTCACTCGCGATTCGTGGGTGCCATCTCTCGAAGATCCAACCAGTGTGCCGATGCTCGCAAGCGCGCTGCTCGCCAGTATTAGGTCCATCTCGAGCGCCGAGATCGAGCCCACCGGCTGGGAGGCGGTCGTGCGCCCCGCGCTGACCCACTCGATGCTGAGACGCCTCGACAGCCAGTCGATGGTGCTGAGCGTGCCGGCCCTGCCAGCGTATCGGCTCACCAGCCCTTCCGAGACGCTAGTCATACGGCTCTCTCCGGAGCTCGTGGCCTCGGACCAACCTGTCGCGGTGGAGCCGGCATTGGAGGTGGTGCGCTCGGATTCAGTACCTCTTGAGATCTCCCTCATCAAGGATGCGTTCCGCCTCGACGTTGGCGCCGACTCCGCCGCGTCCTCCGCGCTACTTGCGGGCCTCTCTTCGCTGCAAGACGAGCCCGGCGGCTGGAACGCCATCATCCGTGCGCGGCTACGCTTCCCCGACATGCAGCTCATCAGCAATCGCAAGCTCATCGTGCACGTGCCGCAATTCTCTGATTACGAAATCGAGCTCCCCGAGTCCATCCGGCTCACGGTGCCTGCCGTGGCGACCGTCTCACGCACCAGCTTCGTCGCGACGCCCGATCTAGTGCTCTACCCATACGAGGGGATCGCCTCGTTGGCCGGAGATCTCGCTCTCGGCTCCACGGAGGCTGCGGTGGTGGCCAGCGAGCACGTGCTGCGCATTGAGCTCAGCGGCGCCGTCCTCAACGGCATCTATCAAGATGGCAACGGGTTTGTGACTGCATTCGACAATTCGCTCGACGATCCGGTGCGTGTGGCCATCAGCCGCGGTGTGCTTGATGGTCTCAGAGGCCTGAAGGCGGCCGCCGCGTTTCCAAACAGCTGGAATGGCCGCTTGGCCACGGTCGATGCGCAGACCAGCGTGACGCGCTTGAGCGCGACGGTGCTCGAGATCCGCGTGCCCCCACTACCCGGCTTTAGGATCTTGACGCCCGAGGTGGTGGCGGTGACCATCCCCGGCGGCGCCCTATTTGGTCGGCAACCTGTCGTCGCCGGCTCCTTCGAGCTCCTCGCCGATCCAGGCATGGCGACGCTCTCGGGCAGCCTGCTGACGGCCAACGAGGAGCGTGTCGTGAACATGGCCGAGAGCGAGATTGTCGTGACGCTCGCAGGCGATGAATTCGAACCGACGCTTGCGACCGACTCGGCGCTCGCCGCCGAGCTCCTCGCCAGCCTGACGGCCTCGGGGGGGCGTACCTCGTTTGGCTTCGTGCCCGAAGTGCGAGACGCTGCTGCCGCGCATGGAGGGCCTCTCGTCCCCTCGAGCGTGCGTCTTCTGTCGCCCACGCGCATCTCCATCCGCATCCCCAAGCGGCCTCGGTATGCGATTGAGGTCCCTGAGACGGTCGTGGTGGCGCTGCCCGGGACGGCGCTTCTCTCGCGCCGTCCGATAACGCCGCAATCTCCCCTCGTGATACGGGCAGATCGAGGCACTTTGGGCATTCAAATCATGAGCGATGGGGCTGCTGTGGGCTACGCGACGGCGGACGGCCTGTCCGTCAACGATGCGGTCATACGGGATCTCACCACCCAAATAAGGCTCGTCCTCACCGATGACACGTGGGCTGACGACCTTGGGAGCGGCAACTCGACGGGCTTCCAGGATCTCGTCAACCATCTCTTCTCCGTCTACCGCGCGCCGCTGCTGCCTCCCACCACGCTCGTCACGTGGGAGTCGGCGCTCTACGCTCTGATCAGCCCGTCCAGCGACGGCGCAAGCGCGGACGCCGTGCAACGCATCGACGCTCGCACGGTGGTCATCACCATACCACCCACGCCCTCGTATGTCCTGCAGACGGACGAGACGATCAGCGTCTCCATCCCGGCCTCGGCCACCAGTTCCCGTCGCGACTACTACGCTGCTGGCCGCTTCATCATCCGCGCCACCTCCGCGGATGTGGTGGTGACGCAGACAGCTACGACAGCGACCACGTCCACCGCCATGCTGGACGAGGAGATCCTGCGCCGGCCAAATCTCCCGGGAGATACCAAGCAGGTCAGGTTCACTCTGGGCATGAACCAGGGCCGCTTTTGGAACACGGGGCTACAGGTCCCCACGTATGTGGGGCGCACCCGCTTCCTGCAAGACCTCGCTTCTATGCAGAACGAGCCGCTCGGCTGGAACGCCGTCGTGGCGCCACGCCTGCGTCCAGATGTCAATCTCCGACTCGAGTCGGACGAGGTGGATGGCAACGTGGACGGGAACCGCAGGGCGCTCACGCTTGTGCTGGACTCATACCCGGACTACAACATCACGGCTCCCGAGACGATCCGTCTGATGATCTCTGCGCCGCCCGTGTTGAGCTCCGTGGCGCTGCAATACTTCTCATTTTTTGTCATCCGTCCGACCGTTGGCCGAGCTGCCCTGTCCGGCGCGCTCGACGAGCGGGCCATCGTTACGGGCGAGTCGCACGAGCTGCGCATCGAGCTGGATGACGCTCGAGTAGCCCCACGACTGTTCAACTACGGCGACGGCCGGCTTCAGCTGGTCCAAAGCCTGGACGCAGTCGAGTCGACCGATCCGAACCACGTCGACTTTGTCGCGCGTCCTCTGTCCGGCTTTGACTTTGTCCTACGCGCGGCGATGCAAGCCGGGAGCGTGGGCAGCGCTGGCGACAGTGTGCTGACGGTGACGGTGCCGCCTGCCAACGGCTTCTCCATTCTGGCTCCCGAGACTGTACGGCTGACCCTGCCAGCGGCAGCGGTGAGCACTCTGCTCACCTCTCCCGTGAGTGGGTTCGTCGTCGTGAATGCGACGCCTGGGAACGCGACGCTTGTTGGCGGCCTCGCTACGACGCCTTCCGAAGACTACATCCGCAACACCGTCAGTGGAGCCACTCGACCCAACGGCCAAATCGGTCAATACGTGGACGTGGTGCTCGAGGACGATTACTGGACGCCACTCACTCTCCTCCATGGGTTCGGCTGCACGGTCACCACACAGAGGTCGACGGGGACGTGCTACATGGAGCCCGAGGCCCGCGTGCGCCTATACGCCTACGGGGACGAGCCCAACGGCTGGAACGCTGTCGTGAGCCATCTGATCACGGAGGCGGCCGTTTTGAACAACCAGACGCTGCGATTGCAGCTCCCGCGGGCTGAGAGCTACGAGATCACCGCGCCGGAGGTGCTGCATGTTGAGGTGCCGCCACTGGCCGTCCTCTCCCGCCAGACGATACACGCGGCGAGTGCACTCGTCGTGCGTGCACTGAGCGGCCAAGCGCGGCTCGGTGGGACGCTCCTGTTCGCAGCGACCGTTGGGCCGCTCATCAACGTGAGCGATGCCTACTTGGTCGTCTTCGAAGCGTACAGCCCGCGCGCCGTGTGGCGTGCCGAGTGCGGCATCCCCGGCACCCACGCGGGCGACCTGATCTTCGATCAAGTGGCACGCCACATGCCAGGCTTGCTGAACACCACGTTGCTCGGGCCGACGGGTGCGTTCAACGTCTCGTACAAAGTCGATGCGCTGAGCACGAACACGAGTCTCGTCTACCGGCTGCCGGTGCCTCGCGACTTTTACATCGCGCCGCTCGAGAATGTGACGATGCGCCTGCTGGGCGCCGCGTTCGTCTCGAATGTGTCGACGCGCGTGCGGCTGCGCAGTGTGTGGGAGATGCACGTCGAGGAAATCCCCACAGGCGTCGTCGAGCGGAACAACTACGAGGCCAAGCTGCGATCGCCAGCAGCCACGTACCTCGCGAGCGATGGCTGGACGCCCAATCTACTCGCGCAGGTGGGCTCGGGTGCGCCGCTCAACCACACGCTCGAGTTCACCCTCCTTGGAGACGCGTGGGCCCCGAGCGTCGGCGCGCCAGGCGCGCCCACGACGGCGCTCCTCGAGAGCCTCCGTTCGGCCCAGAATGAGCCGTGGGGTTGGAACAATGTTGTGCTCCCTGCGCTCACCGCGGACAACGTGGAGCGGCGCAGTGACACGCTGGTGGTGGTCACGCTGCCGATCAGCCCCAACTACTCGATCCTCAAGCCCGAGACCGTCCGGATCACGTTGCCTGCAGTGACGCTGCGCTCGGAGGCGGAGATCAACATCTCGAGCGCCTTGAGCATGCCCGAATGGGCGCGCTGGGCGCCAGTGGATGTGCACCCGATCATCCTGTATCCCGATGTGGGGAGGGTGACCATGGCGACGGCACTCTCACACGAGACGGATCTGCAAACTCTCAGTCTGAGCACGACCATCGCCCTGAGCATCGAGGGCGATACGTGGGCACCCGAGGTAGGATTGTTTGGGCACCCGATCAACGCCGAGCTCGTGCGAGGCTTCACCTCCACTTCGATCGAAGCTTCGTCGTGGACGTTCATAGCTAGGGAGACGCTCGCCTTCCTCGCCACCAGCTCCAACTTGGTCACGCGTGTGAATGACACCGACGTGCACGTCCAAGTACCATTTCTGTCTGGGTACGAGATCGAGGTCCCGGAGAGTATCACGCTCACTGTGCCAGGTGCGGCGGTGTTGACGAATCAGACCATGAACGCGACGAGCGGGTTCGTCATTATGCCGACGCCGGGCAACTGCATACTCGAAGGCACCTTGCTGGCCGCGGGGAGCGTCGGTTCCCTTCGCACCTTGTCGCTCACACTTCGGCTGCGCTTGATCGGCGATCGGTTCCGTGCGGGAAGCGGTGGGGCGGCCGGCGGGCTGACCGATGAAGACGCCCGCGCCTTGCTTGGCTCGATCCGCTCGCAGCAGAATGAGCCAACTGGCTGGAATGCAGTCATACGGTCCGCTCTGCTGTCGGGCCCGCTGACTGGGCGAATCGCACGGCTCGAGCGTAATGTCGTCGAGATCACGCTGCCACCGCACCCGACCTACATGCTCACGGCGCCCGAGACGTTGATGGTGGAGCTGCCCGGCTCGGTGCTGCAGTCGCAGCGCGATCTAGCGGTCGCCGTCGTGGCCACGCCGCCCCTCGTCATCCGCACGACGCCATCGGCGCCAACGAGCTTCGTGTCGCTCCCCGGTGGGGTCATGAGATCAGTACGAGATCTCGCGGAGACCGACGTGCGTAGCAATTTCACACTCCATCTCGTGCTCTCGGACGACACGTGGTCAAATGCCCTTGGGACGGACTTTGCGAGTACGCAGTCTCTGGTCCGGGCCGTCCGCTCACTGCAAGACGAGCCGCTAGGGTTCAACGCGCTGATTCGGCCGAGCCTGACGTGGCGTAGCGTCTCCGTGCACAGTGGCACCGAGCTCCGCATTGCGTTTGAGGGGGCGCCGTCCTTGAACCTTCTCGCACCAGAGACAGTCGTCCTCGTACTGCCAGCGAGTTCTCTCACCTCCGGCCAGGCGTCTCGCGCACCCGATCTGCACATTCGCGCCGAGGCAGGCTCGATGCGTGTCGCGGGTAGCTGGCTCGCCGCCACGCCGACGGACGCGCTCGTCAGCTCGCCGCAGATGGCGCTCGATGTGATCTTTACACTCGAAGACGACGTCTTTGTGCCGTCGCTGGGCTTGGAGGGCTCCGCCGCCACGCAGAGCTTCCTCAGCGCGCTCCAGTCACTCGACGAGCAGTCGCCCAACGGCTTTGTACAACTACAAGGCTGGGCCGCTGCGGTGCGTCCGCGCCTTGCACCGCGCCACCTGCTCCGTCTCAATGAGAGTGCCGTGCGGCTTCGGGTACCCGCGTCGCCCGCTTATCGTCTTGAGGTGCCGGAGACGGTTGTGCTCAACCTCAACGCCTCCGACCCGGGCTACTACCCCGTCACCGCCTCGGAGCAAAACTACATGACGGCGCTGCCCCCACTGCAGCCCGCTCTTGGCACCTCCCTCGCAAGCATGCGGGGCTCCTTCTTCGACGAGATGACTCCCACTCTGATGCGGCGCCTCCCGAGCACCGTCGGAGCGTACCCCGTGCTCCAACTCCTCCTCTGCTGCAATCTGACGTTCAATCTGACGGACAACCAGGCGTTGCTTGAGCTGGCACAGGGGTTGCACTCTCCACAGAATGAGGCCCTTGGGTTCAATGCCCGCATTCGGCCGTTGTTGACACATTCTTCCGTCGTCGCCATCTCCGAGAACGCAGCGACAGTGGCCATTCCGACCAGCGCGACGTACTCGATCAGAGCACGCGAGACGATCGTCTTTGACATCCCAGCGCGACTGCTCGACTTCTCGCATGTCAACGTCTCACTGCTCACTTCGGGGTACCCTTCGAATGTCTCTCTCGAGTCGCTGCAACAAGAAGTGGAAAGCATCGGCTCGCTACGCGTCCACCCGTTGCTGCTCGTTGAGCCCCCAGCCCCAGCGCTCCAAGTCCAAGAGGACGGTCTCCCACGTATCTTTGCTCGGCCTGAGGAATGGAGCCCCAGCCATGTGCTTGCCGTCCCATCCGCGGGCTTGCGTGGCCCCAACAACCTTGCCGCCTCGGACCTGCGTGACTCCATCGGCTTCAACCTCACGATCCACCTGCGCCAGGTAGACGACGCGACTGGCCTGACGCTCGTCACTGACACGTGGGTCACGGAGGTGATCACGCCGTCGATGATCATCACCAGCTTCTTCTGCGACAAGCAGCAGCCCAACGGATGGTATCAGATTGCGGGGGATGTGCTGCCATCGGTCCGAGCCGTGAATGAAACGCTCACGATTCACTGGCCAGCGGGCAGCTTCAGCGCGTACAATCCAACCGCCCCGGAGACCATCACGCTGCGCCTCCCGGCCGACGCGGTACGGTCTGCGCAGCCGCTCGTCGTCGGCCGGTTCGTCGTCGGCGTGCCGCCGGGCACGGTCGCGCTCTCGGGTGCGCTGCTTGATGGCGCCGACGAGGCGGATCTGCGCTCGCTCGAGTCGTACACGCTCACGATGAAGCTGACCGGCGGCACGTGGCTGCCCGAGGTGGGGCTCGACGGTCCGGCGAGCACGGCGCTGCTCCAAGGCTTGAGCTCGGCACAGCAAGAGGCCCGCGGCTGGAATGCGGCGGTACGGCCTCTGCTGACGAGCGCGGAGCTTGCACGGCTCGATGACACGACCGTCGAGTTGACGATTCCGCAGATGGCCGGCTACGACATCGCCTCGCCCGAGACGATCTCGCTCACGGTGCCGCCGGCCGCGACGAGGGCTGCAAAGGCCATAACAGCGCCCGAGACGATAGTCATTCTGCCCATGGCTGGTGTGGGCCGTTGTGCAGGCAGTCTGATGACCTCCGGTAATGACGCGAGTGTCCAAGTGGGAGAGTCTCTCACCCTCGAGCTGCGGCTCACGGACGAGTCTTGGGTCGATCCGCTGAGCGTTGAGGTGCTAACGGCACTACTACAGGGTATCCGCTCGCTGCAGTACGAAGTGGGCGGCTGGAATGCGGTCCTCGCTCCTCGGCTGCTCGCGTCAGTGGCGAGCGCCAACATCACGCGGGTGTCCGACACCATCCTCTCGATTGCACTCGAGCCAGCGTTGACGTACGACATCAGCGCCCCCGAGACGATCACGGTCCGCGTGCCCTCCATAGCTGTTCGCTCGCGCCGAGGGATCGACTTCCAGCTGCCGTTTGTCATCTACCCGGCCACGCCCCGGGCGACGCTGTCTTCGTACGGTAACGACGCCATGAGCATCGCCGAGACGACGCTCCAAGATTCGAGCGCGTTCACACTCGCAGTGTCGCTCTCGGGGACAGTCTGGGCCCCCGAGCTTGGTGCCTTCACTGCCGCGGGCGTGCAAGCGAGCGCGGCGATGCTTGCGGGACTCCGAGCGGTGCTGGATCGGGAGCTTTTCGGCTGGTCAGCCACCGTCGCGCCAAGCTTCGTGGTTCACGATCTCGTGGTGCTCACGCCCACCTTACTGAACATCTCGGTGCGTCAGGCGGCCGACCTTCGCCTCGTGGCCGACGAGGAAGTCCAGCTGACCGTGCCCGCCATCGCCTTACAGTACGGGCTGACGTCCGTTCTTGCGAGCCCGTTGCTTGTGGTGCGGCCATCCGGGGCCTCGGCCGTCCTTGGAGGCACGCTGCTCTACGGGGGAGGCAACAGCGAGGCCTCGTTACGCACCAGCGTCTCCACGCTCACCATCACCCTCTTTGGCGCCGATTGGGGCCAATACACGCAAGTTGAGGATGGTGGCAACGGCCCAACCTCGGCCCTGCTTGCTGGCATTCGAAGCGCTCAGAATGAGCCCTTCGGCTTCAACAACGTGATCAAGCCCCGCTTGGGTGCGCCCGAGGTGAGCATGAGCTCCGATCGGCGCACTGTCACCATCACCATCCCGCCCGCCCCCGCGTACTCCGTGACGCGTCCGGAGACCATCACCGTCGTGCTGCCTGGCGGCGACCCCACCCGGAATCGGCGGCTGTGGACGATCTTATACGATCAGCCGTTGGTCGCGCGGCCCACGGTGCGCCTCAACCCAACGCCAGGCAGCGCCACCTTGACTGGCGAGGCGATCTCAACGGGCGTCGATGAGCGCTGGCTTGCCTCTCAGAAGCCCATCGTGTTTGACATCACTCTCGCGGGTGACACCTTCGTGGCGGAGTTGGGTGATCGCGACTTTAGACTAGGTGCGACGTCAGCGCTGGTTGCAGGCCTTCAATCCACTTCGGATGGCTTGACTGGCTTCAACAATGTGATCCGCCCTTCCCTCGACCACACCAACGTCGAACGGATCTCGGACACGCTGGTCACCATCACCATCCGCGAGTTTTACGAGTTCAACATTGACGCGCCAGAGACCGTGCGCATGACATTGCCCGCCGCGGCTCTCACGTCCCAAATGCCCATCGCCGCGGCCCATCAGCTCATCTTGCATCCAGTGCCGAGTGCGGTGGACATCGCCGGCGACTTTGCCCTCGCCTATGCAAACACGAGCTCCGAGGTGGCCATCCGTGTGGGCCTGGAGCCGCGGCTGGACGTGCTGCTCGTCTCCGACACCTTCGTGCAGGCCTTGGGTCGTGAGTTCGATCCCAATGGGCCGAGCATGCAGCTCCTCAACGGACTGACTAGTGAGCAGAACTCGCCGACCGGCTGGATGAAGGCCATTCGGCCCAAGCTCACGCCGTCGGCAGTGCGGTATCTCGACCCCGGCCACGTCGTGATCACGATGCCTCAAGTGCCCGAGTACGACATCGTCGCGCCCGAGACGATCACGCTGAGCCTGCCAGCAGCTGCGATGCGCGGTGCGGCCACGGGCATCCCCAACGCCGCCTCGTTTGTGGTGCTCGCCGCGCGCGGCACTGCTGAGCTTGGAGGCTCGGTCCTCCAAAGCCTCTCCGAGACCGACGTCATGAGCCGGAGTACGACCATCGACGTGCTGCTGCATCACGACACCTTCAATAATCAGACGGCCGCCATGTGCGTGAACGGTCTGCAGGCGGTTCTCTCTCTCGAGGTCGCACCGCTTGACTCGGAGTGGTGCTGGTACCTCCCGCCCTGGCCAAACCCCCAGGCGCCTCCACCGCCGCCATCAGGCACCCTTCGGTGCGAGAGGCAGCAAGAGCGGGGCTGGGCGAGCGTGCTCCGCGATCTGCCGTGCTCGGGCCTCACGCTCGTCGACAATCGCCGGCTTCGGCTGACAGTGCCGCCCTTTGCTGAGTACGACATCATCACCGCCGAGACGATTCGTGTGACCGTCAATGGCTTCGCTCTCACGTCCAACCGGTCGACACTCGCTCGGCCCGCCTTCGATGTGCACCCGATCCCGGGAAATGCGATCTGCTCGGGCACCTTCGTGGGTGCGAACGAGAGCGGCGTGCGGGCGGGTGGGCTCATCCTGGACGTGACGCTCGACGGCTCCAAGTGGCGTCCAAATTTGGAAGCGAGCGCGCGCCGGGCCGTGCTGCGTAGCATCACCTCGTCCAATCTCGAGCTCCGAGGTTGGGATCTCGCCGTTCTCCCGCATCTCGATGGCTCCGAGCTCGTGCAGCTCGATCAGCAGCGAGTCCGCATCACGCTGCCGCCCTTCCACGAGTACGACATCTACACGGCCGAGACTCTCACCATGCGTGTGCCCGCCTCGGCGCTGCTCTCGGACCGCGCGGTGGAGGCGAGCCCCTTATTGGTCATCACCGCCGTGCCAGGGCAGGCCAACTACTCCGGCTTCGTCGAGTACGACCGGAGTGAGCGCGCGGTGCGCTCGGGCCGTTCGACCCAATGGTCGATGGAGCGCAACCAGCTGCTGTCTGAGCCGATGGCATTGACGGTGAGGCTCACGGATGATGAGTGGAGCGCCGAGTTGGGCTCGGAGGTCGGCGAGGCCACGTCCCACTTTTTGGACGCGCTGCTGTCCGCGCAGAACGAGCCCGACGGCTGGAATGTGCGCATGCAGCCCGCACTGCGGCCGCACCACCTCTTCCGGCGTGACGCCCGTACGCTTCGCATCGAGTTCCCGGCGCGCGCCAATTACGGCATCACGGTTCCCGAGACGCTCACCATCGTCGTGCCGCCGCTCGCTCTTGCCTCGAACTCAACGGGTCTGATGGCGCCTACGATTACGCTCGAGGCCGGCGGCGGGCTGGCGTATGCATCCGGCGAGCTACTGGGTCATCTGCACGAGCAGGACTTGAGGGCGATGGAGCTCACGCTCCGCCTGAGCCTCATTGGAGACGAGTGGGTCCCAAATTTGGAAGCCAAGTTTGCACACGAGCTGCTCGATGGCGTGCGCGCGGTCCGTCCCGTGGGTGAGGATCCCGAGGGAGAGGATGCACTCCTCGCGCAGGGAGATCGTGGCTTCGATGCGGTGGTGCGGCCGCTGCTGCTCCCACGGCATGTAAGGCGCGTTGACGCCACGACGGTCACCATCACGCTCGCAGCGCAGCCAGCCTACGACATCCGCGTGCCCGAAACGATCGCACTGACCATCCCGAGCGTCGCAGTACGCTCGGCACAGTCGCTCGAGGTGGCCTTGCGCCTCGTGGTCTTGCCCGAGCCCGGGACGGTGACCATCGTGCGCGGCGGCTCGTTTCTCGAGCACGCGGATGAGGAGAGTGTGCGCTCCGCCATCTCGTATACTCTCGAGGCCCACCTCGTCAACGACACCTTCCGAGCCGAGGCAGCCGAGTACGACACGGGCGCGGGCGCATTCAGCCAGCTCCAGTCTGGGTTGCGCGTTGGCGAGCATGAGTGGTATGGCTTCAATCGCGTCGTGGGTCCAACGCTCGATCACCGGCTGTGGAAGCTCTCGAACGGGAGTACCGTAGCGACGGTGACTATCCCGCAAGTGCCCGAGTATGACATCACCGCCCCCGAGTCGCTCACGCTCACGATCCCGCCCGACGCGCTCGCCTCGCGCCAGCGCGTACGGGCCGCGGGCGTCGTGCGCATCAACCCGACCCGTGGCGTCGCCGAGCTCTGGCATGAGAGTGCGCTGCTTCGAAACTGCTCCGAAGCCGCCCTCACCTCCTCCACGCCCCTGAGCGTTCGGGTCGTCCTCCGTGGCGACGAGTTCGTGCCGAGCGTCGGCGCGAACTCCGAGGCTACCGCGGCTCTGCTGGCGGGCTTTACCTCGGAACAGCATGAGGCGGCTGGCTGGAACCGCATCGTCCTCGCCGGCCTCGACTTTCGTCGGCTCCGGCGTCTGTCCGCGCGCGAGCTCGAAATCAACCTTAAGCAGTTTGCGCAGTATGAGGTGTCGAATCCGGAGACGCTCACCCTGCGCATCCCTGAGATTGCCGTGCGCTCCAACCTGCCCATCGTCGCCGCGCCGAGTGTGGTGATCCGAGCGACGCCCGGCCGAGCCGTGCTCAGCGGCTCCTTGCTCGGCGCGCCTCCGAGCGAGAGCGCCGTCCGACGCGGAGGTCACACGTTGCGCATCACTCTGGTCGGCGATCAATGGAGTGCAGCCACACGCGTGGCTACGAGCTGGTCTACCAACGAACAAGCAGCGCTCGCGGCGCGTCACGTCATCGACGAGATCGTAACCTCGATGCTTTCTCAGGGCGACGAGCGCAACGGGTGGAATGCTCAAGTGCGCAGCAGCCTGAGAGGGCGCAACGCGACGCTCGAGGGCGACGATACGCTGATCTTCGAGCTGCCACCCGTGCCGGCCTACCGCATCACGACGCCTGAGACCCTAGTAGTGCGTCTTCCGCCCGCCGCGGTCGCCTCGGCCGCCACCATCGTCGCGTCGCCGCCATTGGTGCTCCGCACGGACTCACGCCGTGCACGCTTTGGGGGGCACCTGCACGAGCACCCCTTCGAGGCTGTGCTGCAGAGCGATACGTCGACCAACCTGACCCTGATCCTAGAAGGTGACATCTGGTCGCCGATCGTTGGACTCCCTCACATGGGGGAAGCGGAGAGGCGGTTGGCCGTTGCGTTGCTCGAGGGCCTGATCTCGTGCCAATCGGAGCCCGCTGGTTGGCACGCCGTCGTTCGACCGGCGCTGCGCGCCGAGGATGTGCAACGCTTGGACGACGTGACCCTCGCAATCACCATCCCACCGGTGGCCAGTTATGCCATCACGAGCCCCGAGACGCTCGTGTTCTTCGTGCCGCCGGCTGCCCTGTTGAGTGGCGCCCCGGTCGAGCTCGCGGCGCCCCTCATCGTGCGACCCTCGACCGGGCGTGCGCGGCTGTCGGGCACCTTCCTCATCGAGCCTTCAGAGGAGGGGGTGCGCTCGGCCCAGACCCTCGAGATCGCAATCACCCTGATCGGCGACTCGTGGCGAAGTAACGTCGGCCGTCAGGAGCCTGGGGAGGATGCGGCCGTTGCCCGGGCTCTGTTGGATGGCCTCGTGCCCCTCGGGGGGGCCTCCGAACCAAACGGCTGGGCCGCGGTCGTGCAGCCTGGTCTCGGGCAGGTGCATGTGTCACGCGCCGGCCCCCGAACGGTCGTCATTCGACTGCCGCGCTTCCTCTCGTACGACATCGAGGCTCCGGAGATGATCGAGGTGCGCATCCCCGCGGCGGCTCTCGTGTCGGCGCAGCCCATCGTAGCGACGCCGAGGCTCCGGATCCTCGCGTCCAATGGCACGCTGCTCGCAAGCGGCACGCTACTGGCCGAGCCGACCGAATACGCCATCACGAGTGCGCGCGACCCGCCGACGATTCTGCTCACCCTTCTCCAGGACGCGTGGGCCGATGGTCTCGGCGTCAACTATTTCGTCTACAACAGTCTCGGCAACGGCACGATGATGCATGCCAACGAGGCCGCCGCGCGTGCCCTCATCGCCAACCTGCGCTCGCAGCAGAACGAGCCGGCGGGGTGGGGCCAAACCATCCAGCCGGCGCTCACGCCCTTCCACCTGACGCGTCTCAATAACCAGACGCTCCAAATCATGCTGCCCAACGACGCCCGATCCGCGTACGATATTACGGCGCCTGAGACGATTGTGATAATGGTGCCGGAGGAGGCCATCCGCTCCGGCCGGCACATGGTGGCGCAGCCGCCGGTGGTGATCAACCCCACTGCTGGCACCGCCTTGCTCTCCGGCTCTCTGGTCGCTAATAATTCGGAGACGGACGTGCAGGGCGGCGGTATGCAGGTCACCGTGACTCTAGTCGGCGATACATGGGCCTACGGCATTGGCCAGCGGGGCGATGGCACGACACAAAGCTTGACCGCACAGGTGCTCGGCGCCTTCGTCTCGGCGCAGAGCGAGGACAGCGGGTGGAACGGAGTGGTGCGCAACGCGCTCACGTACAACGACCTGAGCTACGTTGAGGGCTCCTCCATCACCCTCACCCTCCCGAGCTTCCCCTCGTATAACCTTCTCCGTGCCGAGACGATCTCGGTCAATCTGCCGCCGGGCGCGCTCGCGTCGCGGCAGGAGACCTTTGCGGGCATCGGCGAATCGTCTTCGGCGCTCCAGATTAGCGCCAACACGGGCACCATTCGGCTCTCAGGCAGCTTCTTCACCGCCGCGAACGAAACCTCGATCCGCTCCGTCACCTCGTACCAGATCATCATCACGCTCACGGGAGACTCGTGGACGCAGGGAGTCGGCCAGCAAGACGAGACGGGCGAGGGCGCCTCGGCGCAGCTGCTTCGAGGCTTGACGAGCTTACAGTCGGAGGAGTACGGTTGGAACTCCATTGTCCGGCCGGGCATTCCACAGCGCAATGTCGAGCGCACCACCGACTTCATCGTCACCATCACCATCGATCAGTTTGCCTCGTACGATGTGAGTGAGCCCGAGACGATTGAGGTGGTGGTGCCTCCAATCGCGGTGAGCTCCGCGCAGGTCGTGCGCGCGCCGTCCTTTGTCATCTTCCCAATCAAGGGGCGAGCCAGTGTGAGCGGCCGCCTCGTCGAGCAGCCGACCGAGGAGGTGTTATGCTGCCAGGGTGGACTGCACCTCCGCATCACACTCACGGATGACACGTGGGCAGCGGGCGTTGGGGTGGAGCCCGGGCTCTCGTCGGCACTCTTGGCGGGGCTCCTCTCGCTGCAGGACGAGGAGGCCGGTTGGAATGCAGTGCTCTCTCCGGAGCTTGTCGCGCGCAACGTGACCGCGGTGACCCGCGTGAGCGATCGGGAGTTGGTCATCAGCATGCCTCCGCTGAGCTCTTACGAGATCCGATCCCCCGAAACCCTCGTGATCACCGTCCCCGCAAGCGCCGTAAGCTCGAGCCAGAGGCTCATTACCGACCCCGCACGCGGCATCGTGATCGGCGCGGCCCCTGCGGCGATCGTGCTCAGCGGTCCTCTCTTCCCCGCGGCCGAAGAGGCGACGTTACGCGTGGCTGGGGGCAACACGCTCACCATCTCGCTCCAGGGAGATCGATTCCTCTCTCGTGTCGTGCTCCCTGGCGAGGCGTCCACCGCGCTCCTTGACGGCATCTTCTCGACCGACAAGTGGGCGGGCGGCTGGAATGCCATCGTGCGCCCGCAGCTCTCGTTCGCTCACGTGGCGTGGGACTATGCGAGTGCAAGCAGCGTCACCATTTCGATCCCACAGGCCTACCGGTACGACGTGAGTGCACCGGAGACCATCTACGTCACCGTCCCGGCCTCGGCCGTCGAATCGGGGCGACGTGCCTCACGGCCGGCGACACTCGTGATTCTCGCGACGGAGGCCGTGATTCGCCTCTCGGGAGGTCTGCTTGATCGCGCCACGGACGACAGGCTACGAGAGAACCCTGACTCCACGCTGGAGCTCACGCTGCTCGAGGATGCGTGGAGCCCTGCGATCGGGCTGCAGAATGAGATGAGCAATCAGCTGGTGAGCAGCTTCGAGCCGGTGGAGATAACGGACGTGGCCCGAGTTCGACACGAGGCCGTTGGAAGCCTCTATCTGCCGTACCCACCGCCGCCGCCTCCACCGCCACTCACGCCGCCGTTGATGCCGCCCGCACCGCTGCCGCCGAGCTCGCCACCTTCCAAGTACCTACCGTCCCAAAGCGCTCGCGTCCTCCATTCGGACGGCACTCGGCCGTTTTTGGAGCAGCACCCCTTCTCGTTGACCTTGCGCCCGGCGATGACGAACCTCCATTTGGCGCGATTGAGCGACACGACTGTCCGGATCTCGCTCCCTCCGACCCCACAGTATCGGCCACTCGAGCCCGAGACTCTCATGATCACCGTGCCTGCGGCGGCCATCGTCAGCGGACGCACGACCAAAGTCGAGTCCCCGATTGTGATCAGCGCCAGTGGTGCCTCGGCGCGCCTCTCCGGCTCGCTCCTCGAGGCTCCGCACGAGGGCGTACTGCAGTCGCAAGCCACCCACCTGACCGTCACGCTGACGGGCACGAGCCTGCTGCAGCCGCTCGATGAGATGGCCATCAAGAGCGTGCTCGCCGGCTTGCATGCCATCGGAGGCGACGCGGCGCCTCATGGGTTCAACGCTCAGTACAGCGCCTCCGTGGCGGACGGCAACGTGTCGCTCGTGCAGCTCGGTGCGCAGGCGCTGCTCATCCAGCTGCCCCCGCTCCGTGCGCTGCGGCTCTCTGCCGTGGAGCGCGTCACCCTGACGGTGCCCGCCGCCGCCACCATGCTGCACGAGCGGCTTGCCGGCGACTTTGGCCTGGCCGACATCGTGTGCAACCCAACGCTCATGCTGCGTCCACGGCGCGCGTTGCTCTCCGGCACGCTCGTCGGGAACGTGAACGAATCCGCCATACGGACCATTGACCACACGCTCGTGATCTCGCTCTCTGCGGACTCGTTTGTGCCCAGCGTGGGGATCCCGACGTCGGAGGCGACGCTCGCGCTGATCGCGGGCGTGGGTAGCACCCTCGCTCTCGGATTGAGGCCGGAGAATGTGTACCGGATCAGCGCGACTGCGGTGCGCATTCTGGTGCGCTACGCGCTGCAGCAGAGCTATGCGATCAACGTGCCCGAGACCGTCGTGGTCACGCTGCCTGCCGCCGCTCTCGAGTCGCGCGTCGCCTTTCCTGTGTCGCCCTCGTTTGTGATCAGCGCCGTGCCGGGCGCGCCGAGGTGGTACCAGCCCTTCTTCTCTCCGACGGCGCGCACGGTTCAGCTCACGGCCGCTGACGTGCGAGACACGGTCGCCGACTACGAGACCTTTGTGGACCTCGTAAACGATGCTTGGGTCGCGAGTCTCGGCAGCGAAAGCGATGCCACGAGCGCGTTGCTCGCGGGCATCGTGAGCATGCAATCCGAGGCGTCGTCGTGGAATGCCGTCGTGCGTCCGCAGCTCACGGCCAGCGCCGTGCGGCGCATCTCGAACGCACGCATCGAGATCATCATCTCCGGCCACCCGAGCTACGAGCTCGTCGCGCCCGAGACTCTCCGGCTGGTCGTGCCCGGCGCAGCGCTCGTCTCCGGCCAGCCACGTCTCGCGAGCGGGCCGTTGTTCATCATCACGCCCCAGCGTGGCAGCGCGGCGCTCTCGGGCAGTCTCCTCGCGGACTCGTACGAGCGGCAGGTGCAGTCCGTCATGGGCGCTCGCCTCGTGCTCACACTACTCCAGGGCGAGCGGTGGGTACCCACCTTGGGCCAGCTCGCCCCGGATGGCACGCAGGACTTGTGCACGACCGCGATGGTCGACCGACTCACGCTGGACGCGGGCGCGACGCAGGAGTTTGGATGGCAGAACGTCGTCCAGGTGGCCCTTCGCGAGCGGCTTGAGACTGCCCTCATCCGGGAGTCGTACACGACACTCTCCATCCAGCTGCCACAGCTCCTCATCTACAAGCTCGACCGGGGTGCCGAGCGCATCACCGCGGCCATCCCGCGCGCGTGCTTGCTCTCGGGCAACGAGCTTCGCGCCGCCGACGGCCACATTGCGAACGCGCCCTTCTCAGTGCTGCCCGCCGTCGGCCGCGCGTACGTCTCGGGCTCCCTCCTGAACGACGCACGAGAGGTCACGGTCCAGATGAGCGCCTCGCAGCTGCGCGTGCGCCTGCTGGACGACATCTTTGTGGGCGACGAGTCGGGCATCCCGTCCATCCTCTTCGGCTCCCTGGGGGGCGCTGCCGGCGCGTGGGCCAGTGTGGTGCGCCCAGCTCTCGAGGCCACGTGCGTGGGCACCGAATGCGCGGCAGTGAGCATCGTGTGCGCGATGAATGGCGTGGTGATCGCGTGCTCGAGTGACGAAATCCGATCGAGCGCACTCGAGACCACGATCTCGATCAACTTCGACCCCGCGGCGGCCTACCAGATCTCCGAGCCGGAGACCATTGAGATTCGAATCCCTGGCGAGCTGCTCGCCTCCCGACAGACCATCCTGGCGTCACCCCCCTTTGTGATCCAGGTGGCCGGGGCCGAGGGGCTCGTCGCATATGGCTCGATGATCGATGGCGGCAGCGTCGACGAAGCTGCCATGCAGAGCGGGGCGCTGCAGAATGTCACGATCGAGCTCGTGGGCGACACATTCGGCGCGAGTCCGAGCGCCGGCGTGCTCCAAGGCCTCGTCTCGGCGCAGAACGAGCCCAACGGCTGGGGAGCCCTGATGCGCCCGTCGCTCAGCGTCGACCACTTCCAACTGCTCTCGAACACGACGCTCGCCCTCTACTTCCGAGGCTTGGGCGGTTACGACATCTCGGCTCCCGAGACGATTGCGATTGAGGTGCCTGCCAGTGCAGTCAGTTCGGGCCAAGTTCCACCCAGCGTGCCGTCCTTCACCATCACGGCCTCCGCGGGCGTCGCTGCCTTCACGTCGGATGGCCTCGCCCTCGCCCGAGGTGCGCCTTGCATGACAGCCTCGTCGTGCGCGGCCGCCGAGGCGCTGCTGAATTCGTCAAATGAGCTCGCGATATCTGGCCCGCAGACGCTCCAGGTGGTGATCGAGCTCCTCGGCAACACTTTCCGTCATGACGTGGGCCATGATCGCTGGGCCAGCGAGGCGGTGCTCTCCTCGCTCTTTGCGAGCGGCGGCGCGCGCGAGTCGAGCGGCTGGAATCGCGTCGTGCGCCCGCTGCTCGGCCGTTCGAGCCGCTATCTCACGAGATTGAGCGACTCGAGGTGCCTTCTCGTCCTCCCCCAGACCGGCACGTACGAAATCGACGAGCCCGAGACGATCGATGTGACCATCCCCGCTCATCTCGTCTCGTCGGGCCGAAACCTATCGAGCCACGGCCTTCTCGTCGTCCAGCCGCGCCCAGGGGAGGCCTCCGTCAGTGGCGGCTCCCTGAGCCAGCTGGGCGTGGAGACAGCGGTGCAGGAGGCACCGACGACCATCGTGCTCACTCTCCTCGGGGACACCTTCTCAGCCACCCTCGACAAGGAAAGCAGCAGCAATGCGACCAATACGTCGGCGGCACGCGAGTTGCTCGGGGCGGTCGTGTCGACACGGGACGACGAGGGTGGTTGGAACGACGTCGTGCGGCCGCTGCTGCTCGCGCAGGGCACCCTTGTGCGAGACGGCCCGCGCCAAATCACCATAACAGTGCCGCGCGTGGCCAACTATTCGATCACGCGCCCGGAGACCGTCACACTCGCGGTCCCTGCCTCCGCCGTGGTCTCGCGCGTCGCTCCGCTCATGGTGCTTCCGAGCGTCGTGATCCGTCCCGAGCGAGGGGCGGCCTCGCTGAGCAGCGTGCTGCGTACCGAGTCGGATGTACGCGCGGGCGATGGCTCCATCATGCCGCCGCTGACGAATCGGAGATCCGAAGGGTTGCACGACACAACGAGACCGATGACGGCAGTGACGCTGAACATCACCCTGGACGGCGATGATTGGGATCCTTCCCTGCTGCAGTACGTTGAGGAAGAGTTTGAGGTCTGCGTGCACCCCCCACCTCCCAATGCGACCCTACCGGTCAACCTGACGAACCTGACGATGTGCGTGGCCAACGCAGCGACGCTGCTGCCTGCTTTCCCACTCGCCACCAATGAGAGCAACGCGACGTGCGCCTACGTGGGCAACGGCACCAACGTCTCCCTACCCTCGACCTGGGCATGGGGCTACCCGTGGCGACTGCAGACGTTCGTCCACGGCATCACTGGCGCCCCTTTGTTCAAGCCCTCGTGGGCCTCTCTGGCCATTGGGGGCGCCGACTGGCGAGCGGCGCGTGCCGAGGGACTTGAGGCCACGGACCGCGTCGAGGCGACCCATCGAGAACTCGAGCCCATGGGCGTGGGCGTACAGGACCTCGAGCGCCTGTTCGGCTTGGTCAGCGTGACCATAGACACGGCGACTACGATGGTCTCGATGGCTGGGCTGGACGCGTTAAGACAGATGGAGGCCGAACCAAGCTCGCTCGCATGGGCTGAACGGCAACGGCGGCTTTCGCCGCCCGCTTCGCCGCCGCCGCCGCCGCCGCCGCCGCCGCCGCCACTCGCCAACGCAGATTCGAATGCGACCATCGGAGAGTGCCAGATGTTCATCCGCCGCGTCTATTCAGAGTCGACGACGAAGCTCCTGGCGGGCATCGTGTCGGCGCGCCTGGAGGAGCATGGGTGGATGCGTGCAGTGCAGCCGAGGCTGAACGGTGACCTGCTGCGACGTAACGGCTCGACGGTGACGCTCACGCTGCCCCCAATGCCGCAGTACGATCTCGATGCGCCCGAGATCCTCTCGGTGAAGATACCGCGCGAGGCGCTCCGCTCGGGCCGTCCGCTCACGGTCAACGCGACCGTGAGCATCGCCGCGCTCGGCGGGCGCGTCTTTGTCTCGGGCAGCTTCGCCGAGACGCCCCTCGAGGAGGCACTGCAGATGCCGCAGCCGTACCACCTCATCTTCACGCTCGAGGAGGAGAAGTGGGATGAGGAGGTCGGCCTGGATGGGTCGGTCGCCTCGCACGCGATGCTCGAGCGCGGGCTCCAGAGCCAACAGGCAGAGCCCTTCGGCTTTGCCGCGGTCGTGCAGCCGCAGCTGAGCGCGCGTCACTTGACACGTCACGACGACTACACTCTCACTCTCACGTTGCCTGCCTTCCCCAGCTATGCCATCTCGGAGCCAGAGACGCTCATCTTCGTCATCCCCCCAGAGGCCGTCGTGTCGCGACAGCCGGTGGCCGCGAACGCGTCGCTCGTCATCATGCCGTCGCCCGGCTTCGTCACCCTCAACGGCTCCCTCATCGACCAGCTGAGCGAAGGCTTCATCATCGCGGGCGACCCGCCCCTCCTGCTCGACGTGACGCTCTATGGGGACACTTGGGCGCCCAACGTCACCGCGCACAACTCGAGCCTGCTGCGCGCGCTCGTAAGCGGCTTCGCCGCACTCACGCCACGCGTCGAGCGCTTCGGCGAGCGGCTCTACTACGGCAATGTGACGCTCGGCACCAATTACTCGGTGCAGACCTACCGGTACACGGGCTGGGACGACCAGGTCAGACCCGCGCTGCTAGTGAGCCTGCTCGACGAGCGCACCTTGCGCTTTGAGCTGCCGCCGGTACCCTATTACGACATCCTCGAGGTCGAGATTGTGCAGCTCGCGCTCGCGCCGGAGCTTGTGCGCTCGCGCAACCCGCCGAAGATCGAGCCGCTGTTGCGCGTGCAGCCAGCCTCGGCCGCCGCATATGGGAACGTGGTCTCCTTTGGCCATCGGAGTGAGTATGCGATCCAAAACCACTCGAGCGCCGATCGCCGGCCGCTCGAGGAGTCCCCAACGCTAGCCCTCGTGCTGCACGGAGATCGCTGGGCGGCCTCCATCGGCACCGACTCGGATGCGACACGTGCGCTGCTCGCGGGCATCGTACCGGTCCAGGCGGAGCTTCACGGCTGGCTCCAGGTGGTGTCCCCGGCGCTCACCCACGAGCACGTGTACCGCGATTCGGACAGTGTCGTGCGCATCGTCGTGCCGCGACTGCCAAAGTACGACATCTCGGTCCCCGAGACGCTGCGCATCGTGGTGCCCAATATCTCTGTGAGCTCAAACCAGAACCTGCCCGTGCCCTACGATGTGACAATCTTCCCGACGCCGGGCACCTTTTTTCTCGGGGGCGCCATGGTTGAGTCGGGCTCGGAGGTGGATGTGCGTGAGCGCGAGCTCAACCGCACGATCTCGGTGCATCTCGTCGATGACGAGTGGGACGACGCGATCCGAGTGGGGCGCGTGGCGTACGCGTTTGTCCGAGCAGAGGAGGCGCCCGTGCCGTCGATCATCGACGCGCTGATCGCCAGCCTCGCCGCGGCTCGGCCGCACCAGTCGGGCGGCTTCGACGAGCAGCTCGCCCTCAACCGCACTCAGATCCGGGTGCGCGTGCCCACGACGACGCAACTCGACCTCGAGCTGCCTCTCTTGCCAAAGTACGATATCGTGCGCCCGGAGACGATCTCTCTCAAGGTGCCCGTCGCCGCCGTCAAGACCCGAGGCGCCCCCACGCTGACGAAACCCTGGATCATCCGGCCGTCCGTGGGCGTGCTGAGCGTGCGCACGCGGCCCAACGGTCCGCTGCTGGTCGCCGTGCAGGAGACCATCCTGCAGACGAATGGGACCACCTTCGTCTTCCAGATCGCCTCCGACGGGTTCGTCGAGGAGGTGGGGCAAGATACTGCGGAGAGCGTGGCGCTCATCGACGGCGTGCTCTCGCAGCAGAATGAGGCTAGAGGCTGGAACGCCATCATCCGCCCGACCCTCGACTACCGCTCACTGGCACGCTCGGCCGACGGCACGCGGGTCGAGATGCGAATCCCGATCTACGCGCAATACAATGTGCTCGCGCCCGAGACGCTCACGCTGCGTTTCGACTCGTCGGTGCTGCTCTCGGCCCAGGCGATCACGCTCAGCCAGACCATTGAGATCCTCGCCACCTCGGGCTACGCGACCGCGAGCGGCTCGCTCGCGCTCCAGGGCGGAGGCAACACGCCTAGCCAGCCTTGCTGCAACCGCGAGGACTTTGTGCAGGTGGGCGGCACGAACGTGGGCCAAGTCAATGCGCAGCGGCCGACACTCACGCTCACCCTGATCAACGATCTGTGGGAGCCCGGCGTCGAGTTCCACGGCTCGGTGCCGTTACGGGCGCTCACCGCCAACTTGCTCAGCAATGGCCGCGAGGAGAGAGGCTGGAACCGGATCGTGTGGGAGGCGATCACGTACGATCGGCGCACCGAGATCACGATGCAGAGTGTGCGCGGCGTGCGCGATACGCTCACCTTTCGGCTGCCGCCGCTGCCACAGTACCAGATCTTCACTCCCGAGGTGGTCGAGCTCGCGATCCCCGCCATCTCCGTCGTCTCGCGCAACGCGATGGTCGCATTCCCGTCGCTCCTGATCCGTGCGACCCCGGGCACCCTCAGCGTGAATGGCACCCTTGCGGACTCGCCCGTCGAATCGGTGCTGCAGTTCGGCACGTCGACGCTGCTCATCAACGCCGTGGGCGACCGTTGGGTGGACGCCTTCCGCACGCCTAACAGCCCCGAGGGGCGCCAGGCCGCCGACACACTTGTGCGAGGGCTGTGCGCCGGCAGCTGCAGCAGCAACACGAGCAGCTGGAACCGCGCCGTCACGCCGGCGCTCCTCGGGCTCTCCGGTGTGAACAACTTTAGCTTCGTCGTGATCACGCTCATCTCGAACGAGACGATCGAGCTCGCGCTGCCGCGCGTGAGCACGTACGACGTGCTCTTGCCCGAAGCGGTCGATCTGACGGTCCACTCCTCGCTGCTCATGTCCAACACGACGCTCGAGCTGCAAGAGGCCTTGACCATCGTGCCGACGCCCGGCTCGGCGCAGCTACGCGGCAGCGCGCTCACGAACCTGAGCGAGTTCCAACTCACGTTCAACCGCACCGTCGATGATCTCCGCCTCGAGATCGTGCTCAGCGCCGACTCATGGGTGGCGAGGTTGACAGCCAACATGCTCGCCGGCATCCTTCAGGGGATCGAGAGCTCGGGTACCGAGCGGTACGGCTGGAACAATGTGGTGCGCCCGAGACTCGCACCGTCCATGGCGCGGCGCGTCTCCGACAAAGAGCTGCACGTGCGGATCCCGTTCTTCAACGGTGACTACCAGATCAGCGTACCGGAGACCATCACGGCCACCATCCCCGTCGGCACGCTCGCCTCGAACCAGACGATCGTCGCGACGCCCTCGATCCGCATCCAGGCGATGCCCGGCTTTGCGACCATCACGGGGCCCATCCTCGGCACGAATGCGAGCAGCATCCGCGAGACTCGATTGCGCGAGGCGCCGATTAGGTTCAACCTGACACTGCGCAACGAGACGTGGCTCGAGGGCGTCGGCCAGCACGAGGAGGAGGGCGATATGCTGTGGGGAAACGTGCTCCTCACGCGCAAGCTCATCGAGGGGCTGACCGCGACCGGCCGTTGGGGCTCGGAGGCGAATGCGTGGGAGAGGATCGTACGCCCTGCGATGCTCGCGCTCAACCCGCCGCCCGTGTACCGCGTGGACGAGTACACGATGATCTTCGAGGTGCCGGCGGCGCCCTTGTACGACATCGAGGCGCCTGAGACGTTACTGGTGGTCGTCCCGCCGGAGGTTGTGCTGGCGGAGGCGGAGATCATCGCCGATCCCCCAGTGTTCATCAAGGTCGTCCCGGGCACAGCTAGGCTCGACGGCTCACTCGTCTGCCGCGAGCGTGGCTACTACACGGCCTTCGTAGTGCCCTCGCCGCCGCCGCCCCTGCCGCCGCCCTTTGTCGAGAATGTCTTCCTATCGCCGCCGCCTTCGTCGCCGCCCGCGATGCCCCCGGCTCCGACGAGAGCTGGCGGCATCAACCTCGGGTGCAACAACACGGAGAGGGGGGTGCGCAAATACACGCAACAACTGATCATCGAGCTGAGCAACGACAGCTACATCCCCATCCTGGCGAGCAGGCGTGGCGTGCCGCTGGGCGAGGCCGACATGGTCCTCGCGGGCCTCGTCGCCTCGTCGTGGCTGCACGCCAACCTCAACGTGTCGGAGCAAGAGCAGCAGCCGTTACTCGCCCGAGGGTGGAACCTCGTTGTTCAGCCGGCGCTGCGCGTGCTGCCGCCGCCGCCGCCGCCGCCGCTGCCGCCGGCGTTTCAGGGCTACAAAGTCACGCAGAACCCCGAGCTGTTCTACGTCGAAGGCGCCGTCATGGGCGGCGTCGTGGGCGCTCTCAACACCGTACGCATCTCGATCGCACCGAGCCCGTCGTATTCGATTTGGGTCCCGGAGACGCTCACCGTGAAGCTGCCGGCGACGGCCATCCTCTCCAATCACACGCTCGTCGCGATGCCGCCCCTTATCATCTGGGCCGATCCAGGCATCCTCGAGCCGCGTGGCGCCATCGTCGACGCGCCCTCCGAAACCACCCTCCAGCTCGGCGCGACCGTACTCGAGCTCAGTCTCGTGGGCGATCGATGGTCGCCAGAGGTCGCGAACATTGCATGCAACGCTTGCGACGAGGGCAATATCCCCGGCTCAAAGCCCAACGGACCGCGCCTCATGACGCCAGTACGGCCGCCGCCGGGGTGCCCCTGCCTCGCGGGCGACCCGAGCGCGTACTACGTGGATCATCACGCGAACGCAAGCTACCAATTTCTCGAGGCGCTCTTCGCGACGAGTGAACGTGTCGACCCAGGCAGCTGGAACTTTGTGATGCGTCCCCTCCTAATCGAACGCCGGCGCTTCCAGCCGGTGCTTTGGCGTGTAGATGATTTCACGCTCAATCTGACGCTGCCTCAACTCCTCACGTACAACCTGCGCACTCCTGAGACGCTCACGCTCGTCACGCCGCGGGAGGCGGTGCTCTCGGACCAGCCGATCACGATGCCGCCGATCAAGATCTTCCCGAAAAGGGGCCGTGCGATCGTCATCGGCACGCTGCTGCAAGGCGTCGACGAGAACATCATGCGCGACCGCGGGGTCGCCGATCAGCTTTCGCTAGTCATCACGCTCGTCAATGAGACGTGGGTCGAGAACCTCGGAAGCCCGGCAGCGCAGGCCGCCACGAATGCCTTCGGCGCGGGATTCCTCGCCGATGCCTCCAACACCAACCAATGCCAAGAGTTTGCTCGAGCGCCGCCCTCCGCACCACCCCTGCCACCACGCCCAGTCGGCGCGGTGGCGCCGCCGCCGCCGCCCTCCGTGCCGCCTGTCTGCATCAAGGGCGGGTGGATGGACACAGTGCGGCCGTTGCTGACGGGCCCGACCAACACGCTCCTCATGTTCCGCGATTCGGACACGACGATGCGCATCCTGATCCCCGCCATCCCGACATACGACATCTTCGCACCCGACATTATCAACATCTACATCCCGCCCGAGGCCGTCTTCTCCAACCAGCTGATCGTCGCGCCCACCCAAATCCGCATCGAGGCGACCAAAGGCCTGCTCTCCATCACCGGCGGCACCCTGGTCACCGACAACGCCGAGGCCGCCCTGCAGCGGCCGCAGTTTTACGGGGACGAGCGCGACGAGCTCACCATCCGGCTCAAGCTACGCTCAGATTCGTGGATTCCACAGCTCGGTTCCCCTTCGGCATGGGAGCAAGGTCAGGCGCTGCTCCGTGGGCTGCGGCGGCGTGCTGACCCCGATGGACGACCAGCGGAGCGAGACGGCTGGGAGACCGTGGTCACTCCCGCGCTCGTCGCCCGGTGCAACCAACTCGCGTGCACTGTGATCCAGCGGGTCAACTCCGAAGAGCTCATCATTCGAGTGCCGTCGGTGCCCGAGTACGACATCACCTACCCCGAGATCATCGAGATCGTCGCTCCTCGCCAGGCGGTCCTAACCGACAGAGCCATCCTGGCCTCCAACGTGCTCACCATTCGGCCGGCGCCCGGCACGGCGCACCTCTTCTTCCACTTTTTCGAGGAGAGCTCGCAGCAGATGGCGCTGCTCGACCCGGCGCTCGGCGGCACTCCGATCACGCAGGCGGAGATGATCGCAGCGAGCACGCTCCGAAGGCGCGTGGTCGAAACGATCGACGTGGTCAACGGCACCGACTACAACATCACCGTCAACCCCGGCCGCCCTCTCGTCCTCGTCCTCGACATCCGCAATGACACGTGGCGCGTCTCGGGGGTGCCTCTGACGATGACGGAGCCCATCAAGAATGCGCTCATCGACGGGCTTCGCTCCGAGAAAGCGGAGTGCACCGGATGGAATGCAGTCGTCGCGGCGCGCAGGGCGGAGATGGTCGCGGGCATCACGGTCCTCAGCCAGCATCGACTCTCTATCCGACTGCCCCCACTCGGCGGCGCATGCACTGCTCCGCCGTGTACGACGGCGCTCGGCTTTCAGATCCGTGTGCCCGAGACGATCTCGCTCACCGTGCCCGGCGTGGCCCTCACCTCGGCCGAGACGATCCCCACTGAACAGGAGGGCTACCCGCCCAACCGGCTCGTCCTCGCGCCCAATTCGGCGAGTCTTGAGAGCCGCGAGGTGCTCCCGCTCGTGAGTGGCCAAACTCGGACGGGCCAGCTACGCTACTTTTCGGAGCAGTGGTACACCTTCGATCCGGGTGCAGCGGCCAGTGCGGCGGTGCTGCGCGTCGATGTCGACTTCAACGTGCAGCAGTCGCGCTACGGCGCGCTCCACATGCAAATCTACGAAGACATGAGCCTGAGCACCATCCACTACTCTGGCTGCGCGGTCAGCTCCGGCTGCGGCGATGGGGTGTCGGTCGGCAGCAACGGGCGGAGCTGCCGGTGCGTGCGGAATGACTTGGCCGCCTCGCCCACGGCAACGCTCGTGCTCGACAAGGGGTACACCGTATTCGAGACGCCCTCGCTCGGGTACGCACCGGTAGCGGGTGGCTTGGGCTGCCAGAAGTTGACGCGCCGAATGTGGCTGTCCGTGCGCTGCGTCGTCGACGTCTGCGGCGACCAATGCCGCTATTCAGTCAGCATGACTGCGCTCCCGTATACCATCGACGACGGCTTCTCGCTGACGGCGCCGATCGCCGCCGGCGATTGGCACTACTTCCGCATTCCGCTGGGCACGTACGACATTCTCGACATGACTTTTGGCCGGCGCGGCGGATTTCCGCCAGGCGCGACGCCCGAGTACCGTGAACTGCTGCCGCCGACGCCCCCCTTGCCGCCCTTGCTGCCGCCGCCGCCGCCCCCGCCCTTCCAGCCGCCCAGGCCGCCGCCATCAGTCCGCCCACCGCCCGCGCGCCGCCGGCTTCTCCTCGTCGAGGACAGCGTCGAGAAAGAGGTCAGCAGTGAGAGCGGGGCGGCCACAGAGCTGGACGCGGAGCAGGAGCGCGAGAGGGGGGAGTGGGACCGGTGGGACGAGCAGCAGAAGCGCCTCGCTGAGCACGAGCCTTCGAGAGAAGCCCAAGGAAGCGATCTCGGAGGCGATCTCGGAGGCGATCTCGGAGGCGATCTCGGAGGCGATCTCGGAGGCGATCTCGGAGGCGATCTCGGAGGCGATCTCAGTCTCGTTGAGGACGCTGCCAACCACCCTACCTCGTCTGATGATGCTGACGCAGCCAACTACCCCACCTCGTCCGCCAACGCTGATGCTGACGCAGCCCACTACCCCGCCTCGGCCGCCAACCGGCGCGGCCTCACCCCCGGCGTCAACGAGAGGCTCATTCTGACGGAGCATGGGATCGTGGGGGCTGCGTACGCGCGCCGTAGCCAGTGCGTCTCTTCTGCAGCAGTCAGCGCCGGCTCGAGCTCGGCGTACGAGATTCTGATGGAGGCTGGTCTGCGCAACCAGCAGCAGACGACAGGACTCTTTTGCACCGACAGCACGCGCACGGGCGACATGTTCATCGGCGTTTTCGCCGAGGCGCTCGTGAACAACGTCACACTGCCGCCTCGCCACTGGTACGTGATCACGATCTCACATGAGAGATTCGACCCATCGGACCTCGTGAGCCGTCTCGCGCGCCCGGGCTGCCTCGCCTACGGCCAGTGGCGCGAGTATCGCATCCTCACGAGCGGCACGACGGACGGCACGCTCGACGCGCAGGTCAACGTGCCCGTGACCGCGATCTACATACGGCGCGACGCGCCGCCGACGGAGGATTTGTACGATGCAGTTGCCCGCTGGCCGTTGCAGCGGCTCGCCATCTCCGGCTGCGAGGTGGATCAGCCCACCGTCTGGTACGTTGCCGTTACGCTCGAGCGCCAATGGCTTGCCGACGGGCGCAGTCCACCGTTGCAGCAGCGCCGTTTCCAGCTCACGGCCAATCTGCGACAATCCAATGTGAGCCTGATGCAGATGGCGCTGGGCACGCGAGTCTCGATCCCACACAACTACCTGTGCTGTGGCGTGTATCGTGACTTTGTGGTGCCGGAACTGACACGTTCGCTCGCGTTGCGCGTTGAGATCACGGTGCATGAGGGCTCACTCTCTGCCATCTATCTGAAGCATCAAACGTGCGCGCGCTCTCCGGACGACATCGGTGCCGATGAGTCGTGCATCGGGCGCTGTCAGATGCAGTGGCTCACCACGTACGACCCGTTCACACTCGCGCCCGCGTACGCGACCGCAGCGTCCGTGACCGTGCCGATGGGCATCGCGTCCGCGGACATGCGAGCCGCCGGCGGCTGGTACATCTCCATCGGCAGCGCCTTCGACGGGCGCGTCGCCAATTTTTCGCTCATCGCCGAGCTGGTCGAGGCGCCCGTCGTCGACCGGTTCGTCCCGCTCGACGAAGACGGCGCGGCCGCCGCGCGGTGCGGCCGGTTCTGCGTCGTGCTTGACGAGGACGTCACCCCAATCATTGACGAGGATGAGGATGTGATCTTCGGCATCGGCCGCTCGTCGAGCGCGCCCAGGAGGGGCAGTGGCAGTGCCTGCGAGCTGCTGCCAGTCGCGCTTGCCTTGACCGCCGCGATCATTGTTGCGTGGAGCGGCGGCGTCGCTGCGGCGTGACGTGAACAGCTGAGCGCGTGAAGCTTTTTGTGGACTTCTCCGGTGCATCACACTTCCAAGTAATGAGGTTAATAAACAACCCAGAGCGTGGAGAGCTAGCTGGCCCTGTGTGCGGCCTTTGTGAGCCAACACGCAACATCCTGTTTTTATCCTTCGGTCGCTCGGTAAAAATTATCATAACTTCACTTCTAAACGACTGTTCATCAGGATCTCTCCTGGATCGCTGTGCGACGAAATCTCGTACCACGTGCACACACGACACCGCGCAGCGCGCGGCATCACGCGACGCCCGACCCATGGGCCGACCGATGCGCGCCGTTCATCCCCCTGCAAACAGCTGCGCCGACCATCGTTTGCCTCAAAGAACAAGGCCAAGCTCTTCGAGCTTCTACCGATTCTCGGCGATTCTGGCCTGCTCATCTCTGTCGTACTCATCCTCATCGGCGCCGACCTCTGCCTCGCTCAGCGGTCTGTACCTGTAGAATGGCACACCCAACTTGGAGACCTGGGCCTCGAGAAAGCTTGGAAGCGCATCCGCGCCGGCGCCGCTGTCGCTGCCCCGATGCGTCGTGCAGCCCATGCCGTCAAGGCGCGCGTACAGCGCCTGCCGCATGTCTGGCTTCTCCATCGCCGCGAGCGCTTCTGCCGTGAAGGCTTCGAAGACGTTCAAGCAGATCGTCTGCGCAACAGATGTGTACCTGCAGACAGCGGAAACGGGCAGGAAGAGGGAGCTGCGTATCAGGGAAGAGGGCGGGCTGAGGCAGCCCTATCAGGGGGCCTCCGCGGCGTACTGGCTGCCTAGGGAGCCCATGAGCTGTGGGAGTTCATGCTGGCTGAACGAGAAGGCGGCAAGCAGCTCGGTGGGATGCAGCCGGCGCAGCTCGCCCGTGCTAAGATGCTTGATCTCGGCCACGCTCAGCGGCGTCTCGCGTGTCGAATACTCTGCGGCCTCGCACAGCAGCGTACCGGGCGTCTGCAGGCTGCCGTATGAGCTCGTGAACGAGTGGGCGCCGTGCAGGTATCCGCGGCTGACGACGTGCGAGCGCTCAGAGGCCATGTTGAACTTGTTGGCCTCGATGAAGAGGCTCTCGCCGGCGGTGCGCCCAGTGGCCATCGAGAACGGCTTGAGCACCGTGCACAGCGGCGTCGGGGCGTTTGCTTGTGGTGGCGGCGGCGTGAACCGGGCGAGTGCCGCCTTGTCGCGGAAGGCGACGAGGACGAGCCGCAGGCGAGAGGAGGCGCATCGGAAGTGCGAGCCGGCCACGACAAAGATCTTGACGAACCATCCGAGCTGCTCGAGGTGCTCCACACTCAGGTGGTTGAGGAACGTGGGCACATTCTCGCAGATGAGGCATTGGTCCCACAGCCCGCGCTCCTCGCGCTCTGACAGTGCGCGCACCACGAGATCGAAGTTGTCGCCCCACCGCTCGTCCTCAAACCCCCTCCCTAGGCCCGCGCACGAGAACGGCTTGCAGCAAAAGCCGCAGAAGATGATCGTGGCTGCACGGGCGACACGCGCGTCGGTGCCCATGCGCGAGATGTTGTCGAGCGGCGCTACTTCCAGATTGCCGAACGTGGCCAGATACCTGTGACAAGAAGGCGGACGCCGGGCATGCTGGTTGGTGAGTTCCGGAGGAGTGGCCGCATGACAGGTGGCGGGCGACGGGTGCCAGTCAGAAGCTTGCGCACTGTGTCCGAGCCATGTCATCAGAGTCGCACGCCCCGACGCAAAGACCACCCCCACGGTGCCCCACGCGCGTGAATCCAAAGCAGGGGCCGTGAGCCCAATCTTGAAAAGTCCAAGGCGCGGCTGCGAACTCGGCATCGGTCACGTATTTGCCCACGCTCAACTGCAGCTCGGGGAAGGTGGTGCGCTGGTACCTGATGGTCGGGCCTGAGAGGTCGAGGACGAAGTCGGAGCAGGCCGAGCAGAGGACCTCGACGCCGACCTTGTCCTCACACTCCTTGAGCTTGATGTGCCAGCCGGAGCCGAGCTGCTGCGCACACGAGACGTGTGTCGCCAGCTGGCAGCCAGGACCCTGCCCTCCACACAGCACCAGCCCCTCGGTGTGACCATGGTGCTCGCACCCGGAAAAGGCGCACCGCCTGTTGCGCACCTTGGCCTTGTGGGCACTATAGGCACTTGTGGGAACTGCCTGCTTAAGGCAGAGCCCACGGTTGGAGTTGCGCAGGCAGAGCCGTGAGGAATCGTGCTGCTTCGCCAGCGGGTACTCGAATGTGCTGTTGTACTCCACGCACGCGACGTGGTACCAGCTCTTTTTGTCGGTCCTCCGGCGGAGGGCACCGCCTGAGTGCAGGCAGAGGGTGCACTGGGCGTCAGGTCCGCCCTCAAACGCGCAGCGATCGCAGTAGAACTTGATGTCGTCAATGCCCTTGCGCCCAAAACTGTCGCCCCTTGCATTCATGCCGTAGCAGAACATGTGCACGCACATGCCGCAGCCATCACAGAAGACAAGATGGTTGACATCGCCGCCCTCGGACCGGTAGCGGTAGTCGGAGGTGCAACAGACGGCGCAATACCGCGCGTCCTCCTCGAGTTCGCGCGGCCGCCCCTCGTCCACCACGACGCCCATTGCGCAGCTGCACGCCTCCCTCTCCATAGAGGAGTGCAGCTGGCCTGACGAGCGGCTCACGAGCCAGGAGACGTCCACCCCCTCCTCCTCGCCCATCACTGTGCCCAGCGCCTCATAGTTATGCGTGCCATCATCATAGTCGATTCGGAGGTCGCCCTTGGCGTCGCGCTCATTCCAGTTGACGGTGCCCCAGTACCACTGGCGGTCCGGCTCCCAATAGATCTTGACCCGTGCAGCCAGGAGCTGGCGGCACTCATTGTGCAGTGCTGCCGAGCATCCAGGCTTAGCACAGGGCACTAACATGCGCCTGCGTCCGCCATCTGCGCCATCTGCGCCACCTCGGCCTCTGCCCTCGCTACCGCTGGAGCTGCCGCTGGAGCTGGCGCTGCCGCTGGAGCTGGCGCTGCCGCTGCTGCTGTTGCCGCTGCTGCTGCCACTGCAGCCATCATCATCACGCTCCTGCTCGTCCTCGAGGCCCTCACCACAGACAATGCATGCCCTCTGCAGCCCAACTTGGCATCCAAGCGAGTTGCATGCCCAGCCCATCTTGGCCTGCGGGCAGCACACCCTCGAAGAGCCCAAGGGCAACTCTGAGCAGGGCGACTTGCACATTGTGGGCACACGCATGGCAAGCCTGTGGTGCCGCTCACAAAGACGCACCCCTGTGATGACCGGGTGGTCGAACTGAGCGGCCTCTGTGCACTGCGGAATGGTGCACTCTGGCCGCTTATTCTGTCTGCACTGGGCTTTGGCCTTGGCGGCAGTGGCAGTGCTTGTAGCCTTTGCGACCGTGGCCGGCTGTTGGTATGCTCCTGCCGTGGATGCCACATTTGCCTTGGATGCCAAAGCGGCCGTGGCCGGCGAGCCTTGGATGCCACGTTTGCCTCCGCTGCCTCCGCTGCCTCCTCTGCCTCTGCTGCCTCTGCTGCCTCCGCTGCCTCTGCTGCAGCCACTGGCGCTGCTGGCGCTGCTGGCGCTGCCGCCGCTGCCGCCGCTGCCGCCGCTGCCGCGGCTGCCACCGCCCATGCTGCTGCCCCTGCCGCCCCGGCCGCCCCTGCCGCCGCTGCTGCTGCCGCCACTGCCGCCGCTGCCGCTGCCGCCATTGCCGCTGCCGCTGCCGCTGCCGCCGCTGCCGCCGCTGCCGCCGCTGCCGCCGCCGCTGCCGCCGCCGCCATTGCCGCGA
>Ga0210240_100229_pt1 | contig 46084 bp, 47 predicted proteins | sample ChrtobMetP5a_4mM_FD_155463 | JGI IMG/M metagenome (GOLD analysis project Ga0210240, IMG submission 155463) | Chrysochromulina tobin associated microbial communities from unialgal haptophyte culture, Seattle, Washington, United States - P5a_4mM | ecosystem: Host-associated > Algae > Haptophytes >...
TCCCTCATCATCTCTGAGTGCCTCCCTCATCATCTCTGAGTGCCTCCCTCATCATCTCTGAGTGCCTCCCTCATCATCTCTGAGTGCCTCCCTCATCATCTCTGAGTGCCTCCCTCATCATCTCTGAGTGCCTCCCTCATCATCTCTGATTGCCTCCCTCATCATCTCTGATTGCCTCCCTCATCAGGTACAAGGCGACCAAGGAGGACACACTGGCGCAACTCAAGGAGTTCCAAACGTCCCTCGCCAAGATGGCCTCGGGCTCGATGACGCTGCAGTCGAACCTCGAAAAGACGCGGCTCGCCGTCTCGGCGGCCGTCTCCGGCGCCTTCCAGACACCCGAGGTCAGCCGGCCCTTCGCCTCCACGCAGCCCGCCGCATGCAAGTGCTCACCACGGCGCCCTCCCCTCCCGTTTCCCCACAGGTCATCCGGCTCTTCGCCTCCAAGCAGCCCGCCGCGATGCGCCGCCGGCTCGCCGAGATGGAGCGAGATGTCAAGCTCGGCAAGCTCGCGGCCGCGGCCTTCGACGGCATGAAGTCCGAGATGCTGGTCGCACTCAAGAAGCTCGGGGAGCCGCTCAGCGCGAGCGAGGAGGCCTTCCTGGGCGCAAACAAGTCCGCGTCCCTCTCGGAGTTTGAGGCGGTCGATGATAATGCGGACCAGGTGAGCCAGCTGCCGGTGAACCTCTGATTGCGTCTGATTGCGTCTGATTGCGTCTGATGGCCTCCCTCATCAGGTGAGCCAGCTGCCGGTGAACCTCTCGTGAACGAATCGCCGGTGTGAACGAAGTGTGAACCTCTCGTGAACGAAGCGCCGGGAGCACACACCGTGTGCGCATCGTTGACGCGTCGTCGCAGGCGCCGATGACGCGCGTCGTCGTGGGCAACGAAGCGCCGAAGACGCGTCGTCGTGGGCGCCGTGGGCGCCGAAGACGCGTCGTATTGGGCACAGTGGGCGCCGAAGACGCGTCGACGCGTCTCTGGGACTGCGGTGATGATGTGGAGATCGAGATCGAGATGGGAGTGCGAGCGAGGGGCAGCCTGGCAACTCTACACAGCGGGGCATCACGCGTTTATTCAGGACGGCGAAAAACACAAAACTCGGCTCCAGCGTGTGTGAATCGGTAGGGTCGGAGACTAATTGGGGGGAAGAGTTCAGAAACACATTCACATTCACACATGCTCGAGTCGGCACCGCGCCTGCACACCGCGCCGCCGAGCCCCACTCACAGGAGGCCACAGTGCACATCATATCAGGGTGCGCAGCGCACGCGATGACGACTTCCGCGTCACAGTGGATATACCCAAGTTTGGCGCTCAACTGCATCTTCTTCGTGCACCTCGTTGTGCGCGGCAATCTTGTCCCATGTAGTGCTGTGCCATGTTTCGTGGCGACGCCGTCTGCAAGTTCAGAGACCCCGTCTGCGAGGTCAGCGACCCCGTCTGCAAGCTCAGAGGCCGAATCCATGCCTCCAAGGGACCCACAGAGTTTGCCAATCTGGGCCAGGTTCGCACGGTATCCAGGGCCCGATTGGAACAAGCTCTTGGCCGACGAGAAGGTGGAGCGAAAACCCCATCGAACTTCTCCGCCGACGCCGCCGTATCCGCCGCCAGGGCCCACTCAGACGGTTGGTTCGCCAACTTGCACGCATTTGCTGGAGTGCAGCCTCTCCAAGGGTATGCGGTCCAAGGTGTACCAAGCGTTCCAGAATGGATACACGCACCGGATCCCAGACGAACTTGGATACGAGAATGGCATCCGAGACCTCGCCGACGGCGGCAGCGAGCTCCTCGTCCCGATTCGAAAGCAAATCATGCCGCCCGCTGCCAACATCCAGCTTGACTGGAAGCCTGCGCCGTGGCCCACACGCATCGATCTCAACCACCTCAACTGGGCAGCCCTTCCAAATGGGGAGAGGTTCCGCGAGTGTGGGAAATCGCATGCACTCACTAATGAAGTGCACTTATACTGCAAGTGCGTGCTCCGCTTGCGTCGACCGTTTGCTCCTGGAGCCCCCACCACCTCGAAGCGGGCGCCTCAGGAGCCGTCCTTTGTTTGCCCGCAGGTTTTTCACAAAGCAGGCCCTCTTGTGGAATAAGGACTATTGGCCGGGTGCGGAGCCCTACGACGACATCCCCGACCACGTGTTCGATCGGCCAGACGTGCGGCTGGTGCTTGATCTAGGTGCCGGCAACGGCAACCTCGCCGTCAACTTGTTCCGGCGATATGGCGATCGCGTCATCACGGTGTCCGCCACGCTCATCGTCGCCGCCGAGGCAGGCACGCTCACGCCGCCCTTCCTGCAACGGATGACATGCAACTGATTACATGCTGATGACATGCAACTGATGACATGCAACTGATGACATGCTGATTACAGGCACGCTCACGCCGCCCTTCATGCAACTGATCGCGGCGCGTGGCTTCCCCACTGTGGCGGTCGACATCTACTCATTCTTCCCCTTTGGTGAATCAACGTTTGACGTGGTCCACACGAGCTGGGTCTATCACAGCGGCTTCACGCGCCACGCCATCATGGAGATGTGAGCACTCGCCACGTGATTCCACCCGGGCCTCACAAACGCTGTCACGTGATTCGAACCTGGCCTCACAAACACGCTGTGTGCCTGGCTGAGCGGCGGTACCCGATCGGTTCCGTTGGGCAGGTACTGATTACAAATGATTACATGCTGATTACATGCTGATTACATGCTGATTACCGTTGGGCAGGTACCGCGTGCTGCGCCCCGGCGGGTACTTGATCCATACGGTGTGGGATAAGATGGCCTCCCTCCGGGGCACGCTGCTCCTCGAGTCGCTCGCCGCGAAGATGAATTGGAAGCTTCTCGCTCATTACGAGACCATGAAGGGGCATAATGTCACCAAGGCGAGGCTCCGGGGGGACAAGGTGCCCTACGACTGCTACAAGACCGTCTACCAGATGCCGAGCTACAAGTACTCGAAGAGGTAGGAAGTCCTGCAGGTACGTGTGACTCAATACAGGCAAGGTGTGTAGATTCCAACGGGGGCTTTGAGCCACGACACCGGGTCACTGCAATGCCGATGTTCCACAGGCGACAACGAGCTATTACGTACAGTACATTTCTGTGTTTCTGTGATTTCGAATCGTCTTGATCTGTTTGTCAGTTGGCTGTTGCGCGGTTGTACGATCGGTAATAGTACCTACACCCGAGATAGGCCGATGTCCGAACGAAATAGCGTCGTGCCGAGCGTTTTTCGCGTTCAACGCCCTCTCTCGCGACCTCCTTGGCGGGGAAGGCGAGCTGCTACAGGCTACTAGCCTCGCCGGAATCGATGGCGCGCAAGACGCACAAAAAGTCGCTGCAAGAGTACATGGAAGAGAATGGGATTGGCGTCGGGGATCCGGACGACGATGAGGAAAGCGTGGTGGCGCCCATTGTGCAGGAGACGCCGCGGCTCGTCACACGTGCCCTTCGGACGGAGCACCTGCAGCCGCTCATCGACCTCGTCTTCTCGGACAGCACCGAGGTGCAACGCAACGCGACGCGCTTGCTCGGCACGCTGGCCCTCAACGCCGATAACATCGACATCCTGATCGACTCTGGCTCGTTGGGGCCGCTGCTGACGATGGCAGGGTCGACCGACTCGTCGGTGCGGCGCGCGGCGCTTGCAGGCCTCGCGCACATGAGCTCACGCGACGACATTCGGACGAAGCTTTGCGCGGTGGCCGGCGGGCTCCAGACGGTGGTCGCCGGCGTCACATGCAGCGACGGGCCGTCGAGGTTGGCCGCGGCCGAGTGCATGGCCAACATCGCCACCTCCCTGAAGCTGCGTGGGAGGCTGATTGACAGCAAGGTGGGCGGGCTGCCCGCGCTGCTCTCGCTGCTCACGTCGCGCACGTCCGAGCTCAAGCGCTGGGGCATGCTCACGCTGCAGCGCCTCGCCGTCTGCCGGAAGACCAATGGTGCCATCATCACCACCAAAGACGACCCCGAAGGCGACGGTTACGCGGACGAGCTACTTAAGGCAGGCGTGCTGCAGCCGCTGCTCACGATGCTCCGGGCGGGCACGATGAGTCTCGAGGAGGACCTGCGCACGCAGGCCATGTGCACCGTCTACTCTCTGGCCGACGCGAATGAGGAGATCAAGAAGAAGCTCGGCGAGCACCCGGTGAGGGCCGAGATTTCCCTGAATGACGAACCCCTGATGAAACTGTGACGGAACTGTGACGAGCCCGATAGCTCGGCGAGCGCACCCGGTGTGAATGCCTCGACGAGAGCACACGGGCGAGTGTGCCATGGAGCGCCTTTGAGTGATGAGTGACGTTGATGATGAGTGGCGCTGATGAGTGTCTCTTGATCGCCTCTTGATCTTCCCTTGAGAGCCCCTGATGGCCCCTGATGGCCCCTTGAGGGCCCCCTGAGAGCCTCCGATGGCCCCTTGAGGGCCATGGCCCCAGAATTGCAGTGGTCATCAGAATTGCAGGTGCTCGTGAAGGCCATTGTGGGCTTGCTGACGACCACTGATTGCCTCTGATGACCACTGATTGCCTCCCTCATCAGGTGCTCATGAAGGCCATAGTGGGCTTGCTCACGCTGGACGACCACGCGGGCACCGGCGCGACGCAGCGCGAGGCCTGCCGCACCGTCCAGCTGCTCGCGACGCGCGCCGACAATGTGTATCGCCTCCTCGGCGCTGGCTTGATCGTTTCACTCTCGATGCTCGCCCGCACCGAGAATCTCATCAAGAAGCAGTTTGCGAGCACGATGCTGCTACGGGTCGCTACGGAAGCGGGCTGCCGGCGCTCGCTGCTCGATGCCGGTGGCGCGCGCACGCTGTGCTTCCTCTGATTGCCTCTGATTGCCTCTGATTGCCTCTGATTGCCTCTGATTGCCTCCCTCATCAGGTGGCGCGCGCACGCTGTGCTTCCTATGCCGCCCGTCGCTTCCTCGCAAGGTCGTCCGTCCCGCGGCGAACGCGATCTCACTGATGTGCAGCTCGGCCGAGTGCGTGCCGTCGCTGCTCGACACGGGCGCCGGCTCGGTGCTTGCGACGCTCGCGAGCTCGTCCGACCCGGAGATGCTCCTCGGCGGCTGCCAGGCGCTCGCCAACATGCTCGCGTGCATGGCGGAGGAGGCGGGGACGGTGGCCAAGGCGGTGAACCGCGCGGGCAGCCCGGTTGTGAACCGCGCGGGCAGCCCGGTTGTGTCGCGCCCCACCTCGCCAATCTCCCAAACCTCGGCCGAAGAAGACGAGGAGCGCCGTCCCGGGCGGGGCGCCACCGAACCGGAGGGGGCGCCGTCCCGGGCGCCCCCTCCCAAACCGGAGGGGGCGCCCACGAGCGCCGTCTCGAGCGCCGACCCGCTCGGCCGGGTGCGCGAGGCCGTCCGAGTGACCGACCAGCTGCATGCTGATGGCCTCCCTCATTGCATGCTGATGGCCTCCCTCATCAGGTGCGCGAGGCTGTCCGAGTGACCGACCAGCTGCTTCAGCAAGGCGCCCTCTCCGTCTTCCTGTCGGCCGCGACCTCCTCCGATCGCCAGCTGCAGCTGCATGCCTCCCGCGGCCTCAAATTCATCGCGATGCGCTCGCCACTCTTTGCGCGCGTCCTCGCCCGCAAGGGCGCCGCGCGCGCCCTCGCTGCGCTGCTGGGTGCCGCGCGTGAGGAAACGCTCCGGAACGCAGTAACGGCCCTCCACCTGATCACCACGGCGCTCTGTGAGGGCGTTGGGCGCGAGCCTCTCACGGCCAAGCGTCTCTCGACGGTGCGCGGAGGGCAGCTCTGATGGCATGCTGATTGCATGCGGATTACATGCTGATGGCATGGTGATTACATGGTGATTACATGCGGATTACATCTCTGATCGCGTGCTGCTTGCCCATCTGCTCGCGTGCTGCTCGCCTCCCTCATTGCATGCTGCTCGCCTCCCTGATCAGGTGCGCGGGGTGCTCGAGCTCGGTGTGGTGGGCACACCCAAGGAGCTCTGGGCGCGCCTGAATGAGGACGGTGGGCTGCCCGCGGCGACGCTCCTTCGGCTCGCATGCCACTTTGAGGGGCTGCACGCCGAGGCGGGGGAGCGCTCGCGAGCGATACTCGAATTGCTCAAGCCGGGCTTGCTGCAGTCCCTCGACATCGACGACCCAAGACGCGCCAGCCAGTCGGCGAAGGCGATCGCTGAGCGCCGAGGGAGGAATAAATCCATCGCCAAGGTCCAGAACCTGTTCCGCCTTTCTCGCAGCCTGAAGCCGGCCGCGGCCGACCCGTTCACCGCGTTCAGCCGACCGACTACCTCGGCGAACGCCACGGGCGCCGCCTCGGGCGCGGCCTCGAACTTTGCGTCGCTCGTGCGCGCGGCCAAGCTGGGCAACGGGCTCGTGGCGAACGACTCGCCGCGCTGGGCCAAGGCGTGGGGAGGCGCCTTTGGGGCCAAGGCGGGCTCGGCCGCGGCTGCCTCGGTACTGAACGCGCAAGCGACAGGCGCGGACGCGATCTCGAAGCTAACCCTAACCCTAACCCTAACCCCAACCCTGACCCTAACCCTGACCCTGACCCTAACCAGGCGCGGACGCGCTGTCGAAGCTCAAGGAGGCCGCGGCCCACGCACGGAAGGCGTCCCAAGAGGCCGGTCCCAAGTTCAAGTCGCTCGCGGCCGCTGCAGGCGCCCACGATGGCGCGGGGAAGCGGACGCTCTTCGCGATCCTGCACCAGCCTCGCCCGCCCGCGACGGCGCGTCCCGAGGCGAGCGGCGCACGCGCGCGAGCGGTCAGCCTCCTGGGAGCAGAGACCGCCTCGTCCTCAGCCGAGCCAGCCCAATCCGAAGCGCCAGGTGCGCCAGGAGCGCCGGCGGTCACCAAAGAGAGGCACACCGGTAGGCCTCCTGCTTTGGGATTGTGGCTCGGCGGCGCCGTCGGCACGAGCAGCGCTGCTGGAGCAGCTGCTGGGGCGATGGTGGTGGCGGCGCCCGAGAAGGAGAAGCGGATCTCGGCAGTGCGGCGCGCTCAGATGACTCTCGAGGCCCAGGATCTGACGCTTTAAGCGGGCGGGATTTCTTTTTTAGCTTGTCGACTAGTCAGAACTCGGACACTTGTACGGTAGGTGTGCGGTGTCCACAAAGATGTGTAAAAGATGTGCGGTGTTCACAAAATCCATCCCCCACCCCCTTCCCCCCTACGCATGCAAGAGTTTCCCACAGCCTGTGTTCACGCCGTGACTCGCGCGAAGGCGTGATTAGGCGCTCGCGGCCGAAAACAAGCGGGGGAAATGCCCCGACCACCGCCACCGCCGGCTATGGACGTCGAGGACATCCTCGTGCGCATGCGGCAGATGCTCAAGAAGCGTGGTGCGGTGGGCATCAGGGGACTGACGAGAAACTTTCAGATCTGCGACACCGACAAATCGGAGAAGCTCAACCTCGCCGAGTTGACTAAATGCGTCAACTTGTGCAAGCTCGACCTCTCGCAAGAGGAGGTCCGCGCACTGCACCGCCATTTCGATTCGTCCGGCGACGGACTGGTGAGCTTCGACGAGTTCGTCAAGACAGTGCGCGGTCGGATGAGCGAGCCACGCAAGAAGCTCGTGATCAAGTGCTTTGAGGCTCTCGACCAGGCAGGCGACGGCAACGGCCAGCTGTCGGTGGCCGACTTGAAGCCGTACTTCAACGTCGAGCACGATCCTCGCTTCCTCACGGGCGAGAAGACGGCACACGAGCTCCTCCAGGAGTTTGTCGACGGGTTCGAGCGAGGCCAGGGAGGCGGAGACGGCGTCATCGGCATCGACGAGTGGATCGGCTATTATGAGGAGCTGTCAGCGGGGATCGACGACGACGACTACTTCGGTGTGATGCTAGTGAACGCGTGGAGTGCACTGAAGAAAAAAGGGCCGAATGGCGAGGAGGTGCCAGCCATCCAGTATGTGTGCGAGGGCGACATCGACGTGCTCGAGCAGATCCTTCGGAAGAACATCTTCCAAAAGTCGGTCGGTACGAATGAGGTGCGTGCGCTGAAGGAGACGTTCAAGCGCTTTGACCAGGACAATAGCGGCGAGGTCAACTTTCGCGAGTTTTGTCGAGCGATGGAGTGCTTCGGGCTCTCCGTGTCGCAGCCTGGTCAAAAGGGCTCTGGAGGCGTGCCGCCCGATGTGCTGCGCGGCCTCTTCAACCGTTACAACACTGACGGGTCCGAGTGCATCAGCTACCTCGAGTTTACGAGCGGGCTGTTCCAGCGTGAGGCGGAGGCGCGGAGCAGCGACCCCGCGTTCACCACTGGCAACGGCGCCAATCTCACGCTGCCAAACCTCGTGCGCGACTATGATGCCGTGGCCGCCTCGGCAGCAGGGCTCGCACCACCGCCGCGCTGTATGCCTGACACGCGGAAATCACCCCTCCTCCGACCCGACGGTAAAGGGGGGAGCCTTGGCAATTACCCAGTGCGGCCCGATCGCGTCGTACGTCCCGAAGAGCGGGCGAAGGGCTTCTTCCGGTAACGGAGAGGAGCGGAGTCAGTCGGTAACCCTAACCGGAAGCGCATACCGCGATGTTCGTCGAGCTGGTTGCCTTATATAAGCTCTGAGTCTCTGTACACTCTCGGAGCTGCGCCTCGGATCGTAAGAAGTAGCGGGGACTAGTGGTTGAGCTTATAGTTTCAAAATCCGGACTTATAACGTAAAACGTAAAAGTCAAAACGGCATATCTCGGGATACCGGTTACCGCTTCGTTCGATCGCAATTGTGAATTGACTAGCGTATACGACCGTATTACGTTAATAGCGGGTCCGAGTGTAGACGCTGCCTGTCGTCTCCCTGCAGGAGGCGTGAGTAGGAGATGCACACATCGGGTGATGACGTGAGGCGCGGTCGAGAGACGTGCCGCAGCTGCACACCTGTGCGTCTAGAATGATCTTGAATGATCGTGCGCGTCGTCTGGCGGCCGCGGCGTGGGTCATTGCCGCAGCGTGACATAGGGCGGCTCATCGTTGGCGCAGCGGCAGAAGCCGCATGGCACGATCGCCATCAGATCGGCTGGAGGGCGGAGAGTGCCCTCCTTCCCGCGGCACTGGTAGCACGCAGAGGGCAGGTTGCAGTTGTTTGCACGGCCCGTGTCGCTTCCTAATTTGGCACGGCCCGTGTCGAGCGCGGCCGACTGGTTGTTCCAGAGCTGCTTGAACTCGTGCGGCAGGTGGTCGATGGTCTTGGCGCACCTGATGAGGGGGTGGGGTGTCGGAGGCCATCAGACGCAATCAGCGGCCATTAGCGGCCATCAGCGGCCATCAGCGGCCATCAGCGCACTGGTAAGAGTAGACGTTCCACTCGGCCTGCTGGCTGAACCAGCACTGTGCATACTCGGGGTGTCGCGCCATGATGTCTCGTCGGTTGCGCGCAAATTGGGCACAGTTCCATGCAGTGTAGAGGCCAGTGAAGATCGGGTCGTGGCGCGCGCGCTGGTTGCCCGGGTGCTTGACCACAGAGTCGCCCGTGACGAAGTGGAACGTGAGCCGCGGCGAGAGCAACGCCATCCGACAGCCCGCGTGCGCATGCAACGCCTGCATCAGGTCCGTTGCGATCATTGAGACGCCCACCTGATGAGGGAGGCAATCAGTATGCCATCAGAGAGGCAATCAGCATGCCATCAGAGACGCCCACCTGATGAGGGCTCGCCATCATTCGCCATCATTCGCCATCATTCGCCATCAATCGTCATCATTCGCCATCATTCGCCATCAATCGTCATCATTCGCCATCATTAGTCATCAATCGTCATCACCATTGTGAAACCGAGTGAGAGCTGCGGCACCCAGCGGCGCGGGAAGGTCCAACAGTCGTGACCTGGATGGGCGAGGCCCGTCCCACGCCATCCGAGAGCTTGCTCCACGCCGAAGGTGACGGGAGCGTGCTCGTACTCCTCTCTGATGAAGCTGATTGGAATGTCGGGCATCAGCTGTGCCAACGGGTAGAACGGGTAGGGGGAGGGGCGAGAGGGAGGGCAGGGGAAGGGGGTGACGAGGAGGGAGGTAACCTCAGGAGCACACCCAAAGCACATCGGGAGCTCATCGGGAGCTCATCGGGAGCTCATCGGGAGCTCATCGGGAGCTCATCGGGAGCTCATCGGGAGCTCATCGGGAGCTCACCTGCAGCTGACGCGCGAGCTTGAGGTAGAACGGCGCCTGCACGCCAATGTCGATGTTTGAGTACGTCAGGTGCTCTCCCTCGCCCTTGAGGTAGCCGGCGTACCTGATGAGGGAGGCAATCGGATGCAATCTCCTGAGGGGCGGCGTAACTGATGAGGGAGGCTTTTTGATGCGAGCGGCCATCCGAGGCCATCGGTGGCAATCAGCAGGCAAACCACGTACAGGATCATGTTGAGGAAGGGGAGCTTGGCGTGATGACGGAAGCTCGGGAGCAGCGTCGCGACCGACACGTTGAGCAGCGCGACGGCGAAGCCCTGCTGTGCGCACTGCGGCAGCCGGGCAGCGTCTTCGGGGAACATGGCGCAGACCACATCGACGCGCACGCCCTGGGTGTTTGCGAGGGCGACGGCGTGCGAGATGGAGGCGATGGTGATCTCTTGCGCGCGCGCATGCTCGGCGTCGTGCTCGGAGTAGAACGGGTTGATCACGTGCGTGATCGAGATGTTCTGCGCGCGCCGCGGCGGCGCCGCACGCGCCGCCCACTCGGAGAACCAATGCTCAGCACGGCGCGGCGGCTCGGGCTGCAGCACGCGCACGACTGGCTGGCGGACGAATTCTTGGGTCCACGCGCCGCAGCAGCGTGGCGGCTCGGCGCTCGACTTTGCCTCGCGGAGTCGTGTCTCGATGAAGGTCTTGCGCACCTGGACAGAAGGAGGCGCGCCATCAGCGGCAATCAAGGGAGATCGCACCTGGACAGAGGGGGCGCGCCATCAGCGGCAATCAAGGGAGATTGCACCTCGTCCGACCAGGCGGAGGTCGTGCCACCGTCCATCGGCGCTGTCGCATTGCTCTTCTTCTTGGGCTTCGCCTTGAGGGAGAGGGTGAAGGCGCGCTGTACCGAGCTGATGGGTACCTCAAGGAACTCGGCCAACGGCGCCGGGTACCTGAAGCAAGGGGGGCGCCGTGGTGGGCATGGGTGCCGTTAAGGCGCCGTGGTGGGCATATGCATGCCGTGGCGGGTACTTGAAGCAAGGGGGGCGCAATCAGCGGCCATCCGCGGCAATCGGCTGTCGTCAGTGGAACTCAGAGGCACTTAGAGACACACAGAGGCACTCAGTGGCACACAGAGGCCGTCAGAGGCCATCAGAGGCACTCAGTGGCACCCAGAGGCGCTCAGGTGCACTTCGGCGCACCGCTCAGGGCGCAAAAGCATGTCCGTGTAGTTGACGACGCGGTACTCCTCCGCGCGGAGCATCTGCAGCTGTGAATACATCTGGTCGAGCTGTGACAAGAAGAGGCTCACCTGTGGTTGGCGTAGTGCGTGGCGCCGTGGTGAGCACATGCATGCCGACGCGTGCACGCGCGCCGTGGTGAGCATGCGCATGCCGACGCGTGCGCTCGCTGTGACATGAGGCGAGGCGAGGCGAGGCGGCTCTCACCTGCTGGATATCATCAGAGGTCATCAGGGAGGTCATCAGATGTCATCAGCGAGGCGAGGCGGCTCTCACCTGCTGGATATCATCAGAGGTCATCAGGGAGGTCATCAGATGTCATCAGCGAGGCGAGGCGGCTCTCACCTGCTTGTGCAGCTTGAAGGTGCGGCCAGCCCGCCGCCAGATCTTTGGGAGCCCGCGGTTGTTCATCGACATGATCGCGTCGATCGGGTCGCGGTACAGCACGATCACCTTGAGCCGCACGCCGAGCAGGTCGCACATGTACACGATGTCCGCCAGGTCGGGGTAGTGGGTTCCGTCCTCGGTCTCGTTCGACGAGCGAGAAAAGGGATACGAAAACATCTGGCCTACGGGCTGGAAGGAGCCGTTATTGGATCGGCCGTCCAGCAGCTGGCCCGCCAGCTGCTGCTGCATCCCGCTGATCCACGAGCAGTGCCGCTGACGCGAGATGCGGAAGCACGTGCGCGCGCAGAAGGCGGGGTGCTTGTGGTGCGAGTGGGCCTGACGGACCCATTCGGCGAAGGCCTCGAGGGCGGCCCAGAACGTGGCTGGGTCGTGGTGCTTCGGGTCCCACCAGAGCGACTGGAACACCTGCTCCTGCACCAGCGACATGGGCATCAGCTCGGGCAGCCGCATCATGAGCGCGGTGATGAAGTGGTGGCCTGTGCCCTCGGCGCCGGCGACGAAGACAAGCTGCCGTTGGCTATCGCTGAGCGGCTTGCTGTGGTCGGCGGGCTGCTGGGGCTTCACGTACGGCCGCCAGAAGGATGTGTCGAGCGGCGTCTCGATGGACGCGCGCCGCTTCACGACCTCGAGGAAGGCCTCCTGCTGCGCCTCGGCCGAAAGCCGCTGCGGAGGCGGAGGCGGAGGCGGGCTGCTGAGATCGGGCGGCGTTGGAAACCCGGTGGGCGAGAGGGAGGAGGAAAAGGAAGATGGTGATGATGATGAGGAGGAGCTGATGTGGTCCACGGTTGGGAGCAGAAGCTCGTGCTGCAGCAGCACGCACGACAGCGCCGCAGCCGAGAGCGACGCGGTCGCGAGCATCATGAGCTTGACGACGCCGAGTGGCGCCTCGCACTCGCGATCGGCGCGACGGTCGTGGCGGGCATGCTGGGCGGGGAGCAGGCGGCTGGAGGAGGCGGTGGAGGAGGTGGTGGTGGCGGTGGCGGCTGCGTCGGAGAGCGTGGGCATAGAGGCGGAGCCAAGTCGGTGTGAAGGGGTGAAGAGATTTGTTGAGGGTCACCCCTTTACACACGAGAGCACGAATTACATGTATGGCTCCTCTGCTCAAGAGTCGCTACGCACGAAGTGTGGTGGCGAACCTTTGATACCGAAGATGCTCGGCAACTGTTTGGGGTTCGCAAGTTAGCATGCGATTATAAGTTGTTGATCGCAAGTGTTGGAGGATACTTTCCTTCCCTATAGTCTAGTTGGTTAGGATAACCCGCTTTCACCGGGTCGACCTGGGTTCGAGTCCCAGTGGGGAAAAAAAAAAACTTGCTTCCTTTGTCAACCTCTTTTGCACCTGTCCGGATCCGACGAGTCCCAGTGGGTCCGGATCCGTGCGAAATGACGCGCCCCGGGCGGCCTCCCCGCCCCCGCGCCCCCGGGTGCGGGCGGTGGGCCCGCCCCCGCGTTGGGGTCGTGGCTCGTGCCGCGCCGCGGGGGGAACCATGCCGCATGCGGGGATGGGGGAACTCTTACTAAACCGGGCGGCGTGGGATCTAGAGCATCTTTGGCCCGTTCGATTACGATTTCGTCCTATAAGTATCACCAAAACAATGCGCAGCATGCGTGTATGGGGCACGGTAGCCGCGACGCCCCTCGTGTGTCCTCTGAGTCCACCTTCTCAACTGAGAGAAGTTTTCTCGAGCGCGCCGCTCAGCTTGCTTGTTGCCCCATCGGCGCCGTCGCGGGCGGCGCGCGCCGCGCCGAGCGCACTCGAGAGGTGGATGATCCACAAGTTACGTTCCTCCTCAGTCGGGGCGGCAAGCACGACGCCGCCGTCGGGCGCGCCGTCCCGAGCGGTGAGGCGGAACGCGTAGGGCAGATTGTCCGACGGAGGCTGCGACGACCAGTCATCAGAGGTCGTCAGAGGTCATCAAAGGTCATCAGAGGTCATCAGAGGTCATCAGGGCAGATTGTCCGACGGAGGCTCTGGGGAAATGGGTGCTACGACCAGTGGGGCAGGGGAGGGGGCGCCCAGGACGACGCACGGTTGAGGCGCGCGTCAGCACAGATCAGAACGCGGCGCCGCCACGCGCGCTCGCGGCACTGTGGGGAGATCGGGGAGATCGATGGGAGATCGATGGGAGATCGATGGGATAAGAGGGGGTCGCGTCGTCCCGGGCAGCGCACCGTGGCTTGCTCCACCCGATCGAAGCCGGAGAGCGGTACGATGCCGCGCGCGTGCTGCGGAGGGTCGTCGGCGTTCTGGTAGTACACGATCGTGCCCTCGTCGCGCAGGCGGAAGTGGCGAGCGACCCAATCCCGTGCCTGCCCTGTCTCCGCCTCGCTCCGCTGCGCAATGTGCACCTGATGAGGGAGGCAATCAGCATCCCATCAGAGAGGCAATCAGAGGCCATCCTGATCGAGCAGTCTCCGCCTCGCTCGCACTGATGAGGGAGGCAATCGGCATCCCATCAGAGATGCACTCGGCACCTTGGAGGCTCGCTTATAGAGGAGGCCGCTCAACTCGGTGCCTCGCGATGTGGCGTCTTCGGCCGCACTGGCGGAGCTACTCGGTACTTTGATGACCTCTGATTGCCTGGCATGAGTGGAAACTCCCCCGCCGGCGGTCGCGGCGGTCGCGACGGGCAGCGGCGAAGAGGGCGGCGCCACGGCGGACGAGGAAGCCGACAGCTGCGCGCCACAGGCGCAGAGGACGCGTATCCAGTCATCGCGTTCCCGCGCCGAGTCCGACGCGAGGTGGTACCTGATGAGGGAAGCCATCCGAGGTCATCAGAGGTTATCAAGAGGCAATCAGGTGAGCGGTGCCTGATGAGGGAAGCCTTTAGGGAAGCCATTCCTCGGAGGTCACATCAGAGGCACCACTCGGCAGGTCATCCGAGGTCATCCGAGGTCATCCGAGGCCATCCGAGGTCATCCGAGGTCATCCGAGGTCATCAGGGGCCATGCGTACGTCCGATTGCTCGTGTGCACCGCAAACGAATAGTGGCGGGCAAGCGAATTCTCTCCCTCGCCATGAGGCTGGATGATCAGTGGCGTGGGCCGCGCGCCGGCGCCATTGCTCATCACGGCGCTATGGCTCGACTCGCGACCACCGTTGGTGCCGCCGCCGCCGCTGCCGTGCGCCACGGCCGCGCCCGCACCGCCGTGGTGAGCACTTGCATGCGCGGGAGCGGCCGCGCCCGCACCGCCGTCGGGTGCCGTGGCGCCATAGTGGGCGCCGTAGTGGGCGCCGCTGCTCAGCTCGGCGCCGCTGTCAGACTTGCCGAACGCCCTTACACTGGCTGACGGGCTCGAGCCGCCGCTGATCGAGATGACGCCGAGAGAGAGGGGGCGGGGCGTCGTGGTGAGCGCTTGCATGCAACGCACGCCATCAGAGGCAATCAACGCACCTGCTCGAGCGGCACCCACTCCAACTTCTGATGAGGGACACAATCACATGCAATCAGAGGCACTCAAGGCACCTGATCGAGATGACGCCGAGAGGCTGGAATGGGTTGGACATCTCGGCCGCGTAGTAGTAGAAGAGCTCGCCGTCGCACAGGCAAAAGTAGCGCCTCTTCCAGGACGGGACCCGCCGCCCCTTTTTGTAGAGATGGCCCTGCGAACCGAGGCCACGGGATGCGATGAGATGAATTGGGAGATGCGATGAGATGCATTGGGAGATGCGATGAGATGCATTGGGATGCGATGAGATACGCCGAGTGACCACTCCGGGGTCACTCGGCGTCAGAGTGGTCACTCGGCGTCACTCAGCCGTCACTCAGCCGTCACTCTGCGGCCACTCAGCGGCCGCTCTGAGGAGCTCTCAGCGGCACCCACCTGCTTGGTGCACACTCGATGGAGTGACTGGTGCAGCGCCGTCTCGTCTTCGCCGAACTCGGCGCCGTGTTGGGCGTCTGCCTCCACAAAGTAGCAGAAGAGCGACGAGGCCGCCAGCGCCGGGATGGCCACGCACTGCTGCAGGTAGCGCTCGAGCGCCACGCGTCGCTCCTCGACGAAGCTCGGGTGAAGGTTGCCGAAGGCGCGCTTCGCTGGGAGGGCCTGCGGCACTAGCGGGCCGAACTCCTTGCGCAGCAGCTGGTCCAGCAGGTTGAAGTGCTTGTACCTGTGGGGAGAGGCGAGGGCGCCGTGGTGAGCGCGTGCATGCACGGCAGGCCATCAGCATGCAATCAACGTACCGTCGCTCGGAGCGAGAGAGGGCGCCGGGGTGAGCGCTTGCATGCACGGCAGGCCATCAGCATGCAATCAACGTACCGTCGCTCGGAGCGAGAGAGGGCGCCGGGGTGAGCGCTTGCATGCACGGCAGGCCATCAGCATGCAATCAACGTACCGTCGCTCGGAGCGAGAGAGGGCGCCGGGGTGAGCGCTTGCATGCACGGCAGGCCATCAGCATGCAATCAACGTACCGTCGCTCGGATCGCAGCGTCGTCTGCACGCCGTGCACGAGCAGCACGGAGTCGACCAGGTACGTGACGTACTCGTTGCCATGCCCACCCTCGCGCTGACGCTGGGTACCGGCGAGGCGCACCGAGTGGAGCACAACGTCCTTTGATCGCGCACGCAGCTCGGTGCCCGTCGGCGACAAGGGCGGCCCTCGCCCCTCGAGCGCCGTGGTGAGCGCCTCGTCGCCCGCGTGCATGCCCACACCGATCGTGAGCGCTGTGGTGAGCAGCCCGCCGCCGAGCTCACCACGGCGCGGGACGTGGGTCGGCTTACCGGTCGGCTTATAGAGCAGCTGCGTGACGCTGCGATCGCGGAAGCGGTGCGCCATCGCAAGGATCGAGTACTCGCCGTGCTGGTGGCAGAAGACGTGGCCGAGCTGCACGCACAGCGGCATCGTCGAGGCGTCGCCGTGGTGGTGAGGTAGCAGCAGCCGCAGCTGCGGCGGCAGCAGCAGCGAGGCCGAATGGTGTACGAGCAGCTCGTCGCGTGCGGGGATGTCCTGATGAGGGAAGTCATTAGAGGTGCACTCAGCATGCAATCAGTCGCAATCAGGAGCAGCTCGTCGCGTGCGGGGATGTCCTGCTCCACCAGAGGTCATCAGGGGTCATCAGGGGTCATCAGGGGTCATCAGAGGTCATCAGAGGTCATCAGGGGTCATCAGGGGTTGTCCTGCTCCACCATCCGTCCGCACCCGAGTCGATCAGCCGCAATCAGGCCCAATCCGCCGCAATTCGGCGCAATTCGGCGCAATCAGGCGCGCGATCGGGCGCAATCGGGCGCAATCGGGCGCAATCGGGCGCAATCAGGCGCAATCGGGCGCAATCGGGCGCAATCAGCCGCACCTGGCTATACGAGTCCGGCGTGCGCGCGCCCACGCCGCCCAGATTGTACGGGTCCGACGTCGTGCGCGCCACGCTGTGGCTGCTCCCGGGCTTGCGCGCGCTGCCGACCCCGGGATCGCCCTCGCTGCCGCCGTCCTTGGCGCCGCCGCCCTTGGTGCCCTTGCCGCTCGCGTCACCGACCTCGGCTGCGGGCACCGCGTTGGCCTGCACCTGGATGCAGTTGTTCACGTTGCCCAGGTTGTCCAGCACTGTCGGTGCCGTGTGGTCGTGCCGCCACTGCCCGTCGATGATGAACTTGTACTGATGCGTCACTGGCGTCAGGTCGACGACTTTGTACCACTCTCCCTGCACCAGGGTGGAGTTGGCACTGGAGCTCGTCTGCCGCCACTGCATCGCGAGCTTCTGCCAGTGCGTGAACGAGCCGCAGATGTACGCCGTCTTGCCGCCGTGCGGCCAACGCAGGCACGTGGGCACCGTGCCCGGCCGCGGTTGCAAGGGCTGGCTCCCTCCCCCGTTCGTGCCTGGCACCGCCTCAGGTACCGACTCCTGGCTGACCTCGTTGCCCATGGGTTTAGCCGCCTACGCAAGCCCGAGGACTCCGATCTGTGCAAGCGCACATGCGCGGTCAGAGCTCTGGGAGCGGAGCACATGGGAGCCAGGCACAGGGAGCAGGAACGATGGCAGCTACGCGGGCGCGCCGGGGCATCCGTGGGCCGCCATATTCGGCCTGACGCCCATCGCGCTGGTCCGTTCTGGCCAGGCGGAGGACGCGGCTGACACTCGACCGCTGGCTGGCTGGGAAGAGGCGCATGGCAGCCGCGCGCACAGAGAGAGAGATTGCACGCCAGGCTTCAACGCGACAGAGAAGAATGACGAACCAAACTCGTGCTCTCAATTAGAAAATCAACTTCACAATCTCTCGCGGTCTGGAACGTCACGAAAACTAACTTCTCGATGTGGGGTTTCGCGGCCCGCGAGCACTCCGGCGTACGCGAGCGAGCGCGCCTGCAGCTCCTGCTCGGAGCGGCCGACCTTCACCTGCAGCTTCGCTCGGCGCTCGTGTTCGGCCGCGAGCCTGCGGGTAATCCTGGCCTTGACGCCGAGGGTCTTGGAGTCATCAGCCTCGCCCTGTGCGTCGAGGCTCGAGTACGAGTGGTAGATCAGACCCCGCAGTAGCTCCTCGTGCCGAGCAACTTGCGTCCGCAGCGTGTGCTTCTCAATTCTGAGCTGACCTCGACGATCCTCGAGGGCCTTGCCCCAGACGTCGAGGTGCGCCATTTTGGAGCGCGACTCCAGCTCCTCGGGCTCGTTGGCACCCAACGCCGGTGCCAAGTCTCGACTGGACACGCCAAGGGTGCGCGCGTCGCGCTTCAATGTGGCCGTGCGCACGTGCATGAGCCGCGTATAGAGTTCCGCTTCGTGCGATTTCCAAGCAGCCACGCGCGCCTCCTCGGCCCTGGCGGTCTTGGCGGCCTCGGCGGCCTCAGCAGCCTTGGCGGCCTCAGCTGCCTTAGCGGCCTCAGCAGCCTCCTTTGCTGCCTGCTCCTCGACGGCGGCGCGTGCTGAGCGCCGCGCACCCGACTTGATCAGGTTGGTGACGTACATCGTATCGCTCGAAACGGCCAGACGAAGCCGTGAGGCCGCCACATCGCCCCGCGCCCTGCTCTGCCGCGCCGTGTCGTTGTCATACGTGTTCTCCTCCTCTGGCAGAGAGAGCGGCGAGAGCGCGAGACCGCCACGATTCATTTCGCGAGGTCTGTTTGAAAAGAAGTGTGAACTGGCTGTTAGTACTCGGCCGCCTTGGTGGGCGCAGTACGTAGCTAGACACAAGATGGACACACACACTCTGGGGTGTCGAGCGTACTAGAGCGTACGGAGTCAGATTCCGTGAGCCCAGTCACTGAGCCACCTGCCCGCGGAAGGCATGCCACTCGGCCTACCCACCCTCACTTTGCGGCCCGGCGATGCACCCTGATAGCACCCTGAAGCTGCTGCTTCAGTGGAGCTGCTCCCCCCTCCCAGTGAAGCTGCTGCTGCTTCAGTGGAGCTGCTACCCCCTCCCAGTGAAGCTACTGCTGCTTCAGTGGAGCTGCTCCCCCCTCCCAGTGAAGCAAGCCATCCTCGCGGTCGCGCAGTCTCGAGCGCTTAGCTGCTGCGTCGCCTTTCCCACGAGCATCGCTCACGAGAGGCCCACGAAGGTCGCCTCGTTGGTGATGTTGGGGCCGGTCACCATCGTAGTGATAGACGTGCGGCAGTATGGGCACCGTGAGGCGCCACCGCCGCGACCAATGACCAGCGCCGCGCATGCCTCGCAGCACTGCGAGTGGCCGCAAGGGCGGAAGCGCGTCGTCCGCGGCGCGTCCATGCAGATGACGCACATGCGAGGGGCGTCGGCATCGGCTGCCGGCTCGGCCATGCCTGGGCGCACGCTTTGGTCCTCACACACCCGCTCGATCGTCTCGAGAGCGCTCGCGAGGGGCATGCGGCGCTGCTGCCGCCCGGACGTTAGCGCCTTGACGATGCCGAGCAGATCCCGCGCTGCCGGCTCGGGCCAGCCCGCTGCTGGATCGAGGGCTCGCCGCAGCGCGGCGCCGTCGGTGAGATCTTCGAGCGCGTCGTCCGCGGCGTCCTTGGCCTGCGCCGCGCGCCGGCCGCTGAGGGCGACGAGCAGGGTGACGCCCATCGCGTACGCATCCGTCGTCTGCGAATACTGGCCGCTGTCGGCGTAGAGCGGGTCGATGTACCCATTTGTGCCGGCGAGGTTGCGCGTGGTCAGGTGGGTGCGCCCCCCCTGCATCTCGTGCGCCTGCTTGGCAAGGCCAACTGCAGATGCGGGCAGGTTTGGAGGTACCCATGGGAGGGAAGGGATCAGGGGGAGTAGGGAGGCGAGGCGAGCGAGAGGGTTTCGGGGGACCGATGGGAGCGATGGAGTATAGGGGGGACCACAGGGCGGTGAGCGAGAGCTAGGCATGTACGGCACACCGTCGGCCAGCTTGGCATTGCCCTCGAGGTCGAGCAGGACGTTGGCCGGCTTGATGTCACGGTGCAAGATGACGGGTCGAGTCGCCGTCGGCGTGTGCAGGAAGACGAGTGCACGCGTTGCATCGCGCACCGCGCGCAGCCGCTGCTGCCACGTCAGAGGCGGCCGCACGGCGCCGGCAGCCGGCAGGAGCGAAGCCAGTCGGCGCGACGCGTCGTCGTCGCGGACCAGCCTGTCTTCGAGGCTGCCGCCCGCCATCAGAGGGTAGACGAGGCAGCCGACGCCGCCCTCGTAGCAGAAGGCGAGCAGCGGCAGCAGGTGCTCGTGCCGGCAAGTGCCGAGCAGCTGCACCTCGCTCATCAGCTCATTGAGCCCTTGCTGGCTGTCCGCGCCCAAGCGCTTGATTGCCACCGGCCCCAACACGGGCCGCGACGGCAGCGCGTCTGCCCGGTACACTACGCCGAAGCCGCCCTCGCCCACCTTGCGGGCCGCCGCCCACCCCGCCGACGCTGCCGCCAACTCGGCGAGAGGGACCGGCACAGGGGTGGGCGTCTGCCCGAGGCGTGGCGCAGGTGGCGGCCGCTCGGCAACGGCCGTGAGCCGGCTCGCCGCCAGAGCGGACGCGAGCTGCTCTGCCTCGCGCCGCTCTGCCTCGCGCTGCTGAACCTCGCGCTGACGCGCCTCGCGCCGCTCTGCCTCGCGCCGCTCCGCCTCGCGCCGCTCTGCCTCGCGCCGCTGAACCTCGCGCTGCTCTGCCTCGAGCCGCTCTGCCTCGCGCCGCTGCGCCTCGCGCCGCTCTGCCTCGCGCCGCTGAACCTCGCGCTGCTCTGCCTCGCGCCGCTCTGCCTCGCGCCGCTCTGCCTCTCGCCGCTGCGCCTCGTTCCGCTGCGCCTCGCCCCTGTGGACGCGCGAGGGCACGCACACAGCTTGGCGCTTGAGAACGGTCGACCTCAAAATCACAAGGCAGAAGGAGACTCAGTGGTGCCCAGCATGGCACGTATAGGATTTGGTCGTTCTGCACCCGTCGCCGAATGTGAAGGACGTGCAATTGCAAGGCGCTGTGTCGAACCAGAGGGCGTCCGCTGCGACCTCCCGGCCGCATCCCATGGCAGCTCGCCGTCATTCGTTCGCCAGAGAGCGTTCCAGTGCGCGCCTGAGCGCGCGTCGCCACTGTCTGTGGCGCGGCCGGCGCGGCCAATCGCAGCCGCGACGAGTCGCAAACCAGGCCGCGAGTCCGCCGCCGACACCCGACGTGCCCACCACGGCGCGTGGGAGTGGCCCGTGCGGACTCCGTCCTAAAATCTTGAGGATGTGCGTTCGCGACTCGCCGTGTGGCCCCAAGGGGGGTGCGCTGCGTCCTCTCGGCCTCATCCCATGACGATTGGCCGCCATTCGTTCGCCGAGCGGCCGAAAACCCGTGGTCCGCGTGCGCCCAAGACGGCGCCTCTGCACATCCGCTCGGCAGCGCTGGGCAATCAGTGTGCATGCGCGCGGCGTACCGAGGCTCGCTGAGGAGCGCCACGACCTCGCTCTTGCCATTCTGCCGTGCCCAGTCGATGGCCGTCTTGCCGTACTTGTCTCGAAGCGTCGGATCGGCGCCCCCTTCGAGAAGGCGCTTGGCGATCGCGAGGCGGCCGTCGCGTGCCGCGCAATGCAATGCTGTCTGATCGGAGTTGCTCTAAAGACAAACGAGAGGCCAAACGGAATGACTACATGCAAGCGGACCCATCGCATGTGCTGGGGGAGGGCATGCTCGAGGCTTACCTTGGCGTTGACCTCGATGGCCTCGGCCTCGAGGAGGAGGCGGACGCACCCTTCGTGCCCGTTGTATGTGGCATATAGCAGAGCTGTCATTCCGTTCTGTGGCAAATGCAGCACACGCGGCGTCATCGAGTGCCAGAGCACGCGAGGAGCGTGGGCGAGCACGCGGGGGTGCGGCGCGCGCCATGCGACGAGGACGCGTGTGCCAAGCTCGGCGGGGCGGCGGGGTGGCGGCGCAGCCAGCGCGGCCGCGCGCTGTACAGCGAGCTCTGGGGAAAATGGCGCCGTCTCGGGCGAGCGCGGCGGCGAAAGCAGCAGAGGCGGCGAGGACGCGGGCGCCCACGCGAGGCACATGCGGCGGCGCACCAAATCAGGATTGTGCCAGTTGACGTTCCCTCCAAGGCCGATCAGCCGCGTGAGCTCCGCCTCGTCGCCATCCCATGCGGCCTCGTACACGGCCTTGCCCATCGAGTCGCTCATCGCGTCCGCCGCGCTCTACAGGCCTTCGCCCGCTCGGACACCTGCGCATTCGGGGGGGGGCACGCGCGGCTCCGCGGTGACGCTCGGGAGGCGGCGGCGCGCACTCCGTCGCGGCGCGGCGCGTGCAGCGCGCCCACACGCCCCTCGGAGCTCGGGTGGCCGCGGCAGCCGTGGCGCGAGGGCGCGTCGCGGACGCTCGCAGCGACCACGGCGCGCAGTCGAGGCTGCCGCAACGCCTGGCTCCCGAGGCCCCGAGCGGCGTGGTGTGGGCGTGCGAAGCAGCGGGCGAAGCAGGCCATCGGGCTCGACGAGGGCATTGGGTAATGCGCGCCCGCACTAGGGGATTGCCGAACTCACGTCCAGCACCTTTTTGGATTGACTTAATTATCCGGATACCGCCAACTTTGGGAGGGCCCACTCCTGTGAAACGTTTTGTGCAACGTCTGTGAAGTGCCCCTGGCCCTGCGGGCTGGGCTCGTCCCGCGGTCCGCCGCCGAGGCTGTTGTTCAAAAGGCTACTTTCCTACATTGATACATTCGAACCGTGTATGTGTTGCTCATTCAAGCTTTCAAAGTGACGTGAACCATCCGCTCGACCTTAGGCTGGGTTTCCAGTTGGGTCGCCCTGCTGCAATGCTGGGTGTGCGCGTGCTCGCCACCATGCTAGTCACCACGAGCTTGGGCACGCCCTCCGGCTCCGCGCGGCCGGCGGCATCGGCCGTTACATCGGCTGTGACATCGGCCGCGGCGCCCGTGCCTGCAGCCTCACCTCTGCCAAAGTGCTCGTGCAGCTGGCCGGTGATCCAACGTCCGACGGCTGCGCTGCTGCCCTGGCTCACGTCACGGTGCGCATTCGCGAGGGCTGTATGCGCCGCCTCCTGCACCCTCGCGGCCGCGCGCCGGTCGACGAACCTCGCCTCGTAGTGCTCATCGTGCAGCTCGCGCTTCGACGCCTCGAGACTCAGCCGCTGCATCCTATCCCTGGCCTCGAGGTGCGCGAGGCTCGTGCGCATCGCCGCGGCACCGAGCTTACGGGTGGCAAGGAGCTGGGCGTCGGCCCGCTGGCCGTTGAGCTGCCCGTCCTCGCCTCGCTGCTCTTCGAGGCTCTCCCGACGCTTCGCACGCACCGCCGCCAAAAAGGACTCCCGACGTGCAGAGCGCTCGGATGCCCAGCCCGATTTCGCATCCCGCACCAAGTCGGCGGTGGCTTGGCGGTTGCGGTAGAGGGCCTCGGCGGTGGCAAGGGCGGCCTCCGCTTTCGTCTCCTCGCGCACGCGGTCCACGCGCTGCCGGTTGCTCTCGATGGCCATCACCGCCGCCTCGCGCTCCGCCTCGAGCCTCTGCTCCCTGGCGAGCTTCACCTCGGTAGCGGCCTCGTGTCGCTCTGCGAGCATCTCATCCTTGATCTCGCGAAGACGGCGCTGGTGCTCGAGCCGACCCTCACGCCCCGCGTGCGCCGCACCCATCGTGCGCCACTCGGCCCGCTGCTGGTCGAGCGCCGAAAGCAGTTCGTCGCGCATGCCCTTGACACGCATGCCGCGCATCTGGTTCTCCTCGCGGTGCTGGCGCACTCGCGCGAGGACGCTCTCGCGCTGCTCTCTCGAGCGCTGCGCGCGCTCGTACCCGGCCAACTGATGCGCCCCGCACATCACAGCACGCTGCTCGCGGCGTTGCGCGCTCTCCTGGCGCATGCGCTCGCCGATCTGGCGATTGTTGTCAATGTCGTTGAACTTGTTGAACTGCGCCCTGCTCACGTTCGAGCTGCGGTAGAGCGAAGCCTGTGAGATCACGGTCTCGAGCTCGTCGATCTCGTGCTTCTCCGCCTCGAAGAGCTCCGCGTCGGGCACGCCCACGTGCCCCCAGAATAGGCTCAGCAGCGAGTCCAGCGGAGTTGGTTGCGGCTTGTTTGCGTCATCGGCCTTGATCATCTTGGACGGCTCCTTGAATTTGAGACTCTTCAACGGGCTGCTCGGCGGGTCGCGGCACTTGCTTCGCGGCGATTCGGCCTTGTTTTGGAGCCACCATAGGAACATATTTTATGACCGCGGCGGCCCAGACGGTGGGTGAATGACAGCCCGGACGGGATACCGATTGAAGCGGCCAAAAAGTGTTCCCCGTTTTGGAGCTTTGCATGCAGATCCACCGCTTGACAATTAAGGAAGGAGCATAACGCGAGCATGCGTCTCGGGGTGCGTGAGCGGATGGTTAAGCGGAGGGCCCACAGGAGAGTGAGAGCCGAGACTGTGTGCAGGCTACCGTACATGTACATGTATACTTGTAGTGCTTCGAATAGAGAAAATACTTGGCGAGTTCGTCCGACCGTGAAGATTCGACCACAAACACGCCCACACGTTGATGCAGCCAGGTGAGCTCTCTCCTCTCTCACATTCTCAAGCTTGCCCTTTCTGTGAACACCTCCGCCGATCTCCGACGCAGAGGGCTCGATTGGCAGGGATGACCGCACGCGCCACCGCGTCCCTCCTGTTCCTGCTGATTGCCCGTGCGGCCTCGGCCGATGATGAGTGTGCTGGTGGATCGTGCCCCGTTCCCTCGCACTTTGCGAGTGCTGCTCCGCCTGAAGCGCCCGAGTTTGACGTGCACGAATTGTCGGACGACGGCGCTTGGAGCAAAGTGGCGACGGAGCACAGCGTGAACGCCGGCGCTGACGCAGAGGAGGAGGAGGAGGAGGGCGAGCTCGACCTCGGGACGGAGACGGAGACCATGTCCATGGAAGACTTCAAGAAGATGACAACGAAGTCTGCCGCCGCCGCCGAGAAGGAGCCTTCAGCGGACGCGGGCAAGAGTGCAAGCGACGCAGCGGCACCTGCACCGGCTGCCGCCGCGGATGCGGGTGAGTCCTATGGCGGCTCCGCGACGACTGCAGCAGCGCCTGAGCCGGGGGCGGAAGAGGGCGCTGCCAAGAGCAAGCTGGCACAGAGCAAGCTGGCGCAGAGCAAGCTGGCGCAGAGCACTGAGGAGCCGGCTGGCGCAAAGGCGGCGGTGGACGAGGCTCCATTCGATTTGCTGACGGAGATCTCGCTGATGCGCGTGATGGCCCAGATGGGCGCGACCACGCAGATGATGGAGATCCTCGTGAACGCCACGTTCGCCCTCGGCGACACCGACAGGGATGGCCAACTCTCATCAGCGGAAGGCGGCGCCTTTGCGAAGGCTCACCTGCAGGAGACGAGCCCGCTCGCGGTGGTGCTCGGGCTGAGCGGCGGTCACCTGCCGCTCGCCGACGAGGCCGCGACCGCGCGCGCCATTGAGAGCATCCGCGCCAAATGCGACACCGACGCGAACGGTCTCGTCGACCGGACGGAAGCAGTTGCATGCGCCGAATGGGTCTACGGCCTCCTCGTCGACGCCAACGAGAAGCGCCTCCAGCATGCACTCCAGCAGCAGCAGGCGCAGCAGCAGGCGGGCGGCGGTGCCAAGGCAGCGGGCGCCGGCGCCGGCGCCGCCAAAGCGGCGGCGGGTGGAGGCGCAGGCGGGGCGGCTCCGGCCGCTAAGCAGCAGCAGCAGCAGCAGCAGCAGGCATCGAGTCTGAACGACTGGTTCCAGAGCATGGCCGCGGGCGGCGCGGGCGGCGCGGGCGGCGGTGCCGGCGCGGCGGCGCGGCGTAAGCCCAGCCCCATCCAGGCCGCCATCGATCGGCGCCTACAGATGGTCCGGCGGGTGCTGCTTGAGCACTGGCGCAACCCAAACATGAACACGCTCATGGGTGGTCTGGGTCTCGCTGCGCTGGTGCTCCGTGAGCTACTCGCGATCGACCTCTTCGAGCTCCGGCGCAAGCTACGCGGTCTCGTGGGCTCCAATGTTGACGAATTCAACACGCGGCTCATGCACGTGGGCCTCCTCTCCATCATCGTCGCAGCCGTGGCGAAGATCGACTGAGTCTGAGAGGAGGCGCGGGAGACATCAGTCGACTGTTGTTGGACCGCGCGAGTCGAGCGGTGCGCACACACGCACGTCACTGTAGCCGTCTAGGAGCCGTCGCACCCCATGTCGTATACCCCGATCGGGTCGCAAGATTTATGATTTGCGGCTCCTGCGCGCCGGTGGCGTGTGCAATATCCAAAACGATCAGCGATCCATCACCGCCCGCCGCTGCCAAACACCAAACTAGAAACTTCTTCAGGACGGGAGCGACAAGAACGCCGCTTCGTTCAGCTCTTCCAAGAGCTCTTCACACCTGTCTCACGCCGGAACGATTTCGAGTAGTGGTCGAGTATTAACAGTCAAGTCAGTCAAGTCTATTCGAACGCCTACTCGACCATGCTCGACTTGGCTTGACTTAACTCGACTATTAACAGCCACGAGTTCACACCGATTTCTCTTCGAGTCCTATGTGGCGAGGCCTTCATGGCTGGCGTCAGAGTCGATTTGATCCCGCCCAGCCATGCCAAGCGGGACGCGCATGGGGACACGACTCTGACGAGGCGAGAGCAGCACGAGCTCCTTCTTGTGTGGCTATCTCGGGCGCCGCCCGAGTCGCGCTGGGACGCCCTCGAACGCCTCGCCGCGGCACCTAAAGCGTGCGTCCACAGGTTCGCCAACAAGTTGGCGCGCATTGTTGACACTGAACCCAACGCCGAACATGCAGACCGATTGAAACGCAGTCGCGCGAGGCGCAGACGGCGCGCGGCGATTGCGCTGCTACGCCTGAGCCAACGAACTCTGGAAACAGGCGATGCGCTCCAGACGGCGCTGGGCAAGAGCCTGGCACTTGCCCTGCCTCGTAGGCTCGGGAGGCCAACGATCGTCGGCGGCGTCCTCAGCATCTGCGACTGCGAACTGCTGATGCGAGAAGCACTGGCCGAGGGCAGGAGCCGGGGCTGGGGCTCGCTCCACCGGAACTACTCGACACAAGATATGCCCATCGAGCGGCTCCCATCGGGCGCGCGGGTTCGAGCAGCCCTGTACGCGGAGCTCGTGCCAGAATACCCGAGGCGCTTTGGCCCGCGCTTCGAGCCGGCGGAGGCGCTCAGCTTCATCAACCTGTTCATTGTGCGCTACACCGCTGATGCGGCCGAGCTTGGAGGGCAGGCGGGCCTTGCAGGGCATCTCGACACATCCCTCCTCTCGTTTGTGCTTCAGCTCTCGCCCGAGGACGCCTTCGGTGGAGGCGGCACCTCGTTCCTCGTTGGCGGCTGCAGCGAGCCTGTCGTCATCCACCCGGGCCAGGGCAGTGCAGTGCTCTTCTTGGGACGCGTGTGGCACGAGGCGCTGCCGATCTGCCGCGGCGAGCGCATCGTGCTCGTCGGCCTGCTTGAGCGGCGCACACGTACGTGAGGGGCCCCGTGCCAGGAACAGCGAGCGGGCGATGAGACTCTAAGCTCTACCGGTAGCTTGAGACTAATTTCTTTCGCAATCGAGAGTTCGATACAAGACACGTCAGAGACAATGGAGTCGCCCTTTCCTATGTGAAGACGTGCCACAGACGTGCTCGTTGCAGCCAGAGATGTCGTCGCACGGCGTGCTCCCTGCCAAGAGATGCACCGGCCACGCATCGCAATCGCGTAACTGCACCACCGACAGAGCCGTGGCATCGCCCACGAAGCGCAACGCGTCGGGGGCAAGGGAGGACCACCGAGTCGCCGCGGCCCCGCCATAGTGAGCGCGGCACACGCGCCGCGCGTGCTCGTCGCACTCCACCGACACGTAGCGCCGGACGCGCACGCCGGCGCCGAGCAGGATGCCGAGAAGGGTGCCCTTGCCGTCGCAGACGGAAACGACCGTGAGCCCGTTGCGCCCCTCGCCATCCCGTGCCAGGCGCGCGAGCGCCTCCGCATCCAGAGACAGGCTCGAGGCCCTCTGCGCCGCATTGGCCAGCTCGATGCGCTCGTTGAGCGCCGACAGTTCCGCGGCGTGGTCAAAGGGGCGCACATCCTCCGGTGCGAGCGCCAAGTGCTGCAGCCGCCCGTCCAATCGCACCGCGCGGCACGCCCCACACGCGTGCATCGACCACGCCGGCGTCTTGGGCGGGCCGCTGACAGCGCAGTGGAAGCAGCTCCAGCGGGCGCTCGCGCCGCCGAGCGCCGACCGCCGCGAGACGGGCGGCATGTGGCACCGTGGATGCCACTCCTGACGGCAGTCATCGCAGCACAGCACGTAGGAACTGGCCTCCCCGGCATTATCCGGAGGATCCGGGTGAGGATCGTCCCTGCCGTGGCATCCGGGGCAGACTGTGCAGTCCAAGCGCCGCGTGCGCGCCGCGAGCAACCCCCCGGACCCGTGCAGGAGGAAGAGGCAGCGCTCACAAAGGCTGCCGCCGCACGTCCAGCACCCGTGGACGGCGCCGCCAGTGAGCCCGCACGCCACGCAGTGCTGTTCGAGCAGCTCAGAGTCAACAGTACGCACCTGACGCTGGTACCGATGGGCGCACGCGTCGCACAGCACGTGCCCCCTAAGCTTGGGGTGTGGAAGCGTCGCTTCACGAAACTGGTTGCAGCACACGAAACAGCAGGCGCCACCCAGTCCTCCCCTGGGTCCGCAATCACCTCTATGGGCCGCGTCGTCGGCGGCGAGGGGCGTGGATGATGTCCTGGCGGATGCCGCTTTCGAGACAATCGGCGTGGGGTAATGGTCGGCGTTGGCACTGGGATCTTGGTTGGCCTTGGCATTGACGGCGGTTACCGATGCTGGCCATAGGATGACTCGATGCCGCGCCGCAGCGAGGATGCCGGCGAGCCGCTCGGGCGTGTGGGCGGTAGCTAGGGGCTGGCTCCACGCGCCGCCGGGGACCACATTCCACCAGCGCCTCGTTGGCCTCCAGTGGCTTGGAGGGATGCGGGACAAGAGGCTGATACCGACGTTCACGATCCCCGTCATGCCCCTTTCGTCCAGAACGGCAATATAAAGCGCCAGGGATGGGTGGTATGAAACCCACCCCGCACGGGCCAGATTCTCGTGCAGGCAGGCGAGCTCGTAGAGGCCGGCTGCGAACTGGGGTGGCCACGCGCGACCACTCAATGCAACCGCGTACGAGATCGGCACTGCACACATCGTTGTCATCCCATGGGGCGAGGCTGAAGTATCAACGACTGTGCTGCCAGTGGGAGCCATGACGGTGGCGGCGGCTGCGAGGAGGGTGGCGGCGGTGGCGGCGAGGGAGGCGGCGGCGGCAACGGCGGCATCCGTGGCCTTGGACGCCGCAGCCGCGGCCTTCGACGCCCCTCGCGCCTTGGCACACGCCTCCACGATTTGCGCCCCACTTGGATTTCGGCACCAATGGCCGCCCAATGCCCATTCGTCCTCAGCAGTCTCAATCCATTTTTCCTTATCGGCGTGATGCGGCGGCATCGCGTCAAAGCTCACGAGCATCTCGGCACCATCTCGTCGCAGACGCACGACACCTCCGCGCCACGCAGCCACCTGGCCGCCGCTATCGTACCACACGGTGAGCTTGTCACCCAGGACGGGAATCGGAACTCGAGGTCGCTCAAGTGCTCGGAGCTTCATCTTCATGTCCGATCGAGGATGAGGGGAGCACGAAGGCACTCTTGGTGGCAGCACGGGCTTCCGTACGCCTCGACTCCGTGTGGCGACGCTACCACCCCCACTCCGAGAGTCCATGTTGGATGCGAGAGTCCATGTGTGCGCTCGGAAGCGAGTGCGCCAGAACATTCATGCAAGCAAATGCAATTCGTTCACGCGAAATTGCCAGACGTTTCAAAGTCGACAAGGCCACGTACGAACACGCTCTCACATATGACGGAAAACGCAATCCTCAATGACGAGATCCTCTATCCTTGCTCGATATTTCTAGTTACCCCGGTCCTCGACCTCTTCCAGTCTTCCGGCATCGCCATCCAAGTTCATCCTGGCCATCCAAGTTCGCGATTATCGGCCTTCCGCGCCATTCTCGGCGTAAGTACCGTGCTCCAAGGGCGGTCCAACGTCGCGCTATTTGAAGGGTCGCTCTCTTTCGACGACGCGGCGGCAGCCTTCAAGAATGCCATGACGCCCATCGTCCAACAAGGTGTGGATGTAGGACTACCGGCGATCAAGAATGGCATGGAGGCTGCTGCTCCCCTGGTGAAGCAAGGTTTCGATGCCGCCCTGCCAGTGATGAAGCAGGCGTTCGGTGCGTCCGTTCCTATCCTCAAGAATGGTATGGAGGCTGCTGTTCCAATGGTCAAGCAAGGTGTCGATGCCGCCCTGCCAGTGATGAAGCAGGCGTTCGATGCGTCTGTCGAGGTGGCCACTCCGGTGCTGATGCAAGCTGCAGACAGCGCTGGAGCCGCTGCGGGCGTTGCTGCTGCCAAGGCGGGTGAGCTCTTACGCGGTTCACTGGACGCTGATCAGCAGGTGATCTTCGACTCGGCCACACGCGTAAGTGGACAGATCGGCGAGGTGCTCGGCGTGACGGCCAAGGTGGGCCTCGAGGGAGTCAAGATGGGAGTTGCGACCGTTGGCAAAACGGCGAAAAGTGATGAGCGTGATGAGCGTTCTAGGCGTGGGCGTCGCTTGGCGGGTTCCGTGTTCAGATGCAAAGTGATGTGGACATGTGGTGTGTTGAGGTGTGTTGATGTACAGGTGTGTTGAGGTGGCCTCGGGAGGCGCGAGACTCGAATAGAGGGAGTGACCGCGCCGAGAGCAGCTTGGTAGCCGAGCGCATTAAAAATATCATTTTGACGACCTGCGTGGTGCGAATGGTACATGTAGTGATCAAGACCTGCACGCGGCACCCTCCAAATCTCGGAAATCACTGCAGCCGTAGTTTGTAGAGTTTACTGTGAAATGTGAAGAAGTGAACCCAAACGCCAAGGAGATCACATTCAGCCGGTCGGCGCTTGTAACGTGATTGCGTTCTCGAAGTATCTGGCGCGCTTCTCTTGGTTGCTATGCTCGCCAAGGTTCTCCGCATCCATTTTTATGTCAATGTTTTGTTCACACGTCATACCATCTTCTCTCGAGAGCGTGAAACGGATTATAGGCAGACAACCCCTCATTTATTCCAAAAAAACCCCAGAGTTTGAAGTTTCACCACTGACCACGCCGTGACCAAAGCGTCCGCGTTCTGCGCGCGTTCTGCGCACGCACGAAGCGTGTTGCACGAGTGTTGCGCGAGAGCACACGTGTTGCACAAGTGCATGGGAGCCCTTCTCTCCTCACCAGTGTCCTTCCCGACATCGACATCGTCGTTGTGCGTCCTGCCGTTGCGTACCAGCGGCCACCCACGTTTCTCGATCGCGCCCGGACCGATGCCGCGGCAGCTCGACTCGCGCCTCGCGGAGGCAGAGTTTCAAGGGGTGGTCGCGGGGATCAACACGACCCTGCAGCCGCTGTCGGGCTTCAGCGTGCTATCGCTGCTCTTCCCCTTCCTGGTCGTCGACGTGCTCACAATGACGCTCCTGTCAGTCATCGATCCGTGGCTGCTCATCTCGCCGTGGGATTACCCGCTCACCGACCTGCTTCTGCCGATGGGTCTCGAGTTCGGCATCATCTTCTGCAGCTTCCCGCTCATGGCGTTCGCCGTCAACCGGCGCATGGGCGAGGTCCGCCGGCGCGTGTGCGAGCTGCTCGACGAGTCGTCGCGTCGGTACGGCGCGCGGGGGCTGAGCTTCCAGCTCAAGCAGGGAGTGCTACACAACGGTGCAAGCACCAATATGTGGGTGGAGGTGCAGATCATCCCAGTGGTCCACGTGCATTCGCCCGTGCCGGTACCCGTGCCGTCGCTCGTCCCTCTGCTCCTGCCGCCAGATGCAACGATCGCTCCGCAACCCTCCTCGGCCCCAGCGTCGACGTCTGCAGCTGCGCCGCCGCCCACCGAGGGTACCGGTGCGTCGGCGCTGAGCTCATCGCACGTCGAGTACCTGCGAGTGTTGCAGGAGAATCAGATGTTGCGACAGTACCTCGCGCAGTGCCAGGCGCTCGTGCTGCAGCTGCTCGCGAGGGAGCAGCAGGCGCTCATGCAGCAGCAGCAGATGGCGATGCAGCAGCAGATGCAGCAAACGCAGCCGCAGACGCCACGGCCAATCAATGCGTCTGCCACGCCGCCGATCGACAGGGCAAGGCAGGACCCCTGAACGGCGCGGTGGCGGGCCATGGAAATTTATCATGAAAAAGGCTGTAATCACACCGACACCCCTCGCGTTCACACACGCGCTCGGGCATGGAGATACGATCACCGATTCCTCTGCCTCTCGGCTCTACACTCCTCCCTTCCTTCCTGGTGTGCCTCCAATGCTTGCTGGAGTAATCATCGCATCGGCGTACTCACCGTCGGCAGGCACCATGCGACTACCTTGGCAGGCGCCACGTGACTTCGTCGGCTCGCGCCATGCGACTATCTCAGTCCGCATGCTTGCCCCCGTGGACTACAAGATGGTGGCTGTGGAGGAGGACGCTGACGCTGTTGCCGCAATCGTGCGCTACCAGGTAGAAGCAGCGGCGGAAGCATCGATTGCCAAGCGCGGACATTTCGCTCTTGCAATCCCTGGCGGCTCAGTTATGAAGATGCTGGCCGAAAGCGGGGCGCCAGCTTGGGCATCCAAGTGCACGATTGCGTACGTGAATCATAAGGCGGTGCCCATGGATGACGCCAAGTTGGCCACGCATGCCAAGGCCACAGCGCTCTTTCTCGACAAGTGGGCGGGTGTGGACGTCATTGTGATGGACGGCAGCAGCGATGCGAAGGCGGAGGCTCAGCGGTACGAGAGCAAGTTGAGGGCTCTACCCGAATCGGTGCTGCCACGCAATGCAAAGGGGCTTCCGATTTTTGACATGATGCTGATCGGTGTGGGCGACGACGGCCACGTGGGGAGCCTCTACCCGGGGCGCGAGGAAGTGAGCGATGCTTCGGGCAGGTGGGTGTTGCCCGTGGAGATGAAGGTGCCTGGGAGCATCACCCTCTCTCTTCCAGTGATGGCCTCTGCGGAGCGCGTCGTGGTTGCGGCATGTGGCGTGTCGGACAAGTCCCCGAAGGGCAAGTCGGAAGCGATGCGAAAGGCCATCGAGGACCAGAGCCAGACAGCCTCGAGCTTCCCAGCAGTCGGGCTGCGCACGCGCGCCTTTTGGGTGCTCGACGCCGCGGCAGGCTCGAGCCTGGGCTTTGATTATGTCGATTGCTTCGCCTTCGGAGGAAGTTCTCAGTACGCGAATGTCTTCTGGGATGACAGCGGTAAGAATGAAAAGGGGGTCACACTGGTGAAGTAGAGGCAGCTGGAGGACCCGTCGGCAGCTCCTCTGGATCAGACGCGCTGGATTGCAACGGTTGCTCATCTGGAGAGACGCTCAGATGTCGATCTGGAGAAACTCTCAGACGTCGATCTGAGAAGCTTCCATGATCGTGCAAGCGAATTCTCGAGCATCGACTCGAGCACGCTGGCTAGCTGGCGTGGATGCGAGACGCAGACGGTCGAACGAGGCGGACTCACGACCTCTCACCTCATAGCACCTAGCAGTGTCGCGCATGGCGAGAGTGTTCACACCTGGAACGCGCTTGGCGAGGGCAAAAGGCAAGCCAAGCAGAACGATGGTCGATACGAGACAACGTCTAGCGTCCGAGGTCATCTGCGGATCTCCGCAGATCTCCGCGGCCTGGCCTAGGCCCGGCCGCCTCTCCTGGCGCGGGTTGCCCTCCGTTACGCCCTCCGGGACCAATCGGTCGGGCGTCGTTCGTGGCGCGGGTGCGTGTACGTGCGACACGACGTGAGCTTTTGCGTAGTTCCAACTTTTCGCCGATCCGGTCGTCCGTAAGCGTAACCCTAACTCTCCGACATATATATTGACGGCTACAGGTCTATTCTCTATTGGTCTTTTGCCGTCAGAGCAGAATCACAGCGACTCCAGCCTGCGCGCTCAGCGCCACAGCGGCCGGACGGGCGACGGGGCCTCATGCGACACAGCGCGACTCGCCCCTCGCGGCCCTATCGCGGCCCCACACGCCATCGCCAAGGTCACGAGCGCGAGCCCGAGCGCCTTTTTGTCGGTGAATCGCCCGCCCCCCTGATCTCCTTCCACCAGCCGTTCGATCCGGGGATGTGCGCACCTTCGTTGAGCAAGCTCTGGTCTCGGGACCGAGGCGTGGACGGCCGAGCTCGCGATGGCGGCCGGGGCGCGCTCGGAGATCGACGTGCTGGATGCGCGCATGGCATAAAGGGGAGAGGGCACCGGGACGCCGAGGGATCTGCGCACTGTGTGAGGTGCTCAGATACCGGCGTGCGGAGCGACCCCTTGCTGCTGTGGAGACGGATGATCCTGCACTCCTCTCGCAGCCGTTGAGTCCGAAAGAGTCTCTCGCGTGTCTCCTCGCTTGCCGTATCCCAGAGCATCGTTGCAGATCTGCTCTCATGCGAGTCCGGCATGCGGCGAGCGGCCGAGGCGTCGCCGAGCCGATACACCGCGCCGAACAACGCGAGAGACATGGGTGCGCGGGTCGCGAGGAGCTCAGCGGTCTCCTCGTCGACGTAAAATGCTGAGGCAGGGATAACCGCCCCCGCGACTTCGGCTCGCCGCCGCTCGATGAGCTCCAGACCTCGCGAGAGCGTTGCTCGTGTGACATCGGCTTTTCGGCACGCGAGGACGCTTGAGAGCATCGACGCTGAGCCACTCCGCACGCCAATAGATGAGGATGCAGACAGCGAAGTCCACGATGCGCTCGTCGTATATGAGCGGCGGACGAGCTTCTTGGCCTTCGGCTCTTCGGCGACTGCGTCATCCTCATCGTTGTCGAGGGGTAAGAGGAACCCTCGCTCCCGCTCGAAGGCGAGCTCCTCTGGCTGCATAGATTCGATGGGCCGCATTGTCGGTCGCATTCGGTCTGAACGTGCGCACGTTGCTTGCCACCATGGCGTGGTTGCCAGAAGGCGGCACTATCGTCGCATGATTTTTTTGCCGACGCCGCAGATTCGCAACTGTGCAGTCGGACGACGAAACCAACATGCGACGAAACCCCTTCGTCGCATGCTCGCCTTATGACTGTGGTAGTTTCGCCGAGACTGCAAAGTTTTATGGAACGACGTCAATGCTATATGGTACGCGACTATATCCGACATATCCATATCGTCCCGGTAAAAAGTCATAATACCCTAGAAGTAGACCGCAAACCGAGCCACCAGTCACTTACGGATCTGAAATCGAATGGACCGTCACTCCGCGCGGACACCGCAAAAGCAGTGGTGCATCGCACCACTCTCCGAAACCAAGGAGCAAGGTCAGCACGGACCCTTGACCCTACTCGTGCAAGGAAAGAAGCACCGAGCGGCCGCACTAGAGCCCACTTGGCACGTCGTCGCATCGCGCCTCTCCACAGCTGCGCGCGAGGGCATCGAGAATGTCTCCGACGTGCAGCCGTCGCGCAAGAAGCAATTGGCGAGTGTACCAACGAGGGTGCAGACGATGCGAGCGAGCAACTCCTTTCACAGGGACTCCTTCACAGAGGCGAGCGAGCGACTCCCTGGCCCGTCTCTGTGAAAGAATCGCTGTGAAGGAGTCCCTGTGAAAGGAGGTCCCTAGTCGCCGTCTGCCGCCGCACACCAGTGCGCCGCACGCGCGCACCTCTCACTCCTTCACGAATCACATGCAAATGGTGATGACGCCACAATCACATGCAAATGGCGATGACGCCGCAGACGCCCACCCCAATCCCAAACACGAGCGTGATGGACGGGGCGACCAGTCGGCTCCGGCCCTCGCCAGCGCGCAGCCGTAGCGCAAGCGCGCTGGGCATGACGAACATAATCAAAGTGCCTGTCGTCGCGCCAATGAGGGCAAACAGAGCACCAAGGTCGTTGACGGCACTCGCGACGCCAAAGCACAGGGCCGTGAGGAGCGCCGCGCTGACCCACCGATGCATAGCCGTCTCCGGTTGTCCAGGGCACACGCGGCCATGCAAGCCGACTCGCAGGCCGAAGAGATTCACTGGGAAGACGCACACCATCACGAGCGCCATCGCGCCCTGCACCGCCGCCACGAGCGAGGGCGGCAGCAGCGTCAGCCCCCGCTGGCTTGAAAGCGACACGAGGAGGTTCTTTTGGACTTCGCTTCCAAAGGCCACGGCACTTGCGAGCGCGACGGCCGTATAGAGCCCAAAGCAAGCGCCGAGCGTCGCGCGTATCGCAACGAGCATCTTGGATGCCTTGGATGGCCACTTGCTCGGGCCAAGCGATGCATGCCGAAGCTCCCTGAACAGGAACGGCACGTTTTGGTGGAATTGGTACGCGAACGCGACGACCGGCGTGCTGCGCATCCATGCGAGAGGCTCGAGTAGGAGCCATGGCAACGGCACCGGCAGCGTCTCTGCCGGCGGGCCAGTCGCGGCAGCGGCGCTGCCAGGCAGGGGCTCCGGCGGCTGTGACAGCTCTTTGGGATCTGGTGGCATCTCGTCAGCCCACAGACTGTTGCCGGCCACGGTACCAGCGCCGAGACCGATGGCTCTGCCGGAACTCCAAGCGGCTCGCAAGCCGGCGAAGACGATGGTGGTGACGATGACGCCCTGCAGGAGCACGGAGACGATTGAGGTGAGCTTGAGCCGCTCCATCGAGGGCAGCGACGACAGCGGCACCAGCACCAGGACGCACAGCACAGCGAGGAGCGCTAGCGTAGGTGGCTCGTGCCAGCCGAGGAAGAGTAGGATGGGCGGCGTGAGCTGCTTGAGGACGACGAACGAGCCGATGAGCGCGCCAAGGCTGTACAGTGCAAGGACGAGCTCTGTCACCTGCCCAGCGGCGCTGCCGAAGGTAGAGGCCATGATCTCGTAGAGCAGCGCCACGCCTGTCGATTCAGCACTCTCAGTCATAAACGCGGCCGTGCGCTCCGCGACGGCCGGCACTATGAGGAGGAGGAGCATTCCACCCAAGATGCCGACCGAGGCAAACACGGACGGGATCGCGAGCACGCCGGTCCCAAGAGCCGTGCATAGAAGATTGAAGGTCACCACGCGCAGCTGTGCTGTTCCTTTCACCGGCAGAGGCGTTTGCTGATTGGCGGATGCTTCCTCAAAATGGGCCGACTTGTCCGGCTCGGTCGACGCGCGGAGCCGCTCGGTGACGCTGAGGAGCGCCTCTCGATTTTCTGCCAGACGCTGACGGTCCATCTGAATGCTCACCGCGGTCAAGAGCGCGCCGAGACCACTCCCGCGACGGACTCACAGCGTTTGGTCTCCCTGCGGAATCGATGCGTCGCTGTGTGAATGTGAATGTGGCAGTCGAAATGTTGAACCCTCCCGCCGGTGTCTTTCAGGGGGGTACATGAAACCGGACGCATACCAGGGCATGCCGTGGGCCGGACACATGGGCCGTGGGCGGGACTAGGCTGACATGGCCTCACATTGCAGCCTCACATGGGATGGAATGAGAAGTCACCTTGTGCGCACTGCTCGCGCACGCTCGCGCACATCAGAATATCCGCGCATCTCACGCGAATGCTCACAGGAATGTGGACAGTGCTGCTCTTGAGCGTTCGCATGGCCTTGCCGCATTACTGTCAGGGCGGTGCTGTGAATGGCCGTATTGGTGCTGTGAATGACGTGGCACTCACCTCTCCGAAGGGGATGGCGACACAGCGGCAAGCGCCGGCGAGCTACGGCACACGTGGCACCCGTGGCTGCTATCGCATAGCTATCGCACCCGTGGCTCAGCCGAAGAACCCGCCGCCCTTTTTCTTGGACTTCTTCTCATTATCTAGAAGGGTGCGCGTCGACTGCCATGAGCCGGGTTCGCTAGCCGCACGCCCGACCGTGTACGAGCCGATCAGGACACCGGGTACCTGATGAGGGACGCAATCAGACGCAATCAGAGGCGGCCAGTGACGATCAGAGAGGCAATCAGGACGGCGGGTACCTCGGACGGATCGGCGGGCCACTCGGGTGGCATTCACAGAGGCATTCACAGAGGCATTCACAGCATTCACAGCACCTCGGACGGATCGGCGGGCCACTCGGGTGGCTGCTTGTGGAAGTCCTCGTGACGTAAGCCCTGGTAGGGGGCGCGTGCGTGCGACGCAAGAGGTCGTCAGAGATGTCATCAGAGGTGTCATCGGAGGTCATCGGAGGTGTCATCAGAGGTGTCATCGGAGGTCATCGGAGGTCATCGGAGGTCATCGAGGACATTACCTGGAAGTACGCACGTGCGAGAGGGTGCTCGGGCAGGTGCTCGGCACGGCGCGCCTCGAGGATCAATGTGATTCCAACCTCGATCGACGGGAGGGAGGACCAAGCATAACTGCACAACAAAGGCCACCCGTCATCATCAGTGCTCATCAGTGCTCATCAGTGCTCATCAGTGCTCATCAGTGCTCATCAGTGCTCATCAGTGCTCATCAGTGCTCATCAGTGCTCATCAGTGCTCATCAGTGCTCATCAGTGCTCATCAGTGCTTATCAGTGGTCAGCAGAGGCCATCACGGGCCATCACAGAGGCAATCAGAGGCAATCAGAGGCAATCAGGCCTACCGGAACATCTGGTTACACAGAGGCGAGGCGAGGCAATCAGAGGCAATCAGAGGCAATCAGAGGCAATCAGAGGCAATCAGAGGCAATCAGGCCTACCGGAACATCTGGTTACACAGAGGCGAGGCGGCGATGTCGAAGGCGATCTCCACGTGATCGAACGTCTCCGGGAGCCCAGCGCCCGGTACAGCGCCCGGTGGCGCGGCGCGGTGCGGCAGTGTGGCCCGATTCACGCTGGCATGCACTTGCCGGCAGATGAGCATCGGGCGGCTGTCGTCGAGCCCCAGCCACGCGAGCGTTGCCCGTACCTAATGAGGGTGGTCATCACAGATGATCGGAGGCAATCAGAGGCGATCAGAGGCGATCAGAGGCGATCAGAGGCCATCAGACAGAGGCCATCAGAGGCGACGCACCAACTGGGGTCCGCTCCGGAGTGCGGCAAGGACCTTCAGCCGACTCACGGCAGTGGTGGCATCGCCATCCCACAGCTCACGCAGCAGCGCTGCCGATGGGCCCTCGGCCTCCGCAGGCGCCGTGTCGGACGCCGAGTGGATCATCAGCACATTGTACGGCGCGTTGCTCGAGTGCCTCGGGTTCATAAAGTGGAGGGAGAGCACGAAGCGCGCCGAGCGCGGCGGCACTATGACCCCTGCTTGCAGCAGCGTGGCCGAAGCGCCGGCGAGATGCTCGCCGTTGAGTTCGAACGTCTGTGCGCCGAAGAAGTCGCACAGCGGAGTGCCAACTGCCGCGATCTTCTTGCCATCTTCGAAGTAGGCAGGGCCCCGCACCTGCATGCAATGAGCACAGAGACGATCAATGTCAATCCAAGGTCATCAATCGTCATCAATCGTCATCAATCGTCATCAGTACCAATCAACCGTCATCAGTACCAATCAACCGTCATCAGTGCCAATCAACCGTCATCAGTGCCAATCAACCGTCATCAGTGCCAATCAACGGGCCTACTCACGGGTGGCGCGTCCGTCGGTTGATAAACGACGTTCGGAGCCAGGAGGTAGGCTGAGGTCGAACGTGCGCTGTCGTGGGCGCCGGGCTCGTCCAATGTGTGTGTCGTCGCGGTCGCCCCGTCCGCAGCCCCGTCCGCTGCTTCGGTCGCCTCCTCGCCCGCCGTCTCCTCGGCATCGTGATAACACTCCTGTCGGGCACCCCACCGGTGCAGGTCAGTCAGTCTCAGTCGGTGCCCATGTGAGTCCGTCAAAGTCAATCAGGGCTCTTCACAGTCAGTCTCAGTTCACAGCCAGTCTCAGTTCACAGCCAGTCTCAGTTCACAGCCAGTCTCAGTTCACAGCCAGTCTCAGTTCACAGCCAGTCTCAGTTCACAGCCAGTCTCAGTCAGTGCCAATTAGAGTCCATCGGAGGCAATCATGACTCATCAGAGGCAATCATCTCACCTTGCTCTCCATCGACTCCTCATCAGAGGCAATCAGGGCTCATCAGAGGCCATCATCTCACCTTGCTTTCCATCGACTCATCGTCTTCGCTCTCGGCAGGCGAGACTAACGCGGAGCTCCGGTGCGAGTGCGCCGTCGTGGGCGATTGGGGAGGCGCCGTCGTGGGCGATTGGGGAGGCGCCGTCGTGGGCGATTGGGGAGGCGCCGTCGTGGGCGATGGGGGAGGTGGAGTGCTCCATGGCACAGGCCCGGGCATAGCTTCGCCTGCCTTATATGGCAGTGCCGCCGCCGCCGCCGCCGCCGCCGCCGCCGCCTCCGCCGCCGCCGCCGTCTTGTCGTCCGAGCCGCCAGCCTCTTCCGCGCTGGTCGTCGCGGCGGGTGCACGGACCTCCTCCGCGGCGGCGCTGCTGCTGCTGCTGCCCGATACGGCGCTGCCAGCGGAGCCGATGGCCCATTCATACCAGCTCCGGCGTGAATCGAGTGGCGCCGTGCCGGGCGGCGCCGTATCGGGCAGCGCCATATCGGGCAGCGCCGTATCGGGCAGCGCCGTGCCGGGCGGCGCCGTATCGGGCGGTATCGTGTCGGCGACCATGGCGACGACCTCGACCACCGCCTTGGCCACCGGCGCGCGAGCGCTGGCCGCTGGCGCTCGGGTACCGACCACACGCGCCTCGACCGGGGACGTGCCTGCCCACATCGGGCGCCGACTGCCACGACGGATGACAACAGGGGAGGTGACGGGGATGGGCAAGGGCGCCGTGTTGAGCGCCGACGCGCCCGCCGACGCGCCCGCCGCCCCCGGCGCATCGCCGGCCTGCACGGCTGCGGCCGTCGCGGGAAGCCCAATACGGCGCGCGGTGTGGGGCTTGTCGGTCACGGCCGCGCCCCCCGGGGGGGAAGAGGAGGACTCGGTGCTCTCGGTGCTCAACACGGCGCCCTTGCCATTTCGGGCGACCTCGGAGGCATCGGTGCTCAAAACGGCGCCCTTGCCAAATCGGGACTCGGAGGTATCGGAGCTCTGGGGTCGAGGCAGTTTGAAGGCGGGTCGTACCTGTGGGGAAATGGCGCCATGGTGAGCACTTGCATGCTGTCCGGGAAGATGCGGCAGTTTGAAGGCGGGTCGTACAAAGCTGCGCCGTGACAGCATGCTCCCGTCCGCCCGTGCAACGTCGCTCCCCTCGCGCCGCGCCTCGTGGCGCTGCCGCCAGCGCACGAGGTTCTTGGAGAGAACTTTGCGAGCGACCTCGCGCTTCTCCGCCATCACGTCGCGCGCCGCGACGGCCTTGTCGAGCGCCGCTTCGGCTGTGCCCGCCACGATGTCGACCCCATGGCGGAGAGCCGCCTTGGAAGAGCCTCCAGCGTGGCGCAGCGCCGCCTTCGTCGAGCGCCCGGCGCCGGCGGCGCGCATTGCCAACGCATGCTTCTTCTCGCGTGCTGCGCGCTGGATGACGCGCAGCGCCACCTCGCGACGCTCGTCGACGCTGTGGAGGCCGCTCCACAACCGCTGCTTGCGCCGATCCACGAATGCCGAGGCCTTGGCACGCTTGTCGCGCGCCGTCGCCTTGACGCGGACCACGGCGCTGCGCATCGACTCCTTGGCGCGGTCGATGGCGACGCGCGGGCGGGCGAACGTGAAGCCACTCACTCGGCGGAGCTCGTACTCGCGCAGATCGATGTCGGATTGATTATCGCCCCACCACACCAAATTCGACCACTCCGAGCCGGAACGCGACATCGTCTCGTCGAGCTCCGCGGCGAGCTGGGCTGCCTCATCGTCCTTGTCGTTGTACTCCTCGTCGCTGCCGACCAGCCGTCGCGGATCGTGCTCCTCGTCGGAATCACCCGGAAGATGATCAAGCTGGTCGAGGGTGGCATGCGCCGCCGACGCCGCCGTGGCGGGCCGCCGCGCGCGGATCCGGATCATGCTCAGGACGCAACTTCCTGGGCGTGCGATAGCGCGTGCTTTTGTGTGGGGGGGGTCCGTTAGATTTTCACATTTTCAGTGCCAGTTTGGGTCAAGTTTAGTTAAATCGACACCTAACGGGCAAGCGAGCTCTGAGAAGTCTAAGGCGTGCCTTGATATCTAAATACTGTAGGCTCCCTCTGGGCTCTGGGGGCACAAGGTCCAGCACAAAGCTCAAAGGTCCAGCAGGAGGAGGATCAGGATGCAAGCTTGCTACGAGCAATTGGCTACGAGCCGCCTACTCGGCACTCTCTTTCTTGATGCGCGTTGCCGTGTCTCGATCCCAATGCTCCTGCAGCTCGCGCTGCATGGCATCACGTTCCTTGACTCTCTCCCACTCGTCGCGATGGAGTACCGAGCAAGTCTCCGAGGCGGCGCAGAGCAAGCTGGCCGCGTCCTCCGGCGATAACGGGCCGCCCGCCGTGAGGAGCGCCGCGGCGAGCATGGCGTCTCGACACCGGCCTTGGCAGCCGTGTATTTGGAGCACGCGCGTCGCCAGACGCTTCCCCTCCATGGACGGCTCCATCTTGGACGAGGATGATGCAACCCCTGCACCACGCACCTGGCCCATGAGATAGTGTGCATATGCAACGGAGGTTCGGCTCCAGCACGACGCATCGTCCGCTTGAATGGCTTCGAGCATCAGCGCTGGAAATTCGCTCTCGCAGGCGTTGCAGCACACCTGCACCTCCCGCTGGATCTCGACAACACGGTCCCAGACATCGTCGCTCAGCTCGGAGCGAGACTTTGCGGCCGCGACGGCGCTCACGTGCGTGGAGCCCTCGATCTGCAGTGTGTGCTGCCGCGCCACGTGAGCCGAGAGCGTGGCTCGTCGCGCAGCACGGCTTCCTGCGTCGAGCTCCAAAGTGAGATTTTCTCGCTTTGCGAGAATGGACTCCGATCCGTTGTCCAACTTGATGGCATATCTTCCTTTCGCCCGATCGTGGCGGAGAATGCTGCCGCAGACGCCGTTCAGCTCCGGTCGGCTCACAAGGCCAGAGAGACGTACGCGCTGCGCAGCAACAAGAAGGGGCTCCGAAGAAGAGCTCGGCATCGTGAACCAAGGCAAGACAAGTGTGAATTAATGAACAAAGCGAGTCATCGCTCAGGGGCACTGGAACTTGCTCGGTGACTCAAGTTCGATGAACTCGGGCTTGATTGCCCACATCATCACGCGGGGGGTGTTCATGCGATTGGGCCTGGCACACAGGAGGCATGCTCGTCTGGGTCGTGCGGCGCCTAGTCGACTTCATGGTGGCCATCGTCGTGGCTTGCACCCTTTTTGCCATCCTGCCGGTGCTCACATTTGCTGGCCTCGCCTTGCTCTACTACCTGCGTTCGCCGCGCGAATCTGCAGGTTCGTCGGCGGCAGCTGGAGAGGACAGCACGGGCGCTCTCATCACGGGCGTGCTGTTGTTCGTGCTCAAGGGCATGCTGACGTACGTGACGCTCCTGCAGAGCAGCGTGCAACTCGGCAGCGCTGCCGCGTGCTGGCTGAGCGCCCTGCTGATTGAGCTAGCAGTACAGTTGGACGATGCAAGCCTGCGACAGCTCACTCGAGAGCCTCCCCTGCAAGCTCTCGACTTCCTCTTTCTGCTCATAGTTGCGCCCGCTCTCAGTGCTCCAGCGGGTGGTGTCCATGGACTCGCGGCCGCGTGGGTCAGCTACCTGTGCGCCGCCTTCTTTTGGCGCGCGCCGCCTTCTCCGTCTGTGGCCATCCCGATGAGCCTGTCGGCAACCACGTACCTGCTCGCCTGGTCGTTTGGCATCTTCAACTGGAGGAGCTGGATTGCTGGGTTTGACCTCACGCCTGCCGACGAAACGGTCCCCGAGGCGGCGCTGCTCGCGGCCGGTGTCGCTCTGGTGCTTCTCATTCCAAGCCAGACAAGGTTGATGCTCATGCCCGCCGCGCTCGCACTCTCGCCCAGTTTTCGAGGCAGCATAATTGACATCGCTTACTTTGGGCTAAGATGGGCCAGGGCTGTGGTAGGCAGCTTACCAGTGTTGAGGTTGTCAGCGTTTTGGTAGCGCATGTGTTTCTTCAAGATAATAGGCGTTTAACGGGGCGCGACGACCGACGTGCAACCGACCGCGCGGCGCGGCAGGGGGCGGCCGGGGTCCCCCGTTGGCCGCCCTACTCGCCCCTACCGACGCGCCCGGCCTCGTGTGTAACTGTACCTTCCTACCTGTACCACGGTCCACGCTGGACAGCGGTGTACTACCGTCGAAAGGCTCTGTACTGTGTAGCGACGCGTGTGTTGCGATTGGTGCACTCGACCTCTTATCGACCTCGAGGCGTCCCCATCGTCAAAAAGTACCATTGCCGACGGCGTCTAACGGCGTCGGCGACTCCGGCGCGCCGTGCCGCTGTTTCCAGTGCTGACGCTCGGGCGAGCGAAAGCCACCCGGCGACGGCTTCTTCATAGGCGGCAGAAGTTCGTCCTCCGTATCCAGGGTGAGCACGTACTGGCCCGGGTATGAGCAGCGGATGACGGGTTGCAAGATGGTCATCCAGCCCTGCTCAGTTGTGCCCGGCTTGATCCGAAAGACGTGGCGCATCGCACGCACCCCAAACCACTCATCCTCGAGCTCGAGACGCGACACATTGTCACCCATCGGCAACAATCCACGAGCGCGCGGCGAGTACTTGCAGCGGGCTCGCTCGCTCTCTGCGTGCTTGTCACGAAAGCGATCGAGCCGCGCAAACGTGCCGCTCGGTGAGTACGCGTCCCAACCCTGCCGCGTGATGAAGCGGCGCTCGTCGTGCTGGTCCAGACGCAGGACGGTGTAGTTGTGCTTGTTCTGCATGCGCTGCAGCACTGCCGGATCGAGGTGCGAGCCCTCCACGATGATGGTGCGCACGCGAAGCGCAGCGCCTTGAGAGAGCAGCTTCTCCAGGCGCTCCATCCACTCGCCCTCGGGTCCGTCGGCATCCATCTTGAGCAAGTCAATCTCGCCGCTGCCGCTGGCTGCCGTCCATAAGAGTTCGTCGTAGTCGACGCCCGCAACACTCGGTGGCAATCCAAAGTGCGCCGAACAGTTGTCGCCGTACTTGTCGGCCACTTGGCTGCGACCGTGGTTGTTGCCCCAGCGCCAGCATTGCTTACAGCACGAACATTGTAAGCAGGGCACGGGCGCCATGCACCAAGGGTTGGCCCCGACGCAAGCGCGAGCATTGTACAATGTCAGCCGATCGACCCAGCAATTGACCATTGCCGTCTCGTTGAGAGCGCGCGCTAGATCTGCTGCCGGCTCCACAGACACCACGCGGCTGCCAAGTTGCATCATGTAAGCGCTCATCCAGCCATTGTTGGCACCGAGGTCCAGAGAGCGGCAGGGGCGGTGAACTCCTCTCAGCTGGCAATGCGAAAGAAAGGACGCGATCGCCTCGAGCACGTGGGACTCTGGGTCGCCCGGTGGATCAATATTGCTGCGCGCGCTTCCAAGAGTGCAACAGAAATAGGATGCCCTCCTTGAATACAGGTCACAAGTGCCGGGCGTGAACTCCATGACCAGGTGGAAGGCGCCAAACGGCCAACGTGGAGGCAGAGTGTAGGAGCGGCTGATCAGCTCGTCTGAGCACGATGGCGCGCCCGCTCGTTGGAGCTGGCAGCTGGCCACGCCCACTGCTGTCGGATGTACGCACGCAAGAGTGTCTGCGAGTGCATGTGAAGACCCACATCATGCGTTGTGCGGAATTCCGTTGCTTTAGTTTGCTTTCTGAATCGCGCGGCGGGCTTATGAATGCGATTGGACCTCACACCGTCTCTTTCCAAATGCGCCAAGTACACGTACCCCCGGTGTCTTTTTACCGGTAACGTGTGTGTCCCGGCGCCCCCCGGTGTCTTTTTACCGGCGCCCCCCGGTGTCTTTTTACCGGCGCCCCCCGGTGTCTTTTTACCGGTAAAAAGACACCGGGGGAGCCGGGACATGTCGCGAGACAAGTGGGGAAACTCACCTGATCTCGACTGAGGTCCAGCAAGACCTCCCATATGAGTAGGGCCGGTATGGGCTTTGGTCAGGGGAGGGGTCGGTACATCTCTTTGTAGATGCATGCA
>Ga0210240_100233_pt1 | contig 45823 bp, 30 predicted proteins | sample ChrtobMetP5a_4mM_FD_155463 | JGI IMG/M metagenome (GOLD analysis project Ga0210240, IMG submission 155463) | Chrysochromulina tobin associated microbial communities from unialgal haptophyte culture, Seattle, Washington, United States - P5a_4mM | ecosystem: Host-associated > Algae > Haptophytes >...
CCTGCGCCTCATCTCGCTCGCCGCCGTGATCGGCGCGGCGCTCCCCGTCGCCATCTGGGCGAAATCCAGGAAATCTCACCTCCTTAGCGGCGCCCCGCTTGCTGGCCTGTTGCCAGTAGTCATGTAAGCGCGCCCCCCCGGGGACGCGCCTGCATGAGCGCCGCTGTACTGTGTGGTCCTGTTTTAAATTCACACATTCACGCAAACGCTCGGCAGGGCTCGACTTGCTTCTGGGGGTCCGGCCCAAAAAAGCAGCCGGGCTCCCTTCGGCGAGTTGAACCTATTCTTTGCTGCCGACCAAATCGTGCGTGCGCCACCCCAAAGGATCCGCCAGCCCCACCGCGCGGCGGCTGGTGCGCCCCGGAGGCGACCTTAGCAGCCGTATGCCGCCGCAGCTCGACTCATCTCGCTCGCCTACCACGGCAGCGGCAGCACGACACCCCTGTGTGGGTCTGGGCTGCCTCTGCGCGGCAGGCTGCCGCAGCTGCTGCTGGCTGCGCGGGCGCGCGCGCTCGCATGCCTACACCTTTCGTGTCTCCTTGCTGAGGCGGCTGCTGCTCGCGCGCGCACAGGGCCATGTCCGAAGAGATCGACAAACACGTGTTGAGGAAGTACGAGGTCGCGCAGAAGCTGGGCAAGGGTGCATATGGGATCGTGTGGAAGGCACACGATAAGAAGACAAAGGAGGTAGTGGCGCTCAAAAAGATCTTCGACGCGTTTCAGAACGCAACCGACGCGCAACGGACCTACCGCGAAGTCGTCTTTCTGCAGCAGATGGGCAACCACGAGAACATCGTGCAGCTTCAGAACGTGCTCAAAGCCGACAATGATCGCGACATCTACCTGATCTTCGAGTACATGGAGACGGACCTGCACGCCGTCATCCGCGCCAATATCCTCGAGGAGATTCACAAGCAGTACATCATGTACCAGAGCTTCAAGGCGATCATGTACATGCACTCAGCAGACCTCGTGCACCGTGACATGAAGCCGTCCAACCTGCTGCTCAACTCGGAGTGCCTCATGAAGGTGGCCGACTTTGGGCTCGCGCGCTCGCTGCTGGATGACAACAAATCGGATGAGGGCACGAAGCCGCCCGTGATGACGGACTACGTGGCGACGCGATGGTACCGTGCGCCCGAGATCCTGCTCGGCTCAAATAGGTACGGCAAGGCTGTCGACTTGTGGTCATTGGGATGCATCTTCGGCGAGATGCTCGGCGGCAAGCCCGTGTTCCCGGGCACGTCGACGCTCAATCAGCTCGAAAAGATTGGTGAGATGGTCGGAGCGCCCACCACGGAGGACATCACAGCGCTCGCGAGTACGTTCACGCTCGAGATGCTCGATGCGATGCCCTTCCCGATGGGGGAGAAGGGTCCTGACGGCAAGCGCGCGCTCGTGCCTTTCAACAAGGCGTCGCCTCCCGAGCCCGGCCATGGCGGTGGCAACGATTGGAGGTCGCTGTACCCGAAGGCGTCGGACGACGCCATCGACCTGATGGAGAAAATAATGAAATACGACCCCAACCAGCGGATCAAAGCCAAGGATGGGCTCACCCATCCCTATTGCAGCCAGTTCCATGACCAGGATACGGAGCCGCTCGCTGCGGAGAAGGTCAGCATCCCAATCCACGACAACAAAAAGCTCTCCACGCAAAAGTACCGCGAGCTGATGTACGAGGACCTAAAGGCGAGGCAGGCGAAGGCCTAAGCGCCCCTTGCCGTCATCGCCTGGCATGCCTCAATGGAGAGACCCAGGATTAGAGCAGCAGCCGACAGCAGCAGCGACACGCTCCCAGACGCCACAGGGCGATGGTTGCGCCTCCGTTCGCGTCGTCTCGAGCGCTACCAGCAGTGCGGAGTACACAACACCCCCCAACCAGCATGCATGCATGGGGCTGCTCCTACGTTGGTTTTCACTGACTCTGGGAGCGCTCGCGACTGTGCGAGAATGTGCTATCTCGTGTACTGTATCGTGCGTCTAAGCATTGAATCGTGAGCGTCGTAATACCTCGTCGGAGACGCGTGTGGTGCGGTCGCGTGAGTTTTCGCATGTCGTCCTGTTAAACGGCAAAAGCCAAAACCGCGCCGAGGGAGGCGCGAGCAGCATCAGGGTGACCCTACGCGCCCGGACGGCGCGGTCGGCGCGGGCCGCGAGGCCGAGGGCGGTGCGGCGGCGGTGGGCGCCGGGGCGCGGTTCCGCGTGCGGTCTTCCCACGCACGGGCGCATAGCCACAGGCTTCTTCCCCGCTCGCGCTCGCCGCGCCTTCGTCGGACGGCGCTAGAGATGAAGCGAAGTCGCGGCGCTCGCTCGCGCTTGCGCGCTTCGCTTGTGATCGCCGATTGGCGGCTGTTGTCCTCTCTGTCCCCTCTCTCGCTTGCCCCGCCGCGCGCCAGCCGAGCCGGGTCCCCTTCCCGTCCGCAGGTCCGACCCTCCGGCACGGACTCCTCTCTTACTCCGCTCTCCGGCGGGCTCTCGCCTATCGGTGAGCCGCGTCGTAGAGAGCGCTCTACTCGACGCTCTACGTCCCGTCCGACGTACCACCGGGACGGACGACGCCGCGCGCCGTCCCGGCCCCACACTAGCCTGAGGACCTTATGCCTTATGCATGCACATCAACATGCGACGGATCCCGCTCGGCCCCGCGCAGCTCATCCGATGAAGTAGCCGACTCGAAGCTCGTCGGTGCCTTCGTTTCGTGACTAGGTTCAGCACCAGTCTGTCTGCACGCAATCCTGCTGCGGTTCCACAAGACTCGCTCAGGCTCGACTTACCCCTCCAAGCCAGCCTCCATGGTTGCCGCGCGCGCGCCGTATTAACGGCGTTGCCGTGCGCCTTCACACTAATCGGCGAATGCGTCTCCAGCATGCGCTCGACACGGCGTCTTCACACTAATCGGCGACTGCGTCTCCAGCATGCGCTTGACACGGCGCACTTCTGGTGCGCTCTACCGTCGCCTCTGCTGCGAGAGGCGGCAGTGGCTTGTACCGCAGCGCCATCGAGATGCACACGAGCCAGAGCCGTGTCGGGTCGTACCGATCCGTAGCAGGGAAGGACGGCCAGGCAGGCCCAAAGTGGTCCATGTCCTCGAGCACGACGCGCGGGCAGTGGGGCAGGATCGCGTCGCCCTGACACACGAGCCCATCACAATCCTCACCATACCGCACAGCCACATACTCGATCAGGGGCCTGAGGAGTGACGAAGGCGCCCGGTCGCACGTGGCGACGCACAGCGTGGGCACGCGGTGGATCGGGTACGGGTGGTGCCGCAGAAAGTCCTGCCGCGACTCGAAAGAGAGATCGAGCACCGCATGCCGGCAGCCGCGTAACAGCTTCTCGAGCGCTCCGAGGACGACCGACTTTTGCACCTGTGTGTTGCTCAGGTCGTGAGCGATGGCGCTGCCGCCGTGAGGGCCTTGCAGCGAGACGACGCCTGCGACGAAGTCGATGAGCTCGGGGAAGAGCGAGAGCGCGGCAGCGGCGTCGACGGCTCCTTTAGAGTGCCCAAGCAGCATGACGCGCCGCCGAGTACCTCGTGGCGCATCTCGACCATCTTGTGCAAGCTCGAGGACCTCGTGGCGCAGCCGCGCCGCGTTGACGCGCACGGGCTGGTCCGTGTCGACTCGTGAGAACTGCACGCAGAGCCCGAGCCGCTTGAAGTCGGCGAGCAGGTGCTTCATGTAGAGAGGGTACCACTTCGTGAGAAGGCCGGGCACGAGGAGGAAGACGAGCGATTCCCACTCGACGCCACGCGGCAGTGGCACCGCGCGCAGCGCGGCCGGCGTGAGCATCTCGGGGGCTGGCGGCAGGCCGCCGAGCAGGGCGTGAAAGCAGTCGGTCAGGTCGAGCTCCGGCCGCTGCCGCGGACTCCACAAGCCGACTCCACGCGCGCCGCGCGCGCCGCTTGTGCTGCCCATGCTACTGAGGCTGCTGCTGCTGCTGCTGCTGCCCGTCAAAGTGCCCGCGAGCACGCTACGCGAGCGCGTGCGTGTCTCGGTGCTACTGCCCCCGCTGCCCAGCGCAGGCAGAGGCTTCGGCGACAGGAGAGTTGAGGAGTGCCCTCCGGCATTCACACCGGCATTCACACCGGCACCGCTCGCGGCCCGAATGCACGGCTCGTCCCTAAGCCCCGTCCTGCCCGATCGGGCCTCGGCGTCGACCCCACAGATGCCGTCGGGGTCGGCCGCGTCGATGTCGGCTCGGATAGAGCGGTTCGCGCCGCGCCCATCTTGCCAGCGCTGCGTGAGCGCCGCCTCACGAGCCTCTTGACGTAGTAGCCAGCCGATGTGACCGTGGCAGTACGGCTTCAGGTTCGGGTTCGCGCCGGCCCACGACTGCAGCTCAACCTGCAGCGCCTGAAGATGCACCTCGACCTCGCCCGATATGTCGCGCGTGGCGCGCATCACATTGTTGCGCACCAGCGCGCTCACATGCTTGACGGCTTCGTGTGCCCGCTTCCCGGCTAGAGAGTTGAGCTCTCGCAGCGTGCCGTCCTTGGCGCGCTCGACGCGCAGCAGCTCGGCAGCTTCCTGCTCTGCCGTGCCGCCGCGGTGATCGACGGACGCGGGCAAGGCGAGCTCCCTCCGCGCGCGGGCTAGGTTGAGCTCCAAGGCCTGCGAGGCATCCGGCGAGGCCGGCTCAAGCACACGCAAGGCACGCGTCGGACCGCGCAGGGTCACGATGAGACCAGCGCGGCCGAGCCCGAAGACGGTGAGGCCAAAGCCGATAGGTACGATTAGCGGGCTCAGCATGAGCATCAGCGGCATGATGAACATCACAAAGATAGGCAAAAGCATGAACATGACACCGACACCAGCGCAGCGCAAAGGCATCCGCAGCAGTGCCGAGGCTGTCTCTGTTGCCGATTCCATTGATTCGTTGAAGAGCTCTCGGGCCTCGGAGGCGAGCGAGCCCGCCTCGCTCATGAGATCGCGTGCCGTCTCCGAGGACGCGCGGCGGCGGCGTGGAGAATTTGTAGGAGAGGGCATCGCTGTGGATGCAGAACCCGGGCGCGTCTCGGACGAGAGTTGGCAGCAGACAGAGTTTGTAATGAAGGCTTTCATTGAAAACTTTGGTGATTCTGTTTAGGCAGTCGCAAGCAAGCAAGCAAGCAAGCAAGCAAGCAAGTAAGCAAGCTCGGAACCAGCTTATCCACCCGGGCCTGCGTTCCTCCGAGGAGCGTTGCAGGTCCCGAGCTCTTCCTCTGTTGGTGTGGTCCGAGCGGTCACACGCCGATCGGTGTGCCGCGTCGACGACTGCTACGGGTGGCCCACAGGCGCGCATCACAATCGGGCGGCATTCTCACGTTGGGAAGCGTGAGGCCAGCATGCCCGGTGAGCGTTAGCGGTCTGGGCACACATATCATCCTCGTCTCCGCCCACGCCACCCTCTTTCCTACCGTACTCCGCTGGTTACAGGGTTCTCGATTACGCTCGTTTAGGTACTTGTGTTGTTTCGACTAACTAGCTTGCTTGCTTAGGCAGTCGACCAAAGTGCTTCGCAATCAATCCACATCGTACACTTCACCGCTCGTCGATGTCCTCCTCCTCCTCCTCTCCCTCGACAAACACGGTGGCGGCCGCACCTGCTCCCGCGCCCAGCCCGATCTCCTCGAGCGTGCGCGCGCCCTGCCCCTCCTCCTCCACGTCCAGCGTGACCCGCGGGTACCGACTCACCAGTGTGAAGCGCGCAAGCGCGGCAGGCACGTGCGCGCCCACCCAAGCAAACACGTCTACCAGCCGCGTAGAGAGCTCGAAACGGCGCTGGATGCGCCCGCCGTCGCGCAGCCGCACAGCGAGCGTGATGGTGCTCGCTTGTGTGGGCGGCGGCTCAAAAGCGAGCGCCTCCGCGCGCCGCAGGCGCTCGGTACAGCGCTCCGCGAGCTTGGTGCGACGGGCCTCGCGCATCGCTGCATGCCGCGCCTCTGCCGCCTCCGCCGCCCGTGCCGCCTCGGTCCTCTGCGCTTCAGCCCACTGGCGCGCGGCCGCCTCCTCCTCCGCAGCGCGTGCCGCCTCGGCTGATGACTCGGCCATCGCGAGCTCGGCAGCGAGCTCGGCAGCCTGATCCGCTTCTAGGGCGGCCGCGAAGTCCGCATCTTGCTGAGCCACGAGCTTCGCCTCGAGCTCGCGCGGCGTGGGCGGAGGCGTGGGCGGCCGAAATCGGCGCGCGGCCGCGCGCCGGTAGGCTGTGAGCAGCGCCCTGGCCCGGGCTGTGGGGACCTCTGCCCGTTCTGCCTCACGTTGGGCATTGGTAAGGATGCGCGCGAGATGAGCTGGTTGCAGCCGGCGCTCGCGTATGCAACGGTGGCCGTGCGCCCCCCAGAGCAGCACGATCGCAGGGAGCACACCTGATGAGGGTCGCAATCAAATGGTCATCAGTGGCGCTCGGTGGCAATCAGAGCCGCGCGATCGCAGGGAGGCTACCGGTAGCGAGTTCCCGCGCCCAAAATTGAGCTTCGGCTCGGTGCGTGGAAGCTTGCAAGCGCATGGCGATCATCGCGGGCCGACGAAGCAGCGCCTGCACCTCGGCATTGGGCCACACGTGCTGCACGAGGTGCAAGCTTGCAGGGTCATTCTCTTCAATCGCGAGCAGCAGCACCGCGCCTACGACGGCGCGGTTTGCCGAGGGAGGTGCGAGTGCACCGCCGCCCTCGCCACCACTGCCGCCCTCGCCGCCCTCGCCGCCCTCGCCGCCCTCGCCGCCCTCGCCGCCGCCGACGTCGTCCGCGCCGCCACCTGCCACGGGAGCCCTGATGGCCACGGATTGCGACTGACTGCTCTGATGGGCACTGATGGCCTCCTTGCCACCTTCGACCGGAAGAGCAGTCGCAATCAATCGCAATCAATCGCAATCAGTCGCAATCAGTCGCAATCAGTCGCAATCAGTCGCAATCAGTCGCAATCAGTCGCAATCAGTCGCAATCAGTCGCAATCAGTGCCACCTTCGATCGGAAGAGTGATGCCGCGTCCAAAGCACTCGAGCGCCGCTTCGGCGTTCACGTTCACACTGAAGGCACGGGTCCAGTGCTGAGCGCCGAGCTGAGCAGCAGAGGAGGAGGCAGCTGGCGGCGGTGGAGGTGAGCCTCCTGCCGGATGGGTCGCGGCCCACTCTGCCCACGAGTCTGCGAGGCTTGGGAGCGGCGTGGCGCTCGCGCTCGCCGAATCGTTCAAACGCGGGGCTGGGGCACCTGAGGCCGATTCTGCCGAGGCCGCCTCCGCCTCCGCCGTCGCCGTCGCCGCTGCCGCCGCCGCCGCCGCCGCGCCCGAAGGCTGCGGGGCGGCAGAGCGCTGAGCAGAGCGCGAAGCGGCCCATGCAGTCCATGACTCATGCAGCGCATAGGGCGGCTCGGCAGGTGTTGTGGCACGCGCAGGATTGCTGGCAGGTGCGGGTGCAAGGGTGGGTGATCCCGCAGGCCTACGGGGCTGTCCCTCAGCCCAGAATGCATTCCACGCGCCATCGAGAGAGTCACCCGTCCTCGCCGGCCTGTGCTCGCTCGTTGTTGCCACCCGTGCGGCGGCCGCTGTTGAGCCGACACGTGCGCCATCGTCGGCGGCTCGCAGTTCGGCCTCCGCGCTGTGGAAGCGGCGCAGCCGCTGCTCACGGAGGCGTCGTTGAGCCTCACTATCGTTGTCCGAGGCTGACCGAAACCGCAAGTGGCCACGCTGGAAGGCTACCCACAAAGTGGCTGCCAGTACGGCAGCGAGCGTCCACGCGATGACCTTCAGAGGCCACTCGTCATTGGGGACGGAGAGGTTTTGAAGGCCCTCATTGTTGGCGTAGAGCTTGCAAGCCTTACAGCACGCCGTGTGCATGTAGTCACTGTTCTGTTTGCACTCGCCGCGTGCGGCCCACTGTGTGCATTCCACCTTGTCGTCCTTGCAAGTCGGCGGCAGCGGCTGCGATGCATCAGGTTGCCCAGCAACGGCGATGATGAATACCGCAGAGATCGTCCTCAACATAGAAATATGCAGCAAGATTCCCTCTTTCCAACGCCGTGTGAAGCGTGAACACGCCCCGAGTCAAGTCAAGTCAAGTCAAGTCTACAGAAGCTTTCCTCACCGGAGTTCAGATCGCCAATCGTTCACAGCCTGTGTGATTCGACTTCCACACATCTCCCTCCGCGCGACGGTGCGGAAGACATGGCGCTCGCGTCGCTGCTGGTATCAGTTAACTTCTTGGCGCCAGTTACTTTGCGATCGGCCACGGACACGGCAACATTTCGAATAGCCAGCCTTCTTGTCGCCGATGGCATTTTGAAGCCCGAAGGTCCATCTGATCTGGCCATCCTTGCCGCCGCCTTGCAGCGGGACATGCAAGAGCGATTCACTCAGCGTAATCGGAATGAAAACGCGCTCATCCTTGCGGAGAACGACGAGGGCGACATTGTAGGCGTAGTTGGCATCGACGTGCAGCGGCTCTCGTACAATGCGCTCAACGAGGACCGCATTGGAAGCTCGGATCAGAGGCTTTCAGAGCGACCGCTGCTATCAAGCCTTTCCGTAAGCCCCAAGTACCGCCGGCGCGGCATTGCCAAGAAGTTATGTCGCGAAGCTGAGAGAACTGCCAAGCAGTGGGGCTACAACGAGGTCCTTCTCAAAGTGGAGGCGGATAACTCTCGGGCACGTTCTCTCTACCGAAGTTTAGGCTACAGAGTCGTGGACACGGACAAGCAGGCGGAACGTCCTGTCGTCAAAGGTGGCCTCCGCTTTGTGAAAACAACACAGGTGGCGATGCGTAAAAGCCTAACATTTCCGCCCTTCGACTCCGTGGTCAGCGCTCTCGCCGTTGCAGCTGCAGCAGCCTACGCATCATCCACCTACCATGAGCAGCTGGCGCAGGCTATGGATACGGGTGCACAGGCAGGGAGGCTGCTTGGTGCAGGCGACTTCGAGGCTGCCCTGGCACTGATAAGGCCGTTGTAGACGTGTCCGTGACTCTGCAGCGCCTTTTCTGCTTGTCGTGTGCCCGTGCCCTGCTCAAATGCTCGCTACGGCGCCGTGCTGTGAGCATTCACACCACTTTTTCATATGATCTAGATGTTACACCTAGGCACACGCTCCCTTACCGGTACCCTCTGTGAAACCGAGCTCTGAGTCCGGCGCCACCCCCGACGAGATCACGTGTGAAATGGACGAGTCGGCCGAGGACGTGCTCCTCGCACTTGCCGTCGCGAACCCCGTGCAGCTCACGTCGCGTGAAGTTCGACGGTATCAGTGCGATACGTTAGACGCACCTGCGTTGACCGCTCTTTTGCGCCAGTGCATCACCGCAAAAGTGCCTGCAGTCCTCACAGGCTGCGTTGCGCACTGGCCAGCGTTGCGACGATGGGATGACGTGTACCTGCGCAGAGTGTTGAGCGACGCGCCGGTGCATGTGGCGCAGACACCAGATGGACTCGCCGATGCTATTGCTACTCTGCCAAGCGGCGAACGGGTATTTGCGAAGCCATTTGAAACGGTCATGCCTTTCTCAATCTTCGCATGCGAGCTGTGCACTCCGCTGATGGACGAAGACGGTGTGCAGCGCCGGCCGGTGCTTTACGCGTCGCATCAGAACTCATCGCTCAGCGACGAGTACCGGCCCCTCTGGGATGACCTGGACCTCTCTCTTGAGTGGGCTGACGAAGCCTTTGGCAAGAAGCCCGCTGCCGTCAATTTCTGGATGGGCGAGGATGCAGCGCGGACGAGCGTACACGCAGACCTCTTCGACAACCTGTACGTCGTCGTGCGCGGTGAGAAGTGTTTCACGCTACTGCCGCCACAGGAAGGGCAGTTGCTGCGTCGAGAGCCTGTACGAGCGGCAACGTACGTTCCGGTTCCCAACTCTAGGGGCAAGAGCCCGAGCGTAGGTCTCGAATTGCAAGTGGACGACGACGCGGAGGCCGTCGTCTACTGGGCCACGGTGGCCCTCGATAGCGAAGACGCCGCGCCACTCCAGCCGATGCGTGCCGTCCTTGGGCCTGGAGAGCTGCTGGTGCTTCCATCACTCTGGTGGCATCATGTTTCGCAGCGAGCGAGGTCTGACGACGGTGGTCGCTGTTCGGCAACTGTTGCAGTCAACTATTGGTATGGCTGAATTCAGCCTTTGTCCACACACTGTGTTGACCCACATTACTTACGCCAGAGCACGACGCACACGGACCACGCATATCCAAAGTTTCGGAAACAATTAGTGGTGCTCCTGTGAATATTCATAGCGCTCGATCCTCTCGGGGTGGCCGATGCACTTCGTCGCGGATGCCTCGCTGGGAGTAATTAGCGGGCATGAGCTCAGGAAGATTGCGAGACAGACTTTGGATGACGAAGATGGTTATTTCGACGTCAACTCCAACTCGTCCACCTGCGAGGACTGGTTGCCGACCCTGCCGGAGCTAACACGTACGCCCCTCTGGGTCAACTGTGCCTTATACACTGGTGTCTTCCTGCTAGTCGCCACTGTCATCGTGACGTCCTGCTACCTTAGGACGGGCGTGCCCGTCTTCCGGCGGCAGCCGCTGCTCTCCACCCTCGTCGTCGCCTTTGCCGTTGCACGTTTCGCCCTCTCCGTCCTCTTGATCGTGCTCTCCGTGAATCACCACGGTGCCAAGACGACGTTTACGATACAGGAGCGGCGCATCGCCAGCTTGCTTGACGGCCTCGGCACCATCTTCTTCTTCGCGAGCACGGGCCTGCTGATCGCCGACCTCGCCGACATGCTGCTCGTCGGCTGGAAGAGCTCGCGCCGCCTCTGGGTCGCTTTTAAGGGGCTTACCGTGCTCCTTACCCTGACGGCCGGCATCTCTGTGTGGCTCACGCGCAGCCTCGAACTGGAGCAGCTGCTCGAGATTTCAGAAGACGCGGTCGCGGCCGCCTCCGTGTGCTCCGCGCTCGCCATCGCCGCGCTCGCGCTCCGCTACTACCGGATGCACGAGCATTCCGCGATCCTCAGCCGCTTCGGCCACGTGAGGCATGCCATGAATGTCCTCGTGGGCTTCGTTGTCTTCTGCTTCCTCTTCCGCGCGGTGCCATGGCGGCTGATGATGAACACGATCGCTGCGCTGCACCTCTGCCCGACGACATCCGACGGGGGTTACCTTCCGTGGCTAGCCTTCATTCAGAAGCTGTGGCTCTCAGAGATTGGTCCTGCGGGCGCTCTGCTCCTCTTCGGCTGCTACCTCGACCGGCTTAAGTGCGCCGCCACCACGCGCCGCCACCGCGCGCTGTGATCGCCCATGGCTCTTGATCTCCTCTTGATCTCCTCTTGATCTCCTCTTGATCTCTTCTTGATCTCTTCTTGATCTCACGCCTTCTCGGCGCCGCCTGTACGCCTCACAGGCTCTCTGCAGTCGGCTTCCGCGGCTCTCAGAACTTGCCTCCCGAGCGGTTAGACCGCCTGCTTGACGGAACCCAAGACCTCTTGCGTAGGGAGACGCTCGAGGAAGTGCCGCCGCTCATGTGTCGTCGCTCGTCCGCCGCCTCCTGCTCGTTCATCTTCGGCGGCGGCCTGGGCGGCGGCTATGGCGGGAGCGCGCCCCTCCGGCCGCGGCGCACGCCCGTACCCACAGCGTCAACCTGTCGCTCACCTCTCTTGTCGCCCTCGCCGTCGTGCCTCTTGTGGGACGCCCAGGACGGCGCCATTCAAGCGTGCGCCGCTGCTGGCGGGGCCGCCGCGAGCTCCAGCTTACACTCGAGCTCCGATCGCGCGTCTCGCCTGGGGCCGGCGGGAAGGTGGGCAGACGGAGGGTGCACAGGCGGTGCGCTCGATGAGGAGAAGCGCACGGAGGATCGACGCACGCGGCGCGGCGTGCCGCCCTCGTATGTAGAGGTGGAGTACCCGGACGTCCGCCAAGGAGAACTACTGCTGCTCGAGTCGATCTTTGAGTGCGCGTACACGTGGTGCGTACCTTATGCGTGGCTAGCGCTCCGAGTGGGTGAGCGCAAGTCCGCAGCCGCAGAGCTCCGTCGGCGCGTCAAGGACGAAGCCGAGCGTCGCCGGCCAGCCGCCGCCGCGGGCGAGCGTGACGTGCGTTCCGTGCGTGCTGGCGACGGGCACCTTGCTGCGGATGCGAGCATCGCCTGTGATGCACCTCCTGCTGCGCCCGCTGCTGCGCCCGCTGCTGCGCCTGATGCCGAGGCCGCTGCCGAGGCCGCTACCGCTGCTGCTCCTCATCCCGCTACCGGCACCGCTGGCGGCGGCCTCGGCGCCGTCGGCGGCGTGCACGGCGGCAGCGCCGAGGTGGAGGATCCGGCGCTTCGACACACAGAATCGGCGCTTCGTCACATAGCGTCGCATAGCACCGAGGTGGAGGATCCGGCGAACGCCTCGCTGCTCGACCGGATCCGTTACGAGCTCTCGCGTGAACGTAACTGCTCCGAGCTCGCCTGGTTGCGTTCACAGCTCGTGCGCCTCGAGAACCACGCGGCCGACGCCGCCGCCGCCGCCGCCCACTACCGCCATGCGATGCGTGCGCGACGCTCGTCGCCATCATCGTCGTCGGTGTCGTCGCCGCCATCGTCACCGCGCGGTGGCGGCAGCAGCGGTGGTGGCGGCAGCAGCGGTGGTGGCGGCAGCAGCGGTGGTGGCGGCAGCAGCGGTGGTGGCGGCGGCCCGTGCACTTTTAAGCCGTCGACGCTCAAGAGCGACCCAGCGCTTCGTCACATAGCGACGAATCTGCACACGCAGCAGATGCATGTGTTCGCGCAACCTCGGCCCTCGCAGGTCAACGTGCCATCGTCACAACGTGCCACGTCCGCCGCGGAGACAGCGGCGGCTGCCGGAGCAGCGGCCACGAGTGATGCTGGCACCGACGGCGCCGCCATGCCCGACAGCGCCATCGGCCGTGCCCACGACTGCGCCGCCATGCCCCGGCTTCTGGCGAGCTACGCGTCGGTCACCTTAGGCGCTCCAGCGGCGCATGCGCTCGGGTTTGGCGGCGGCGGCCTGTGGCAGCTGCAGCGGCGCCTCGCGCGCACACACGACGAGCTCAGAGAGGTTCGTCGACGGCTGCGAGCAGCCGCCTCGCAGCCGACTGAGAAGGACAAGAGGCTCGAGCTCGAAGAGAAGCACGAGCTCTATCTGCGTCGCAAGATCGAAGGGTTGCAGTGGGAGGTTGAACAGCGCGAAGAAGTTTGTATTCCGCAGGTGCTCTCGGCTCTCTCCTCGATCTTCGTCGCGCGCCTCTCGCAGGAACTCGATGCGGCGAGAGCCGCCGCGGAGGCCGAGCCCGCGCGCGGCGACGAGCGCACCGGCGAGCGTGGCAACGAGCACGGCGGCGCGCGCGCGCTCGCCGTCGGCGATGGCTGCGGCGATGGTGGCGGCAGCGATGTGAGCGGGTACGTCGGTGCGCCTGTGGGATCCACGTTACGCCTGTGGGGCGCTCATGGTTTTCTAATCGGGTGGGAGTCGCTGCTCTCAACCTACGGCAAGGAAGAGAGTATGCTCGGTGACCTCTACGGGGCGCTACTTTCGCTCCACACGGACGGGTTTGGCTTCGTGCTGCGCTGTTCGGAGAGAGGCCCGCCGCCGCCGGAGTCCGGCGCGCCGGCGCGCTGTGGCGGGCTTGATCGAGTGACCTCGAGTGACGTTAACGGCGCGCCGGGCGGCACGACGCCAGTGACTACGCCTGCCTCCTCCAGCATCCGCTTCCACCCCCCCGCCGGCTCTGCGGCCTCGATGACCAGCGCGCCTGCCTCCGCCTCCGCGACGCCAGCTTTTGCTTCCATCACCTCAGCTGCCTCAACTTCAACGACGAGCAGATGTTCCCCGAGCCCCATGTTGCCTGCGCGCGACTTGCCGCCACCCTGTACCTTGCAGGGCATGCCAGCGAATATGCACGCGTCACCGTCGCTTATCGTACCCAAACCGTTGCTGGCTGCGTCGTCGTCGGCCGCGTCGCCCTTGGCCGCCGCTACAGGCACGGGCGATTTCGAGGGCGCGGTCGCGGGCGAGGGCGCGGGCGTTGGCGAGGGCGGCAGAGGCGCCGGCGGCGTGCCACTCGTCCGCCTCTCGCGCGGCTGGCCTCTAACCGAGCGCGCTCAGGACGACGCGCTCAGGACGACGCGCTCAGGACGGCTCTCGCGCGGTTGGCCTCTAGTCGAGTCCCCAGCCTGCCGAGCCTTGCCCGCCCACTTTGGCGAGGGCGAGGGCGGCGGCGGCGATGGCGGCGGCGGCGAGGGCGGCGGCGGCGAGGGCGGCGGCGGCGAGGGCGGCGGCGGCGAGGGCGGCGGCGGCGAAGGCGGCGGCGGCGAAGGCGGCGGCGGCGAGGGCGGCGGCGGCGAGGGCGGCGGTGGCGCACGTGCGCGTGGCCGGCAGCCCGGCAGCCGCAATCTCGTGCTCGAGATCTTCATGCCGCCTGCGCGGTGGGCCGAGCTGCCCGAAGAGCTCAAGCAAGGGCAGCTCATCCGCTGTATCGTCGCGCTGATCTCGCAGGGCATCAACGCGCAGCAAAGCATGGCCAACGCGGTCGGGCACGCGGAGCTGCAGGAGATCATCAACTGCCGTGCACTCGAGCTGCTGCGACGCTACCACGAGGCTTACATCAGCTTTGCCTCCTCCACCGCGTCCAACACGACAACGGCCTTAGGCTCGGGCGAGGTCAGTGGGCGGGGGGTTGGCATCTCGGTTGGAATCTCGAGCACCGCCACCCGAGATGGCATCGCCGACCGAGATGGCATCTCCAACCGAGATGGCATCTCGAGCACCGCCAAGTTCGACTTGGAGCTCGAGCGGCGCCGACTGCGCGAGCTGATGCATGCTGTCGAGGCGACCATCCTGCGCTCCGTTGAGCTCGTCAACAAGGACACCGAGGTGATCGCGCTCACTGAGCGGCTCGTGCGCGAGCTTGGTGGCGGACGGATCACCTCTTGCAAGTCGGGCAAGGATCGCACGAGCATGGCGGTGACCGCGGAGCAGGCGCGGCTGCTGCACGAGCGGCACGCCGTCTCGGAGGCTGAGGCCAATGAGCTGCTCGACGCGATGCGCTCGCACGGCGTGCGCTGGCTCAACATGCGCAAGAACATGGGGGCCCTCGGCCAATATGCCTTCAACTGGCTGCAGCAGCGCCTGCTGCCCGAGGGCTACCGCGCGCCCAAGGGAACTTTCACTCAGATCTTCAGGAGCGTGGAGACATAGTCATCGGTGATGAGCCGAGTTGGACACACATGTTACTACGTTTAGGAATTAGGTCAAAGAAGCTAGAAGGTATAATTCTTTGTCACAATACTACATATCTCGATCAACGTCCTAACCCCTAACGTCGAACGGTGCGGGTGTAGCGTGTACGGTCTACACCGTTGTACCGTACACTACTACGGCCCGGTGTAGTACAGCAGTCAGCAGTCAGCACCTCACACTGCGAAGCCGGAGCCGGTGAGACAACCTCAATCACACTCTTTCCGTCGACGACTACCTCAACGAAACCCCAAATCCCATCCCACTGGAGGCCCACGCCCCTCCTCACGTACCTATTAATCCTGATTAATCCTGCGTGTCCTGCCACATAGATCCGAATGCGGCCGAGAAGCGGAGATAGAGATAGGTGGGTTATAGCGCGAGAGCGCTAGACTGGTTGCCTTCAGGGGCGAACAACGTGAAGGGCGGCAGGCGCAACGGCTCCGTGTGTGCCAGGTGCGCCGACGGGTTTGAAACCAATTTGCTTCACGAAAGTTTGGCATGCAACTTGAAGAACGAAAAAGGGACGCGTTTCAAACGGAGAAATGGAGAGAGTCTCGTCAGCACACTCTGTCCTCACCTTCCTCGATGGATGCTGACTCGCATCTTGCCTCTGTGCGCGAACGCCTGCAAGCAATGGCCGCCATGGCTGAAGTATCGGCGATGCAGAATGCACTAGCATTAAATATCAAGTCATCCATGGAACGAATCGAGCAGATTCAGAAGAGTGTGGACGAGGATCCAGCATCTTGGAGTGCAGTTTCCTTGGACGAAGACGATGAGGTTGCGGCTTGGCGAAGGAAGATCGAAGCTCTGTCGGGGCCCGTCACATCGGGACCCGCCTCATCCCGCCTCACGCTTGCGGACGATTCTCCTAGACCGGTGCTGTTGCCGCCAGCTAAGGCGTCTACAGAACCAACCGAGGTCAGCGATGCCGCACGCTGGGTCGATCGTGCGCGTGAGCTCTTTGCTGAACCAGAGCCTGGTGTTGAGGAGGAGGACAGAAGCCCAGCCGCGCGCTGGGCAGCCCATGCAAGTGAGCTTTTTCCTGAATCATCCGTGCTGCAAGTTCGAGCGGCCGATGAGGACGCTACATGTAGTGCCAAGCGTCCATCACTCTATCGACGGTGCTTGTGCTGCTTCAACCGCAGCCCTGGGTATTCTTCCATGGCTGTGGACGAGCCGGAGGAGGATCATGCTGCAGGCGGGAAGCATGCGGTTGCGGTGGAGTCTTCCACATACAATATGAGGGTCGTATGACAGTTCGGCTGGGAGAGTGTATGTGTATGAAACCGAGGGTCGACTTCTTGTGCTTCACAGAAGGCCTTTTCACGCCGCGATTCTCACCATGCTGCTCTCCACGCTGCTGCTGGTGAATGGCTGGCTGCACGCCGCCACTTTTCAACACAGCGTAAAACGGTCACTCTTAGCGTCGATGCAAGAATCGATCACCTCCGCTTCTCCGCCGCTACCACGTGGCTCCACGCTATTGAAGGGCTCCAAAGTACCGGCAAAGCTGCGCGAATGGGGCATGGACGACGACTTGTGGGCCCAAATCGACAACAAAAGGAATCTGATCAAGATGATCAACCGGAACGAGGAAGAGTTTGCGAGAAAGCGAATCATTAAGCTACGTCAAATGATGCAGGAGGCCGCCACTGCGAGTGCTCCTCCTGCAGAGACGATCGCTGCGGCGCCTGCGGCCGCGGCTCCGAAGAGGATCGACATCGTTGACACAGCAGTTGGCGCTGGCGCTTTCAAGACCCTCGCCTCAGCTCTTGGTGCTGCCGGTCTCGTCGGCACCATGAAGAGTGCAGGGCCATTCACCGTCTTCGCGCCGACGGATGCTGCCTTTGCCAACCTGCCTTTAGGGACCGTCGAGGCGCTCCTCAAGCCCGAGAACAAGGCGAAGCTCGCGAGTATCCTCACGTACCACGTGGTCTCTGGTAAGGTCATGGCCAGCACTGTCGTCACCATGGACGGCAAGAAAGTGGCCACTGTCAACGGCGCCGAGATCACCATCAAGGTCGGCAAGGACGGCGTCATGGTCGACGGCGCTAAGGTCGTGACGACCGACATCGAGTGCACCAACGGCGTCATCCACATCATCGACTCCGTCATCTTGCCGCCGCCGGCTGGGCGCAGTGACGAGATCGAGATGCTCGACGCGAAGCCCGAGGAGATGCCCGAGGCGAGCGCCGGCCTGCTGCAGGTTGTCTGCCCGGCAGAGCTTGGCGAGGGTCGAGCGTTGCGGGTCCAACTCGAGGACGGGCGCGAATTTGATGTGGTGGTCCCCGATGGCGTTGCAGAGGGCGATCCGTTCCTTGTAGGGCCGTTTCCGCACGCATGACCCCGCCGGTGAGCAATACGATCTTCGATCACAGTCATCACACGAGCCCGGGGGTTCAATGGAGCGTGGCCGCCCCGCACGGCAGCGTAGTTCGTAGACACTCAAGACACCGTCGGTGCTAGTACACGGTACGGTACGGACGCAATAAAGTAGCCAAGCGAAAACATGATGCTCCAGCGCGGATCACGCTATTGATGAAGTGCGAGGAAGATTCTAGATTCGAACGTTTCTCGATAGACGGCTGAGATGCGCTGCACGTCCGCTCGTAGACACGTGCTAATGAACCGGCGCACCGATGCGTCGTCGACGCTGAACGCCGTGGTCGCCCGCGACGCCACATCGGCACATGCCGCGCCCCTACCCGACCGGCGCTAGTCCACGCCACATCGCTGCCCCATGCGCGAGCGTGACACACGCCAAAATGTACTACAGCCGACTGGGTCTCTACAGCCACACCTCGCACCTCGAGTCCCGCACACTCCGTCGGAGTCGTCGCAGTGGGGCGCGCGCGCGCGGGGGGGGTGATTGCGTAGTACAAGAGGCTCTGAGCTACCGTACCACGCCACGTTCGATCATCGAAGTGCATGTGATGTGCGCACATGCTCCCGGGGCCATCCACAGCACAATGCAGACAGCACACATGCGCATGCTCGCGACGTCGTATGCGCGCCGCGCTTTCCTGGCAGCCACCGTGCCTAGTCATATGCAAGTCCCTCTGACGCACCAGCCCAGCTCCTGACTCACACCGCCACACGCCCTCGTCACGTTCACATTGGCCTCTACCCCACTCGACGGTGTCGTCCGCCCTCGGTGTGGCGTCGTGTCGGACGCACTGCAAGCCCATCGGCGGGCGTCGTGGCGTGCGGCGAGGCCGCGTGCTCAGCACACCTCATTGCGTAGCAACATTCCGTTCGGCTGGGATGGCTTGGGCGACCCATTGCTATACGCGAGGGCGGAGGCGGCGCCCTCAGGTGAGCTCGCATCGCGGTCGGCGCGGGCCTTTGCGGTGCGGTTGATGTAGATGGTCACCAGCTTGAGCTGCGAAGTCGAGAGCACCGCCAGATGAGGCGTGAGCTGCTCGCCGAGGACCATGTACATGTCCACGAGGCAAAAGACGACGGCCTTGCGCACGTCGGCGTTCGGGTTCTTGAAGGCCTCGAAGAGCGGCGGCAGCACCTGCGGCAGGATGGCAAGCAGCTGCAGCTGCGAGAAGCGCGGCACGAGCTTGGATTGGAGGCGGACTGCCATCTGCAGGGTGGGTGTCGCCTCCTTCATCACGACTGGGACGAGGACGGCCATGCACCGATGCGCGTCCGAGAGGGAGAGGAGGAGCTCAAGTGCGTCCTCGGCCGCCGCGGCGACGTCGCGCGACGCGTCACGCCCCGCGGCAAGGAGACGGAGCAGTACGTGCTCAGTGAATGCCTTGAAGCGCTTCGCCTGCGAGCGAAGCAGGTCCTTCATGCACGCCATCGAGAGCTCGCGGATCTTCTCATCCGTGGCCTGCATGGCGCGAAGGATCGCCTCGAGCGCGTGTTCGAAGTGTGCCACCCACACCGCCGCGTCCGCGGGGGCGCACAAAGCCATCTTCTGCAGCTTGAGCAACGCGTCGCGGTGGTTCGCACCGACCTGGGTGCCTGCCAGCTGGCGAAGCAGCTGCGGCATGAGCGCCAGCCAGTCCTCGGCGGCTGTGTGGAGCGCCGTGGCGAGCGTTACCAAGCTCGGCGACTGCTGGTTCGTCGAGAGCTGCGTCAAGGGCTGCTGCGCCAAGGGCTGATGTTGGGCGCGAGCTGGCGGCACCTCGGAGCAGCCCGCCGCGCTCGTGCTGCCGGCGCTGCTACTGCTGTCGACGGCGGCGGGCAGCGCGCGCGCCGACGGGCGGGGCGGCATCGGGGGTGCGGCGGCGCTCGCACCGACAGCATGGCTGGGTACCGGCGGCAGGCTAGGCGGCGGCGCGGGCGGAGGGGCGGCGACGGTGGGCGTCGGCGGTGCGGCGGCGGAAGGCGAGGGCGGGCCGGCGGCGCCTGCGCCCATCGCCTTGCGCTGCTTGGTTGCGGCGGCGAGCTCGGCCTCGATCGTGGCTGAACGCTGCGACATATGCGTGCGAATCTGGTTCTGCGCGGGCGGCGCGAGAAAGCTCACCTGAGTGACGAAGACCGCGGGCGCCGTCTCGTGCAGCGCGTGCAGCGCCGCAAGCGTCGCGCGCCGCAGATCCGCATTCTTGTCGGCCAGGTGCGGGTGCGTCTTGGCCACGCACGCGCGCATGTGCGAGGGCGTCGACAGGTACGGCTGCGCGCTCGCCGCAGCGGCCGCCAGGAGCTGGAGGGCACTTGCGCGCACGCGCGGCGTGGGCACGTCGACGATGCGCAGCAGCACTGGCAGCAGCGTCTCGGGGCTAAAGGCGGCCTGCACCGCTTGGAGCGCCGCGTGCGCCACGGCGCGCACTGTGTCGCGCGTCTCCTGGGTGCGGATGAGGAGCTGCGGAAGCAGCCTCTCAAGCGAAGGCTCGAGGGCGTTCGGAAAGGTCGCGGCGAGCGTGCACGTGCACGTCAGGGCCGCATGCACGACGCGGTAGTGCGCGTCACTCAGCCTCTCGAGCACCAGTGCCACTGTCTTGTCCGCGTGCGCGCCCACCTCGGCGCGTCGCTCGGGCGCCTTCATGAGCGCCACGAGCTCGCCGAGCGCTGTGACGCGCACGGACCACACGGGCGAGTTTGCCTTGTTCAGCACCGCCGCCGCATCTTCATACGGCAACCCAGCTTCGGCCGGCTCCGCGTCGTCCACAGCAACAGACCTAGAGCCCGAAGGGGCCGAAGAGCCGCCTACGCCTCGTCGCTCATACGAGTTGGAGCGCTCAAGGACCAGCTTGCGTGCCGGCAATAGTGCCGGCGGCTCGGCATGCCTCGTCTCGCGCTCTGCCATCGCCTCGCGAGCGACGCGTGGGGTGGGGAGCGCCGCTGCACGCTCGCTCGCCGCCATCGCCGATGGCTCGTCCTCCATGGCCGACACAGCGCCCCTGGCGGTACTCCGCACCGGCACGTCGTCAGAGCCCCTCGGAGGCGCACGCGGAGGAGGCGCCATTCCGGGCGCCTCGTCGGCCGTGCCGTAAGAGGCCGAAGCGTACGACGACGAAGGACGCGCCGTGGGGGGCACTGGGTACGCCGGATGCTGCGCCGGGGGCGGCGGCGCGTTGGTCGCGGATCCCGAGGTGCTCGTACAGCCGACTGCCACGCGCCGCGCGCCGCCCGTCGTCGGCGTGTGTGATCGAGCGCGCTGCGGCCCCTTGCCCGTCTCGACGGCGCTCGCGCCAAAGCCACCGCCGCCGCTGCTTGCGACAGCGACCTCGGCGGGCGCCGCGGGCGCACGCGGCGGCGGCGGCGGCGCGCGAGTGGGAGCTGTCGAGCCCGGGCGCGATGGCGGCCGTTCAGGCGCCGCGCCGCCGACGGCGCCGCGCGAGCCACCGTGCACGTTGCCGGAGATCTGCGCGATCTCGCCGCGCTCGACGCGCGCCGCATAGCTGGCCTGCTCCTCGAGGACAAGCTTGTGCGTCGAGGCGTCGAGGGTGGGCAACAGGCGCGCCGTGCGCGACGGGAAGTGACGGTGGTACGCCCAAAAAGAGAGGCGCGCCGTCGCACGCACTTCGGCGATGGCATCCGTCAGTGCGGCTTTGAGTGCTGTCGCGAGAGCGTCCGCGTGCTTCTCGAGTGGGCAGCGCTCGCCCTCGGAGTGCACGGGCGTGGCCTCGAGCAGCAGGCGCACGTACTCGATCGCATTCTTGCGGAGCGAGGACGAGCGGTCCGCGAGCGCCACAAGCAGCCTTGGTGTGACTTTGGCTGGCGTCGCGTACACAAGCAGCGTGCGCAGGCCCAGGTTCGAGGCCTCGCGAATCACCTGGATGGTGACGGTGGTCTGCTTGAGCATCGGGGGCACGAAGTCGATGCAAAAGGGTTCGAAGCTCTCGCGCATTTTCTCGGCCGCCGCACCGAGTGCCGCGCACGCGTCGCGCACGAGCGACGAGCGCAACTCGGCCAGCTGTGCGACGAGGGCATCCTTCATCGTCTTCAGGTGGCCTGCGAAGGAGTCAAAGTCGCACGCGCCGCCGAGGACGAGCGAGTGGAGGCGGCGCAGCGCGGTCGAGCGCACCGCCCAATCGTCGGCGTGCTTGAGCTGCTCGTGGATCGCCGTCATCTCGACGCCGAGCTCTCGATCCGAGTAGACGGCCACGGGCGGCACCTCCTCTATCTCTACGAGCGCTTCCGCTCCCGAGGTGCCGAAGGCGCCGGGGGGCGGGCCGCGCGCTGAGCTCGGCGCCCGTTGCGCCGGGCTCGCGGGCCGCCGGCTGCTCGCGCCGCCTCCACCTACGGCGGCCGCGTCGTGGCTGCGCGCCGACGCAGGTCGATGGGGGGCCGCGGCTGGGTCGGACACACACGAGCGCCGGCCCGGGGACTGAGCAGGGGAGGAGCCGCCGTCGGCCGAGCCGTGCGAGAGGCCCGAGCTCGAGTGCAGCCCGCCGTTACGCGCCGAGAAACCGCCGCTCTGGGGCGCCGCCGCGGGCGTCTCGGCGCCGAGGCGCACGAGCAGAGGCTTCAGCACATTCGGGCGCACCTGCGAGCGGTTGAGCTCGTTGATGAGCGGGTCGCCCTGGTGGCGCAGCATCTGCTCGATGGCGAGCGTCGCCGCCTCGCGCACGGGCGGCTCGCGATCCTCGAGCGGCTTCACCAGGTGCGGAAGCAGCCCCTTGAGTGGGAAGCCAACGGCGCTCGGCGAGTCCTGCGACGCGAGCACGCGCCCGAGCCAGAGCAGCGACGACTCTCTCGCGCGCCAGTTCTTGTGCTCCCACGCCGGGCGGATGCGCTCGAGCGCCTGGGCTGCGGGCACCACCAGTGTCGCCAGCGCGACCGCCAGGTCGACGGCACGCTCGCGGATGGCATTCTTGCTGTCGCCGAGCTTATCGACGAGCGGGGACCACACGCCGCCGGTGTAGGGCGCAAGGTCCTCGCCCATAACCTCGACAAGTGCGATCAGCAGTCCCAGCGCCTCTTGCACGAACTTTGGGTTGGAGTTGGACAGCGCTGGCACGATCGCATCGACGAGTTCTGGAATCGCCTCTGCGTCGACAAGCGCTGAGTCTAGGTAGCGCTCGGCCTCGCCGAAGCCGCGCAGCTGCTCCGCCTTGTCCTTGGAGCGGAGCAGCTCGATGACCGTCGTGATGGACTCGGCCATGCTGACGCGTGGCGGGCCCGCCGAGGGGCGCTCTGCCAGGTAGGACTAGCTGCCTTCCGGTCTGATACGCGGCGCCTTTCGTTCGCGCCACAACGTTCACAGATGTGAGGACAAGACAAGTCAAGGAAGATGATAAGTCTAGATGGAACCCCTTCGTCATCTCCGCCCACAACCTTCCACCACTGCTGGCCTCCGGAGCGTACGGTTTTACAGACTTCACAGCGGAATAGGTCAGCGAAAGTGGCCGATCGACGCCGAGTTTCGCCGAGCCCGAACGCCTGTTCCATTTACCACCAAATTCGGACCCCCCCATCAAAATGCTCTCGCCCTGCTCGCCGCGCCGCTCAAACACCGCCACGTGCGCAGCCGCTACTACTGTCGAGCCGCCTCCGCCTGTCGTCGCATCGCCCGGCTCGCGCAGCCCGTCCGAGCTTGAGGAGGCGCTCGCGAGCCGCAGTAGCAGCAGCAGCCCTTCCCTGGCGCAGCCGTCACCGCGCGGCGCCTGCGCGCTCGGCAAGCGCCGCCGCCGCACGGAGCAACACCACCCGTGCCGCGGCGCGCCGCCGCGCCTCACTTCGCCGCTCGCGCGCTCGTGCGCTGTGATGAGCAACCACATTGCCTCGCCGCGTGGAGCACGGCCGCCGCCAATTGCGACCGTCTCATCCTTCGAACCGGCGGACATCGACTTTGGCCGCAACAGCAATCGTGGCCTACATACGGGCTGGAGTGGAACATCGCTGCTGACTGGCATCTCGACGGGCTCGACGGTCACATCGAGCGTCGTCGCTGCCACGGCCGCGCCCGCGCCCGCGCCCGCGATGTCGGGCGCGGCCACATTGCTGCCCCTTGCTCCCGGGCCGCCCTCTAGCGGGACACCCTCGAGTGGCGTGCGATCGCGCAGCGGCGTGCCCTCGATGACGCTCATCACGCCGGGGCTCTGGGTGGGAGACGAGCACGCAGCTGCCTCGCTCTCGCGCCTCAAGGCCCGCGGCATCACGCACGTCCTCAACTGTACCGACCAGCCCTCGCCGCTCGCGGGTGCACTGGGCGCGCCGATGCACCGTATGCTCGGGCTGCTCGACTCGACGCAGGACGCGCCGCACCTGCCGCACGCGCTCAAGGTGGGTGTCGAGTTCATCCACTCCGCCGTGCAGTCGGGCGGCACTGTCCTCGTGCACTGCCAGCGCGGAATTTCACGCTCATGCACACTAGCGATGGCCTACCTCATCTGGGCGCACCAACGGCCGGCCGAGGACGTCTTCGAGGAGCTGCGCCAGCTGCGCCGCTGCTGTGACCCCAACCTGTCCTATTGGTGCGCTCTGAAGGAGTGGGAGAGCGCCGTCCTCCCCGTCCACCGACGCTCGGTGTCCACACTGCCCTCACCGTGCGCGGTCACGGGCGTTTCGACCGCATCTGCGGCCACCACCGGCCCGAGCCCCGGCATGGATGGTGCCGGCACCAGCGCCGGCACCGACGCCGGCACCAGCGCCGGTGGCACAAGTGAGCTGGGCCTCGACCTCGCTGTGAGCACGCCAACTGCACGCGCTCTCGTGGTGCTCGGGCCACCGTCGAGCCGCTCGCCCTCATCCGTCTCGCTCGCCAGTGTGGGCGCGGGCGCGCACGGTGCTGACGCACACGGCGCCCCGCACCTCGGCCAGAGCAGCCGCTCGCCAGTTCCCGCCGGCCGGCGAACACGCGGCTTCGGAGGATTAAGTCCGTTCCGTAGCAGCAGCCCAGGGCATACCTGCCGCTGAGTCGTCTGCACGTGTGCGCAGAGCTCGCAGCAGGCAGCAGCGAGCATGGGGTGGAGGAGCTGCACCCGTATGGGGCGGACGACGTGCTGCGGGATGGCGGCTGGCGTCAGGCTATGATAGCAAGGAGCGACAGGATGCATGCTCAGGCGTCTCGGGCGGGTGGAGCATGTGTGGTACACCATTTGGCATGTGCTGCTGCTCAGGCAGTGGCACCTACGAAGCAGGCTTACGTCTCTATACGCATGAGCGGAGGCGCGCCGGTCGTCGTGACGACGATGGACACTTTAGCGGAACTGCGCCGAAGTGCGCACCAAGCGGTCCACATCTTGGCAGAACGGCGAGGCCCGAGCGCGGAGCGGGTCGAGGTGTCGTGTCAGAGGTGGCGGGTCTCGCTGCTCGGTCGCGCATCGTAGAGGGTGTCGCTGGGTCGCGCCGGCGGCGAGCGGCCATACGCTAAAGTCTGATCGACTGTTTAACTCAAAGAGCTCCAAACGAACAAATCCGCGTCTCGACACGATAAACCGAAGAGGCGGAGAGCGAGTCCGTTTCGTTGCTATACGTACCGTGGACATCTATGTTCACGCCCAGATTCGAGATTGCAGATACCGCGAGAGGTCTATCCACAGGTAGCACGTGGATCACGCCGCCCGCCGTCGGGAGATCGTTCCGAGGCCAATGCCGCGCACAGGCACGTCGCGAAGCTCGGAAATGGCGCTAATCGTTCTCTCCGCCCGTCTCGAGGTGTCGTGGAGTCACCTTGTCCTCAAGGAACGGCGCCACTGCCGCCACCGTCTGCTCCAACAAACGGGATGGCGTCATCTGCACCGCCTGGTTCGCTCGCTCGCTCGCCGCCGCCTCAGCAGATCTTAGCCTTCGAGAAGTCCATCTCGGGGTGCTGCTCCATGAACTTTTTGAGCATGTCCTGCTTGCTCTGCTCGTCGGCGGTGGGCAAGCCGGCTGCCTTCTGGCGCTGGTCGTACATCATCTTCTCGACGGTCTGGCGCGTGTCGCCGTCGAGGTCAGAGAGCTTCGAGTTCTCGGGCTCCACCTTCTGCGTGTTGATCTCTGGCTCGGTTGTAATCACATGCTTCCACCACTCCATCTGATTGAGTTTCGTCAGCGTGATCGAGATGATCCGCTTACCCACCTTCGGGTCGTCCTCGATGGACCAGAAGCAGTCCTCCATTTTGACCGCATTGGGCATGTCTCCCATGAGCACGGGATCCTGCCCCGCCAACTTTACCGTCAGATGCTTCTTCTTGATGTCGATGACCAGTTGCTTGGTCTTGGTGTCGAGCGGAACCGGCACATAGACCATCAGGGTGTCGAGCGACTGCGTCCACCGGTAACGGTCGTGCACCGCGCCATTGTTGATGGGCGTTATGCCCTTTCCCTCGCTCTCGTCCTCCTCCTCCTTCTTCGCCTCCGTGAGTATTGCGGATTTCTGCTCGTCACTCAGCGAGGACGCCGCTGCACTTGTGCTGGCTGCCGCAGCCGCAGGCGGCGCGTCAGTGATGTCGACGATCCGCTCGTCCTCCATGGGCGAGGCCTCCATCTTCTGCTGCTTAGCTTTCTCCTCTTGGACGCGCGCCTTGCGCTTCTCCTCCTCTGCCTTGCGCTTCTTCTCTTTGGCCTCCTTTTCACGCTTCTCCTCGTCCGCGCGGGCCTTGTTCTTCCGGAACGCCTTTACGACCGTCTCCTCGGCCGCGCCCTCGCTCACCGCGCCGGTGAAAAAGTCCGTCTTGCGGCGCATGAAGCCGAAGAAGGAATCGAGCAGCGGGTCGATGCCGCCCAGCTGCTGAGCGAGCTGCAGGAACATGCCGTCAAAGCTGAGAACGGAGAGAAGGCGCCAGTGAGGGGTGAGGTGTCAGATTGCACTGGCGCGCGAATAAATGCACGCGCGCGCGCGCTGGTGGCCATGGACGGGTTGGGGGTGGCAGCAGCGAGAGGAGTGCTCACCGCTCGTCGTCCATTGGGGCGGTCATGGTCTTTTGCGAGCGCGCGTTTATCGAGAGCCACGTCGGCGTTGGCGTGTCAGCCTCCCGCGCATTCACAGTTGCATGTGCACGCCGGGGCGGCGGACCTTAGCTGGCGTAACGGCATGGCAGGAAAAACTTCAATCGGGCGGCGACGTTCGTCATCACTGTGAAGAGCTACGTGCGTTTTGGTGTGAAGTGCGGAATAGGCGCCCTGACCAACGTCCAATGATGTCAGAACACAGATCGGCGGTCTTCGTGCCGCAGCCGGTGGCCGTGCGGCGTTTGCCGCCGGTCAAGATGCACGCGACACTCATGGCAGCGCGGGCCGCGCCGCCTATGCCTTCCAGCTTTCAGTCGGCACTGCCTGCCGTCGTGCCGATCAGCGAGTCCGATCGTCCGCCGCCTGCTGATGCCGCCGAGAAGCAGCCAGCAAAGCAAGCGACCGCACCGCCACCTGCTCTCACGGAAAACGCCGGTATGGAGCTGGTGTCGCCGTCGGAGCCTGCGATGAAGCCGATGCCGAGTGTCGAGCGCACGACTGCGGCGTCGACCGCATCGACAGGCACAAGCCATGGGCAGCAGCCGCGCAGCACGGGGATCCTGCCGGAGACGGCGGAGTTTTCTCCCGAGCTGGTCGCAAACAGCAGCGGCCTCACGGTTCACTTGGCCACTGCGGCACCAGACATTGCGCTGGAGCCGCCACTGCCGCCACAGGTCAACGCCATCGGCAACTACGGCGCCCCTGCTGCTGCCCACGGCCAGCCCCAGCGAATATCGTCGCAGCTTTCAGGTGACCTACATCCCGTGCCACCCGCGCCCGCTCGCAAGAAGCGGATGTCACGGCGTGAAGCCGAGATCGTGGCGGCGTGCGATCGCCGCTTCGAGGCGATGGACTCCGCAGGGCAAGAGCGTGTGGCCGATGCGGCACGATACGTGCAACGATTTTGGCGCGAGACAGTGTCACACACGATGTACATCGAGAAGCTGCGACGCGAGCACTTCAAGCCGTCACTCGACAAGGCGCGCCGGCACGCGATCTCCTTTTTGCCCAAGGACCGGCACGGGCAGCTCTACCCTATCTGGACGCCTTTCAAGTCGTTCCATTCGATGGGTTGTGGCGTGGCGCTCTACATGTACGTGCTGCACTGGTGGTCGGCCCTCTTCTTCGCGCTGGCGATCATCACGTCGTCGCTGCTCTTCCTGTACTGCGAGGGCGCGGGCATGAGTCCCGGTACCCGCAACTTATACACCATCCATGCCCTCGGCAACTGGGGCACCTACCTAGATCTGAATCGAAGTGCTGTCTTTGAGGTCTGGCTCATCATGCCATTCACCGGCGCGACTACGTTCGGCGGCGTTGGCCGGCGCCTCAACGATGAGAATAGCAGCGGCGACGCCTCACCTGGCTTCCCGCAGCAGATGGAGCCGCTACCGGCCTCCTTTGGCGCCGTCGAGGTGCTCGTGGCTCTCCTGCTCACCTGGTTCACGTACTGGCAGTCCAACCAGGTGACGAATCTTTCACAGCGCATCACGCACGTCGACACGACCTCGGCCAACTACACGGTGATGGTCTCGCGCATGCCCACGCGCCGCGTGCCGCATGCCGAGATCGCCGGCTACTTTGCGCGTTGGGGCGACGTGGTGCACGTGCACGTGGTCTGTCACTACCGCGATCTCATCCTGGCAGCACGCGAGCGATCCGCCGCACGGGAAGCACTCCACGCGGCGCACGTCGAGTGGCACCTTGCCAAGACGAACTCGTACCCGCACTCCAAGCTCATGCGCTGTGTGGACAAGGTCGCGCGTGCCAAACGACGCCTCGCGCGCGCCCATGCGGCTGTGCGGAGCGTCGCGTCAGTGGATCCTCAGCCGACAGGCCATGTCTTTGTCACGTTCGACACGGTCGATTCGGCGGTGGCGTGCATCGCGGACAATGACGAGAAGCGCTTCTTCTCCGGCGCGGGTCCGCTGCTCCTCCGCATGGCGCCCGAGCCTGAGGACATCATCTGGGAGAATCTGCAGTACTCGCTCGCCTCGCGCATGACCCGCTATGTGCTCACGTCGGCGCTCCTCACCGCACTGGTGATCTTCAACACGGCGGCAATCTCGGTGACTCAGGTGTGGCAGCAGCAAACGGTCGAGCGCTTCAGCTCTGGCGGGCCCGGCGCGCCCGACTTTCTCGCGCTCGCTGCCGTTACTGGAGTCGCGCTGGGTGTCCTTCTCTTCGGCTACATATCGATGCTTGCCTCCGTCCCCTTAGTCGCGTGCGCGTCGCTTGCCACTCTTGACCTCTGATGACCTCCGATGACCTCCGATGACCACCGATGACCTCTGATGACCTCTGATGACCTGACTGGCATGCAAGTGCTCACCGCAGCGCCGCTTCCCTACTTTCCAGGTACCACTTCGAAAAGTGGCAGCAGTTCCAGAACCGTGAGGTGAACATCATGATGCGCCTGGCCCTCTTCCAAATTCTCATCCCGACCGCCTCCATCACCCTCTTCGCCGTACTCAACGACTACCAGATGGCCGCCGCATGGTACCTGCGGGGCGGCGGAACCATCATCAACTCACTCGCAGTGGACCTCGTGCTGGTCAACATGGGCGTCGACTACTTCCGGATTGATGTGTGGTTCTTTCGGAAGGTGCTTGCGCCGCGAGCGAAGACGCAGCGGCGCATGAACGCGCTGTACAAGCGCGACGCCGACATCTACCTCTCCTTCCGGCTCCAGCTCATGTGCAAGTTCTTCGTGTGCGGGCTGCTCTACTCGACGGCCTTCCCAATCCTCTACCTGATCTGCTTCGCCACCTACTGCATCGGTTCGCTGGTGGACCGCACCAACTTCCTGCGCGTGTGGGCGCCGCCGCCGCCCACCTCGAATCGTCTCATTGCCATCGTCACACGTGTCATCGTGCCCATCACCGTGCTGCTCCATACGGTCATGGCCTTCCTCCTCTTCCGCGCCGTTGACGAAACCCGGGCGACGGGCTGGTCAACCGCCTCAACCCTCGCATGCGTCGCCATCGGACTGAGCGCACCGCCCATTCTCTACTTTCTGCTCCGCGAGCACAGCACGCGTGCGGGTGGCCAACGCATCGGCATCGTGCCCGAAAACCGGTTGAAGACCTTCCGCGAGTGGTTTCTCGACCTCAAGGAGGACGGCGGAGCAGGCCAGGCGAGTGGTCGCCGCTGGATGCCCACTGAGACGTTTCGAGAGACGTCAGATCTGGGCCACTACGTGCCGCCTCTCGGACGCGCGCTGCTCATCGAGGCGGGCGTCGAGCTCGCCCTACAAAATGGCGGTGCGCCGCTCGCGATGGCGCGCCGCCCAAGCGTGGCGAGCTGCTCAGGGAGACAGCGCCGAGACAGCGCCGAGAGCTTCGGCTTGTGCGGGGGACGCGCAGTGAGCACGGGTGCCGAGCAAGACGAGAGCGACGAGAGAGATCTCGAGCCACCCAAGCGGATAGGACTGAACCACTCCGCTTCGGCGGCGACCCTCGACTGTGGGCACCGGCTTCCCTCTTTCCGCCCCGCACCCCTCGTGGTGGAAGGCGAGGACATCGTCGCACCGCGGCCGTACACGACCCAGGGCCGCATGGAAGCGGTGCTTGACACGCCGCAGCACCTACCGCGTACACAGCCCCGGGAGTTCCGGTCCGAACCGGGCGCGTTCGGTCGGGCCCTAGGTCGGGCCCAATCGACGCTCGACTGACTTACTGTAGGTCTGAGCGCCGGAAGCGCGGGTAGCGCGTCCCCAAATCAAAGCCAGAGCCGGTGCGCCGAGAGACCTCAACCGAAGCGGCAGCGCGCGGGCGGAAAGACGAAAGAGGCTTTCGCGCGTAGTTGCCGTGCGATCGCACAGATCACGTTTATCGTAAGTAGCGGAAAGTTACACACGCGGTCACTCCCGCGTCCCGGGCCGCCGTCCCGCTGACCCGCTCCCGCGGGCAACCGTCCCGGGCAAGTGAACCGAACGTCCGGTCACGTTCATCGTTGTTCGTTCAAGAACCGACGGCATGAAGTTTGAAGAACAGTCGCGGGAGAGTCCGGTCCATGCGTCCGGTCATGCGATGTGCGACGTGTGGCGCGGCGGGGGCCGGACCCGGGTCCACCGTCCCGGGAACGGCCAAAGCATAATTTCGTTTGGTTGCTTCTTCAGGCGCTGTAACAACCGCCATCTCTTCCCCGTGCACCTGCAGCGACGCCGCGCGCGCGCCCGCCGCCGCCGCCGCGCGCGCCCGCTGCCGCGCGCGCGCACTAGAAGCGTCCCTTACTGGTACGCTTAGGCGGACACCTTGCTCTTGGACTTCGACTTGATGAATGCCTTGAAGTCCTCAACCGAGCGCTTCTCTGACTCGTATTTGGTGACGGTGCCGTCGGCAGAAATGAAGTTCACCGTGGGGAAGGATTTGGTGTTCAGGTTCTCCTCGACGTACGCACGTTGCTCATCGCCACGGAACTTGTAGGTCGGGATGCCTGACGCGGCCGACAGCTTCGAGTACTCCGACTCCATCGCCATGCAGAACTTGCACCAGGGTGCGTAGACGACAAGCATGGCCTCCTCGCCCGCGGCCCTCACCTTGGCGACCTCATCGGGTGTCATCAGGTTCTTCACGTTGTCTGCCTTATCCCACAGGTCGCGGTCAAACGTCTTCTCCGCGCCCGCAACGTGGATGCCGCACTCCGTCTTAGTCGAGCCATCTTTGTTTTTGAGGCCGACGAAGCGGCCGACCCGCTCCGTCGCGTAGTCAAGCCACTTGGTCTTGTCGCCCACCCACTTGTAGTCCTTGAAGGCCGTGAAGCCCTCCTCCTGCTTCTTCGCGCGCTCGTCCATGGAGGGCACAGGGATCGTGTCCTTCAGATCGCCATGCGACGGGTAGCCGTTCTCGTGGCTCGGGTGGTACGGCACCTTGTACTTGGCGATGTAGTCGAAGACGTCCTCGAGCGTCCAGTAGGCGAGCGGGTTGCACTTGGCGAGGCCGCCGTTGACGGGCGCGTTCTCGAACTGGTCGATCCACGCGCGCTCGAAGCCCTGCCAGCGCGTGCGCCCGTTGATCATGCAGTCCGTACCAAGCGTCTTGAGGCCGCGGCCGAAGGGCTCGACCTTGCACACCTTGTCGTACTGCTCAATGTCCTCGCGCCACAGGTTCTCACCGTACTTCTTGTCGAAAGCGGCCTTGTCGCCCGCGGGCACGCCCTCCGGGCCGAAGATCACTGCCTTGAATTTGTACTTCTTCTCAAGGGTTGCAAGGAAGGGCATCGTCTCTGGGAAGAGGTGGAACGTGTCTACGCACATGATGGTGCACTTGCCGTTCTCGAGGTAGCCGAGACGGCTGAGCAAGTCCGTGATGACGACGTCGCCAGCAATCATCGCGTTCGGGAAGACGGCCTTGTTGAAGTTCTCACACGAGGTCTTGAGGGCAAACATCGCCTGCTCCTCAAGGTGCTTGAGGCGCATATCCTTGGACTGCTGGATGAATTGCTGCGGAGCGGGGGGCACGGACGATGGAGGCTCAGCGTTGGGCACTGACGCACGCTTGCGCGCATGCGATGCCGGCTGGAGTTGCAGCACAGATTTGGAGATTGTTCAAAGTTGCCAGGACACGGCTGCGAAGGCAACGTCTCGCACCTCCTGGTCAAAGCCCTTCATAGAGACGGCGGAGACGCGGGAGGAAACCGCCGGCGGGGTGAGGCCCGGAGCATATGAAAGCGCTGCAGCCGCGATGAGGAACATGATCCTGGTCGAGGCTGCGGAAGCGGAGATGTCGTCTCAAATGCCGACGTTCACGGAAGTGAACTTGCGTGAACATGAAAAGAACGTACGCGAAGTACGTGAGGTTCAAAAACACCGGGGGGAGCCGGGACACACACGGGACACACGCGGGACAAGCGGGCGCACAAAGGCACAATTTTTACCGGTACGCACGCATCGCGAGTCGCGTTGTGTCGCGCACCGTCACATGCAATGGCGCATGGGACTCAGCGTAAGAATACTGCTTCGCCTCGTGCTCGCTGCGTGCTGGCTAGCACCGAGCCGGCCGATGGCGAGGCAAGATGTGCTTAATTGGCGTGTCAAGGTTCGTCCACAGCTCGTATTGCCAAACGTCTCGGCAGCGGTCGCTCGCGTCCTGCTCGAGCCTTCCAGCTGCGTTGCCGAAGGCGGTGTGACGCTTTCCGTGACCAACAGTCACCATGCCTGGCTGCGGCCGGAGCAGTTTGCGCTGCTGGAAGGCCAGACGTGCTTCATGCGACGCATGGTCAGCGTCTGCTACGGCGTCGTCGATCGGTTCGGTCTGTGCGTCAACTCGTCACACAAGGTGCCACCATCAGATTTCCGCAGAAGCAACTATGCCGCCCTCATCTGGGCCAAGTGGCGAATCATGGCAGACGCTCTGACGGTCGCCCGGGTAGCCATGTGGCTCGATGCGGACGTTCTCTTGCTGCGAAATCCCTGGGTCGCCCTCGACTTGCTTGATCCGCGCAAGGTGGGTGCCTTTGACTTCCGCCACCAGTCTGAGGATCCTTGCGCAGCGATACAGTTCGAAGAATTGCAAGCCAAGTGCGCCAACGTCAACGGCGGGCAGCTGGTGATGAGCAATTATCGGCTTGCAGCACAGATCTACGCGGCGCGACCGCGCAATCTGACAAACTTCCATCGCCTCGATCAAGACTTTGTGGAGAACATTCTAAGGAATCGCACCAATGGCTTCAGGTCCTGCGCGTTGCCTGCACACTTTGCATCTTACTGCTGGAGTTTGCCGAAACGAGTATTACGAAAGGGGCGTGACAACAGTATACCACTGCCCAAGCGGGTGGCATACGTGCCCTTGTGTCAGCGAGTGACGCACCACTTTAACTGCGTCACGGATAGCATGAAGAAGAAGAAGGTCATGCGATCGATGGTGGCATCGTGGCGTGCCGAGTGCGGGAATAGCAGCAGCGAGGTGAGCCCATCGGCGAGCCGCCTGACCAGCTCAGTAGAAGACGTGAGCCGGAGCACGACTGTAACCGCAGTCGGCGCGTAGAGCGTATCCCTTAGCGATCGTATCGCGGGGCCCCGCGCTCTGGCACGGCTGTCTGCGCCCCGACCCCCGCCACGTTTCTGTTCTATCACTGCTACCCCCGCCCCGTAGTCGCGTTTCTGTTCTATTACTGCTACGCGACGTGCTACTGACAAATCTGACAATTATTCATCCTTTACGGTGTTTGGACCGTGAGCCTACATGTTCATGTATACCCGTTCAGCGTTCTCGGTTGCCTTGTACCGGGTTGGCCTCATCCCGCTAGCATCGTGAATCGCTCTGTGGGGCAACGTGGCATGTAGAACTTGAGTCTTGACCGTCCCGCAGGAATTCCTACGGCACGGATGGCGCAAAGATTGCGACGCTTGCGACCTCGCACGAGATCGTGCTCTGCGACGAGCTCGACTTCTTGAACGTGTTTTTGTGGTACCCGGGTACTATACCTGCTGCAAGAAACAAACTCACCCGCCATGCATCCCACTGATGCATCCCACCTCAGTTAAACCTGCTGAAGGTTACCATTCCCATCATTTGAGTGCGTTTCTCTTCATTGCCTTCTCATCAGCGCGAGGGCCGCGCGGGGTAGTGTGGCTGTGTGGGGCTGGGGGGGATACCGGCGTGTAGGCGACAGCGCATACGTCCAGCCAGCATCGATTCCATCTGTCAGCATTTCATGTGTGTGGTTTTAATCCTGGGACTTCTCTGAGAAACAAAGCAGGCGGAGCAGTGGACTATGTAATTCAATGTAAAGTCTTGAATTACATGTACTACATGATATGATGGAAAATGCCAAAATTGTTGTAATAGAACGTTCGGCACCAGAAGATATGGCATGCGCAGTAGTCGGGGTTTATACAGCTCGTGGGTACAGCAATAAAGGAAGTACTTCTAGTTACCGTCTACGGACCGCACGTGTATGTACCGTAATACCGTTACAAGCGTTATTTATTGTTATATTACACACTGACACTCCCGGGACCTGGCTCGTGACGTGACCAGACGTGCTGTGTATGCATGTTGCATGCCGACGTCAACCGGAGGGAGTGTTGTTGACTCGCAAATCCAATGGCACCGCACGGAAGAGAGAAGACTCTGAGAATGTGAGAACGGTGAACGCACTAGTTCGCACGCGTCCACCGGGCTACGCAACAAGTCTTTCAACACACAAGGTCGAAGGTGGACAGCGCCGGTGTGCGGCACGTCGCCCACACAGACACAGACACACGACGGCCAGGGCCACACACAGAATGTGCAGAGTGGCTCTTCCTTCCCTACCAACATGTCCTGTCTATCATCCTGTCCTCGGCGTGCCGCACGAGCAAAAGACTGTGCTGAAATCAGATGGCGACACCCCCGGTTGCCGTCACCCCGCCTCACCTGCTTTGCAAGCAAGCTTCAATGAGCAGATCAAGCACATCATCATGAAACTTCATGCTGTATTTGTTCAGCCACAGCACCAGCAAGACAAATCGCTGTGTGGTGACGTTGAACATCAAATGATCTTTGCGAGACCACTTGACCAAATCCCAGACTTTGATCGTCCAGTCGTCCGATCCAGAGACAATCCTGGTCCCGTCCGGGGAAAACGCGACCGAGTTGATGTAGTCGCTGTGCGCACTCGTCTTCTTGCTCAGGAGCTCCAGTTTGGCTGCCAGACAAGCCAGCAGGCGTCAGTTTGGCCAAGGAGGGGCGATTTTGAGGGCTTTGGCGCACCCGAATCCCAGACTTTGATCGTCGGGTCGTTCGATCCTGACACAATTTTGGTCCCGTCCGGGGAAAACGCCACTGACGTGACCACGCTGTTGTGAGCGTTCGTTTTCTCGCTCAGCAGCTCCAGTTTGCCTGCCAGACAAGTCAGCAGGCGTCAGTTTGGCCAAGGAGGGGCGTATTTGAGGGCTAGCGGCGCACCCGAATCCCAAACTTTGATCGTCTTGTCACCCGATCCAGACACAATCTTGGTCCCGTCCGGGGAAAACGCCACCGACATGACCCAGTGGCTGTGGGCGTTCGTCTTCTCGCTCAGCATCTCAAGTTTGTCTGCCAGACAAGCCAGCAGGCATCAGTTTTGGCCAAGGAGGCGCGATTTGAGGGCTCCGGCACACCCGAATCCCAGACTTTGATCGTCTTGTCGTACGATCCTGAGACAATCTTCGTGCCATCGGGCGAAAACGCCACCGACGAGATGTTGTCGCTGTGCGCGTTCGTCTTCTCGCTCAACAGCCCCAGCGCGTCTGTCAGACAAGCCAACAGGCGTCAGTTTTGGCCGAGGAGGGGCGATTTGAGAGATCGCGGCGCACCTGAATCCCAGACTTTGATCGTCTTGTCGTACGATCCCGACACAATCTTGGTCCCGTCCGGAGAAAACGCCACCGACGTGATCTCGCGGCTGTGGGCGCTCGTCTTCAGGCTCAACAGCTCCAGGTCGTCTGCCAGACAAGCCAACAAGCGTTAGTTTTGGCCAAGGAGGGGCAATTTTGAGCTCGCGGCGCACCCGAATCCCAGACTTTGATCGTCCCGTCAGCCGATCCGGACACGATCTTGGTCCCGTCCGGGGAAAACGCCACCGACATGATCACGCGGCTGTGCGCGTTCGTCTTCTCGCTCAACAGTTCCAGTTTGTCTGCCAGACAAGCCAGCAGGCGTCAGTTTTGGCCAAGGAGGCGCGATGTGATGGCAAAGGCGCACCCGAATCCCAGACTTTGATCGTCTTGTCCCATGAACCAGAGACAATCTTGGTCCCGTCCGGGGAAAAGGCGACCGAGTAGACTGCCTTTCTGTGGGCGCTGGTCTTCTCCGCTACACACTTGATGAGCGTCGCGATCATCCTGCGAACCACAGAGAGAAGATGATAAGCTTAGGATGCATGCGTGAGCATTCGGCAGCATGGAGATATGGGACCATAACGTTGCTGCAAGCTCGGAAGGAATGAGGTGTAACACGTGCGGCATGTCGCTCCGAAGCTCATCGCGAACGGAGAGTCGCAGGCCCTTGAGAGAGGCACAGCCCAGCTCGGGGTCTCAGGATTGGGCAGTCACGTGGCAGGGAAGCGCACGGGGTGGAGATGAGGGAGGCGAACTGGTCGGCGGCGGCGCGACTGCGGAAAGGCACGCGTGCAACACGCACAGTCGTGCGAGAGACAGAGGGAGGCGAGTGACGGAGATGCAGGAGTGCCCGAGGGGCACCGTGGAGGAAAGCACCTGAGCGGACTCGTTCGATTCCGTGTGCGAAGGCGGTGCGCTGTGCGCGAAAAGCGACGGAGCGCGCGCCGCCGCGCGCACGGAGCGCGATGAGGGCTGCGCCCTGGAGCGCCGCGCCCTTTGGCGCTCTGGGACGCACAAGACGAAAAGTTTGCACCCGTGTCGCAAAGGTACCGGTAGCTCGTTTCGACGCACGAAGAGCGCGCGCGCGCACCGCTGCCGCGCAACACACTGCCAGCGTTCCGGCTGACCTTTTCGCTACACATTTTCGACGACACAAATGGCGTCCGCCTCTGTCGCCGCATCCTCCTCGGACGGCTATGGCGACCATCATCGCAAGCGCCGGTCGCACCACCGCAGCACCGTCAATCGGCGGCGAGCGATATGGCCGGAGAGCTCGGTCTCGACGCCGGCGGGAGCGGCACTCGGGCTCGATTCCGAGCGCGAGCACGATCGGCTCTACCGGGCCACCCTGCTCGCCGTCACCCACGGCCTCATCATTGGCCGTGGCCGGCACGGCGTGGTGGTCGCTCTGACCGAGGACCCGGCAGATCCCTACTTCTCGCTCGCTGTCAAGATCGTGAGCAAGGTGTTCACGACGGGCAAAGGCAAGGAGCCGTCGTTCCATCGTGTAGTGGCGCACACGTTGCACTTGCAGAACGAAGTCGCGGCGATGGCCAAGCTCTCGGCCGCCTCGACCTTTGTGCTGCAGCTCTACTGCGCCTTCCAGGATGACGGCTACGTGTACCTCGTCATGGAGCGCGCGTGCTGCTCGCTCAAACAACTGATCCAGCATGCTGACGGCGCTGAGCGGGAGATGCTGCTCAGCTTCCAGGACGCGCACCCGCTCAAGTTCCTCTCATTCGGGCTGCTTACGAGCGTCGCGCTCCTTCACGCCTGCTGGAGCATGCAGTGCGCACGACTCATCCACCACGACATCCACCCCGCGCAGCTGCTGATCACCGCCGATGGCCGGCCGCGCCTCGCTGATCTCGGCCAATGCTCGGTGAGAATCGAGGAGCCCGATTATGTCCTCGCATCGCATGCTGATTGCGTCCTCATGGCATGTTGGTGGTCTCTCTCTCTCTCTCTCTCTCTCCATGGCATGCTGATCGCCTTCCCCCTTGTACGCTGATGTTCTCTCCGTGATTGGCTGTCAGGTCATCCCGATCGACGGACGCAAACAGCTGCTGCCGCCGCTCGGCCGGCGCGACTTTTGCCGCCCAGCGAAGCTCGGCCCGCTGCAGGTGAGCTCTCCCGATGGCCACCGATTGCTGCTGATAGCTTCAGATAGCCACGGATGCCCACGGAGGCTCACTGTGTCACCGAGCCACTGAGTGCGTTATCGCCTCCCTCATTCCAGGGAGCCGAGGTCGACGGGTACGGCGCAGGCGCGACGCTCTGGGTGACTTGGAAGGGGTGCTACGACGGAGGCGGGCGCGTGCAGCGTGATTGGAACCGGCATGAAGAGCGCGAGATGTTGCAGGATCGACTCGAGCTGCTCGCGAGCCGTGCGGCGGAGACGTCGCCCGCGCCGCGCTGGCCCTTTGCACGGCGCGTGCAGGAGTATCTGCAGAGTACCTCGCCGCGCGCGTTCGCATCGTCGGTGCGAGGGATGATCGAGAATCTCGTGTCGGCCTGCCAAGAGGACGGCCCCCCCACACCCTTTTCCAGCTTCTCCACTGAGGGGTCATTTGAATTGGTGGCACCGTTTTTGGCGCTCGACGCCGCGCTCGCTTCGGACCCTTCGGCCACACTCGACCCGACCAACTTTGCACTGCCGATCATACAGCGAGAGGATCCTTGGCCACCGCCCGAGGACGCGACGCTCGCGCCGGTCTACGATCACGCAGTCAGCGTCCTCCGGGCAGCTGACGCCACCTCCGCCGGCGGCGGTGGGCGTCGCCATGGAGTCGGACGGGCTTCGCTGCCGAAGATGCCCGAAGTGCCCATTGCGCTCAGTGCCGTCCCGTGTGTCTCCATGCTGCTGCATCCGGGGCGCATTGCCACCACGGACGCTGAGTGCCTCGTGCGCGTCGCCCTCATCTCGATGCTCGTGCGCGAGGCGCTCCCCGAGGAGCTGACCGTGATCGTGTGGGCAGGCCCATGGACCGAAGGCGCTTCCGAGGGCGTCGCCGTCTCGAGCGCTCAATACGGCGCAGATCGAGCCCACGACGGCGCTCAGGAAGTCGGCAGCGACGGCCCCATCGGCGGGACCGACGCCACGCCCGTTCTTGAGTTCGTCGTTGGGCGTCATGAATTTTCGCAGGAGGGGCCTTCAGGGCCGATTGAAGCGAAACGCGTGCTCCTGGTGCCAGGGCTGCCGTTGCAGCGCACGAGGCTGACCTTTGAGATCGCGAGCGAGATCGCGAGCAGATACGGCATCTGCCCCACACCACCCTTGCTCATCGAGCGTATGGCCTCTACGTTCAAGATGCAAGCGCGAGAGGTTGCGCCGGCCAGTTATTAAGTGGCGGGGGCAGCTTCCAGCGAGGAGCGTCCGCGCGATGGGGGCAAACCCGACCGGACCACGCCGGTACAAGATGTGAGTACCGGTATTAAAGTCTGACGTGTAAGATTTACTTTAGGACCCGACACGTGGTAAACGATAAATGTCACGCATCTCGCATGCATCTTCCCTCCATAGACCGGACGTCTCGTGGTCGTCGAAGCGTCGTACGTTGTCATCTTGTCAAACTGCTCCCCGACGGACCGGTCCTTTAACCGGCGCGAATCCGCCATGTCCAGTCGACAGGAACAAGGATAGTGCTCAGAAATGCAGTATTCGGCAAGCAGATGCAGCATGCACATGCAGGAAGATGATAGATGTATCCACGAACGGCGCCGTTGCTGCACTCTCTCTTGTTGTGCGTCGTAAACGAAGAGCTCTGGCCAGCGAAGACCACCACCACGGGCGGTGACTTTACGAGCTGCGTCCTGGCAGCCTCCTGAAAATTGTCCAGCCTATCATGGTCTCATGCGAATGTGTGCCTCATGCACGTCTCATGAACTTGCCTTTCCTGGACTTTCCTCTAGGCCCTTCCCGGCCCTTCCTCGCATTTGCAAAGCACCATTATGGTCCGCAACATACCATCGCGCTTTCTCCAAAACCCTGCGCTCCTCATCTCGAGAGCATCTCGAGAGCCGGCCGCACCAGCCGCTGCATCACCATCAGCGCCGTCCAAACGGCGGTTCATAAAAGTCCCGTTGGTTCATGCGCAGAGAAGGCGTGCGCGCCTTGAAGCCCGTTGGGGTCACTACTCCGCGATAGCCGTCCAGTGGGCGACCAATGCGTCTATCTGCCGCCTGACTCGGGGATTTGGTGTAACCATCGAAAATGTTGGACTGGAACCAAGGCGCCACAAGCATGGCGAGCCCCGCGCGCATCGGCAGGTACGCCTTCACGTGAGAGAGCAAGAAGAAGCCGGCCATTGCGTCGGGCTTAGTGGGCATCGCCACCGTGAGCTGCTCGGGCTTCAGAAGCTCATCAGGGTACCCGAACACAGCGGCGGCGGCGAGCAAGCCCATGAACACGAGCTCCCAGCTAATGTGTGCCGCCACGAGTGAGGCCACGCCGTCGAGCACGACCGATGCGAACGTCGCGCCCTGGCGGTCGGGGCAATTTGTGGCACTCAGTGGCACTCCGTGGAATTCAGTGGCAATCAGTGGCAAGGCGCGACGTCTGCATCGGTACCTGCTGGTAGATGCGAGCCTTGCCCTCGCTGAACATACGTTGCCCACCGACGAGGGCGAGTGAGACGCTCAGGACGCCCAGCGGCACGTCCGAGATCGCAGACATCGAAGAGAGCGTGGGCAGGATCGGCAGCTCGGGGATGCTATACGATGCGGACGAGAGCGATGCCTGCGCTGCTGAGGCCACGAGCGCGTCCGGAGCGGCCTCGGCAGCGGGAGCGGCCGCGGCAAAGAGACTGTAGGGAGTCACGGCGTCGGCGACAACAGCCAACGCGTCGTCAGGAGTGGCGGCCGCGGCCAGGACGTCGACTGCTACCTCGGGATCAACCGCGTCGGCCAGGACGTCGACTGCTAACTCGGGATCCACCGCGTCGGAGATGACCAGGACGTCGACTGCGACTTCGGGATCCACCGCTTCGGAGGTGGCCATGGTCACCGCGTCTGGCTCAACGGCGACATCGGCAGCATCGGCAGTATCCATGGAAGTGGCGACTGCCGCGTCCACCGCATCGGAGGCATCCTCGGCGGCCTCGGAGATGAGCTCAGCGTCCGGATCACTCGCTGTCAAGAGCACGTCAGCTTCGTCCACATCAGGTGAAGCCTCCAACGGTGCCAAATCCGACAAGGCTGTTGCGCCCTTCGGCTCGAGCTTGTTCAAGAGATTTTCGAGCTGCGTCTTCTTGAGATCCAATACCTCGCGCGCATCCTGCAACCCAGCGAGGTTGACCTTATCGGCGTTCGTGAAGCCCCCTTCTTTCTGCTTTTGCAGCAGGACCTCGAGCTGGTTCGTCCGAAGCTCCCACTGCGCTACCTCATCTTCCAATCTCATGAGATTCAACGTCATGACTGGCCTGGACGACAGCCGGCGGGCATGCATGAACTGTGTTGTCCAAGCATGTGCCCAAGGCAAGCCCATCAGCATCATCGTCGCTAGATGGGGTGGAAGCATGTCGTGTTCGGAGGTGGAAGCTCGGAGTCGGACTGGACACTTTTGCGAAGGCCGAGCCCGGAGGAGCGTGTGCGCGAGAAGTTACCGGTACCGATTAGGGCTTCGTCCACGTTTTCGAAACACTTCGAATGTACGAAATGCAAGTTACAAAGATTCTGTGTTCGAGCTCGCATCCAGCCTCACAGGCTGCAGCTCCCGCGAGCCAGGCCTGCTCCCCGCGCTCCCCCGGCTAGACACGCCCGAACGCGGACAGCGCCGGGACTCGAGCCGTCAAAGAACGCCACTCGCCAGTCTCGTCGAACCGGTGGAGTCTGGAGAACACACTTGAGGACGGCCCCCGGCCCAGCCCGACCGTTAGCTCGACCGTGCCCGGGGACGCGCGGGAAAACGTTGCTTCTTTCCGTCTTCCACCACGCCCACGTATCGCACGTAATGCTACGATGCTTAGTACGTGATCGTGTGAAAACTGAAATCAATAATCGGATTAATTCAATATGCGTGAAATGTCGTACGCGTGTTCGTTGTTCGTCTACGTTGTACGTATCAATTTCAAGTGCATCGAGCTTTAAGTGTCAGCATTCATGCGGTGGCTATTATTACTGGAGTTGAGCTGAAAAATCCTACGTACACCTATCGTGGTTGCGTACGGTTAAATGTAAGACCGTCAATCGTCACCCACTGCCACATAAGGTGGATCCCCTGGCCCGCGATAACGATCGAGTGGGGAACGCACGGCGTCACTCCCAAAGTACCAGCCGCTCGCGGGCACCGCTTCGTCAAAGAGGAGGAAGAGGGGCGCCACATGGCAATTGGACTGCTCGGGCGTGTTGGTGGCGCCCATGCCGCGGGTCAGGTCGGTGAGCACGTACCCGGGCGAGCACGAGTTGATGACGAGGCTGGGGTGCTCGCGTGCAAGTTGGCGCGTCCATTGGTTCACGGCGGCCTTCGAAAGTCCATACGCCACGTCCTCTTCGTTGGCCGTCCGCGCCTGACGCTCGAGCTCCTCCTGAAGCATTTTCGGCGTCGTCGCGGGCGAAGTGAAGAGCTCCCGCAGCTTCGTGTCCAGCGTGCGTACATAGGTTGGGCCGCTAGCCGAGGCGATATTGCAGATGCGCCCGCGCGCTGGGTTGAGCAGCGGAATGAATGCCTCTGCGACGCGCTTCTGGCTGTAATAGTTGGCCGACAGCGTCGCCGGGATGCTCTTGCCGAAACCAATGCCCGCGTTGTTGCACAGGCCATGCAGAGGCTCGGGTTCGTTGGGAAATCTGGCTGCTATGCTTGCGACGGCGGCGGCGACCGACTCATCCGACTCCACGTCGAGCACCACCATCTCGATGCGGCCCTCTGCCGAAGGCTCCTGCTTGAGAATCGTGCGAACGGCATCCTTTCCGCGCAGTGCATTCCTGCTGCCGAGGATGACGTATGAGTCTGGCACATCGGCAAGAATACGGCGGCAAATCTCACGGCCAATGCCCTTGTTCGCTCCCGTCACCAGAACGCGGCGGATCGCGTTACCGCCGTCGATCAAAAGTAACATAACGAGCACGAGAATGTGGGATGCCTTCATTTTGCGGACTTTCTCATCTCAGGCGTTTCGAGTAGAGACAAAGCGGAGAAGAGCGGGGCGTGGAGAAGACGGGGCGCCTACGAGGAGTTATCTCGACAGTATCTCGGAAACGGAAAACGAAGGACGACGTAATCAGCGAGGCAATGCGCCTCCTTTCACTGCTCCTCGGTAGCCTCGCGGCATACCAGCAGCCCGTCGTGTTCAGCTCGCGCCGCGCCGCCGCCGCTTCCATCGCGTGCGTTGCTTCACCACCCATCAAGACGTCCGCCGCTGCGTCCAGCATCATCGAGAGGCTGTCGCTGCTGCCCGCCACGCGCTCGCGGCCGGTCAACACCGAGGGCCTGGGCCGCATCGTCCGCTCGGCGGACACGCTGCGCGGCTCGGTGCTGCTGCAGGTACTGCTTCACCTCAAGGAGGAACGCAAGTGGGAGCTCGCGATTGCGCTCGCTGCGCTCGTCGAGGCGTCCTTCCAGGAGGTGAACCCGTTGGCCTTAGCTGAGGCTTCGGTCAAAGAGCGCACGATTGACGACGTCGATGAGGACGATGACGAGGCTATGGACGCCGAGTTTCGGCGTATGGTCGCCTCGTCGCCCAACTATGTGGGCTCCGTCGTCGACGAGGACGAGGATGAGGCGGTGGCGGAGGAGGAGGCGGAGGAGGAGGCGGAGGAGGAGGCAGCGATGCTTGTGGAGGATCCCATCATCGACGGGGAGGGCGATGCGCCGCACCCGATGGCCGCGCTGTTGCGCAAGGGGCCCTCCGTCGAGGCCGCCGCCGCCGCGGCCACGCGCATGATGACACCTCTCAAAGGCAGCGCCCCTAACGCTCCGCCTGTTGAGACGACGCACTACAACGTGCTCATTGCCACGTGCGCGGCAGCGCGGCGCTGGCAGGAGGCGCTCGACCTGCTGCAGCGGATGCAGCAGCGTGGCGTCCCGCGCGATACGGTCACGTACAACAGCGTCCTCAGCGCCCTGGGCCGCGGTGGCCGTTGGCGACTCGCCCTGGCCACCTTTAAGCAGATGCGGGCCGAGCGAGTGCCTCCGAACACGGTGACCTTCGCCTCCGCGATCGCGGCGTGCGCGCAGGCAGGCGAGTGGGAGCGGGCGCTGAAGCTGCTCGACACGTGCTTCGCGACCGGCACGCCGCGCAACACGATCGTGTACTCGTCCGCCATCTCGGCGTGCGAGAAGGCAGGCGAGTGGCGGCCAGCGCTCGATCTCATCGCGCGCATGGAAGGTGACGGCATCGCTCCGGATGCAACGGCACTCAACGCGGCGATGGCGGCGTGCTCACGCGCCGCTCGCCCGAAGGAGGCCGAAACCCTCCTCCAAGACGCCTTTGAGCGCCACGACGTCGAACGCACCGCGTACTCGTACAACTCGCTGCTCACCGCTCTCGCGCGCTCCCTCCCCAAGGAGAAGCGAGAGGGCGCCGTGGCGGGCGCTCAAGGCGACGCGGCCGCGCCGGCCGCGCCGCCCGTCATGCCGGCGCCGGAGGTGAGGGCGCCGGAGGAGGTGGTGCCAACGATGCGCGCGGTGCTCGCACGCATGGCGGCAGAAGGTGTCGTGGCAGACCGGTACTCCTATAATCCTCTGATCAGCGCGCTCTCGCGCACGGGCGATGCGTCAGGCGCCGTCGCGGCGCTTCGCGAGATGCAGAAGCTGGGCATCCGATGCGACGGCGCCTCATATACCTCCGCCATCACCGCCTGCGAGGGCGAGTGGCCGACAGCCTTGGAGCTCCTCGCCGAGTTCCAAGCGGCCGACGGGCTCGCAGACGAGCCCTTGCCGTACTCACGCGCCCTCACAGCGCTGCAACGGGCGGGCGAGTGGCAGCGTGCGTGTGAGCTGCTGCGCGACGTGAGCGAGCGTGGGCTCGCTCACAATCCGATGATGACCAACATGGTGCTGACTGCATGCGCCGAGGCTGCGGAGAAGGCGAAGGCGGCGGCGGCACCAGACGTTCGCCCACCTGCCGAAGCTGGTCTGATCGCCATCCGGGGTGTCCTCGAGGCTACAAGGAGGGCGCAGATGGCCGCGCGCGGACCGAACGCCATCGGCGCGCCGCGCCGCCCGCCCGCCGACCGCGCGACGGTCGAGCTCACGCGCCGACTCCTGCTCCTCGCGCCCCCTCTCGGCCGGGACACTGGGGACGGAGCTGTGCTCCTCGAGGAGATCGAACGGTCGACCATTCGAGAGGCAGCGACCACGCGCACCGACCGGCCGCGCGGCCGCGGGGGCCGCGGGGGCCGCGGGGGCCGCGGGGCGCGTGGCCAAGGGCGTGGCGACGTGCGGGCACAGCGTTTTGCCCAACGGGAGCCGATGCGCGGCCGGACACCACCGGGCACACGGGAGTATTTTTGAGCGGGGAGACTTGAGGCCGGCGCGGCCGCGACGATCGAGTGAAGGAGAGCTGGCGAACGCGAACGCAATCATAGATATGATATCGTCGTGGGATCGACAGATCGAGACGAGCACGACCTCGACGGGCCGTAAGGTAGCTGAGGACAGGAGCTGTACTCTCCGCGTGTTGTCTGTAGTTGATGTGGGAATTCATGAGGGACTGCCAAGGAGCTTCCGGAGCGAGTTTTCGGAGACGAACTACAACATAGACTCGAAAAAGAAGGATACGTGAGACTAACACCTCGGCTTCGTCTCGGCTATTTTCGCGAGGGTGTTCCACGCGCCGTCGTGGCACTTTCGCACCTTTCAACACGTGCGAGGGCATGGGGTCGCCATTGCCGCCGTGCGCGCCATGTACGTTGCTCCTGATATGAGCGATGCAGGCGGTTTGGCGCGTCGGCGCAGCGAGCCAATCGCTCGGGCGCCCCCATGTTGCCCCTCGAGGCCGCGGCCTCAGCGCGCCAGCGCGGCGCGTTAGCGCCCCACGCACGGCCCCACGAGCGCGGTTAGCGCTCGTGGGGCCGTGCGTCCGCCGGAGG
>Ga0210240_100238_pt1 | contig 45611 bp, 45 predicted proteins | sample ChrtobMetP5a_4mM_FD_155463 | JGI IMG/M metagenome (GOLD analysis project Ga0210240, IMG submission 155463) | Chrysochromulina tobin associated microbial communities from unialgal haptophyte culture, Seattle, Washington, United States - P5a_4mM | ecosystem: Host-associated > Algae > Haptophytes >...
CCCTCGCCCACGCCGCCTTCGCCGTCTTCGCCGCCGCCGCCATCACTCTCGCCGCCGCCGCCATCGCCACCGCCATCGCCGCTGCCATCGCCCACGCCGCCTTCGCCCTCACCTCCGTCCTCACCCCGACTTCAAACTTGACTCCCGCGCCATAACAAAATTGTGTGTTTGCGGTAAAACGGTAAAAGTGACTGACAGTATATGGGCGTATAGCGGTGAAAGTTGCCACTTGGTGAGATTCTCGTAAAACGGTAAAAGCTTCGGACCCTCCGAAAAAGCTACCCCCACCCTATGCCCTCGCCTGATGAGAAGTAAAGTAGACCACCAGGTGGTGCATGTGCGGATCTGCGGAATGTATACGACAGTTCCGCCCCTTCGGCTTTTCAAAGACTCCTCACTCCCAGTCTGCCCAGTCATCGTCACCAACCGCTGCCTTCTTCGCCGCGCTAACGTCATCAGCAGCCGCAGCAGCAGTGACGGGAGCGGCAGGCTCTGCATCCATCGGAGCTATCTCCATCGGAGCGGCTGCCTTCTCCTCCTCCTGCACCAGCGCATCCGACCGCAGCGCTGTCGCCGCTTCCTCTTCCTGCGCCGCAACCTCTAGCGGCGGATCCGAAACCACCTCTCCATCGGAGGACATCGACGACGCCTTGTTCGAGCCCGCCTCAGACCCACCCGACCCACCGCCGGAGCCTCCACACGAGCCTATTGCAGAGCCTACCAGAGAAAACTCCTCGGACGCCTCGATAGACGGGTTGGTAGACGGGGGGCGGTGGAGCTCTTGAGGGTGAGCTGACGGCGGGATCGTCGAGGGGGGGCGGAGGTCGGAGGGGGTGCTACTGCTCATGGCGCTCGTCTCGCCCGCTGGCGCGGCGGCCGGGGCCGCGCTTAGCTTGGGATCCGTTACTGAGGCTGGAGTGGTGGGTGGTGGAGGCGGTGGAGGCGGGGGCGGTGCAGGTGGTGGCTCAGGAGAAAGGGATGGCGGTTCGTTGGATGATTCCCCCTCTGCCCCGGGCGCTGTGATGGGCTCTTTCACAGCGGCCAGCTTTGCAGCTGGTGTCAGCGGTGCCGGGGCCAGCTTGGCCCCCGGTGTAAGCGGTGCCGGCCGGCGAGGCACCTTTAGGCCGGCAGCTGCCGTTGAGTCCTTCGCTGAAGAGTCGTCCCACGACCAACCGTCATCCACAGGCGCCGTCTTCTTGGGCAGCAGAGGCGCTGTAGAGGCGGAGGAGGCGGGTCGAACGGCATTCGCACGTGGTGGCGGGCTAGGCTCATCCAGATCACCCCAAGAATCCAAGCTCTTGGTAGGCGGTGGAGCCGCCGCTCTCTGAAGCAGCGCCAACCGTCGGGTCTCGTTCTCGCGAAGGTGTTCCAAGGCCCAAAAATAGCGCTGCCAGAAGAGGCGGTACGAGAGCACATTGGGCACCAGGGTGCTGTGTGCCGCATGCAGGCCTTCCCGGCTCTTCAGCAGCTGCTCAATCTCCGACGTGCGGCCGAGAAGGTCGAATTTCGAGCACCAGGCCTCAAAAGCGGCGGCGTCAGAGGGCGCGTTGGTGAAGGAGGAAGGGTTGGACTCAAGCGCACGGCGCTGCTCCTCGAAGCGCTGTGGTGCTGCCACCGAGACGGGCGACGCGGCGACCGTCCGGGACGCCCGCGCCACACTCGCGTCTCTTGCCAAGCCGCTCAGAGCGCCCTCGACTCCACTCAGCGCCCCTTCGACGCCCTTCATGACACCGTCTAGACCCACCTTCTCGACGAGCTGTGACGCACGCTCGCGACCCGCCACAAAAGCCGCACGAGCCACCTCGGCATCATGTGCCAGGTTGTCTGCGTCAACCAGCTGGGAGAGTTTCTCGTTGGCCTCCTTGAGCTTCTCTTTCGCTTTTTCGCGCACCTCGCTCGTGTCCTCATTGAGCTGGTCCGTGAAGTCTTTCATACCGTCCACGACGGACGATGCCTGATCGCGCAGCCACGAACCCCAGGACATGTTCTGCCCGCGCGCGAGAGCGCGGCGCGAGAGAGGTGAGGACCCCACACACGCTCCGTTACACGCTGCTCACCTTCACGTTCATTCATTAATATGCATCATTAATACACACAACACGTAAGCAGCACAGCCGTTCACAGTCTATAAACGCACCGCGAAAAGCTCTGTGACACGCGGAATGGTAAACTGTGATCGATACTGAACCGGGTACCTGGTACGCGGAAAGTGTGGCGACGCGAGATCAAATTTTCCACAGAAAAGGTCGTGCACATGTGGGTGGAGCGAGAAGCGCTGGTGCGCTCGCGACAGAGAGTGGCCACAGTCGAACGATGCTGATACCAACGCGCGTACGTGGTACGATGAGTGTGCTGCGGCCCGAGTGGCGTCACCTTTCGCCAGCGATCGGGCTCGTGCTAGGCCCAGCATTTGTGAATAACGTCTTCGAGGCTGGCGCTGCAGAGATAGGGACGCTATCGCCTGCGGTTCTCAAGCAGAAGCGGGCTGTGGTTGGCTGCGGCCCAGCAATGCGCACGCTTGCTGTAGAGCTCTTCCATCGGAACCATGACGAAGAGACGCTATACCCGACTCGTAACCAGAGCTTACCTGCCGCGCACCTCTCTGCCTCTTTGACAGCACACGTTGCTGCCATCGCAAGAGCAGGGCTCAGTGGAACCAATGCTCATGACGCTCTCCGGGGAGCGTTGTGCAGCGTCACAGGCCTGCCTCTCAATAAGCTGGCTCGAGCCGTTGGCGTCAGCATTGCAAGGTTCGAGCGCCTGGTTGAGCTCGTGAGGATTGCTGACGACGAGGACGGCAGAGAGGGCGAGCCCATGGCGTTTCCCCGTGCTGGCAGCGCGCTGCTGATGCGTCATCTGTGGCTGACGTCGAGCCCATCTGGCCGATGGCCTCTTTGGTGCTATCTCAAGACGCTGGACGATTTCTACGGCCCGGCACTCATCGATTCGGTGGAGAGTGAAGACGTGTGGCTGGAGAAGTGCTTCTCGCAAGACGATCTCGGCCCGGTACCTGTGCGTCGTGCATTCGAGCTGCTGCATCTTCTTGGCGCGGGTGGGAGCGGTCGCACGAGCTCTTCGTCGCCGTTTGAGAGCACTCAAGGTGGAGCAGATGGGTCTCAGAGCTCAAATCTCCCTGTGAGCGCAACTCTCCCAGGAGAAGAAGCTTCGATGGCGTTTGAGCTCTTAGCCGCGTCGCTGCTCGGAGGGGCCAAGCACGCGCCGCTACTTCAGGGAAAGTACTCGCATCAAGGCCAGCCGGAGATGGCCGACTGCGCCGAGCTTGCTTGCCGCGAGCTACTCAACGCGCTGCTCTGGTGCCCTGTGGCTCAGAGGTTTGACCTCCGACGGCTCCCCACGACTGCCTCGACCAAGTTGGCACAGTTCTATCAAGCATTCGACTACGAGTCGCTCACGGCGACGCGCAACGTGCCCTCCCAGCTGCGGTCAGAGGCGGCGCACACGGCATCGTCGGCTTGGTTTATGCTCGTGAGCGGCCTGCCAGGCGTTCGCTACATCAAGGCGAGAGACTCGCGAGATTACAGCAAGGACTGCAAGGTGAGCTGTAACACCGATTGCGGAGTGGACTGCAACCGCAGCAACGCTATGGACTACGAAATGCTGCCGTCTGTGGGGAATGTGATGGCGGTGCTGGGCCGGCTCCTCTTTGCCCGGCCATCGTGCACCGTCGAGGACTTTGAGGGCGCTTGGAATCTGGTCAACCCTGGCTGCCCCATCGAGCTCCAAGAGGATGTTACGGGCGAGCGGCTGAAGCTATTTTGGCCAAGTTCGCGCTCAGCGGATCCAGCTGCAGTGCACGAACGGCCGCGAGCGCTCGCTCTCGAGCTCGTCGTGTCCGAGCGCATCAACCACGCCTTTGCCATCCATCACGCCCTCGTTCCAGCCTGGCTACGCGCGCAAGCAAAGAGTGCTCTCGAGCAGTGGGTAGCTCGTCCAAGCAGCGCATGCGGGGTGCTTCACGACGCACTTGTGCCTGCGCTCGCGCAGCAAGCGCCCGATGCCGCCAGGTTACTAGGTGCCAGCACTTGCACGGAAGTTCAGCGCCAGATCCTCTTCGCATGCGTGCGGCAGAGTCCTACAATATGGAGGTCTCTCCGGGATCACCCCCTGGTCAGGGGCATCCCGATCTCACCATACGCCATACATGTACACCCGTGGTGAGCATGTACACCCGTGGAGAATTGCACAGATGTATGTTCACAGCGGAAAGACCCTTCACACCTCTGTTTTCGAGTGATTTGGGTTTCCGCGAGCGCGAGGTGCCGGGGCTCTCGACAGGGGCAGCGTTAAGAGTGAGGTGTTGGTCAAGTGGCCGTTCCATGGTCGGCCAAGGCGCCTTTGAAAAGGCAATGGTCAAAAAGCCAGGCGGCTTTGGCGCTTCGACAGCACCGCGATTCAAACGGGACGCAAGCCCGACCTCCACATCATACAGCCCAGAGATCAGTAAGAACTACATCGAGAAGAAAAGGAGCGCGAATGTTTCTGGGGGTGGCTTTGGGGCGTCCAAAGTGTCGCGCTTTGAAGAGCCGAAGCCGGAGCGCTTTGCTCCTCCCAAAACGGGCGTCAAACCGAGCCGCACGGCGTTGCCGCCTTCTTCCGATTACTTCGAGGTGCTTGCGGCCATCGAGGAGAGTGTGGCCAACCCGCCGCCCAATGAGATGGGCATGGCGGCAGCGGACGCGGCGTGGCTCGCGCGGAACGCGACGGCCGAGGGCGTGGTGACGCTGCCATGCGGGCTGCAGTACAAGGAGCTTGCGCGAGGGCGTGCGGGCGCATCGCCGCTGCTCGACACACCATGTGAATGCACCTATGAGAGCTTCCTACTCGACGGCACGCTCTTCGACAGCTCGTTCGTGCGCGGGCGCACGTTCGACTTCGTGCCGTCGCAGATGTGCCAGGGGTGGACGGTCGCCATGCAGCTGATGGGGGAGGGAGATCGATGGGAGATCTATGTTCCGTCACATATGGCCTATGGCGACGAGGGGCTCAAGTCGCAGGCACGCGGCCAGTTCGTTCCACCGGGCGCTGCGCTCGTGTTCGTGCTGACCATCCTGAAGGTTCACGGCCCAAGCCGCCCCAAGGCGAGACGCCCACCGCCGGGACACCCGGCCGCGGTGCGCGCAGTTCCCGCCGAGCAGAGGGCGCCGTCGCGGGCGCCGAGGTTGCCGCCCCAGCCACCGCCGCCACTCAAGTCGCCGCCGTCAGCAGCACCCCGGTCGCCTCGAGGCGCCTGCGGCAGCAGCAGCAGCAGCGATTCGAAGACGGCGGCGTTGCAGGCGACAGCGGCGGCGGCGCAGCTGGAGCCTTTCCTCCCTGCGGACACCTTTGCAGGCGTGCGTGCGGGCTACGTCTTCAAGCGTGGGGAGCGCGGCGTTGGCTACTACGCGGACGGCTTCCTCGTGGCTGGGGCGGCAACCTCGGCGCCCGTGCCGGCGCCATCAGCATTCGAGCCAGCTCCATCGGCAGGTCGCGGCGCCTTGCCGCCCGGCTGGTTTGCTGCTGACGCGGGCGGCGTCACGTACTACTACACAGCCAGCGGCCAGCGGCAGTGGGAGCGGCCCACATCCCCTGCGCCTGCCGTTGGGCCGCCGCCGCAGGCCCCTGTGGCGGCTGCTGGCGAGGACAGCGGCTCGACGGATGGCGACGGTGCTGGGTGGCTAGGCAGTCTTGGCGGCTGGTTTCGATGAGTCCGGGAGTTTTCCACAGGAGTCCAGGAGTCTCGCCGGTCTCGCCAGTCACGCCGGTCTCGCCGGTCTCGCCAGTCACGCCAGTCTCGCACTAGGTGCCGCCGCTTTAGCCTTTACCTTTAGCGCGCAGAATAGGTGACCCGTGACCGGTAACGGCGGTATGCGCGGTACCGGGATCGGGCGGCGCGGGACGGGCGCCGGCGCGGCGGCCCGCGAGCGGTCGTATGGCGGCGGCCGCCCGGTTTCAGGGACATATACTACATTCACGGCGGACCTGGTGCGGAGACCCGCCGACTGTTTAACAGTGTCGCTGCGTTAGCGGCTAAAGTCGTTTCGACCGGACCGCGCTGGGTTCGCGCGTGGGACTGTCCCGTCCGGGCGGTTTCACCTCGACCTATTTAAGGTATTCATTTCCTCCCACGAATTCCCGGGTTCATACACAACACACCAACACGTACAACGTAATCTCAAATACGTGCAACGTGGAGGGCAACACCAGGTTTAACTTTAAGCTAACCGTATGCGTATCGGCGTAAAAAACGCGTCGGCGCGCGCGAGGACGGCCGCGACGCCTATGAATCATGCAACCATCTCTGGTCCAATCTCGGCCCGACCCTGGGGTGCGGGTGCGGTCGGGTGGCACCGCGCGACCCGTTTGCGCACCCGTGTCCCCGTTCCGGTACCGTTTCAGGGCCCTGCACAGACGTACAGAGCCCAAGTAGATGCATCAAGCGCCGCCCCTAGCGCCGACTCGAGCGCCACAACGAGAGGCAGAGGACGGCCACATCGGCGGCGCCGTTTGTCTGTCCAGTGCTTCAATGTGGTGCTCGGGGCGGCGCTTCACATGACCGAGCATTTGCAGCACGGCTGCTCCTCCTCGTCGCGGTGCGTGCCGTTGGGGTACGGCGAGACGCGCGAGCCCGGCGGGCCGGGCTGCGTACTCGACGGCGCACCCCACCCGCGGCCCACGTGGGCGGTCGATACGCCCACGTGGACAGTCGGTACGCCTACCGGTAAGCCCACGTGGATCATCCCGGGAATTTGGCCGACGTGCGAGTGCTGCCACTGCTGCTGCTCGTGGAGCTGGTGATGCTGCTGCAGGGCGGCGTTGTGCTGCGCCTGCGCCTGCGCAAAGGCCCACTGCTGGAACTCCTCCCAGTTCATCTGTTGCTGAGGGTACTGCGGCTGGTGCGGCCGCTGCTGTTGCTGCTGCTGCGACTGCTGCTGTTGCGACTGCTGCTGCGACTGCTGCGGCTGCTGCTTCTGCGCCTGGCTCGCCTGATGGAGCGCGCGACCGGCCATGACGCGGCGCGCGAGCTCCTCCTTGTCAATGTGCACCTCATCCCCCAGCCCAAACGTGATCAGCATTCGCTTGAGGACGCGTGGCGGCAGACCGAGGCACGATCCCTTGGGAGACTGCTCGACGCGAATGGCGAGCGCCTCCTTGTCGGCGCAATCGTCGTGTGGGATGGCGCGCGTGTCGAGCACACGACGCAGACAGCGCTCGGGCAGCAGCGCGAGCGTGCGCGGCGCCGTCGTCCCCAGCGGCACCTTGCGCTCGAGCTGACGCTCGGCGGCCCTCTCGATGTCGCTGCGATCGATGGCGTCGCGCACATTGAGGCGCAGCTCGTCGACGACGATGCGCAGCTCGGGCACCGTGAACGTCGCGAGACCCTCTTCGCTCCGGCGTAGCGACGACCGCGACGTTGCGCCCGGCCCGCCCGCCTCTGGCGCGCCAAAGTTGGATGCGTGGTGTGCCGCAAGGAAGGCATCGAGGTCTGCATGCGCCACGCAGTGCTCCGAGCGGCAGACGGGGCACTCGAACAGCGACTTGGCGCGCCGCTCGGCATCACCCTGGGCCACCTGCCACAAGGCCTTCGTGCACGCCTTGCAAACGAGATGGCGACACGAGAGCAGCACGGATGATTCCGACAAGAGCGGATCGAGGCACACGGGGCAATCCTCGGCATCGACGGCCTGGACCAGCGTTGACGCAGGCGCAACGGCGGGAGGCGGCGGATCGAGAGGAGAAGAGGGCGCGGGCGCCGTCGCCCGACCTCGGGGTGTTCGAGGCGAGGAAGAAAGAAAGCCGGACCTCATTGACTGACTGATGTGCTCGACTTGCCAAGCTGGAAAGTTTCTAGATGTGCGTCGTCTGAGAATGGAAACAACTACATACGACCTTGCATGTGAACGTCTCCTTGTCGCCAGGGTTGCCTCCCAGTGACGCCTCAAGTTTTCTCGAATGGTGGGCTCTATCACGATTGCCGCAGACACTTGGTCGGGCGTCGCGTCGCAAGCGTGCGCGTCGCGAGCGTGCGCCTGAGCTGCCAGACGACGGTCGGTCGTGTCGGCGTTCACGGGCGCTGCCCGCAACACTGGCCGCGCACGGCGCACGCACACGCAGCCGACATATGACCGCTCTGCGAGCGCCCTTCCCACCCACTCATGTTTGCCCACCCCGTGCCCTGCCGCAGGCGATGCTTCTCCGCTCGATGCGTTCGGCGCGCACCTCAGGCGCGCGTGTGCTGCGCTCTGGCGCGGTGCGCAATATGTGCACCGCCGTCGCCGAGGCGGAGGCCAAGGTTGGCCCCTTCTCGCCGACGCTGCCACACAACCAGATGTTCTACACTATGGCCGGCGTTGTGTACCTGTTCTCGCTCAAGTGGCAGAGCGAGGACCGCAAGCTAGCCGCGTTCGTCGCGGAGCACAAGGCGGCGCACCCGCCCGCTGAGCACCACGACGATCACGCACACGCTGAGGAGCCAGCAGTGGCTGCCCACTCGCCGGTCGTGGCGGCGGTGGCGGCGGCGGCACCGTCGAGCGCGCCGGTGGTGTCCTGGAAGGTGAGCGACGTGGTGGCTTTCCTCGACACGCTCGAGCTTGGCATGCACGCCGAGGCCTTCAAGACCCACTCGGTCAACGGCAAGATGCTGCTCACGCTCTCCGAGCAGGACCTCTACCAGACGCTCAACATCGTGAGCCCGCTGCACCGCAAGAAGCTGCTCATGGAGATCGCCACGCTGCGCAAGGCCTACCTCAACCCCTGAATGCGCGTAGCGCTTGTGCGCGTAGCGCTTGTGCGCGTAGCGCTTGTGCGCGTAGCGCTTGTGCGCGTAGCGCTTGTGCGCGCCGCTCGTCCAATGTTGCCGTGCGGCCACCACGACGCGTGACCGAGAGCGACAGCAGGAGACTCGGGCATGTGCCGCCTGTGGCGTCGACGGCCGCGCAGGCTATTTTCGAGGGCTTCACGAGGATGCCTCGCGCTCGGGACGGACGGACGCAAGGCTGTGTATTCGTCGCGCGCACACTCAGCACGCGTGTGCGTGCTGTGCGTGTGCTGGACAACATGTGCGTGCTGGCCTGGTGCATTGACCCTGAACATTTTGTGTTAGTCTCGTCCGCGCATGAAGGCGGCTGCAAGTGGGGGTTCGGATTTATTCTTGTTCGCAGCAAAACACCAAGGGTCGAGCGTGATTCAAGTGTTTCGCACAAAGAATTTGAAAAACGCCGCGCTCACCAGGGCGCGCGCGTGTTTGGTGTAACCACACGCCTGTCCGCCACGAGGCTTTTCTTTGCGAAGACCCTTTCTGTGACCATGTCCACGGCCGCCGTCGCTGCCCAGGTTGAGCAGGTGCGCAGCGCCCATGCCCTACGATTGCTGGAGCCGAAGGCATCTGCTGGAACGCGCACCAGCGGGTCGCCATCAGTGGCGGCTGCGGACGACGCTCTCGAGCTCTGCTGGCGGCCGCAGCTCTCTGCTGAGCAGCTCCTGCTTGCCTGGCGGTGGTGCTGCCGCACACACGAAGGGCGCGTGGTCTGCACGCGCGTCTGATGGCCGTGGCTGCTGTGCAGCCCCCAGCGCGCAGCGGTCGCTTTCGCATCACTCGCTTGCTGCTCTGGCGCTGACTGGTACCTCCTCCGTGTGTGCAGAACCAAAGGGCGTACCAGAAGCAGGATAACATCTTCCAGGCGAAGAAGCGTGTTGCGGGCGCGAAGAAGGCTGGCAAGACTGAGCTGCGCTATTACAAGCCCGTTGGTCTTGGCATCAAGACGCCGCGCACAGCGATTGAGGGCACCTATGTCGACAAGAAGTGCCCGTGGACCGGCAACGTCAACATCCGTGGCAAATTCCTGACGGGCGTGGTCAAGACCAACAAGATGAAGAACACGTGCATCATTCGCAAGGACTACCTCCACTTCATCTCCAAGTACCACCGTTTCGAGAAGCGGCACAAGAACACGCCGGTTCACGTGTCGCCTGCCTTCCGTATCCAACCGGGCGATGAGATCCTGGCCGGCCAGTGCCGGCCGATCAGCAAGACGGTGCGCTTCAACATGCTCAAGGTCATCCGCGCTGCGGCTGGCGCGAGCAAGAAGAGCTTCGATGGCGCGTAAGCGTCCGTCGCCCGCCTACGCTTAGCCAGCTCCATGCAAACTGATCAAAAGAGAAAAAGTCGACCGTGCCCTCCGCGTGCGATAATAGCCGCCCGCCCGGGAGTGTCGGGCGGCGAGGCCCCTTTACGTAACGCGCTGTGTATGGCGTGCGGGCCCGTTTAACACGTAGTTTATCACTTGAAACTCGAAACAAGTGAGCTCGGACTCCGTGGCGCGCGGGGGTTGCGGGCGCGAGGGCGAGCCTGCGGGGCGGCGGGCCGGCGGCGCGCACGCGGCCACGCCGGGGAGTGGGGCGTCCCGCGCCGGCGGGGTCGTGCCCCGGGCGCGCGTTCGTTCGCCGGCCGCCGCGCGCCCCCGCGGCCCGCCGGTGCGCACGGTCGGGTAAGAGAGGTGGGTGAGGTCGGCAGTGACTGAGTCGGCGCGACACCACACGTAGGGGAGAAGGGGACTCTGTCTCGGCGGGGTGTGGAAGTGCGTGGAGAGTCCCGCGCCGCGCGCACGCCGCACGGCCGGCGCGCTGGGCCGAGGCGCCGCCTCCCTGGGTGTGCAGCTCTGGCCGCGTCCCGCGCGGCGCCGCTCTGGCGTCTCGGCAGACTGCCTTTCACTGCGATTGGAGGCGCCCGCCACGACGCGCGTACAACATGGGCACATACTAGGGTGAGGCCGAACTACCTATCCTCCATCGCCGCCGGTGGCGCCAATGATGACCGCTGCTGAAGAGCTATTTCCACTGCATCCTTCATGCCACGCGTCGCCCGTGCGGCCTGCAATAAGGCGGCCTCAATGTGCTCCACCTCCTCACGCGCCTCTTGAGGATCCTCGCAGCCCAACGCGACCGCACGCTCCGCATTGTCCAGCGCGAGAGTTGGCTCGCCCAAATTAAATTGAGCGCGTGCAAGCGTGAGGTGTGCATCGCCCCAAGTCGGGGCGCGTTCGACACTCCTCTGAGCGGCTTGGACGGCCTCAAAAAAACGATCCAAATGGATAAGCACCTGGGCGCGTTGCTCGTGCGCCGCCGCCGACGATGGATCGCGCGCCACGGCCTCGTCGAACTTTGCCAGCGCCGCGTTCCAACGCTCGCCATCAGCGAGCACCGCACCTTGCTGCTGCAGCAGCCGTGAAAGGGCAACGTTGTCGAGGAGAAGCGCCGGAGAGCTCGCCGCCACTGAGTTGAGTTCGTCTGCAAGTTCGTCCTCCTCGTTCTGAGCGTCGAATGCCGCCGCGTCGAGCCGGCGGCGCTTCGGCCGCTTGTTTCGGGCGGGCATGGCGAGGAAAACAGAACCACCTGTTGATCATGTGGATCAGAGATACGATGAGCACGCGTAAGCGACACGCGAGCGCCACAACGGAAATGCTTGTGCGGTCGCAGCACGTATGGCGAAAGTCGCATGGCTCACTGCGGCAGCACGGTCGAGGCTGGCGGGGATGGTGTGTAGCCGCTCCACGTCGCGCTGGATGCGCACCGGCGCGTGGAGTTAGAGCACACGAGGACGACGGCATTGCAATACCATCGGCCATGGTTAAAGCTGACATTATTTCGTGAAATCCCTTCTATTTACCAAACTCCGCCACCTCAACCTCGTCTAGAAATGCCTCTGAGGGCCACCACGGCGGCCACAGGTCTGAACGCGGCGGCGATGTCGCTCCCGTGGCGTCGACGGCCACGGCCACGCGAGCCGCCGTGACACCGTAACCGTCTGGCGTCTCGTCGTGAGCGTGCTCCTGTTCGCTCCCTGACGGAACCCGGCGCAGCGCCAGCACCGGCAGCACGTGCGCCTCAGTCGTCAGCACATGCGTCTCCAGGCTCAAGGCGGACGGCTCGGAGAAGAGCAAGTGGAGGTACTTGAGCGTCTCGGCGAAGAAGAACGACTCGAGCCGATTGCTGAGGGTCGGCCTGCTGGTGCTCGACAGCCCGGCGTAACCACCGTCGCTGGTGCGGCAGTGGCACTCGATGGCGTGCAGGACGCGAAGCCCGCGCTCCCTAAGCGGCAGCCGGTACGCCTCGACTGTTTCGAGCCGCCACAAGACAAAGAGAGATTCAACGTACTCGGGGCGTAGCGGCCATCGAGGGTCGATCACATCATAGTCGTGCGGCGGCGAGGGCTCACGATCACGATACGACTCGTCGTCCGCGTACTTGCGCCGCCACTCGATTCGCGCGGCGCGCACCGACGCCGCGGTCGAGAACGTCAGCCGCTCCGGACCGAGGCCAGTGGGTTGCCTCTCGTACAACTCAGTGCATGTCGAGAGGAGCTCGCGCGCAATTTCCCACTCGGCGGTGGCGTTGCTGCCGGCGTTGTTGTGAGCGCCGAGAGCGAGAAGCCCGGGCAGAAAGCAGCTCAGGTGCTCAAACGCATTCGCAGTGCGCGACCGATAAGACTGGGGTCTCCAGCCCACCTCGGATGCATCGGCTCTGGCGACAAAGAGCAAATTCGAGGGCTCCGAACGGCGCAGGAGCCGGCGCAAGCCGCCCAGCGCCTCCTCGTACATGCGCCGCAGCCGTTCGGGTCGGCGCCCTCCCTGCAGCCAACGCTTGAGCAACGTCTCATAAAAGGAGTCTGAGCCAGCACCGAATCCCACTTCGCGAGTCGCAGGGCCACCGGTGCGTGGCCGCATTCGCGACGGGTAGAGCCCATGCACCGACGGCAGCCGCCGCGCCGCCAAGATCGCGCCGTCAGCCAGCGTGGCGAAGCGCGGCTCACCGAGCAAATGCGCGAGCGCTGCGAACTCGAGCTGCACGGAGCCAAGCTCCGACAAAGGGATCGACTCGCCAAGATCGGACTCTGGGCATGAGGCGCGGCCGCTCGAGAGATGGACCGTGCAATAGGGAATGCCACTTGGCGAGGCGCTCAGGGCGGGCAGCAGCGCACGACCAAGCTGACCCGCCAGCGCAAGCAGCGCGGCATCCTCGCGAAGGGTGCATGCTCCAAGCAGTCCGCCAAGGACGCGGATGGTGACCTCGAAGAACGGGACATCGCCACCGTTCATGATCTTACCCGGAAGGTTGTGGAGCAGCCATTCCCGTGATGTCTGATACGGCTTGTCGAGGCCAAGGAGCAGCATGGTATCGAGCGAGTCGGCCATGGTGACGGCGAGCCCACCCCAGTTGTCCCGAGATTCACGCGTGAGCGGCAAGAGCTCGTCACTTCCGAATGCATATGTTTCGTATGGTGACCACGCGAGCTGGAACATCTGTCGGACGCGGGTGCGAGCGCACAGCCAGCGATCCGGCGCGTCATCGGACGTCGAGCAAAGGATGGTCGCGTTCATTCAGAATTCACGCGGCGGGGTTCTGTGAGGGGTGCACAGCCAATTTGTTCAGAGTCCGCCAAAGTTACTAGTATGTATCGTTCGGCTCCCCCCGATGTCTGTTTACGTCGAAACGGTCGATCCGATCTTTTCCGGCCGAAACCCTTTTTTGGCACAAGTTGAGTGCGCGCGACGAACCTCGCACATGCACGCACCGCGGCGGACGCTCGTTCAGCCGCGCTGGCAAAGCCTGTTACTCTTCAGCCTGTACCTGCCGTCGTCCGCCCATGCACTCTGCGAAGCGTGGTGCACTAACCCATGCGCCATGCTCAACGGCGATACAGAGTACGAATGCGGTGATTGCGATGAGCACTACGAATGCCGCCGATCAACCCTTGGTCCCAGGCCACCCCTGCGGCCGGATCCGCCGTCGCCGTCCCCACTTCCAGCGCTGGATGAGCACATTACAGCGCCTGGTGTGCAGGGCGAACCGCCCACGTGCCAGCGCGTTTCGGCAAGTGAGCTCCGTGCACTCTCGTATGTAGAACGGGCACGCGTGCTATCCCGGCCCACGCTCATCACGGGGCTCATCGATAACTGGCCTGCGATGCGAAACTGGTCGACGATCGAAGGGTTCCGAGAAGCCTTCGGCGATCATGGCGTGTTAATCAAGCGTGTCGTACCAGCATACAAGAAGCTCATCCAGATGGGCACTGGCGAGGACCCGAAGTCGACGCTCGTGCCCATTCGTGAGGCCCTGGAATCTCTCGACTCGAGCCGGCAGATGCACGTGGTGCTGTACGATTTCGAGTACGGCAACGCCGAGGCGGAGGAGGACTTCATCGGCGCGCTGCGCAAGGCGAGTGCCGACTGGCTCTGCCCTCGAGACGTGCTCGGGCGTGCTTGTGGGACTCTGGTGCTCAGCATGGGGGGCGCCCAGGAGGGCGTGCGCATGGCGACCCACGGGCTCGCGTGGATCGGGCTAGTGGCGGGGCGCAAGCTATGGTACGTGGCCGACTCATCGGGCGATGCGCCCAAACCCGACAACCCGACCTGCCGAGACGGAGATCGGATTGAAATGCTGAGTTGGGGCAACCGCGTTGGAGTGACACACTGCTTACAGCATGCAGGCGAGGTGATGGTGGTGCCGACAGCGTGGTGGCACGCCACGTGCAACCTCGAGCCGTTCACGCTCGGGCTGGGCGGCCAGGACTCGTGCGACATGATCGACTGCACACCGCCCGGCCCAGCCAATGAAGATCCCCATGCGTTGCACATGCGCAAGCGCTTCTGTCGCGACGAGCAACGCGTCGCCGCGTGCTTCGGGCCGCAGAGCGGCGATGTCTACAGGGAAGCTCTCTTGAGGGTTGATGAGGAGCTCGATATCAAACGCAGACTCGGACGCCGCTCGCACACCGTCGAGGGTGAGCGATGGGCTAGCTGGGTTGTGCAGCATGAAGCTGGTGGCGCGAAGCCGAAGACTGAACTCTAAAGTGCACGGAACAACTCGAACCGCAGCTGCTGTTGGAGCTCCTGCGCATGTAGTTTGATGACAGAAAGCCTCAGAACGAGGACACACAGGTAAAGCTGGCAGGTTGAATCCGTATTGAATCCGCATCGCGCGCGACCAAAATGCGTGTGTAATTATTCCAAACGAATCCTTTCATCCCCACAGCCGCGATCCTTCAACCCCGCACAATCTCGTCGCAGCAGCAATGATGTTCGCCGTCCTCGCTCTCGCTCTCGCCAGCGCCTCCGCATACTCGCCGGCCATGGCGATCAACGCCGCTGCCGTTCGCGCACCGGCTGTGTCGATGAGCACGAAGTACGGTGACCCCGCGGTCAAAGGCATGAAGAAGAAGAAGGCGGCTACTGGTTCCACGCTTGGCCTCAAGGGCTACACCGTTGGCTCCCGCGCGCCCCCCATCTCGAAGGCGTCGGGCACCGTCGCCCAGTTTGGCTACGGCATTGACAACCTGTACGGCGGCGGCGCGAAGCGCGCGGTCGCGGCGCAGAAGGGTGGCAAGGCGAAGGCTGTCTCCAACTCCAACCTCAAGGGCTTGGCCCCGCTCGTCACCTTGCTTTTGGCGATCTTCGTCATCGGCGCGGGCCTCAAGCAATAAGCACTCCTTCTCTGCGTGGGGATGCCGGTGAACTGACTCGTCACAGGCATACTAAGTTGCGTGGACATGCGTCTCGCGCAGCGTGCATAGCGTATAGTGCACCGCGGGTCGCATACCGCCTGAGCTCAGGCGCATTTCTTTAGTGACCGAATCTTCAAAAGCACCCCGGGTGGGCAGCACCCTCGCGCAAGAGAGGAGAGTCGCACGAGCGCTCCTCCCTCGCGGCACGCGGGCCGCCCGGCGTGGGCGGGCCGGGACGCGGCCGGGCCCGCGGCCGCGTGGAAAACGCGTATAACATGGCGTATATACGATATTAACTTTAACACTCCAGATATCAATCAGCATTATGTATATGAGATATTCGGATTTCGGTACAAGGATCGTGCTGCGCGGGCTCAAAATAAGGGCGTCGCAAGTAGAAATGCGCCAACGGGCGTACCAATGTAGGCGATGAGCGGCACATGCTCGGCGAGGCCTCCCGGCGGTGGCGGCTGCACCGCCCACAGGGGCGTGAGCTCGGGAGAGGAGAGCTCGAAGACACGCGCGATCGTGGTGCGCCATGCGTCTGAGAGGTCCTTGCGTGTATTGAGCCGCACGCCGTGCCGCTCGCAGATCTGCGCGTACTCCTCGTAGAGGCTTGCAAAGTGGCAGCCGCACACGCTTGGCATCACGTGGTGCATGCTCTGCAAGTTCAGGGTGGCGGTGAGCTTTGGAACGAGCTCGGAGCCGATGGAGTAGTCCACGGCGGACTCGACCTGCCAGCGGAAGTAGTCGTCGGGCGCGCCGGTGGGTGGTTGCTGGCAGTCCTCTTGGACGTGGCTCACCTGCGTCATCACCGTCCAGATGGCGCCTGTGACGGCCCAGGGGTAGAGCCACAACAAGAAGCCCTCGAGCGCGTTCACCTGGCCGCTGAGCACGAGCAGCCACGGCCACACGAGCACAAACCCCACAGGCAGGAGCGAGAACAGAAACTCGGTCGGCTCGAGGGCAGCCGGTGTCGGCGTGATGAGGTTCGCGTACCATCGACCAGTCGACTTTTGCTGCAAGTTGCGTAGCGGCCAGAGGACGGCCATACCGAGGGTCGAGAAGTAGCCCTTGAAGATGAAGTTGAAGCCCGAGGCCGTCGCGTCCGTCTCGCAGCCCGGGTGGAGTCGAGAGGGTCGCAGGTGATGCAAGTCGACATCAAGGGCGTCGTCATTCGTGAATTGATGGTGCGAGAGGATGTGCTGTGGCCACCAGATGTACGGATTGTAGATGAAGGGCAGTCCGCAGAGCGCGGCCGCCTTGTTGACGGCGGGATTCGTGCTCAGCGTCGAGTGCGACGCCTCGTGCACCGTCGGTGAGAAGAGCAGCCATTGCGCAAACGGCAGCACGAGCGTCGCTGGGATCGAGGCTTGCACCCAGCCGACCAGGCACACGAGCCACAGGACGAAGGCGCCCCCGATGCGCACCCAATGCTCCGGCGTGGCCTTATAGTCGGCCGGGCTCGCAAAGTGCCGATGAAGCAGCGCCTTGAGGTCGTGCTTGAAGTCGGACTCGGCGACAGTGGCCATCGGCTGCTGCCAAGAAAGACCAGAAGCGGGCACCGTCGGCCTCGGGTGCGCTCGAGGATCGCCGGTAGCGTATGCTGGCGGAGATACGAGCTGCACGACTCGCTCACCCACGTTCATGAAGGCGTCCATCGTCGTCGGAGCCTGCGACTCCATCGGCACCCTGTCAACCTTCGGCAGAATCGGCGGCACTGACTCACCTGCGGTGAGGCTGGCCTCGGCGACCTCTGGTAGCGCCTTTAGCACGCTGCTTGCCGTCTTGCCGCCAAAGAGATGAATGGTGTGGAACGCGCCGGTTATGTCATAACCGTCGGCCCACTCGAGGACGTACCGACCTCCGGGGTGCTTGTCCGCCCAGCCTGCCACATCGTACCAGCGCCCGTCAATGCGAACAAGCAGCGGCTGCATGTTTGCCGGCGCTTTAGCAGGAGCTGAGGTCGGGATGCGTTGCAGAAGAGCCACAGATCCTTTCAAGAGCAGGATGGTCAAGGCGACTCGCATTTTATAATTATTCTGTAGAGAGTCCGCAAATTAGTCATTGGAAGATATATTATCGTACCGGTAAATCCCGTCCACATCATGTCGGCGACCTTTGTCCCAAATGGCGGCGACCATTTGGCGGAGCAGCGTTCAACGCAGCCGCATCTTGCTGCCGCGCGCGTCAGCGTCTTGCGGCGGCTCACTGGCGCTGCGCACAAGTATCGAACCCGCGGTCGTGGCATTGGTGCGACGTGCCTCCACCTCGCCGGCACCACAGAATCAGAGTAAGGATGCATCACACATCCTCATGCCGAGCGTGTCGGCCAATGCAAACTGGCTTCTCAGGCCGATCAGCACACCAGAGCAGCCGGCAACTCTCGACCGATTTATGGATCTGAAGCGCTTCATGGTCGCGTGCGTGTATCGAGGTGGGTCAGCGCCTTGGCCCATAAAATTGCCGATGCCTGTATTTCTCCTTTCCTTTCACGCCGCCTCAGTCTACGCAGCCGGCTTGCTCGTGGTGCAGCCGCCGAGCGCGACGCTACTCGCTGGCGGCAGCTTCATGTACGCGCTGCTCATGTTTGGCATTTCGGGCGGTCACCATCGCTATTTTTCGCACCGCTCATACAAGACAAGCCGAGCGGCGCAGTTCGCGCTCGCGACGATTGGCTGCCTCGCCTTCCAGCGCGGCCCCATCTGGTGGAGCAGCCATCACAACTACCACCACCAGCACTCGGACACGGAGCATGATCCCCACAGCCCGGTCACTGGGTCGGTGTTTTGGGCTCATTGTGGCTGGTACTGGGCATCTGCGCAGTACGATGCGCCGCTTGAGGCGTACTCTCGCACGTGGCGCAAGTACCCGGAGCTGCTATTGCTCGATCGGCTGCACTTTGTGCCCGGGCTCGCGCTCGTTGGCTCGCTCTATGCGAGCGGCGGCGCGGAGGCTGCCCTGTGGGGTTTCGTGGTACCGGTCACGTGCTGCTGGCACGGCATCTTCGCCATCGGCAGCGTGGCCCACGGCGCTTTCGGAAGTGGGACGCGACCGTTTGCGACGCGCGGCCCGGACCAGTCGACGAACGTGCGCTGGCTTGCACTGCTCACGTTCGGCGACGGCTGGCACAACAATCATCACGCATTCCCTTGGTCGGCTCGGCACGGCCTCAGCTGGCACGAGTGGGATCTCACGTACGCCATCTTGAAGGGGCTCGAGCGAGCAGGGGTGGTTTGGGGCCTGGCGGTGCCGACGCCCGAGCAGATTGAGCGTGCAAAGGCCAATGGGGCGATCGGCGGCGCGGATCGAAAGCACAGCTGAGCGCATCGGGCACCTGCGCTTCCGAGCAGGGGGCGCCATCGGACGTATCGGACTCCCGTCTCCTCTCTCGAGTCTCGTTCGGAGCGTCCGTGAGGTGAGGGCATCAATCCATCGACCTTCCCGGCATAACATGCCGGGGCCATCGACCTTGCCCGTTGCCGGCGCGCTCGGCGGGTGTCGTGTCCGCGTTTTTAGCTAAGGTATCAAACAAAAAAACGAATATGATATTGCGTAATTATTGCGTATTCATAGTCGATATTCAGAGACGAGATCAGACCCGGCCGGCCGACCGCCGGGTCCGGCGGGCCGGGGAGCGCCGAGGTCGGGTGGACTCACGTGTGCTCACTGCTGAGCACACAGCGGCCCGCGTGGAAGAGCGGCGGGGGCGGCACTTCCAGGCACCACTCTTCGCCCCACTGCCGGCCGCTACGGGGTGGCACCTGCCACTGGCGCAGCCGCTCGTCGCAATTGGGGCAGCGCGCGCACCAAGGGGGGGTGCGCAGCAGCTGCCCGAGAAGTCGATTGATCTGACTGGTCTTTGTCGGACTCGACGACACTCCGCACAGGAGGCTGCGGCTATGCTCGAGCCGGAGCACCCGCGCCGCGCCATCTTGAGCGTTTCGCCCGCTGCCGGTCGCATGCAAATGTGCCCTCATCTCCTCCGTCGTCCACAGCCCTGCAGGTAGTGCGTCCCAGCATTCGCCCACAACCCCATCAGAGCGTGCCTGGACCTTGGCGGCACACGCTCGGCGCCAATCGGCTGCTGGCACGATGCGCATGTCGCGTACACTCGTGCGCGGCTCAGCGCTGAGCAACCGCTCGATGAAGATCGCGTCACGGAAGGCGAGGCCGCTTCCTTCCCACACGTGTGGCACGAGCCAGTGGTCCATCGGGCACGCGAACGGAAGGAAGGGATGATCCTGTGAGCCTGGGTACATGCAGCCGAAGCGCAGGATTTCGTCAGAGCCGGCCCAAAGCCGATCACAGAAGCACTGGTGGCGCGGCAGTACAAGGGTGCGCCCGAGGGCGCGGGCGAGCGCAATCGCATCGCGCAGCTCTGCCAAGTATCCCATGAGCGCGAGCCGGTGCACTCCAATATTGTTGGCGCTCTCGCCCTTGGTCTTGAAGAGGCGAATCGCGGCGGCGGCGGCGGGCGGCACGGAGCTGTTCAGCACGAGGAAGCGCTCTGTTGGCGGCGAGATGCGATCTGCACTCCAAAGGCCGGCCTCTCGAAACCGCTGCCGCTTAGCAAGGCCATCGTGCCGATCGAGGGTGTACGTCGCGTGCACGGCAAACGGCGCGACGCCCAACCGCGTGTGTGCTGATTGGACAAAGTAGCCGTGGCCGTTGGCAAAGAGTGGCAGCGGCAGGGCGCCGAGGGTCAGCTTGCCCTGCCAGTTCGGGTGCATCGGTTCCATCAGAGGCGATCAGAGGTGATCAGAGGCGCTCAGAGGCAATCAACTAAAGCAACCAAAGGCCTTCACTGACCGAGATAAAGACCAAAGGCCATCACGGACAAAGGCCATCACTGACCAAAGGCCATCGCTGACCTGCCAATCCGGATGCATCCGATCGATGAGCCACGAGGTACTTGCACCGCCGACACCGGGCCATTGCCTCTCGCGTCGCACCATATTGTTGAAGACCTGCATATCCGACATGAGCCAATCAGATGTACTCCGATGTACTCAGATGCACTCCGATGTACTCAGATGTACTCGTAGACAAGCATGGGCACTCGCTGTACCTGCTGATCTGATGAGAGCCGTTCAAAGCGTGAGCCACGCGATGGGGCGGCGACGTTTCGATGCCAGGCGCTCACGAAAGCGCGGCCGCTTCGCGTGGCGCGGAAAAGGAGCATGCCCGAGTTGAACGTGCCTCCCGCATGGTAGTCTGCGCGTCGCTCCACGGCACGTCCCGGCCCCATGTTGTCGCTACTCACCTGCAATCCAAGGAAATCATTGTGGCGCGCCCTGTGGTCATCAGAGGCGATCATTGGCACTCAGAGGGACTCATTGCTCACCGCCACATCAGCATGGCCGAGCGGCTCGCATGGAAAGAGCGTGCCTGATGAGGGAGGCAATGAGGCAGGCAATCAGTGATACCATCGCACGTTTGTCAGACGCCATCAGTCGCAATCGCGAGGGACTCGCATGCCTTCGCCAAACTCGCCCGCGCGTGCGGCGGGCGTGCACATGAGGTATGGCGTTGGATCGCGCAACCACACGATGTCCGTGTCCGAGTGCAGCACGTCGTACCCCAAGTGAACCAGCCGCGCCACCTCGCCTGTGCGCATCGATGCGAAGCGCTTCCAAGAGGAGGAGCTGTGCGAATTGCTGCCGTCCATAAAGTACCGCTCGCGTGCGAGCGGTGTGAGGTACACGGGCACGTCCTCAGCCACGAGCAGCCGGAAGGCGGCTTCGTCGACGGCGCCAACTACGTGCGCGATGCCTGCACGCCGCGCGAACCCGCAGAAGTTGCGCAGGTGGTCGGCAACTCCAGAGTTGCCGAACGTGAGCATCAGAAGCTTGGTGGGTGGTCTTGCGGCGCGTACCGCCGCCTCGAGAGAGCCGTCGAGTAGCGCACGCGAGCGTCCTGTAACGTTTGGCGTACCGATACCTGCGTTTGGCGTGTCGACACCAGTTTCTCGTGCGATCGATGAGCGCTTCGAAACGTGTGGCGGTGTGTCCGGGCCTTTCGCCGGCCCTCTTGCGGGTCCTCGTCCGTCAGCAGTTTGTCGAGGAGGATGAAGCGAAATTGCAAAGCTCGGAACATGAACCTGCACGTCCAAGGGCGCGACGAGAAGCAATATTACAAGCGGAGCCACTGCCAGCAGCAGCAAGAAGATCGGCCAGCGTAGCGATAGCTCCTCGGCCGACATCCGCAGGTGTGGAGTGGAATAAGGCCTTCACGCGACATTTCATTTCTAAAACCAACACGAAAACTCGCAAATAAAATACGCTCGCGCTCGCAAATTGCTGGCTTTCCGTGTCAATCCAGCCTCACGTCGACATGACGTTTTCCTCTTCGGGGAAAAGAAAACTTGTCATCGTAAAGGGCCCAGGGCACAGGGCACACTGTCGCGTGAAATGCTGAGGGTTCACTCTTACCTCCCCTTTGGAATACGTTCCTGCATGCGTTGCGGCCCAACGCACCTCCCTCTTCTAGCATCCCGTGCGTTATGTGCTGCACGTCCTCCTTCTACAGTACTCGACGCGACCCGCCAATCTCTATTCAGCCCCATTGGCACCTCGGCAAGTCCGTCGCCCGAGGACAGGCAGATGGGCCTGCTTCGCTTTGTGATAGCACAGTGCATTCGAGAGGCCAATGGCAAACCTTTTGGCGAAGGCCCGCCACTGCTAGTGACAACATCCGTCGTGATGCATGGGGCCGCGGCGTATGCGCTGATAAGTGCCTTCACGGGCATGGCTCCCGGTGGTTTTGAGCTTGGCCTGTGCGCCACCTCTTACGCGTTTCGTATGTTTGGGATCACGGCGGGCTACCACCGATACTTTGCGCACGGTAGCTTCGAAACATCGCGTGCGTTCCAGTTTGCGCTCGCCGTGTGCGGCGCGAGTGCGTGGCAAAAGGGGCCTCTCTGGTGGGCCGCCCATCACCTCGAGCACCACTTGCACTCAGACGGGCCCAAAGACACGCACAGTCCAGTGTCTGGCTCGCTGCTCTGGGCTCACATGGGATGGTTCTGGGCCAGCATGGAGTATGATGCTCATCCGGGAAAGTATCTGGCAGGCACCAGCCGCGTCGCCAAGTTTCGTCAGTTTCCAGAGCTCGTAGCACTCGACCGTTTCCATCACGGTCCTGGCATTGCGCTTGCAGCACTCGCATACACCATCGACGGCACGCCAGGGCTTCTGTGGGGCTTCGTCGTACCCACGGTCGCCGCCTGGCACGCCACGTTTGCCGTCAATAGCGTGTGCCATCGATGGGGCAACAGGCGATTCCAGACCACTGATAACAGCCGCAACAACCCGTTCGTGGGCCTCGCGGCATTTGGAGAGGGCCACCATAACAACCATCATGCCTTCCCGTGGTCCTCGCGGCACGGCCTGAGCTCGCACGAACCCGACCTCACGTACCAGTTGCTGCGGCTGCTGGAACGAGCGGGCGTCGTGTGGGGTCTTAAGGTACCCACTGCGGAGCAGATCGAGCGTGCACAGCGCAGCAAACGACTGCGCGTGAGCAATTAAGCAGAACGTGACGCTATCGTGAGCGCGTACAAAGCGCGTACAAATCGGATGTATAATCTCCGTCAGGGTTGCACGTTCAGGCGGTTTGAGCCTCGTTTGGTCCATGGCGCAGCGAGTCTGCACACGGGCGTCGGATTCCGGGATTGGCGAAGCTCAAGTTAACGATAGCGGATAGGTAGGTGCACCGTTCTGCAATTGCCGTTCCGGGTTCGATTCCGGGTCGGGCGAGACGTACGCGCGGGACGCTCGAGGCGGCAGCCGTGCGGTGTGAGCATCCGGCATTGTCGTGTTATCGCCCACGTATCGACCGCTATCGAACTCTATCGCGTATCGCTCCGCGCCGGCCGCCCCCGCGCCCCGCCCCCGGGTCGCGACGCGGACAATCGTGTCCACAGTGTAACTGTCCAGGCGGCCGGCCGGAAACGGCGATTGCGCTTTCGTACGGGAAAATAGCAAATACATACAACTGCGAGATCGCTGACCCCGGCTCGCCGATACTGAGGGTATGTAAATTGCTACGATGCCGGGGCCCTGGCCGGGCGCGGCCTCAGCAGGGGCCGGGCGGGGCGGCTGACGGCGGACATACCCGACCGGCGGAATACATCTTCCAGCGCGAGATGCCTCCTGCCGGCCTCGTAGGCTAACGTACGAAGTGCAGATATGGTGAGGATCTCATCCTCGTGTGCGCGCTGCAGGCGCTGTGCGTGGCCGCTGGCTATGGTCTGCCTGCGGTGGCCTGCCAGCGGAGCCTGGCCTCCGAGGTGCAGCTACACGGGGAGCACGGGCGTCCTGCAGCCCCAGTTTTTTTATCGCCGCTGGAGAGACGCCAGCTGCGGCCCATTCTAGCTCCGAATAGCCACTGCGCACCAGCTCAGGTATGCTCACGCCGGCACCGAGGCATTCGATGAGCGGTACACCGGCGGCTCTCAGATCGTCCGCACCATAGCGGCGAGAGTTGGCAATCTGCAGGGTCGGGTAGCCTGCCTGCCGCAACACCTGAGCCGAGACCCCCGACATTGCGAGCTCTCTAGCAGTGAAACCAGCTTCCCGCAGAACATCCGGCGTGGCTCCGTCGCGTAGGTACTCTGATGCACTAGGCGGCGTAACCTTCTGCTCAAGATCTGCTTGAATGCCACATGGTGGCCGCAGGAAGAGCGGATCCATGCGGGAGTAGCCACGGATCGGACCGCTGTAGAAATTGAACGCCGTGCCCTGGGGCATGCTGCTAAACGTCCTGATCACGAGTGGACGGTTCAGCTCTTCTACAACAGAGTTCATTCACAGCCAATGTAAAAGCCAATGTTAGTCGAAACCCCAGTACACTGGACCGGCGTACATACGGATGCGGTTCACACAGGTGTACGCGATCTTCCTCATGGAGTTTTGACTTTGTACCGGCTCACACTGTAGACCCCCACAGATTTTAACACTAGAAGAATCCTGGCGGTGGAGACACACTGTTAAATTATTTGTTCGGAAAAGGTAGGGACTGATAGGAAGCCGAGATCAGAAAATCGGCCGTAACGAGCGCCGACGGACATCTATCCGCCTTGAGTGGATGTGTGTGTGTGAGTGTGTGTGAAGTTTCAACTTGAACTTGAAACAGGACCATCCAGTACCGAGCTGCGCTCCGGTGCAAGCGCGTCCCCGGGGGGGCGCGTTTACATGACTACTGGCAACAGGCCAGCAAGCGGGGTAAGTGTGCGTGATCGATCCATTTCATCCCTTGCGATTCCGAGGCGGCGTGCCGGGCCGGTTGGAGCCCCAGCGCTGGCCGGCCGTGTCCACCGGCTTGAGCACCTGGAAGGAGCACATCAGGTCGGCATCGACGCTCATCATTGCGCCGCAATTATCAAACTCGCCGCAGTAGTTGGGCGCAGAGAAGACCGTGACGAGCGTGCGGTCGCCAAAAAATTCGTACCCGTCCTCGACGACCTGGTGCGCGCGCACGATCAAGTCGAGGTCGTTTCGCTCAAGGAACTTGGCCACGACGTCCGCGCCGAAGGTGAAAGAGACGCCACGGTCATTCTCCGCCCAGCCGGTGATGTCCTTGTCAGGGTCGGACCAGAGCGTGTCGCACAGCAGGCCGGTGTCGGGCACCTCGACGGGCCGCTTGAACCGTTTGAGGTCATCGGGCGACTCCATGTCAGGCGACAGGCCGCCGTGCACGCAGAAAATGCGCTGCTCGATGACGGCCGCGAGCGGCAGCGCGTTGAATAGGTCCTGGAACGACTTCCAGAGCTTGATGGAGTAGCGCCGCTTGCACTCGTCGTAAAAGCCGTAGATGCGATTGATCGCGGCGCACTCGTGGTTGCCGCGCAGCAGGTGGATGTGCTCTGGGTACTTGACCTTGAGCGCCATCAGCAGGAACATGCACTCGAGGCCCGACGGGCCGCGGTCGACGTAGTCGCCAAGGAAGAGGTAGCTGGCATTAGGCGGCATGCCCTTGAATTCGAAGAGGCGCAGAAGGTCGACGTACTGGCCGTGGATGTCGCCCACGATCTGCAGCGGTGCCTGCAGCTCGAGCACGAGCGGCTTTGGCGCATCCGCAGGCCCGGAGATTACCGCTTCGGCGGCGGCGACCAGCACAGCAGCCTCGCGCTCGGCGAGCTGCACGGCCGTGCCAGCGCGCTGCGCCTTGACAGCGCAGAGCCGCTCGATGATCGAGTCGACGTTCATTGCCGCGGCGACGGGCGTGCGTCGCGCGGCCTCTTTCTCCCGCAAATCGGCGAGAACGAAACTTATTACCGTCCGCGGAGCACCGGAGTCAGCGGATGGATATGGCCCCGGGTTTGTTGGCTCGTTTCGAAACGCCGTGCTGAGCACATTTCGTCCTCTTTCGACGTTGTGAGAAGGGTGCCTCACAGGCGAGTGCGGCGGAGTCGATGCCGGCGTCGCTGGCGAGTATCGACTCGCTGTCTATCTCTTCCCGGAACAGCAGCCTCTCGGGTGGTCAGCTTAACGCGCTCATCCAGAGGCGAACTGCCCTGCGTTCACAGATGGCGGCCGTGGAGCAGATTCTGACCGCGCTGCCGCCCTCGACGACCGCCGGCTCCGGGAGTAACAATGGCGCTGCAGCACCCTCGATTGCCGCAACTTTGCCCGTAACCTCAGTGAGGCTAGCTGCTATGCCGGGCAAGCCCGCTCCGCCACCATTCGTTCCTGTGCCACCCCGAGAGAGCACTGTTGTGCTAGCTCCTCGCGCCAATCTACCAACCCCGAGCTACGACGATGCGCTGCCAGGTGCCATGCGGCTCGGGTGTTATGCGTTCTGGCCCAAACGGCTACCAGCCAACCAAAGTCGGGCGGTGCAGCGAACGCTTGCCTCCAGACGCGAGGCTATCAAGCTGAACACTGCTGCTGCTAGGCAAGCTCGATGGTGAATTGGTTTTGGTGATGGCAAGCCGCTTTCGTCCAAATGCACATCGTAGACGGAGGAAGATCGTTTACATAACTCCGTTATTATAACTGGCCGCCGGCGAGATGCACCTCACCTTTAGTGCACGCGCACTCATAATTACGCGGACACACGTAGACACACGTGTCACGCTCCGAAGAGAGCAGACAGACCAGACCCCCCGATTGCGTGGCCACACGTGACACGAGAGATCACAGCCTCAACACGAGCCTAAGATGTGGTTGTGACGATTGGTAGCATGCGCCCTACCTCAGCGCGTGTCTCGCTATACTTTGACGACCTGCGACAGGCGCTTCGACACGTTGCGGTGAGATTGAAAGATGGCACAGACAGCACGGAAGAGAGGCGCAGATGCTTCAGTTGTCACGCACCTGCTCTTGCACGGATTCGTACAGCCACGCGGTGCGCTCCAACTCCTTAACCTCCTCACGCAATCCGTTCATAATGTCGTCAACCTGCTGCTTTTCGGCCACGCTCATGCGCTCCTCGCCATCGTCAATAGGCAGCGCATCTGAGCGCACAGTGGTGAGGAGAGACTCGTAAACATCCGGCACAGCGGAGGAGCTAGGTACTGTGCGCGTGTGCACACCTGCGCCACTCTTGGAGCTACTGCGAAATAGGGTCTTGCGTGCCGGTCCAGCCGGGCTCGCGGCCGGAGGCGTGACGTCCATCGCTACGATCGACATTCGGTCCACACTGTCGTGTGAATGAGTTTGTGAATGGGCTTTTTTCCCCCAATGGCTCTCGTTTCTATGGAAAGACACAACGGGGGAGCCGGGACACACACGAGACAGACACACGCGCACATCTCGGATCTATCGTTCCAGGATTACATTAACAAGGTGGCGAACGTATGCAGCAGCGACCAGCGTGCAGCGAACGTAGTCAAGTCAAGTCAAGTCAAGATTCAAAATGGCGGTCGCCTTTCCGCCGCCTTTGGTGCCCATCGCTGGCGCGAGCGATCGGGAGGGCAGATCTCGGCGCAACCGGCACCACTGGATAGCCCCGAGTCGGAGCATCATGTTCCCCATCTCCTTGCTCTTGATCATTGCGCCCCCCCAGGGCTTCAACATCGAGCCTTTTCTAGAAGTCTACTGTACGGCAATGCAAAACCGATCTAGGCCGACGACGGGAGCGGTCGGGGTCCTGCGCGAGGGCTGCTCCGATGGGCCAAGGTGTTGGTAGGGTCTGGCGTTAGTCTGGCGACCGCCGGCGCCGCGCGTCGAGCACGCGCAGCCCTTCTCCGACGAGTTTTTGGCGTTTTGGGCTTGACAAGGGCACGTCAATCGATTTTGGCCAGGCAACAAGGGCGGCTGGCGCGGCGGCGGCAAGAGTGGTCGAGGTCGTTTCTGCGGTGCGCGCCACATCACCCCGCCCTCCATTTCTCTACATGCACGCGCGCGCGCGCGCTCTCGACACACAGGTGTACTGGGCAACGCGGCGGGAGAAAGGAGTACAAGGCTCAGAAGGCTGGACAGCGCAAGCGGAACGACAAGTACGGCGGCAAGGCGGCGTGAACTTCTGAAGTACTACCGGGGGACTGACTGCGCTTGCGCTGCGCGGTCAGGCTCGTGATCCCAGCGTTGAGCCCTGGCTGTCGAGCTGTCGAGCTGTCGAGGCTCCGTCGAGCTGCTGTCGAGGCCGTTGTCGAGGCCTTCCTGTCGAGCCTGTCAAGGTTTGTCGAGGCTGACTCCATGTGGCTGCGCGTCGAGTTGCTGTCGAGGGCTGTCGAGGGCTGTCGAGTTTCTCTGTCGAGGCTGTCCAGTTATGTCGAGTGTGCTGTCGAGCTCGAGAATGGCACGTGTAGCTTTGCTATTTTGCATGAAGCACTCTGACTCTCACAGCAGTAGGCCTAGAGGACCCAAACAAAAACGACCAACCAAACTACAAGGTCAAACGGATAAAGAACTCGGAGACAGGACGTCACAACCCGATAAAACCCGATCGACACAACCTAACCCCTAACCCCTAACCCCTACATAGGCACAGGTTTCTTTACTGTTATTTTTGTAATACCCACCCTAAACCCCTACCTAGCCACTGGTTTCAAGACCAGAAAATGCAACCTTAATGCAATTCTGGGGAGAATTTGGTCAATAAAAGAGAGGTGTGTACATACCTCGGTGCACAATGCATGCTCTGTTGCAGAGACCGCAATGTGAATGATTCTAAGTGTACTGTGAATGTAGAGAGTGAAAAACGCTGCCTTGTCGCATTTTAGATTCACGAGTGGGTCCATCTACCTTCACCTTGAAGGAGTGGGGCTCTTGTAACCCGGCTTTACCCAGTCTTAGACCGTCGTGCGCAAGGCCAGCTGTCAAGGTCTGTCGAGAGGTCTGTCGAGCTGTCGAGCTGTCGAGCTTGACACTTGACGCGCAGGCACATGGAGTCAGGGGGGTTCTGTCAAGGTCTGTCGAGTAGCTGTCGAGCTATTCTGTCGAGTAGCCTGTCGAGTAAATCTGTCGAGTTTCCTGTCGAGCTGTCGAGGCCAGGGCTCAATGCCTCAATCCCAGCGTGCTCCCCCATTGGCTTCACTGGCTGCGGCCGACGACTTGATACTACCGGGGGACTGGCAGCGCTTGCGCGGCCGGACTGATCCCAGCGAGTTCCTTACGAGCGCGATGCGGCGCCGATCGGCCTCGATAAGGCCTCGAGCTCTTCGGTCGAGGCGCCTATGTCCCCCCTCTTTCTCTCCCCCAATCCCCCCATCTTATGCTTGACGCCACGGTCGATCTCGAGCCGATTTCCTCTTCGGCGTAAGAGTGGCGCTCATCGGCTCGAGATCGGCCCGTTACTTCTCACCTACTTGTTCTCCGAGGGCACGTATGTCAGCATTTATGACGTGTCACCTCATTATGGACCCCCCTCCGCCATCTCCATCGACTCCGCGTCCTCCACTGCTGGCTTCCGGAGCACATTCGATAGGCTTCCGTATGGTTGTCTGTTGTTTATGTTCAGACTTGACTTGACTTCGAACGTAAGGGGTCCTATGTAAGCTCGCTACGAGGTAACCTTTTGTAACCTTCAACGCTAACCCGGGTGTACGACCTGTGGGTCGGTCCCGGGACTCAGAGCGAGGGTTCAAGCTTCAAGCTAGGTAGACAAAAACGACCTGTTCTTCCACCGGCGCGTATCACCTGCATCACCTAGAAAATGGACCCACAGAATGTGCGTCGGTGTGCGCAAAAACGTCAGTCAACTCACAACTGCTGCGACCCCTTCGAGCGACCCCTTCAAACGCGGCCCCAGCTAGTCGGCCAAGTACTCCTCAATGTAGCGCGCTGAATTAGACGGCGCGACAAAGACGAAGGAGTTCGTCTCAGACTCAAGGCTCAGCAGGCGGTCGACAACGGAGGGCAAAGAGAGGCCGACAATCTCGAGCTTCTCGTCCGGCGAGTCGAGCTGCGTTGCCTGGGAAACGGCAGATGCACAGTCGCTCCAGGCCATAAACAGTGGCAGAACGGGCTGGCCGTCAATCTCTTGACTCATCTCCATGCACGCGAACAGCGGCAGCGCCTGGCCGATTGCCAACGCGTCTTTCGGTGCGCCAGCGGCCGCTAGGTCTGCGGAAGCCGGCAGCACGGTCGCCTTGCCTTCGCAGGACAGCTTGTACGCACTGCCTACTCCGACAGGTATAAGATCGCAGCCGAGGTCAGGATATTGTTTCGTTGCCCGCGCGAGCTCCTCCTTCGCCGCCTCGATGTCGGCGTAGAAGAGAGCGGTAGGAGTCCCATCAATCTCGTACTGAAGCGGCTTCCCCTCTGAGTTTGCCACGGTGAAGACTGGCAGCCTGTCTAGCTGCATTGCGAGTGAAGCCCATGCGGGACTGTCAAATTTGGAGGCAGCGGCGGAGAAGGCTGCGCAAGCCGTGAAGAGGACAAGCATGACAGAGACCCGCCCCGCGCGGATCCCCCTGGCACACAGAATGCCGCCACAGATCCCCATGCGTGCACGTTAACACGACAGCCGCGACAAGTGCGTGTGTCTTGGGGTATTAAACCAGGATTAAACCATTATTGGCAGTGAACCGGGTCTGAAGAATCATCAACGGTCTGAGTTGCTTCACTGCAATCGCCTTAACATCGGCCGAGCGAAGGTGCGAGATACTTCGGAATGAGATTGCAGATTCCTTAACCGAACGTAACGTAAGTGACGAGTAAGTCCTTAACGTACCGCGTTTGCTTCCTTAACGTACTCCTCCTCCGCGTAGTTCCTGTACCGGCCCGACCACAAACTACGAATCATGATTATCCTAAACTCGAATCCTAAACCGCCACGCACAATCGAAGTCGACCTTCCTTGATATCTTGCAGAGGGGCCTCGATGATGCTGATACGTGCACTGACCGGGTCGGCCGCGCCGCTCACGCGGAAGATGCGATACGTCACAGGCGGCTCGCGGCTGAGAAATTCCCACTCGCGATACGTGAGCTCGAAGACATTGTGATCCGCGTAGCGCGTCGTCTTCACCTCGACGAACACGGGCGCCTCTCGGCCGCCCCCTCCGGCATGGTGCGCAGCCTGGCCGGTGGGAGTGATAGTGAGGTCGTAAGGCGCGCGTGTCTCTTCGCTCTCGTTGAGCCAGTGCACCGACTTGCCTGGTGGCAGCGTCGCGAGCAGATAGTTGCGCACGAGCGCTTCGCCCCAACGGCCCACGCCGTGGGGAGCAGCGTCGTGCCCTATCGGCCTGAGGCAAGCAACCGAGCCGTGCCAAGGCAGGCACCCAGCTGCGTGCAGCGCCGCAGCTCCCACCACATGAACGTGCGCCGCTGCCTGGGAGCGAGAGATACCGAGGCGATCGGGCACGCGCGCAACAGACGAGTCGTCCCGTCGATCGACCGCGAGCATCACCGTATGGGCAGGACAAGGCTCCGATGCTTTGCGACGCTTGCTGCCGTTGTGCTCGGCAACTGTGTCTCGGTGCTTGTTGCCGTCGTCGGCATCCTCATCCTCATCCTCATCGTCAATAGCGATCGCATTCGGGTCATGCAGCGCATCGTTGACGACAACACCAGCGCCACCAGCTGTACAGCCTGTGATCTTCACACAGCCCGTGATCTTCACAGCTTCGCTGCCTTGTCGTGCCCGATGCATCGACGGTGCCGACATCCCCATGCCGTCATCAGGACCAGATGCCCGGCCGGTGCGTGCCACGGCGCGTGCCACGGTCGTCGTCTCTTGTACCTTCTGCGCAGCTGGCGGCCAGCGCTCTGGTGCTGCTGCTTCGCCAGCGCCGTCGAGCGCCTCCTCCTCCGCCTCCTCTTTCTCCTCCTCCTCCTCCTCCTCCTCCTCCTCCTCCTCCTCCTCCTCTTCGTCGTCGTCGTCGTCGTCGTCGTCGTCGTCGTCGTCGTCGTCGTCGTCGTCGTCGTCGTCGTCGTCGCTCTGTTCCTCAACTGCGCTCGATGAAGCCGTACTCACTGCCGCCGCCTGGGCCACCTCTGCCGCTGGCAAAGCGTGCGGACCAACCGCCTCCGACGACGGCGCCGCCACCTCCTCTGCCTCATTCGTCCAATTGAAATCCCAAGCGCGCGCCCGGTACTCGGTGCTACCCAGATGGAGCATCAAGTACTCGGTCGCCAGCAGCAGCGCCACCTCACGATCTATCACACGCTCGGCGCGACCCTCGCCCTTGGAGCCCATGGAGGTGCGCCCATCCCCAGCAGCCGATCCGGCTGCCGCCTTGGACGCGAGCCGATCGACCGCAGCCCGCGTCTTAGCAAAGGTGGGCGAGCCGTTGGGCGCGATCGTCGCTCGGCAGGCCTCGAGGACGCGTGCGACCCTCGGGTGCTTCGGAGGGTGCAGCTTGGGCACGCTGCCCGGAACGATCTTGCGCCTCGATGGCTGCTGCCGGGACCGCTGCTGCGCCAGTGCTGCGTGCTCGGGCCGGCTGTGCAAGCGCTCGAGGGCCAGGTTCGTGGCGGCCACCTCGAGTGCGCGCAGCGCGTGCGCTGAGTGCCGAAGCGCGTGGCTCACGCGCGGCAGCGCATGTGGCACAAGCAGCACACCCAGCTGAGCGAGCGAGCGACCAGTCCGCTGCTCGATTAGGGCGCCGAGTGCCGACGGACGCAGCGCAGCAGGGTCGGTATGTTGAGGCGTCATTCGAGCCTCGCCGGTCGAGGCCATTGGCCCAGCTACAAGTAACTCAAGCGCCATTTGCGCGACTTCCGCGTACCCGATCGCTGCGTCGCGATCGCAGGCATGTGCGAGCGGCCAGTGCGCGCGGACAGAAGGATGCTGCGCGAGAGGGCCCACCATGAAGCTGGCAAACGAGGAAGGTGCCACGGCCGAGGCTCGCTCATTAACGAGTGGCGGCACGCATTGCACATGCAACGCGGAAACGACCTCACGTTCGAAGTCGACGAGGCACGCAATCCCATGCGTGGCCACAAAGGCTGCGGCACAAGCTGCCACGGTCTGCTCGATGTGCAGGAGAAGTGCGAGGGCGGGCGTCGAGTGTACGCTCACGCCCAGCTGCTCGAGATACTGCACACCCTGCCACGCACACACGGACCTTACGACCGCATCGATGGTCGCGTAGCCACCACGGGCAATGATGTCAGCGGCCGCCTGTAAGCACAAGGTGTTCAACATCGCTGATGCAGCCGCGTGACGAACGCACACGGCGAAGAGGTGGAGGACTCGGAGCGACGCGTGTGAATGGATCTGCGTAAAATTTGCGTGAACGTTAAATTGGTTCACCGTTATTTCGGTCGCCCGCGCCGATCAGCCTCCACCACATGCACGATGACACATGCTGTTCATGCATGATGCAAAATCCGCATTTTAGTCGCTTCACTCGAGATCCGAGCGTTCCGCGATATGCCATCGCGCACTGCCAGAGCCACTGGATCACTAGTGCGCCACTGTGCACTGTGCAGCGGGCGCGCAGCCTGGCGCCATAAGTGTGGCGCAAATGGGCACGAATCTCGAGCGCTGCTCTCCTGCTCTGTTCTAATCCGTCCACACCTGCCCCGATGCCTCCCGCCCCGGGCAGCGCGCTCAGAGACCCACACCCGCGCTAACGAGCACGACTGGATGTATGCGGGCCAGAAATGGTGCGGCGCTACCATCGTGCCGCCCAAGCGGCCCCGTGTTGTCATAAGCGGCGAGCCTAGGCGGTGATGGCCTTCTGTTGCATTTCCGCGTCGGTGATCACAGGGAAATCAGCCGCCGTGATGGTCATCAGCTCGAAGTCCTGCACGTCGCCATTCGAGCCGGGCGACATCTTCTCGTTGAAGATGCGCACCGCAGATTTCATGCGCGCGAGGTCGATGGCGTTGCGCACGGTGCGCGCGTTCGAGAAGAAGGGCATGCGCATCCGCCGGCTCATGTACTCGCGGAAGGCTTCGATCGCTGACGCATCCATCTCATACTCGAGATCGCGGCACATCACCTTGCCGATCTGAACGAGCTCATCGAGCTCATAGTTGGGGAACTCGATGTGGTTGCCGATGCGCGAGTTCATACCCGGGATGAACGAGTAGAACTTGTCCATGCGGTCCTTGTAGCCCGCGAGCACCACGATGATGTCCTCCTTGTTGTTCTCCATCACGTTGAGCAGGATCTCAATCGACTCCTGGCCGTAGTCGCGGTCGTTGGCCGCATTGTACAGGTAGTAGGCCTCATCGACCAGCAGGATGCCGCCCATCGCCTTCTTGACCATCTCCTTGGTCTTCGGCGCAGTGTGGCCGACGTACTGGCCCACGAGGTCGTCGCGCGTCGCCACGACGACGTGGCCCGTGCGGCAGTAGCCCATCCGCTGCAAGATCTGACCCATGCGCAGCGCCACCGTCGTCTTGCCGGTGCCGGGCGCGCCCGTGAAGCCCATGTGCAGCGACGGCACGCTCGTCTCGAGGCCGAGCTTCAGGCGCATCTTGTCGACGACCAGAAGCGAGGCGATCTCGCGCACGCGCTGCTTGACCGGCAGCAGTCCGATCAGGTCGTAGTCGAGCTTCTGAAGGATGTCCTTGACGCCCTCCTTGTACATGAAGTCATCGACAGTGCCCGCTTGCATACTATCGGGGATCTTTTGCAGCAGCATGATCTTGCGCTCGCGCGCCTCCTTTTTCCTCCTGAGCGCATCTTCGCGCATGGCGATCGCATCCTCCTCCAGCCGGCGCTCGAGATCAGACGTTTTGAGCGCATCGGAGAGGCGGCGATAGTTGCCCTTTGCTGGGTCGAGCGACGCTTTACTGTCAGCGGAAACGCCCTCCGTGATGCCCGAACCAGGCCCGCGCCCATCAATTGGGGCCTTCATGCGCAGAGCGGACATGCGCTGCATGCCCTGCAGGTTCAGTGCAGCGGGCGCATGCAGGGAAAGTGCACCTCCCACGATCAACGACGAGAAAGCCACCTGCGAGCAGGGCAAGCATGAGGTCAGGCACCATCGTCCACAAGCATCGTACAGGCACTGGCACAGTGGTCTTGCGCCGGTGGCTGAGTGTCTCGGCGTATGAAGGAGCTTACCATTGCGAGACGTCCAGGGGAGAGTGCGTCGAGATTCGCGTTCGCTTAAAGTGTGAACGTGAAGCGGACCCGCATCTCCGGATCGGAGATTTCGATGTTCGCGCGTTGGACTCGCGTCAAAGATTTTCGTCGTGGCAGCACAATCTGTGTGTGCGGCGGCAGGACTGTACATGTGCTCTCGCAACTTTGTGCCGAAACCGCGGGCTACCCGCAATGCGACGCCTCTTCATGTGCGCTCGCCGCCGCGGCATCTCCTCCAGCGCCACACGCCCAACGCACCTCGAGCAGACGGCACACGAGCCGCGCGTGGGCACGCAGGCGTGGGCCACCATCACGCGCCTCACGCAGCTGTCGCCGACGACGACAGCTCTGCAGCTCATGCTGGACAATGACGGTACGGGCGAACCGGCAAGCCGATTCACCTTTGTGCCCGGCCAGTGGGTGGACTTTTACATCCCGCAGATCGACGTGGTCGGCGGCTATTCGATCACCTCGTTGCCGTCGGAGTTGCCGATTCTCGAACTCGCTGTAAAAGCGAGTGCGCACCCTCCTGCCGCATGGTGCACTGGGCGGGCCAAGGTGGGCGACAAGGTGGGCGTGCGTGTGGGCGGCAGCTTCGTGCTGCGGCCCGCGCCGTCGAATCTTTTTGTGGCGGGAGGCGTGGGCATCAATCCGCTCTTTGGAATGCTGCGGCAGCTCTTTGAGCTTCCCGAGGGCACGAGCAAGGCCGTGTTGCTGTACACGGCTCGCACGCGCGACGAGCTAGTCTTTGCTGAGGAGCTGCAGGCTCTCGCACAGCGCCAGCCGGAGCGGACGCGGTTCTGGCTCCGCGCGACGCGCGAGCCGGCCGGGGCGCTCGACGGCGGCGCGACCGCCGCACCGGGTGTGGCGGGCCTCGGGGCCGGCGGACGGCTCTGCGAGCTCGACCTCGAAGAGGCACTGCGCTGGCTGGGCTGCGAACCGAGCGCGGTGCGCGAAGGGCGCGGCGTGCCGTGGCGGGCCGAGAGCCGGGCGCGCGAGCCTGGCCCCGGGGGAGCTGGCTGCGCCACCGGCCGGCTGGGCGCCTACGTGTGCGGGCCGCCGCGTATGACGGACGAAACGGTCGCTGCGCTGCGGCGGATGGGCGTGGCGGAAGTTTACCTGGAAAAGTGGTGGTGATGCTGTTAAGTCTACGCGCGCCCATAGAGGTCGAGCGCAGCGCGCGCGCGCAGCGCGCGCGCAGTTGTGTGCGAGTTCACAATAGGAAAAAAATGTCGGCGCATCCGGCGGACTTGTTCGTCGTCAATCTGTCGTCACTCGGTGCGGTGCGCGGCGCAAGAGTCGACGAGGTCGTGCGCTTCTTGGCCATCCCGTATGCCAAGCACGAGCGATTCTGCGCTCCACAGGCGCCGGATCCCTGGGGCGAGGCTGCACGGGACAATCCTCTCGTGTTGCCGTGTTGCCCGCAGCCCCCGAGCACTCTCTCGCATCCGTTGCGCACGTTTGCAGGCCATCGTCTCGAGCCCTCGGAGGCTGAGTGTCTTGTACTCAATGTGTTCACTCCACATAGTGCGCTGGCCGACGAGGACGGCCCGCTCAGGCCCGTCATCTTCTACATTCACGGTGGCTCTGGCAAGTTTGGCAGCTGCCACATGGTCGACAATGCCTCCGGTCAGGCGCTCGCAGCGCAGCACGGCGTAGTGCACGTCGCCGCCAACTATCGGCTCGGGGCGCTCGGCTGGCTGGCGCACGAGGCGCTTCTCGACGAGGACGCGCATGCTGGCGGCATGGGTTGTGGCAATTTCGGGCTACTCGATCTGGTTTTTGCGCTGGAGTGGGTGCGGCAGCATGTGCGCGCCTTTGGTGGCGACCCGCAGAATGTCACCATATGGGGTACCTCGACGGGCTCGCAGCTCGTGTGCACGCTCCTCACGTGCCCGCTCGCGCGCGGTCTCTTCTCCAAGGCGGTGATGCAATCGTGCGCCGACCTTGCCAACGTGCGCGAGCTGCGCCGGCGGCACGACGTGTGGCTCGGCAAGACTGCGTGTGAGTGGGGCGCCATGCTCGCTGCGCACCTCGGCTGCGCGAGCGCCTCGCCGCGCGAGGAGCTCGCTAAGCTCCGCGCTCTGCCTGTCGAGGCGTTCATCGATGCGTCGAATGATCTCGAGTCGACAGATTGCTACGAGCCTGCCGTACACCGGCTGCGACAGCATGGCGCCGACGGAGAAGATGAGGGCAGCGGTGGCGGCGAGGACATGGCATGGGTCCGTGGTGGCACGGGTGGTGACGCGGCCAGTGCCAGTGCGGGGAAAAGACCCCGTACCGGTAATGCCGGTAATGCCGGTAGTGCCGGTAGGGCCAGCGAGTCGCTCAGCATCTCGCCGAAGCCGCTTCCATCAGCGCAGGCGCTCGCGATGGGCAGAGCTCTCGAGACCGTACCGGTCATGCTCGGGCTGACCTCGGCCGATGGGCTGGGTAAGGTCGAGCTCGAGTGGACGATGTTCGAGGAGGTGCACTCCCTCGAGGAGTACTCGTCCCTTCTGGGCGCCCATTTCGGTGCCGACCGCCGAGAGGCCGCGCTCGCCGTTTTTGGGGCGCGCACGCCCGAAGAGGTGGCGTCGCCGCTTGAGAACTGATGTCCACTTGATTGCCGCTGATTGTCTTGAACTGACGGCCACTTGATTGCCGCTGATGGCCAGTGATTGTGACCGGTAGACCCTTCACTCGGCATCAGGTCGAGTCGCAGCTCGGTGCCATCGCTGAAGGTCTGTGGTACTCAGCTGCGACTCGCCTCTCCGCAGACCTGCTCGTGAGTCACCGCACGCCCGCTTGGCTGTACCGGGTCTCCGCGCGAGGCTTCACGCAGCATGGGCATGACGTGCCGCTTTGGAACGGCACGCCGCGCTGGCATGATGCTGCCGCCCCGAGGGGTGTTCGCGCCTCGGATAAGGTGGCGACCGCTGAGCCGTCCGCCGAGCCGGGGGCGAGGACAGTGGGCGGGGAAGTGGGGAGCGCCGCAATGGGCTTCCTATGCAACTTTGCGCGCACGGGTGATCCCAACGGGCCGGGCTTGCCCACCTGGACACCACACACGCACGGTGCTGAGCAGTACATGGAGCTTGGGCCGCAGCTGGGCATGGGCACTCCCTCCGAGCCACAGCTCAGCTTGGAGCGGGCACGCTTTGCTCTACTCTCGGAGTACCTTCTGCGCGAGCGAGGTGAGGCGGCGTGAGGCTGACGGCGCGCCGTTACTGTCTAACCGAACGGGTCGTCCCCTTCCCGCTCTGTGCACTGCGGACCGCGCCTACCCCCGCCCCCGGGGCCGGGCGCTCTCGCATACGCGGTGATAGTGCGTTCGGCCACAAGAATGTTCGGCACCGGAGTATCGCCCCGCGCCGCTATCGCGACGATAATGTTAAATCGGTATCCGGATCGTGCTCGGTCGGCGCTCCTCCCAACCGAACCGCGTCGCATCTTGATTATAATGTGAAACGGAATCCTTCGGAAATGTCGTTCGTAAGACGTAACGGATCTGCCTTTTACGCGCGCGTCGACCGATCTTGCCGTATACGCGGAAACGGTAGTACCGCCGATGGGGGACGTTCCGGATCCGCTTCCGTTCCCGTCGCGGTACCAGCTGACGGGGCTCGGCGATGGGCAACCTTTTACAGATTACACCCGTCCGCCGCCGTCCGACCCGTGCGAGAGTTTTTCTCCCGCGCACGGGCTCGGCCTCCTAGAGACCGGACGCGGGACGTGGACCGGATTCGGAACACGCCCCCCCCATGCCCTCACCTTCACCTTGAGCCTTCAGATCATTCACCAAGCCCGGCCCATCTGCCGCCTTCTCCCGCCGTGAAGATGCCAACCGCATCTCGTCTCCGAGAGGAGACCTGGCGCGGACACATGCATCAAGCACGCACGTCGCAAGGCTGCCACTCTATGCTTTCGCCATCTTCCCATCCCCAGAGCTCGCCTGCTCAGCACGGCTACTCCCAACATCACCTCAACATCAGCCAGCCTCGACGACGACGCCTGCGCAGGCGAGCCGCACGAGCAGCGCCTCGCCCACCGCCGGGCCGGGCGTCGTAAAACCTGCGGGGAGCGGCACCTGAGACGAGCCAGCATGGATGCGCTCGACCATGTGGGCCATGTCGACCATGTGGACCATGGCTAATGCAGTCTCGCATGCGCACTGGGCGGTGAGGTAGATCCCAGCATCGCCCATGAACACGAGCTTCGTATTCACGACGTTGCCGTTTGCGCCGATGCCGCGCCCTCGCACCGTGGTCGTCACGCCAAGGTTTCCCTTATACCCGAATTTGGGGATGAGCTTGGCGATGAAGTCTCGCACCGGCGGCACGTACAGGAGCACGATTGAAAGGAGCACGACGGGCACGGTTGACATGACCGCGCACGCGTACAGGAGGCTCACCGGCACGATCCCCCACAGTGTGAAGAATGCGAGCGGCGACGCACCACCACCGAGCGGCAGGTCAAAGCGCGAGTTAAAGGCGATTCCAGGGTAGCCGAGCACGGGCGCGCTCGAATGGACAATGCAGCATCCCACGGCGCCCATGCCCTCCATGACCGTGAGACCGCATTTCTGGCGCGACCACGAGGGCAGAAGCAATAGCACGAGGTCGCGTATCACAGACCATCGCTCACTAGCTGGTATGTACTTGGCGCAGCCGAGGAGCGTGCGGCTGAAACCGATGGAGAAGATGTTGAGCAGCGTTAGCATCGTGCCTGGCGGGAAGCCGCCGCCATCGAATTTCGTCAAGCACTCCATTGAAGCAAGGCGCTCGCCGCCTTTCATGAGCGTCTTGTGCGCGAGCAGCGCGCTGCAAGCAAGCAAGCACATAATCAAGCAAGCAAGCACCTAGTGCGGAGGGCGGCGGCAATGGAGCGCGGGGCCACGCGATCTTGCTCGCACCTGAGCTCGAAGGGGACGCAGTCGTAGCCCGCAAAGGACACGATGCACACGCCGGCTGCCCGCGCACGCTCGCCGTACTTGGCGCGCATCTCGGCGACCCACCACAACTCGCCGGTGATGTCGACGTAGTGCGCACGCTCTTCGATGCATGCGACTACCACGGCCTCACCGTATTTAGTGTATGGGCCGATACTTGTGAGGATCACGGCCGTCTTGGCAGCCACGCGACGCAGCGACTCTGGGTCGGAGACGTCGGCGTGCATCAGCCTAGGCGGCGACCTTGGCCCGTGCATAGTCACCAGATCTGTCAAGAGCTTTTGTACGTTGCTCTTTGGCCGGCCGCACATCGCCCAGCGCAGAGACGCCGGGGCATTGACCGAGAAGTATGATGACATGGCTTGGCCCACGCTGCCGGTGGCCCCAAGGATAACCACATCTACCTCACGGCTTGTTGACATCTCGTCCCCCCTGCGCGGAGCTTGCCTGGTGTGAACGTTAAAACACGACAGACGCGACCACCGGTGCTACGGCACTGTTACTGCCCGCTCAGAATACACACACCTTACATGGTGTGAACGTTAACACGACAGACGCGACAACCGGTGTGTGAAAGAAATCCCTGTGTGTGAAAGAACTCCTGTTGTAGGGAAAGGGTGTAGACAATCGGTGGACCGGCTAACTGCTTCCATTGAGCAGCCGGTGTAAATAACGCGTTGTGTGTTCATGACCGCGTCCGATGATCGTTTCGTACATGTGCCGTACTTGATCGTATCTAGACGTCTCTAACTTGATCGAACATTATGTTCCGGGCTCGCGCCGACACTCGGGCCGTCGAGACCTCTCCACATTATCTCCACATCATCTCCACGCATCCTCTCGTTATCCGTCTCGAGTCCGCGGCCCCGCGCCGCCGGTGCAGACGTGCAGTCTGCACCCTTGGTCTGCACGCACTGGCAGTGAAAGACCGCGCGCCACGACGATGCATCGCGTCGGAAGCGAGATCCGAGAAGCACTATAAGGGAAATCGAATGTGAATATTAACGAGGAGGATGCACACACGCCGCGTGACACATGTACCCAATCATACAGTTATAGAGCTGTCTCTCGAGCGTCCGTGGCGCTCCGTGCGGTGGGTCCGTGCTGTGCATGCCCATCGATGCATGACCATACACGCATGCCACGCCACGCCTTGCCAACCTTCGCAACCCCGTTTGGCTGCGCTGCTGACTGGGCCAACACCTGTAACATCCGTTCGAGACTGATCAAATCTGATCAATACCGGCCAACGACGTACTTGACCCCCAGTCCGAGGCCCATGGTGTACAGAAGCGCCTCGGCCTTAGCCTTATCTGCGCCGCCCTTGATCAGCGATAGAACGGCCGGGGCGCACGCGAGAAGAATGCACGCCGAAATGGCCGACGCCAGGACGGGCACCGCTTCCTTGAGGCTCGGCTTGCCAGACTGGCCCTCGAGCGGGATGATCCACGCGTCCATGGAGATCTTCTTGATGCGATCAAGCAGCTGCTTCTGGATAAAGTCGCGCACTTTCAACAGCGGGCTGGGCAGCTTCTTGCCGAGGATGCTCGTGGGTAGGTCCATGTGGCTGACAAAGTAGTCCTTGACTCCGATGATAAGGCTGAGGAGCAAATTGAGCGCTGCGAGGGCAGCGTAGACGGTAAAGATGATGCAGGCGGCGTCAGCGCAAAAGGAAGTGAGCGAATTGAGGGTCGTTTCGTCGCCCTTGAGCACGTTGGCGAAGAGATCTGGGAATTCGCGGAGCTTCTTCAGTGTCCAAACGAAGACAGATACTGCAAAGCCAGGTCCAGCAACGATTAGAGCCCACGCGTCGATGACGGTGGCCAGAACCGCGGTCCAAATTGCCATCGCGAGGCTCGTGGCGTAAGGAACGAACCCGTTGGCCGTGTCCACCTTGACGGGCTCTTCAACTTTTTTCGCGGCCTCAGCGAGAATAAGGTAGCCTAGAGTTATCATCCTTTTGAGTGACATTGCCATGATGAAGTGAAGTGCGCGAGGTGGACTGCTCGATTTGCGACGTGCGTAATTAATTAAATGGCCTCATGGACAGATTGAATACTTTGACTTTTAGCAAGTCAAGTCAATAAAGAACCAGAAACAACTTTACAGGAGGCCTGTCGAAAATGTCTAAAGGCCATCAGATGAGGACATGAGGTGTGCAACGGATGGGAGCGGGCGGAGATGACGGAGGGGTTCCATCTAGAGGCGACACGCCATAGGTGCTGCCCTCGGTGTATAAAAACTCGGGTTGACTTGACTTGACTTGACTTGACTTGTCTTGCCTTGCCTTCTACGCCGCCACCGCATCGCCACACTTGCCACCGCAACGCCGTCGCCGGGTACTTGGAATATGGTCGGCGATTCGCGCCAGCAGTTCCTTGCCATCGGGGCGGTCGTGGCTGTCTTGCTTCTATTGCTATCAACGCGCTGGACATCCAGCAAATTCCAACAGCCCATTCGTCACTTTGAGCAATCTGTCGCATCGAGCCGCGCTGCGGGCTTCCGGCCATTGACACCATTGCCTGCGAGCCACTTCGAGATGGACCTCAAGAGGGACTTTTTGGCCAGCGGCTCGCGAGAGGAGCCTCCACCACCGCCGCCACTGTCCGAGCAGCAGCCGACCAGAGGCGACGACGACGACGACCCGTGGGCGTCTGCGGCGCTCCGTCAGCGGCCAGAGGTGCGGAAAGCGCTCGCCCACGCCCTTCGCAGGGCGATGCAAGAGGCGGAGCACAACGCATCGGTGGACCCGCTGGAGCTGCTCGCGAAGCAGCTCTTGCAGCGCCGACTGGTCCTTGGTGGCAATCAGATACCTCCGCGGCTGCCGTCGCCGCCGCCACCGCCAGCAAACCCCATGGCGGGCGCCTCTGCCGCCTCTGCCATCGAGGCAAGAGCAGGCGGCAGCGGCGGCGCAGACGCGAGTTCGATTGTTGGGGCGAGACCGGAGTCGGAATGCCGCGGGAGGGGAACACGAGCGCGTCGACGATGCAAACGTGCCGTCGCCGCACACGCCGCCGCCGCCGCCGCCGCCGCCGCCGTCGAGGCAGCTGGCAGTACCGATGGCGGCGTCCTTGCAGCCAACCGCTCCTGGCCGATGCTGCCCTACCCGCCAACGGCTGCGCACGCGCATGGGCTGCCCCCCAAGCTGCCGACGGCGGCAATGTGGCCGTCGATGCGCCGAGTCTTTGGCAGCGGCGCTCACAGCAGCTGGGCCGTTGCAGGTGGCACCGACAGTCCCGACATGGCGCCCGACTTCCGTTCTCTTGGGCGTGTGGCACCCTATCGGGGAGGTGACCTGGAGCAGCCGGGCGAGCTAGCCCGGGCGGCGGCGGCGCGCTCCTACCGCAGCGAGCTCATCCTCACGTACGGCAACGAGGTGGGCACCGCCTGGATTGCCAACCTCGTGTTCTCGCTGCGCCAGGTAGGGATCGACCATTCGCTCGTCATCGTCATGTCGGACGAGCACTGCCGAGCGCTCGCGCGCGCACCGTGGCTGATTTCGTGCGCGTGGTCCTCTTGGGACTTTGGGCAGACGGGCACTGGCACGGGCGGCGCGGGCGGCGCGGGCGCCAAGAAGAAGCGTTACGAGGGTCAGCAGTGCAAGAATAAGTACGAGCTGCGACGGCTGTGGTACTCGCGCCACCATTACATGTCACGAATCATCGAGGAGACAGGCCTCAACGTCGCCGTGATCGACGGCGACATGTCCGTCCGACGCGACTTTTACCCCGCGCTCAAGGCGGCACCGCTCGCCGCGCACAACCTGATCTACACGCTCGATCACGGGCCGACGTGTGGCGACCTCAACGTCGGGTTTGCCTACTGTCAGCGCTGTGCGCCACGTGGGCGCGCGCAGTGGGTCATCGACGAGGGGCTGCGCCGCGAGGGCTACTTTTGTGGCGGCGACCCTTCCGAATTTGGCAACGGCGGCCGCTTCTGGAACGCGTCCGACTCTGCACGCGCGACCAGCGGCCCGCACCACTGGCAGCAGTGGGCGAGTGCGCGTGACCAGAAGCTGTACTCGGATGTCGTGGGTGGCTCGTGCTGCGGCGCCCCGCAGCACCGCCTCATGTTCCCCTCCTCATTCAAAGTGCTCGATCAGTACGCCTTCATGCGCCAATTCGGCCAGCATGCCAAGTGCATGACGATGATCGCCGACCAAGCCAACGGGCTCCAGACGTGGTGGCACCAGCTCCTCCAGGGCGCCGAGAATGAGGGCGGGCCGGTGGCGGCGGAGACGGTCGCGATCGCCACGGGGCAGCTCGCGAGCGGCTGGCACGGCACGGGCCAGGGCGAGATGGCCGGCTGGGCAGGCCATTGGCACTACAAGCCGCCCGCGATCGCCCACTTTGTCGGAGGGGCGCCTGCTGGCGGCAAGGTCGACCTGATGCAAGGGCTCTCTTGGTGGCTCTATGAGGCCGACGTGGTCGCGCATGCTGTGATGGAGGAGACGGGCAAGAAGGTATGTGCTTTGGCCGAGCCCGGCGGCTCGGATTGTCCTTGAATTGCCGTCTGAGTGCATGCTGATTGCCTCCCTCATCAGGCTCGGATTGTCCTTGAATTGCCGTCTGAGTGCATGCTGATTTGCCTCCCTCATCAGGCTCGGATTGTCCTTGAATTGCCGTCTGAGTGCATGCTGATTGCCTCCCTCATCAGGCTCGGATTGTCCTTGAATTGCCGTCTGAGAGCATGCTGATTGCCTCCCTCATCAGGCCGGGATGGCGCTCCCCAAGTCCTTCTTCTCCAGCCGATCACAACGCGGTCTGCTCGCATTCGCTGGCCCCGCGGCGACGCTCCATCTGCCCACCCGCGCTGCCTTCGTGACGCGCTTCGTATCGATGCGCTTCTGGCTGCTCCAGCTTGCCGTGGTCCTCAAGCGTACCGCCGTCGACCCGCAGCCCCACTGCGATTCCGCCTGGATCCCCACAGACGCCTCGACCGGCCACCGCGGAGGGTACCGGGACAAGTGGTACACCCCCGGCTGGCCATGGCCTTTTATGGAAGGCGTTGGCGTCGTCGTGGGCAACTGCACGCACCCGCAGGGCGCGATGACGGCGCAGCCGGTGGGCGAATGCTGCTCGGCCATCTTCGGCAAGCTCAAGGGCGCCACGTGTCTCGAGACGGCTCATCATATGATTGTCGAGCAGACCCTCATCTCGCGCGCAAACGAACCCGGTGGTGTCTCAGCGGAGCTGCCGTTGCACGCGGCGTACAATGCCGCCGACAACAGCATCGACCTGGACGCGCTCCGGCTCAGCGGCCAGCTGTACACGCAGCCGGTGCTGTGGGTACGCCTCCCCGATGCTGCCCGAGACGGCGCGTTGCCCAGGCTCGTCGGTCTCACCTCGGCGGAGCGCGTGGTGCTTGAGGAGCTCGTGCACGACGAGTGCCGCGAGATGCTGCCGTCGCTCGCGTCGTCCATTCAAACTGCTCAGTAGACGTCGTGGCTCTTCGGGAACAAGCCATGTGGGAATAATGTGGGAAAGCCTCCCTGCCGTCGCGAAAAGAGTGGTACGACGCTCATGTGTGCAAGCGTTGCACGCAAAAAAATAAATAGTTCCTTACAAAAACAGCAGCGAGGGAAGCTCAGCGGAGCGCACCATGTTGCTCGGAGCGAGTCCTGGATGAAGTCAGAGTACAGGAGCGTAAACAGAAACTGCTGTCTCGGAATTTGGAATCTGTATTTTGTCTTTCAATTTCCAAATCGCAGGGCGAGGTGCGTAAGTTGGATTCTGCAAGGCGATATCTG
>Ga0210240_100251_pt1 | contig 44980 bp, 24 predicted proteins | sample ChrtobMetP5a_4mM_FD_155463 | JGI IMG/M metagenome (GOLD analysis project Ga0210240, IMG submission 155463) | Chrysochromulina tobin associated microbial communities from unialgal haptophyte culture, Seattle, Washington, United States - P5a_4mM | ecosystem: Host-associated > Algae > Haptophytes >...
CGCCGCCGCCGCACCCGCCCTCGCTGCCGCCGCCCTCGCACCCCCCACCCTCGCCGCCGCCGCCATCGCCCTCTCCACCGCCGCCGCCCTCGCCGCCTTTACCGCGCTTTCCTGACTTGACTTGACTTGACTCCCGCGCTTTGAAATATTGTGGGTTTGCGGTAAAACGGTAAAACGTGACTGACAGGATATGCGATATGGGCGTATAGCGGTAAAAGTTGCCACTTGGCGAGATTCTCGTAAAACGGTAAAAGCTTCGGACCCTCCGAAAAAGCTACCCCCACCCTATGCTCAGTTACGTGGGTCCAACTCAATTATTGGGTTCAACTCAATTATTGGGTCCAACTCAATTATTGGGGTCCCAAAACCAACTATTGACCGGATCATCAATTATTGACCCAATTATTGCCTCAATAGTGTTGCTGTGTAGATTCCAAATCGCACAGCGTCTTTCGCCCACGACATATGGTCTGCCAACTAGGACTCTAGGAGCCAATGAAGGCGCCCCCGCACTAAGGCTTGTGAGGCAGGCGGGCAGCTCTATCGACATCATTGAGGACATGAGGAGCAGCCAGAGAAGGCACCATCACCAAGGCTCGTGAGGCCGGCGGGCAGCTCAATCGACATCAACTGCCGGTCAAAAGCGAAGGATGGCACTGGGTGGTACATGGGCGGACCTGAGAATGCTTTCATCGAAGCCGGCGGGCAGCGTGATCGACGTCATTGAGGAGCAGCCATCAAAGGCGTTCACACCGATGCTTGTGAGGCTGGCGGGCAGCTCAATCGACGTCATTGAGGAGCAGCCATCAAAGGCGCCCTCACCAATGCTCGTGAGGCTGGCGGGCAGCTCAATCGACGTCATTGAGGAGCAGCAAGCGAAGGCGCACTCACCAATGCTCGTGAGGCTGGCGGGCAGCTCAATCGACGTCATTGAGGAGCAGCCAGCGAAGGCGCCTTCACCGAGGCTAGTGAGGCTGGCGGGCAGCTCAATCGACGTCATTGAGGAGCAGCAAAAGAAGGCTCTCACACCGAGGCTCGTGAGGCTGGCGGGCAGCGTGATCGACGTCATTGAGGAGCAGCCAAAGAAGGCGTTCACACCGATGCTTGTGAGGCTGGCGGGCAGCTCAATCGACGTCATTGAGGAGCAGCCATCAAAGGCGCCCTCACCAATGCTCGTGAGGCTGGCGGGCAGCTCAATCGACGTCATTGAGGAGCAGCAAGCGAAGGCGCGCTCACCAATGCTCGTGAGGCTGGCGGGCAGCTCAATCGACGTCATTGAGGAGCAGCCAGCGAAGGCGCCATCACCGAGGCTCGTGAGGCTGGCGGGCAGCGCGATCGACGTCATCGACGTGTCGTCGCGGAACGCGTTCACCGGCACGTGCGCCTCACCGTCGCGCAGCACGCACGCGGCGAGCAGCACCTCCATCGACGCCTCGCCCTCGCCGCGGATGCACGCGCGCACCCCTGCCATCGGATACGGTTGCGTACCATCTTCATATTCTTCCGATACATCCGAAGACTCCACGCGCCTCAGCGCGGCCACGTCCACCTCGAAGCCGCCCAACCCCGTCACCTTTACCAGGCCAGGCAGCCAGCGCGATGCGTCGACCGCGTCGGCGAAGAGGCGACCGGCGGCGCGGCTGTCCGAGAGGTCGAGCTCGGTCACCTCGACGAGGTTGCTCGTGAGTGGCAGGCCGACGCGTGCGCACAGCCGCGCGCACAGGACGCGCCGCGCCCGCGCGCGCCACGCGAGGCTCACGCCCTTGAGTGCACACAGCGTCGGCACGTCGGCGTCCGCGAGGGCGTCCTCGAGGGCGTCCTCGTTGACGAGCTGTGTCGAGAGCCAGCACACGGGCGCTGGCGTTGTGGGTGCGTCGGCCGCTCGCAGTGCGGTGGCGTCGTCCTGAGCGTCGTCGTGCGTAAAGATCGGCTCCTCCGTCGCCGCCTGCCGCTCCGCCTCGGTGGGAAAGTCGCTCACGACACCAAGCAGCCGCCCGAGCTCCAGGCCACTCTTGCCGGCGAGGTGGCCGGTGCACAGGGAACGCGAGAGGAGGCGGAGAAGCTCGACGTCCACGTCAAGAAAGTGCGCGCCGTGCAACAGCTGCGCGAGATGCGCGAGCGAGCACCCCTCCAGCGCCCTGCCATCCTCCGCACCGCCCTCGGCGACGCGCGAGAGCGTGCGGAGCGCAGCCGCAGGCACCAGAGTGGCGAACGCTCCCTCGGCGCCGCCCGTGTCGCTCACCCAGTTGGCGAGCGCCGCCGATCGCGCCGCGGCCAAACGAGACCACGCGACCACCTCGCCCTCGCCGCTTCGCACCCTCACATCGCCGTCGTCGCCGACATCGCCGATGACGTCGCCGCCGCTGTCGCCGCCGCCGCCGACCCGACATCGCTTCATGGTTCCGAGCCTTTCACGATCACAGGCAAGATCTTTTAAACTCGAAGTTGGTGCCGTCTCGGGAACCGCAATCTCCGGCTCTGTGCCGTTTCATACTTTTATCGACCGTATCAAGAGTGTGTTCACACTTGCACGGCTCTCTCTCTTCTTCATGCCCGATCGCCGGCCGTCATCGTCGGGCAAGGCCATGCCGTCTGGTCGACTATGGCTAGTGATGCTGGCGATTCGCGTGCATTGCGTGCACTCTGCACCGAACCCCTCGTTGGCTCTGAAAGGTGAACGCCAAACCGAGCGACGCCTCGCGCACACGTGCTCGTGCAGAGCCCCGCTTGGCCACGGGCTCACCTTGCCTTGCCGTGTGCGCCCGTGCGTGTGTCTCTCGTTCGCGCAGCCGCGTCTGAAGAAGGTGCCCCGCCGCCTCCGCCGCCTCCACCGCCTCCGCCGCCTCGGCCTCCGCCTCCTCCGCCGCCGCCACCGCCGCCATCGCCACCACACGCACCCCAGTCGATCCTCTCTCCTGCATCCGAGCGATGGACGCCGCCACTGCTGCTGCCCTCCTCCTCGCCGCCACCACCTGCAGACGAGCTTCACGAAAAGCGTCGGCTATTCGCACATTTTCACGTACCGTCCAGTCGCTCACCGCCTCCGCCGCTGCCGCCCCCGCCTTCGCCGCCTTCGCCGCCTTCGCCGCCTTCGCCGCCGCCGCTGCCGCCGCTGCCGCCGCCGCTGTCGCCGCCACCGCCCCTGCCGCCATCACCGCCCCTGCTGCCGGCGCTCCCTGTGCACACGACGGCGGAGCTGCGCGACGCGATCGCCTCGGGCACGGCGAGCGTCCTCTTGCTCGTCGGCGACGCGCCGTTTGTGTTTAGCACCTCCATCGCCACCGCCGTCGGGCCGACGGCGCTGCTCTTCAACCGCTCGGTGGTCCTCGTGGCCCCGGTGGGCAGAGTCGCCGTGCTCGATGCGAACGCAGGCGCTGCCAAGCCACGGCGAGTGTTCACTATCGTCGGTGCCGGCGTCGTCGTAGAGCTGCGCAGCGTCGAGCTCATCGGTGGTTTCTCCACCGAATGGGGCGGCGGCGCGCGCGTCGAAGCCGGGGCCGAGCTGAGGCTCGTGCGGAGCGCAGTGCGCGGCTGCGTGGTGCGCACAGCAGGGACGGCGGTCGCGAGGGGCGGCGGCGTGCTCGTGAACGGCGGCGCGAGGCTCACGGCACTCGGCGGCTCGCGCGTGAGCAACAACACCGCCGTCTCTGTGAACGGGCAGGCGCAGGGCGGCGGGATGCTCATCATCGCCGGCGGCACGGCCGTGCTCTCGGCGAGCGCCGTTGACGGCAACACCGCGCGCGCCGAACGCAGCCCCGGCGCCTACGGCGGCGGCGTGGCCACCGAAGGCGCCCTCACCGCGAGCGACGGCGCGTTCATCTCGAGCAACACCGCCGTCTCCGTGAACGGTGAAGCGCAGGGCGGCGGGCTGCACATCACCACCAGCGGCACGGCCGTGCTCTCGGAGAGCGCCGTCGACGGCAACACCGTGCGCGCCGAGGGCAGCGGCAATGCCTACGGCGGCGGCGTGGCCACGAGAGGCGCCCTCACCACGCGCGACGGCGCGTCCATCTCGAGCAACACCGCCGTCTGTGTGAACGGGCAGGCGCAGGGCGGCGGGCTGCACATCACCACCAGCGGCACGGCCGTGCTCTCGGCGAGCGCCGTCGACGACAACACCGCGCGCGCCGAGGGCAGCGGCGACGCCTTCGGCGGCGGCGTGGCCACGAGAGGCGCCCTCACCGCGCGCGACGGTGCGTCCATCTCGAGCAACACCGCCGTCTCCGTGAACGGGGAGGCGGTCGGCGGCGGGCTGGCGATCGGCCCCGGCTGCACGGCCGTGCTCTCGGCGAGCGCCGTCGACGGCAACACCGCGCGCACCGAGGGCAGCGGCGACGCCAACGGCGGCGGCGTGGACACCTACGGCACCCTTACAGCGCGCAACGGCGCGTCCATCTCGAGCAACACCGCCGTTTCCTTGAACGGTGAAGCGCAGGGCGGCGGGCTGCACATCACCACCAGCGGCACGGCCGTGCTCTCGGCGAGCGCCGTCGACGGCAACACCGCGCGCGCCGAGGGCAGCGGCATCGCCATAGGCGGCGGCGTGCACACGATGAGAGGCGCCCTCACCGCGCGCGACGGTGCGTCCATCTCGAGCAACACCGCCGTCTCCGTGAACGGGGAGGCGGTCGGCGGCGGGCTGGCGATCGGCCCCGGCTGCACGGCCGTGCTCTCGGAGAGCGCCGTCGACGGCAACACCGCGCGCGCCGAGGGCAGCGGCGACGCCTTCGGCGGCGGCGTGGACACCTACGGCACCCTTACCGCGAGCGACGGCGCGTCCATCTCGAGCAACACCGCCGTTTCCTTGAACGGTGAAGCGCAGGGTGGCGGGCTGAAGATCGAATCCGGCGGCACGGCCGTGCTCTCGGCGAGCGCCGTCGACGGCAACACCGCACGCGCCGAGGGCAGCGACATCGCCTCCGGCGGCGGCGTGCTCACCTTCGGCGCCCTCACCGCGAGCGACGGCGCGTCCATCTCGCACAACACCGCCGTCTCCCTCCAGGGCGTAGCGATCGGCGGCGGCATCACTGCCGCTAACACATTTTCAAAAATATTCGCCTGCGCGGTCGTGTTGAACGATAGCTCCGTCCTCAACAACACTGCGCTCTCCGAGCGCGCCGCCGACGGCGGCGGCCTAGCGATCTTTGGCAACCTGACGGCGCGCAACGCGACGATCGTCGGCAACCGAGCGCTCGCTGCAAACGGCACCTGCCGCGGCGGCGGCCTCTTCCACAACGGCTTCCCCGCCCTCCTCCACGGCGGCGTCATCGACGGCAACGTGGCCGTCGGCCGCGTTGCGTCGGGCTCGCAGGTCCTCGATTGGCTCTGATGACCACTGATTGGCTCTGATGACCAATGATTGGCCGCGTTGCGTCGGGCTCGCAGGTCCTCAATTGGCTCTGATGACCACTGATTGGCTCTGATGACCACTGATTGGCCGCGTTGCGTCGGGCTCGCAGGTCCTCGATTGGCTCTGATGACCACTGATTGGCTCTGATGACCACTGATTGGCTCTGATGACCACTGGTTGGCCGCGTTGCGTCGGGCTCGCAGGTCCTCGTCGGCGCGCCGCTCGCCTATGTGCTGCCCGCGCCGCTCGGCCGTTGGCTCGACGGCGTGCGCCAGTGCAACCGCGCCATGTGCCCGGCAGGCATCCAAGGTGGCGAGGTGGAGTGCGCGCTGCAGCCGTGCGACTTTCACGTCTTTGGCGACGAGGTCGAGGGCCAGTGGATCGCCGTCGCGCTACCGGGGCCTGCCGACGGCGACGCCTACCCGCCGCGATGCCTCCCGGGCTCATATGCCGCGGGCGCCGACCCCGAGGCCGACCAGAGCGGCCGCACGTGCTCCGGCCTCTGCCCCGCCGGCCGCGCGTGCTTCGCGCCGGGCACGATCGCACCCGGCGGCGATGCGAGCGCCCTGCCTGCAGCCCCCGCCGGCATGGCCACGTCGCTCGGCGACGGCGCCGGCCGGCCATGCGAGTCGGGCTTCTACTCCGAGGGCGGCGCCGCCGACCGTTGCCAAAAGTGCCCCTTCAACTCCACCTCGGCATTAGGCGGCTCCTCGATCGACGCCTGCTTCTGCGAGCCTGGCTTCTTCGGCGAGGCCGGGGCCTGCCGCCCCTGCCCGCCCGGCCTCGACTGCGCAGCTGGGGCGGACCCTGTGAATGTGAACGTGCTAACAGGCTCGTGGCGGCCAAGCCGACGCGCGGCAGAGGCGCACATGTGCCCGGGTGGCACCCTCACGTGCGCCGGTGGCTTGTCGGCGGCCGACTTCTCCCTCGATGACCCAAGCACGTGCGCCCCTGGCTTGGCGGGGCCATACTGCTCCGCCTGCACGGATGCACAGAGCTATCTCGATGCGAGCTCACGCACGTGCCGCACCTGCGTGCAATCCTTCTCCTTCTTCGGAGCCATCGTCGGCAGCGTGGTGGGCGTCGCCGTTGCTTGCCTCCTTCTCGTCGGCTTCATGCACGATCCCGCCCTCCCCCTTTGCGATCGCATCATGGGAGCCTGTTCCAATGGGAAGCGCGCCGTCACCGCCTCTCTTCTGAAATTGGGGAGCCACCCGCGCGTCGTCGCCCTCCGCGCCGCCTCCGACTCGATCACCCTCCTCGTCAAGGGGAAGCTCCTCCTTGGCTTCGCCCTCGTCATGGCGCAGATGGGCGATGTGTACCAGATCCGCTACCCTCCAGGCTTCCAGTCCCTCTCCTCCACGCTGTTCAGCCCGCTGAGGCTGCAGCTCTTCGGGTGGATCCCTGGTCTCCACCTGAGCTGCCTTGGCATCCGCACACTCGAAGCGGAGCTGCTCCTCAACTCGCTGCTACCACTGTTGGTGATCCTCCTTTCGTTTGCCATCTCCTGGGGTCGAGCGAGAAGCTTTGCCCCGGCTCTCCCGCTTGTGCTTCGCCTGACCTACCTCCTCTACCCGTCCGTCGCATCGAAAGGTGCCTCCCACTCCGATGTGCACAGCTAGGGCCTCTCCTTCACACGTGTTTCACAGCTGAGACCTCTCCTTCACACGTGTTCACAGCTGGGGCCTCTCCTTCACACGTGCGCGTGTGAACGTGTGTGGCAGGCTTCCAGACCCTCGGTGCCTGCGACTGCTTCCCACCATTGGACGGATCCACGAGCATCTGCTTCCTGCCCGCCGACCCATCCGTCCTGTGCCCGAATGGGTATGCTGGCGCACCGGAGCAGCCCACGGCCGTGCTTGCCGTCGCCCTGTACGGAGTCGGCGTCCCCGTCCTGTACGCCGCTCTCCTCTTCGTCTCGCGAACGGCGATTCGCGACGAGAATCCGACGCCGCTCTCCACCGCCCTCTCCTTCTTGCATGAGTCGCTCCACCCTTGGGCGCTCTACTGGCCGCTGGTGGAGGCGGCGCGCGCCATCTTTCTCACCGGCTTCCTCGCGCTCGTCACTCCAGGTGTGCCAATCAGTGATTGGCGCTGATTGTCTCTGATGACCACTGATTGGCTTCCTCGCACTCGTCACTCCAGGCGAGATCTTCCAGCTCCTTGATTGGCTCTGATGACCATTGATTGGCTTCATTGCGCTCGTCACTCCAGGCGAGCTCTTCCAGCTCCTGTGTGGGCAGCTCATTGCTGTCATCTTCTTGGTCCTCCAGCTCTGGTGCGCTCCGTACCGAACGGCGTCCAACAATTTCCTCGCGATGGCGATCAACGTCTCGCTCGTCCTCAACTTCGTGAGCTCGATCGGAGTGCAGGTAGCTGCCAAGTATGGCATCGAAGCTGTGGACCCCATGCTGCTCTCGATCGCGCTCTACACCGCCGCCTTCGCCGTCTTCCCGATCACCCTCTTCACCCTCCTCCTTGCCATCCGCAAGCCTACCGTCACACCGGAGCAGCTGCGCGCCTACCTTCTTGACGATCCGGACGACGAGCCAAACACGAGCGGACCCTCGGCAGGAGTCCAACTCCCGCCTCTCGTCGCTCGGTTCGGCCAGTTCTCGATCAACGTCGCAGACGTGACGAAAGCCCTCAACGCGCCCCTCCTCTCCGACCACGAGCGACGCATCCTTACCGAGACGGTGTCGCGGGTCGCGGACGGGTCCCGCTTCGCCTCCGACCCGGCCGCCCTCGTCTTCGGCCAGCCACGCGAGGCTGCGCTCGGGATCGACCCATTCCTCTGCGTCCCCCCCAACCAGATCCGAGCGGGCATGGCGTTGGGAGTCGTCGCCATCCGCAGAGAGATTGAGGCGGCGCTGGCCACAGCCAAGGAGGAGGCGGTTAAAGCCAAGGCGCGCTATGCCTACATCTCGTCGAGTGCCAACGCGGGATCGGCCGCGGAGGCGGCCGCCAAGAAGGCTCGTTGGCTGCGCGTGCGATGTCGCGTCGCGGAGAAAGCGGTGGAAGTGGCGGCGGAGGCGGAGCAGACGGCGCTGGACACGCTCGAGTGCCTTGACTACGTCCAGCTCTCCTGCGCAGGCTCGTCGGGCACGGTGTGCGCTGCCTGCGTGCGTGAGTGTGCTGCATGCAGCTCATCATCCCACCTCGTCCTCTCGTTTCTGTTCTCAGACATTCCCCAACTCGCCCCATGCTCGTGACTGCGACGAGAACGGACTTCGCTCCGACCGCCGCACGGCGACGGGGGACGGGATGACGCTCGCCGACTTTGTGGCCGCCCCAAACTCCCGGGAGGCGGAGCTGGAAGAGGCGCACGTCCTCGCCCTTCGCCTCTACACGACGAAGGCCTTTCTTCTCATCAACAACCCTCTGCGCGACGGCCGCCACGAGAGGGGAGAGGCCCATCCCCTCCCTGTGACGGTTGCCTTCCTCGCCGAGGCGATCCGCCGCTTGCGTGCGGTCGGCGCCAAGCTGGCGAACGCGCGCTCGCCAGTCGTCCTCTACCGTGGGCTCGCCAACCGGACTGTCCCCCCCGCGTTCTTCAAGGAGGGCGGCACCGAGTATGCCCCCATGTCGACGACAAACGACCTGTCTGTCGCGGTGCGGTACAGCGCGAGCCGGAGCAGTGTGTTGCTCCGCATCGTCACCAAGTCCTTCATCGAGCGAGGCGCAGACATCTCGTACCTGAGCGCCTTTCCTGGCGAGGCGGAGGTCCTCTTCCCGCCACTCACGTACCTGAAGCCGAGCGGTAGGACGGAGGAGGTGGACACCGGGGACGCTTCGTTTACCATCATCGACGTCGTCCCACGGATGTAAGTTAAGTTGCTGGCGACGCTGCTCACCGCACGTACTCTTGGGTCTTGGCATAAGTTACATAAACACCATAATTTAGTAAGTTCTAGTAAATCGCGCCCAACGGCAGCGCACACGTGGCGAGCGGGGTACCTCCACAGGCCGGGCATACGAAAGAGTGGGCTGTGGCGGTGGTACTTTACACAAAAAGAAGACCACTCCCCTTTCGCGGCTCAAACGTCAAATAAAGTGAAAGTCTAGCAAGGCATGACCGTATAGGGTCGCGAGCGAGAAGCGATGAAAAAAACGAAATACGATTGGTTGCGTGGCGAACTTTACGTACTACATACGTACTACCCTACTGGGTTTTGGGACCTCGCTGGGTGGTCCGCTCGTCTCTAATCGTGGTTAAAAACTTAAATCGTGGTGGTGTCTGGTGAGGGGCTTTGCAGCATGAGTGGTGTGTGAACTGTGCGATAACTGATGCCCAGCGTGAGTTACCACAGTTCGGTACGGTTCCCTTCTGCGTGAGTGTCACAGTCTATACAGAACGGTATAAACTCAGTGGTATCATCATTCACTGTTGGCTCACGATAGTTGCACGCTCTGGGAGATGCTTCCCGCGAGGTTGAGGAAGGTCTCCACTCTTTGCACCTTGGTGCGTAGCCGCTGCAGGCACAGGTCGAGCATTGGATTATGGAAGCCTTCGACGGGCTGCCCTTGCTTCACTTGCCGCCCAGTCTCATTGGCCTTGCACACCGGACAGTACTTGTACGGGTCCTGTGAGGTCGTCTTCGCGTCCATTCCCCGATAGCACGCGCGGCAAACGGAGTGGCCGCACGGCACCAAGACCTGCGGCTCAAGCAGCGGGTTGAGGCAGCTCAGGCAGCACAGATCTGTCTTGAGGTGCTCCTCGGTCTCCTCCAAGAACCCGCGGATCTTTCCGAGCGCGCCGTTAATCTGCTTCACAGCGCCGTTGACCTTCACCTCGCGCACGTGCAGCTTCTCTAACTTGTCCGCCTCGTCCTTTCGCACCTTTTCGAGCGCCGCGAGCTTCTCGGCCGTCAGGGCATGCGCCTCCTTTTCGCGCGCAGTCTCCTTCGCCGCCTGCTTTGCCGCTCGCGTCGCACCATCAAGCTGGTCCCTGAGACTGCCCACCTCATGCTCCAGCTCGTTGAGTCGGCCCCCAGCCTTCTTCACCTCCTCCGCCGCAGCCGCCTCGAGTCGCTTCTTCTCCCCGTCCATCTTCTTCTGCGCCCTCTGCCTCTCCCTCTCGAGCGCGTCTTCACGGGCATCCTTCTCGTGGTCGCGTTCGAACCCTCTTCCACCTCTTGCTTGCGCCTCCGCGAGCAAGGCCTCCGAGGCCTGAAGCTGCTTCATCAACTGCTCCACCACACCAGCGCCGTCTTCCATCCGCTGCCTCTCACGCGCCTCGGCATCACGCGCCGCGTTCTGCGCGACGAGCAGCGCCTTTTGCAGCTTCTTGTTCTTGTTCAGGATCTCGACGGAGTCCCTATTGCAGTCATTTACCGCGCGCACCTGATGAGGTATAGCAGGTCATCAGAGGCCATCAGAGAGGTCATCATACGTCATCAGAGAGGTATTGAGAGGTCATCAAAGGCAATCACGCCGCGATTGCAGGTGCAGTGCCCACGCGCATAGCACCCTTTCGATGGCCTCGTGAAGCCGCGCCTCGAACATCTGCTTGAGCAGCCTCACTTCCTTTTCGTGCGCGTGGCTCTCAGCCTCACGCATCCCTTGCAGCATCGCCAGCTGCTGTGCAAGCCGCTCCTGGAACAGCTTCGTAAGCACCTTTGTACGCTCATCGACGGCCTCGTTGACCGCCTCGACGGAGGCGAAGTCTCGCACGCCGCGCGCCGTGCGGGGCGACCTGAGCGCGGTCGGAGACTCGTTCCGCGGCCTGCCGGTACCGCCGCCAACGGCCACATCGACGTCCTCGTCACTCGGTATTCGTCTCTCCGGCGGCCGCAAGTCGCCATCAGCGTCGGCAGGCGCGAAGCTTTGCGCAAACCGCAGCAGCGTCACCGCCGAAGGTGCCGGTGTGAGTGCGTGGCCGAGCTCGTGCGATGGCCGGGACGAGATGTTGAGGCCAGATACCAGCGGCAGCTCGGGATAGCCCACGGCCGGCTTGACAACAGTCAAAGGCTGACGATCGCGCGGCGATTTGGCCTTGTCATTCGGCTTTGACCCAGGAGGAAAGGCGAAGCCTGCGTACAGCGTGCTGCGCGCAGCTTGTTGTTCTGCGTCACCGCGTGCAAGGGCAGCCGAGCGAGGCCTAGCTGGGCGCACGCTGAGATTGGCGGGCCTGTGAGACGCGTCGGCGGGCGCTGCCGTTTGTGGACGGAACACCGCCTTGCGCTCGTACAGCTGCACAATGTCGCGCTGCAGGAAGGGGAGCACCTCCGTCGGCGGGGCGTCGCGCATTCGCTGAACGTCTCTCTTTGTCTCGAACTTGTCCAAACGACTTGCTGGGATCATTATGCATGTCATGGATTTCTCGATCTTTGCGCTCACATTCAATGCATGCGATCGCTTCTACGCTCCCCGGCGGGGAAGGCGATCGTTTATGTGCAGACCTTTTCCAAGGGACCCTTGCCTTTTCGCATGAAGTACGGCGCTGACCACATATGCGGCTGCAGCATCCCTGATTCGCGGCGGCGATGTAAAGCGGCAACACTGGTCCGCAGAGAGTAGTGGCTTTGATTATGCCGTCAGAAGAGTCGTGGAGCTGCGCTTTCGGTACATCGAAACTCCAACACATCAACCGAACCACAGCGCAGATGGAAGTCTACCGACTTCAGGATATCTTTGGTCTCTTCGAGCACAAGATTCACGAGCAGCGGTACTTCGCATCGCGACGGCTACCACGGCCAAAGCTCCTGTACTCAGCCTTTTTCAATCGCAGCTTCTTCTCTATATGGAATGACATCAAGGACATCCAGCCGCCTTATGTGATGAAGCCAGCCACATCCTCTGGCTCGCATGGAACGAAACTCGTGCGCACTTACGGAGAGGCCAAGGAAGCGCTGCGGAAAGTGTACGCCCGCGATCCATTATTCGACGACTGGCATCTCAAGGATCAATTAGGCGGTGTGCTGCTTGTGGAGCAGGTGCGTGGGTTCGAAATGTTTGCGACGGTGGTCTTCGGCTCTGTCTGCTCAGTGCTCACGCACCACATCCCGCTGGACACTTCGTCCTACACCGGCTTCTTCGAAGTCGACAGCTTCACGGACACGATGAACCCAAGCATCCGCGATCTGAGCACCACAAGCGCCAACGTACTCGGGCGGCCCCCAGTATTTGTCCTACTCGATGGTCAGGTACTGATCAATGAGATGACGTTTCCAGGCCACCGGCCCGTTGCGCCATCTTGCCTCGACGAATTCAACAAGAGGCTCCTCAACAACCAACTCGCTGCAAAGTGCACGCGAATTCAGCCAACCTTCTTTCAACGTTTGAACTCGTTTCAACGTTTGAGCGAAATCCATGGCGAAATCGAATGCTTGAAAAAAGGCGGTTCCATGATAGAGCCTTTGTTGTACAGTGTACATAGCGTAGAGCTATATCTTCTACATTACAGTCTCCCTCTTCTGAGTGCTCAGAGCTCGCTCCGACCTTCCTTTTCCGCCTCGCTCCGCGGTAGCGGCGCGGGCGCCACCAGAGCACCTTTGACCTCGCAAAGGGCACGGGGTCTCCCTTGGCGCCGTGTGCGCGATGTAAGATGTGGGCATTACGGGCGGTATGGCGCAGCAGCGCCGGCGCGGAGCGTCCTACGCACGACCCCACGAGCGCGGTTAGCTGACGGCACTGCGCACTCAATAGCCAAACGCCAGGTCGTCGCGGCTCTGCTCGGCACGCCTGGTCGCGACCGCGGCCGCCTGCGCCGCCTTGTGAGCCGCGAGGTCCGCCGCGAGCTTTGCCGCCGCCTCCTTGCCGCCCCATGAGGCGTCGAGAGGCCGCACCTCGATGCCGTGCGTGCGCGCCCACTCGGCGTAGCCCTCGGGGAATTCGCCAAACGGGTGGAGGACTGGCTGCGGCTGCTCAGAATCGATCTGGTGCAGGAGGGGCGTGAAGATCCGCCACGCCTCGACGAGCTCGGCCGCGGAGACCGAGAGGCATTGCTCGCCACGAGCAGCGTTGAGTAGCATGCGCTCGTACGCGTCCCCGCACACAAACGGCCCGCCGTCGCCAAAGGTCTGTGCATAGCGCAACCCCATCGCAACGGGTGTGCGCCGCTCCTCAGAGCTCGCCAGCCCTGCGCTGATGCCCGGCTGCTTCGAGCTCGCCACCACATAGAGGGCCTCGTCTGGCTGCACCCGCATCACAAGCTCATTTTGGGCAGGCGCGCCGAAGAGCTGCTGGTTGCATGCCATTGGACGGAAACGGACGCGCAGCTCGCACAGCCGCTCGTCCAGCCCCTTGCCCGCGGAGAGCAGAAAGGGCACGCCCCGCCAGCGCGCATTGTCGACCGTTAGCACGCACGCGGCGAAGGTCGGGCAACGCGAGCCAGCGGGTACGGTGACGTCCTCGAGGTAGCCCTTGCTCGTGCCATCCGTGCTCGCCTTAAACTGGCCAAGGAAGACGCGCTTGCCCTCGTGCAGGTCGAGGGTGCGCACGGTGCGCAGCAGTTCCACCTTCGCCGCGAGAATTGCTGCCGCCGTCATCGCCTCCGGCGGCTCCATCGCGAGGAACATGAAGGCTTGCAGCAGGTGGTTTTGGAGCAGGTCACGAATGATTCCAAATTCGTCAAAGTAGCCCCCTCGTCCTTCGGTGCCGATATTCTCCTTAAAAACGATCTGGACCGACTCAACGTGCTTCGCCGTCCACATCGGTTCGAAGAGCGCGTTCGCCCAGCGCAGCGTCGAGATGTTCAGGATGATCTCCTTGCCCAGATAGTGGTCAATCCGGTAGAGCTGCGTCTCCTCAAAATGAGCGGCCGTCAGCGCGTTGAGTTCCTCGAAAGAGGCGCTGTCGCGCCCAAAGGGCTTCTCGATCATGAGCCGTGTGAAGCCGCCCGCGGACGCGCGACAGTGCAGCGAAATCATCTCGGCCACAGTGCCAAACACCGTCGGCGGCACCGAGAGGAAGAATAAGCGATTGCCTGGCGCTCCACTCGGGTGCGCTCGCTCGTAGGCGCGCAGCTTGCAGTCCAGCTCCTCGTACGACGAGGAAGCGTCGTAGCCTCCCGCATGAAAGGAGATCCGTTCCAAAAAATCCGTTCTGGGGTGTGCCGGGTCGTCGCGCACGTTGACGCACTGCTTGGCGATGAACGAGGACAGCTCGACTGCGCTGCGGCCGTAACCGACAATGTTGACGTCGCGAGGCACTTGCTCTTCGAGGCACAGCTTGTAGAGCGCTGGAAACAGTTTCTTCTTGGCGAGGTCGCCCGTGGCGCCAAAGACGATGATGGACAGCGGAGCAGAAAAGAGATCGACGTGGCTGGTTGACGTGTTGGTGTCAGGAGCCCTGAGAGCACTGCTCGTGCGCTGCCGCTTGGCAACCGATTGCTCCGAGAGCACTGTTGTCGGCGTGGTCACGTCACCAGCCACGTCGGTCAACGCGGTATCGACTTGCACCGGCGACGGCACCGCCGCCGACATTTACTCGCGCCGTGCCAGGCAGAAAGACGGTTTCAGAGCGCCCCGCCCCCGACGGAGACGGGAGAATCGCCCCCCACGCATAAACGAGATGACAGCTTGGACCTTCACATCGAGCTGCGTCTGTATCCGGCGCGAAATCGCGGTTTTGGATCCGCCTGTGGAATCGACGCCCCTCGTGCGGGAGAGAAGTGCTGAAAGCTGAGTGGCTCAATCGGAATGGACTTGGAGATGGAAGCTGTCCTCCAAGAGGTTCACATGGATACACGCGCAGAGCCGGTCATTTACGTCCGCGCGTCTCAGTACTGCTCGAGACTCGAACCTTCAACGTGTCCACCTGCCTTGGCCCTCACCCTGGCGCATCAATGAAACGCGCTATCACAACCACGCAACCTGGCCGCTACGCTCCCACATGAATGGGTCTGCTCGCTCAGGTATCATCGCATTTGTCAGAGACGATTGGAGCGTAGCAAACGAGAAGCTATCCGCCCAGCGCAGCCGCGTCAGAAGGTGCCGAGTTTCCCGAATCGGCCCTGCACTTCCTCTCGGCCAGAGCACTCTTCGCGAAGTACTGATGTGCTGTATGTTCTCTCCTCACGCTCGCAGTACCTCCACGAGTCTCGGCATCTGCACGCACTTCAGCGGGCGCGTGGCCACAAGGGCCGCTTCATGCAGCAGAAAGAAACTGTCGGATGCGCCGACGAAGTTCCGACCGATGCGTCCACCATTGCGGCTCCGCCCGAGGACTCTGTCGAGTCGTAACAATAATAGGGGGATGCCAAGGCGCAACGCCAACGCACAAACATTCTATGGCGTCCATCCATATCAGCTCGCTGTCGATTCCACCCGCAAAAGATGCCACTACTACGCGTTTCAATACCACCGGCGTACTATGTTCAATACCCTGAGAACCAAGGTCCGACCATGACGCATTACGTTCTACCGGCGTGCTACCATGCCGCATAGGTATGCCAGTGTGAAAAGCGTGAGGACTGCACGCATACGCATCGACATGAGGATCCGCAGCATGCATCACTGCACAGTCCGATAGGTGCCTAGGCGCTGGCCGCGGGGGATGGGCATGGGCAGGGCATGGGTGTTGGGTGTTGGACTGTGCACTGTGCGCAGCATGACCAACATGAAAACAAGACTGTGCGGAGTGCGGTACGTAATTCGTTCAAATGCTGGAGCTGCTGCACGAAAATGGCGTTACGAAAACCTTCAAGTACACAACGCTCTCTAGCATAGCGCTCTCTATACACCATTTGAAATGAATTCTGTGTATAAATGAGTTCTAAGCTCTGTCATGATGACTAAGTCATGGGCGGTTGGGATTGAGCCTTCGAGCGTCCGTCGAGAACCAAAACCGTCGAGGCCGGAGTCTAGGCGCGACGAGCCATCGCTCTCCGAGAGGCCGTCCCAGGCACGGTTCAAAGCACGGCGCATGGGGGCTGCTACGGCTGAGAAATTTGAGGAAAAGTGATTCATACCCGAACAATTCGTGGGATAATTTTCATGTCGTTCACGCACGTCTTGTCGCTGCTGCTCCTCTGTGCGACGAGCACTGTCTGTCTGAGATCGCCGTTCGTTCGCCCCCTACGCGCGGCACCCCGCTCGCTGCGAGCGGCCGTGCTGCTCGGCGAGGGGTCCACCGACGATCCGGAAGCATCCTCCTCTGAAGGCCCTGACCCGGATGCGGTTCTGATGGCGGAGCTGCGCAAGGCTCTCGGCAGCATGGATTCGAAAGAGCTGGCCGCGAGCGACGAGCGCGTGCTGAACAACTTCTTCGATGACCGCAAAGGGACGGTGTCGGCATTCGAGGACGAATTCAGCAAGCAGCTTGACGACGTGCAGAAGTCGATTGAATCGAAAATCGAAGATAAGATGCAGTCGGTGCAGTCCGACTTCCTCTCACGTATCGACGCCGCCGTTAGCGCCTTGCGCGCATCCGACGGGTCGGCCGCCACTGCCACTTCGGCCGCCTCGGCCGCCGTTGACGACGACGGATTGACCGAGATTCCGGTGGGCGGCCTCGTCGTCGTCGCCGGCGGGAGCACGCCTTTAGGCGGCAAGTTGCTCGGCGCGCTGGTTGCAAGCGGCTATCGGGTACGCGCCCTCGTGCCCGATGGGAAGGTGCTCTCGGGCGCGTCGCCGCAGGTCGAGCAGGTGGCGTACGCGCCCTTTGCTCCCACAGTGCTTGGGAAGTCTTTGGCGGACGCCGCAGCGGTGGTGCTCGTGACAGCGGCGGCGGGCGGCGCAGGTGGCATCGAGCCCGAGGCGGTGCCCAAGCTCGTCAAGGCGCTGGACACGAAGAGCATCCGACGCCTCGTGATGCTCTCCATCCACGGCGTCGAGCGCACCGACAAGCTCCCCTTCAACATGCAGAACGTCTTCGGTCAACTGGACAAGCAGCGCGCAACGGAGCAGGAGATGGTGCTCAAGGCACGCCAGATGTGCCCCGCGGTCACAGTGCTCCGCGTGGGCAAGCTCATCCCCGCGCCTGAGGCGGCGCCCGCCGCGCCGGCCTCGTACCGTGCGGAGATCGCGCCCGGAGATGCGCTCGGTGGCGAGCTGACCCTGGACACGGCAGCCGCCGTGCTGTCACAGGTGCTCGGCCGCCCCGAGTCCGTGAACGCCACCTTTTCCCTCGGCGCAGCGCCGCCGGCGGCGGCCGGTGGCGGCATTTCGTCCCTCGTAGGCGACGCTGCTTTCTGGGACGACCAATGGCTCAAGCTCGTCGGGCCAGAGGTGTACCGCCGGCCACTCTCTGCACTTTCTCCAGCGGAGACAGTCACTTGGCTACGCGAGTGGGCGCGCCTCTTCCTCCGCCCCGGCCAGCAACTGACGACGCCGGTGGCGGTCCAGGACGTAGATGACGGCGTGCTCCTCCGCTTCCTTACGCGCGCGAGTGGCTATGCTGACTTCGACGCGGAGGAGTCGAATGATGTTGGCTCGTGGGCGGCGGCCGCGAAAACCGCCGCGGGCAAGCCAGACGGCGCGCTGCTGCTGGTGGCCGAGGCGCGCCCGACGCCGCGCGTGCGCGTGACGCGGGCAGAGATGGAGGAGGGCGTCCTCGTCAAGGAGATGTCCGAGACCGCCGTGCTCCAGAAGCTGGACAGAGACATTGCCGCGCTTGAGGCCGAGCGACGCAAGGGCAAGCTCTGACGCGTGAACGCGGCGCTTCGGCCAGCTCTATGTTAAAGTTAATGTCACTCTTAAGACTTCTTTAGTACTACATGTACACGAACGATTATTTCCTCCCTCTTTTCGAATCTCGAGCGCGGAAAGCTCAATCTGGCGATTTCATCCGGTAGATGTTAAATCGGGGCCGGGTCGGGGACCGCGACAAAGCGCGGACTCAACTGAGTGACTAAGAGTGAAGACTATAAACACAAGCCCTTCGTACACATTCCCGTCAATTGCACAAGTCACAAGTCACAAGACTGCAGCACTGCACCTCAGCCCTTGCGATGAGCTGAGCGTCGAGCTTCATTCACGGGTGGCAATGAGCCTGGTCGCTTCATTCACGGGAAGCTCTCGCCTGTCCATCGTCTGTGTTGCTAGCCCTTCAGCCTTGATCTCATGTTCCGCCTCGCCGCGACGCCACAAACGCCAGTGCAACGCCAACCCGGTGATGGCCGTCACAACGAACCAGCCGTAGAAGACGACGAAGATACGCGGGGAGGCGTTTGCGTCGAGGTCGTCGTCAAGGTCGTCGTCCTCGCCGAAGGTCGCGTTCGTGAGATGTGGGAATTCCTGCCGCGCGGCCCACTCCTGCACTGGCGTCGATATGAGTTGGCAAAGCCCCTGTGCCATCCAAATCAGCCCCGCTACCTGCCCAAAGTAGATGGGTGGCGCGTGCGCAAACGCAATCGTGAGTGCCAGTGCGTTGGCGACGAGGTTGAACAGCACGGTGAGCATCAGCTGGCCGACGATCTGGGCAGGTACGAGGGGCGTCGCCACGGAAATGAAGAAGACGAGGGAGCACACGTCGAGCACCAAATAGACGGTGCGGCGGCTCATCCCGTACGCCACGGCACCCCAACTGAGCAGGGCGGCAACCCCACCGATGGCAAAGATAAGCGACGAGAGGTCAACAAGGAAGATCGCTTCCGATGACCCAAACAGGGCGACGTAGAGTTGGTACTGATGCACTTGTAGGGCAGCTACAAGCATGTACAGTGCGGTGACGTGCGCCGTCTCGAGCGCGAGCTCCGGGATCGAACCAAAGAGAAGGCACGCAGCCCACAAGCTTCGCAAGAACTCCGTGAGGCACAAGAGGCAGCCTCCCCCGGCCACGTCGCCAGTGCCGTCTTTCCCTTTATCTCCCCCCCCGCCTGCCTCATCCTTGGCGGCCGTGCTGGTTGCGTTGGCTGCTCCATGTTCCCTTGTAGATGCGGCACGCTCAGCCTGAAAGACGCTCAGCGGAGGAAGGAGAACAAAGCAGACAGAGCCTCCAATCAAGGAGAGGACCGCCATACCATAGTAGAACTCCCACGAGGTCACGTTGAGCTCCGAATTGAGCAGCGCCGCCACAATACCGAAGGCGTCGCCGAGCGCAAAGGACGATGCTCCCACGGCAGCGACCATGTACGGGTGGGATGGGATTCTGATGAAGTAGTAGGATGATCCCCAGGAATTAAGGAATGCCATGAAGACGCACCCGATGTAGCTCGGCCCGAGGAGGCCATTGAGGGAAGGCCGCTGGATCGCAGCGGCCATCCCGACAAGCCCGAGCGATGTGCCAATGGCGCCAACGACTGCCAGCGAGCGAGGCCCAAAGTGGTCGTACAGAATGCCCGCCAACAGACAACTGATCCCGCCCACCGCCAGTGAGATCGCGTTGAGGTCATCGAGTTGCTCATCCCTTTCTCCTGGGCCCAGATCTTCGTAGACCCCATCAGCAATCATGATGGGCTCGAGTGTTTGCCATGCGATGATGGGCCCATTCGAGACGGAAACTGCCAAAGCCACTACCAAGCACTCGACCCACAGTCGAGCATTTGGGGTCATTCAATCGACCACAGTGAGGCACCACCTAGCTCCACCTAGCAGGCGAACCACGATGTACCAAAGCAAGACACAGAGATACCAAAAGCGGACTCGTTATTCGCACTCCACCGATTTGCATGCATCGTCCATCGATCGGTTGTAGGAACAGCATTGATTACTGAGGACTTACTGAGGACTTATTGTGGACTGTTGGAATAGATTGTGGACTCAAGCTCGAAGGTTTTTGATGCCGCGAGAAAAAAGAAGCGATGAAGTACGAAGAACACGGCGCGGCGCGCGCACCCAGGCCTGGGAAAGTATAAACTGAGGTGCGCCGTGTGGCGGGTCGTTAGATTAGGAAGATGGGGATTGGGGGGATTGGGGCGTGTGGTCATGAGTGATAGAGTGAAGTGTCGCAAAGTTCTATGCGCCACATCATGTACCACATGCAACACAAGAAGAGAGGAATAGCCCCAGGAAACGCCCCAGCCGGCGCATACATGTAGCAATTCAGGTGCCAATGTGTAGGTAGCTCGGTCAGTTACAAATCTCTCTCTTCCCCCCCGCCTTACTGACTCTTAGAACGAAACACCGGGCCGCCGGCACAATGTACTCCCGCGAATGGCAACTAGGCCCGGCGAAAGCCCGATCAACACGGGCCCGAACATGTAGAACTCTCGAGTCTCGACTGTACATGTAGATAAATTAGGTATAGCCCGTAACGACGCCTTCTGTACAAATAAGTACTCGTGCACTGTGTATCGGGTGTCCTGTGTGTGTCTACACAGCTCCCTCTGCTCGGGTGTTTTCGAACTCCTGTCTTTTTACCGGTACGGCACCCTCATCACTCGCACAACACTCACCAAGCTCACCATGGGCATGTCGCACTTCTAAACAGCCCCCGTGCGGACCTGAGAAAGCGTGAATGTGAATGTGTCGTTGAGGCCTGGCCTGTATTGTATTGTATTGTCTTCACAGCTGTGCTGCTTACGTGTTGTGTGTATTCATAATGAATGTGTCGTGACAGTCTGTCTCCTCTGTCAAAAGTACCCGTATCAGGCCGCGCGCGACACCTCTTTGCGCCATGCCAAACTCGCTTCACCCCGCGCTCTCCGCGCTCGCGCATCAGCTGCGAATCATCTACATCGACGAGCGCGGCCCGCAGGCGTCGGCCGACGTGTGGTCGCCCGCGACGGCAGCCACGCTGCAGCGCTACGGCCGTCGCTTCGCTGCCGAGTTGTACATGGCCTCGCAGCAGCTGCGCAATCAGATTGAGGCCATGGAGGGCGCCGAGCCGGAGGTGTTTTCCGAGCTGCAGCGCACACTCTGGTCCGTGTGCATCTGGGAGCTCTGCTTGATGGTCTTTGTCGGGCGCCCGGCCGTGCTCACCGAGGCGCTCATTCCGTGGTGGCAGCTGCACCTTTGCGATCGCGAAGTGGCGAACGACGAGCTGCCCGCTCTCTTGCGCCTCGAGCGGCCCGAGGCGGAGCACACGTTCTGGCGCACGCTGCGCTCCCTCGTGGCGCGCGGTATGCGAGCAGATGCGCTGCGGCTGCTCAAGCAGCACTCGGTACTGCACGCGGGAGACCGAGTAGTGGGCAGCCCCGAGGAGCAAGTGCTGTGGCCGCTGCTCGACCGGCTCGAGACGCTGCTTGAGTTCATGCCGCGCCTCGCCGAGCCCGAGCTCGTGCAGCCGCATCGCGACGAGGCCGGGCTCGGTCTGCACGAGCAGCAGGCGTTGCGTACCTTCCAGCACAACCACGCCACGTGGAGCGCCGACGTGAGCGCTCTCGTGCGCGATGCGGAGTTGCTCGCGCCCTCGGTACCCGTCGCCAAGGAGATTGCTAAATCGGGTCTGCTCCTGCGCGGCGACGAGGCCATGCTTCGCGAGCACACCGAGCAGTGGCACGGTCTGCTGATCGGGCGCCTGCTGTACCAAAGCCCAACAGTGATGCGCTGGCAGCTGCCCTCGTTATTGGCCGAGCTGGTGCCGAGCACGCACGAGGCGCGTAACGACCCCTTCCAGGCGATCGTGATCGCCATCCTGGCCGACGACCCGTGGGCCACCCTCGAGAAAGTGCGCAACGCGTTCGGCGACGGCTGGCTCGCATCGCATCTGTGGGACTTGCTCTCGCGTGCGGGCATCGTAGGCGTCGATCAGATGGCCGATAAGAAGCTAGACGTACGCAGCTACCTGATGCTCCAGTATGCGCGCGCGCTGGGCACGGTGCCCTCTCTCTGGCAGCTCGCGGCACAGTACGCTGCCGATCTCCTTTGCACGCCCTCCGCCGAGAGCGATGCCCGAGACTTGATCGGGCAACTGGTGCGTGAGCAGCCAGTGCCACACGTGGTCAAGCTGCGGAAGTTGCTCGCGTTGTGCGAGCAGCACGGGATGGAGGACGAGGCGCGGGAGCTCGTGAGACGTGCCGCGAGCGCCACGCGTACCAAGCGGGAGGCCGTCGCTGCCGCGGGCGCGAGGGCCCCAACCGCCGCCCAACACGACGCCAGGCCCGCGGCCGCCGCCGACGCCACCGAACGCCTGATCACCACCGCGGAGTGCGCGCTCGACGAGGCGGTGGCTGCTGCCGCATCAGGCGCGCCGCTCGCAGGCAGCGCCATCGCGGAGTTGCGCGCGATGCTGCGCAGCGAGGGCGTCGGCGGCGCGCGCTACTACATAGGCCACAAATGGCTTCCCCGCTATGTCGAGCTCCTCGAGCTTGTGACGGCGATGCGTCCAGCGGCCGGCGGCAGCGTCGCCGACGTCGGCATGGGAGTGGACGACGCGGCGGTGGGCGGCGGCGGCACCGGCGAGACGGCGCAGCGCATCCAGGCGCTGCTAGTCACCTTGGCCACGGAGCGGGACGATGTCGTGGGGGACATATTACCTGACCCCCTGATGCGCAAGCTGCTGCAGCTCGTGAGCGGCCTCGGGCGGCTGCCCGGGCCCCCGCTGGTTGGCAGCAGCGCCTGCGCCCGCGCCGATGGCCCGTCCCCTGCGCCGCCGCCGCCGCGCGCCTTCTCGGCGGCGAGCATCCACATCCTTATTAGGGAGCATGAGAAGCTCAAGTCGTCGGCCTCGTGCCACGTGGCAGCTGGCGGCCACGTGGCGGCTGGCGGCGGCGGCGCGAGCGCACGTCTGGATCGCGACCTCTCGCTCGCGCTCTCCAAGGGCCTCGCGGGCGCCATCCTCGACGAGGCGGCCCTCACTCCACGGGGTTCATGCTGGGCCGCCCTCTGAGATGAGCAGCTCGCGGCGGAGATGAAGGCGACGCATGCGGGCTGCGCTCTGAGGAAGGCGGCGGAAGGTGAGGCTCGGGGGTCTGGGTGCTAAAGAGCTGTGCGGAGTTGCTATGGCATGGCGAGCCACGCCCTCGGCGGACGGCGGCGGCGGGTGAGGCAGCGCATGAGAGTGGGATGAGCGCGGGTGACATGAGGGTTGACAAGACGGGACGTGCGGTGCAAGGACCGCCGGATGCTCCGGCTGGGCCCGCGAATTTGGTATTGGCGTAGCGGCGCCCATGGGCGCCGGAACGGAATGACGAGCGTGCTCGCTCGTGCCGTCGTCTTGTGCGAGTGGCCAAGTCCAGGAATCTACACTCGAATCTTTTTTCGTCGATTCTTTCTTCCCGCTGATGGCATCAACGCTCTTCTGATGGCGAAGCCTCTTTTTCGGTCCATCTAAATCGTGCACTCCATGCTAGCCGTCTTGCCGCTTTGCGTCGGATTCATGCAGCCGCATGCGCGGCCATCAGCCGCCGTGACCGCAGCCTCATCGGCATCCATCAAGATGCAGGCTAATGTGCCATCGCGGTGGAGGTCCAACTCAAAGCCGCCGGACGTGAGCCAGGCCGCACAGCAGGCGCAAGCGTATTTGGGCAATCGTGCGCCACCGCCACCTCTTTACTCACCGCCTTCTACATACCAGCCTCCGGCTTACCAGTCTCAGCGGAGCTCACCTCCTGCTCCATACCAGCCGCCTTACCAGTCGTCCAGGACTTCTCCAGGCTACCAGGCTCAGGGCTACCAGTCCCCAGGCAGCGGCTACCAGGCACCGCCTGGCTCCGTCTACAACCCGATGACGCCCACACCGCGTCTACGCATGCCGCCCTTCCAGCCACCCATGCCAACCATTCGCCCGTGGTCGCGCCCTCCTCCGCAATACCTGGCACCACGCCCAGTTGCGGGAGTCGACACTCTCAGGGATGCGACGATGCGGCATCAGCGACGCTACTCGCCGGGGACGCCTCCGCCGGGCTACCAGTCTTCCCCGTCATACCAATCATCCCCATCTTCGCGTATGTCGGCACCCAGCGGAGCTCCGCTGCCGTACATCCCACCACGCTCAAATGCGGGAGTCGACCCCGTGAGAAACGCTATGCAGCGGCGCCAGCGGCGTGATGATCCCAACGACGGACGCCGATATTGACGGGCCAGCACCCCTCTTTTTCTCTCATTCATCATTTGCTTTGCCTACGTGCCACGCTGATGGTGGCAGGCCTGGCTGCATTGGAAGATATGTGCTCTTGGCACACGCATAGTCGCGTTGTGTGCGTATCATGCGCTTTGTATCATCATGTGCGTCGAGGTACTCGTTGTACCATTTGCGCTGTACCATGTGCGCTGTACCATGTGCGCTGTACCATTTGCGCTATACCATTTGCGCCGTATCATGCGCGTTGTATCATGTGGTGCCGTCGAGCTGACCCGCGCGGGCGCGCACGCTCGGGACGGTCAGTTCACGGCGTAGTTCACAGTCGTTCGGGGGTCAAGCGGTCACTTGTTATGTGTTTCTCTCATCTCTGCTTCTCCGCGCTGTACAGTTCCCACAGTTGTGGATCGTCGTTTTCCGGTCGACGCGAACGCGGCAACGCAACCGGATTGCGCCGGGCCATGTGCCATGCCATGTGGCATGTGCGGCGGGCATGGCGGCGGGCGGCGAACAGACGCGCAAGTCCGCGAGTGCCGAGTCGGCATCACGTCATGGCGGTTCGGTTCGGTTCGACGCCCTTCCCGCATGGGTGCTGGGATCGGCCGATCGGCATCGGGGTTCGGGCGCGCGCGCGCGCGCGGGCGGGTTGGCGCGGTCGCCGCGAGCGGCGAGGCGCGCCGTCCGTACGTGCGCGTTTTTAATTCAAAAATCGCGTTCCGTGAAATCTCAGTCGAGTGAGCTCCCACGTCCCAGCAAAATGGACTTGCACGGCTCACGCGCGTCAACGCGCGGTTCCTCTTCGGTTCCTCTTCGGTTCCTCTCATCAGATCACGCACGACCAGTACCGCTCCGCCTACTCTCTGGCACCCACGCCGCGTCGCGCCGCTCCTTGAACGCGGTGATGCCCTCCTTGGCCTCGTCCGAGTGGAAGAGCTTCTGAGAGAGGGGCGCCGTCCACTCGAATGCGGCCTCACGGCTCATCTGCGGCACGCGCGCCACGAGCTGCTTCGACGCCGCGAGCGCCTTGGGACCACCGCGCACGAGCTTGCCGACGATCTCGTCGACCTTTGCGTCGAGTTCCTCAGGCGCAACCGCATAGTTGATCAGGCCGACGTCGCGAGCGCGCGCGGCGCTGATGCGCTCGCCGCTCAGGAAGAGCTCGCTTGCGTCGGCGCGGCGCAGCTTGGGCAAGCACACGACGGAGATGACGGCGGGGCACACTCCAAGACGCACCTCAGTGAAGCCGAGCAGCGCATTGTCCGCGACGACCGATATATCGAGCGCAGCCGCGAGGCCGACGCCGCCACCGGTACAGTGTCCGGCGATCCGGCCCACGATGGGCTTGGGGCACTCGACGATCGCATCGAGCACCGACACGAGCGAGTGCCGCGGTGCTGCCTTCGAGCGGCCCTTGAGATCGGCTCCCGCGCAGAACGTGTTGCCGTCGTTGGTAAGCACCACGACGCGCACGGCACCGTCAGCCTCGGCGGCCACCAGATGATCACCCAACGCGTTGACGAGCTCGACGCTCAGCGCGTTCTTGTTCTCAGGCATTGCGAGCGTGATGGTCGCGACCCCGGACTCCACGTCGTAACCAACAAAGTCCGTCGCGGGCGCCTCTCCCGGGGCCGGAGGCGGCACCTTAGCCCCGGAGCGGCCGAGGGGCACGTCCACGAGTGAACGCGCGCCGGGAAAGCGCAAAAACCGTCTCGGGACTCGGCGCACGAGGTCGGCCACCTTCGCGGTCTTCATGCCGATCACTTTGCAATAGCGATTTCGTCAAAATGCGTTTGGGGGGGATTTCTATCATGCCAATCCTGCACGTGGGAAGGGAAACCATACATTTTCAGTATGTGCGACACCCGCGTCCCAAACTCTCGTTGTAATTGACGAAACACTCCGATTAGAAATGCGAGCCTCCCTCCCATGCCTAGAGTGGATGCGCGCGCGGCCGCGCGTGGGTGTGGCGTCGCCAAAATCGCGCATGTTCCCACTCCTCATCAGCCATCGCGCCAGCAGCATCAGCAGCATCAAAAGCATCAAAAGCAGGAGCAGCAGCAGCAGCAGCAGCAGCAACAGTGGCCGCGCCACCGACCTGCTCAGTGTCGACACGAATAGCAAGGCCTTTGCAACAAACAAGGCTGCGATGGACTCGGCGGTCGCCGAGCTGCGGCGGCGGACGGAATTGGCGTACGAGGGTGGCGGCGCACGGGCCGTGGCAACGCACCGCGCGCGCGGCAAGCTCCTGCCGCGTGAGCGCATTGAGGCGCTTCTCGACCCGGGCTCGCCATTCCTCGAGTTCTCGACGCTCGCAGGTGACGGCCTGTACGAGGAGGCGTCGCCGGCAGCGGGCGGCATCGTGACCGGCGTGGGCGTCGTGCACGGCCGCCAGTGCCTCATCGTCGCCAACGACCCGACCGTCAAGGGCGGCACCTACTTTCCGATCACGGTCAAGAAGCACCTGCGCGCTCAGGAGATCGCGCTGCAGAACCGGCTGCCGTGCATCTACCTGGTCGAATCAGGCGGCGGCTACCTGGTGCGCCAGGCCGACATGTTCCCCGACGTCAACCACTTTGGGCGCATCTTCTTCAACCAGGCCAACATGTCGGCGCAGGGGATCGCCCAGCTGGCGCTCGTCCTCGGCTCCTGCACGGCGGGCGGCGCATACGTGCCTGCGATGGCGGACGAGGTGGCGATCGTGCGCGGCAAGGGGACTATCTTCCTTGGCGGCCCGCCCCTCGTCAAGGCGGCCACGGGCGAGGTCGTCACCGCCGAGGAGCTCGGAGGTGCCGACGTGCACTGTAGCACCTCAGGCGTTGCGGACCACCTCGCACTCGATGAGCCTCACGGCCTGCGCATGGCGCGCCAGATGGTGCGCAATCTGGGCCCGGCGCCGGCTCCGTCGCTCACGCGCGTGGCCGAGCCGGCCGAGCCTCTCTTCCCTGCCGAAGAGCTGCATGGCCTCGTGCCCGCCGACCCGCGCCAGCCGATGGACATCCGCAAGGTCCTCGGGCGTATCCTCGACGGCTCAACGCTCGACGAGTTCAAGCAGGAGTACGGCAAGACGCTCGTGACGGGCTTCGGCCGGATCAACGGCTACCCCGTGGGCGTGGTCGCCAACGACGGCATCCTCTTCTCCGAGTCCGCTGTCAAGGGCGCGCACTTTGTGCAGCTCTGCTGCCAGCGCAAGGTGCCGCTTCTCTTCGTGCAGAACATCACCGGTTTCATGGTGGGCAAGCAGTACGAGGCTGAGGGCATCGCGAAACACGGCGCGAAGCTCGTGAACGCCGTCGCCACCGCCGCCGTGCCCAAGTTCACCGTCGTGGTCGGCGGCTCGTTCGGCGCCGGCAATTACGGCATGTGCGGGCGCGCCTACAGCCCGCGGCTCATGTTCATGTGGCCGAACGCCAAGATTGGCGTCATGGGAGGCGAGCAGGCAGCGAGCGTGCTCTCCGAGGTGCGCGTGGGCGCGGCCAAGAGTGCGGGCAAGCCGCTCGGCGAGGCGGAAGTGCGCGAGTACTACGAGGAGACACGGCAGCGCTACGACAAGGAAGCGTCTGCCTACTTCGCCACGGCGCGCCTGTGGGACGATGGCATCATCGAGCCCACGCAGACCCGCCACGTGCTCGCGCTCGCGCTTGAGATGGCGGCCAACGCGCCCATCCCCGACACGCAGCACGGCGTCTTCCGCATGTGAACGTCCGAGCTGTGCGCGCCCCAAGGATCTCAGTCGGAAGGGTCTCAGTCGGAGAGAGATTGGCCCGTCGGCCTTGGTGTCCTAACTTGGTGGCACGTGCGCGGGTCGTCCCGTCCAGCGTCATGCGACCCCACCGATGGTGCGCGTGCGCGTTCATGTGCGCGTTTCGATCCTGGTTTCGTTTTCGGTTTGCATGCCTGGTTTGTGTGTCCGGGCGGGGCATAAGCGCATAAGCGCATAACGAATTCGATTGCACGATCTCGACGCGGATGTAATCGGAATATCGGATACGTCGTAGGCTATATAGTACGGAGATTTACTACCGTAGCCCTAGTGACGAAACCCCCTGGTTGCATAATAAAGAGATGACGAAACCCTGCGTGGCCAGTGACGAAACTTCGACGAACCCTTTCCCGCACTTTCACGTTTCAGTGTCAGACACTCCAGTGTGAACCTTCGACTCTCAAACCTCGGCCCGGGAGGTCGGGTCCGGTCGCCTAGGGTCCGCTTAGCCGATGCTTCAGTCTCATTTTGAGAGCATGAGTAGGGACATGCGCAGCAAGATGCAGGCACACATGCACTCACTAACTCAATCCCAATCCAGAATAGCGCTATAAGTCGGCTGGGACGCGGGAGTCTGGTAAGCCCACTTCGTCTTGGCTCACTTGGGTCTCCGGCTCACTTGGGTTTTTATCCTTTCTCGGACGTGAGCTCATTAAGGGATTGAATGTTTAGAATGCCGCGGGAGCTCGCCATGGGCATGGCGCGAGCCCCCTACGGTCCACACACAGTAACACAGAGACTGGTGGTGATGGGGATGGTGGTGGGTTCACCAAAAACTGCACGCGCTACGCCACGTACGACGAGGGCGCGCGTCGGCTGGCCCTGGTTTCCGCATTGTGCGACGAGAACGGAGTTTCCGATCCGTCGGCGGATTTCCGCGCTGTGCGCGCATATCACTCCGGTCGTGCCCGTCCCCCCCCCCTTGGAGTGGGCGCTCCCCCAGTATCCCCTGGCTGGTGGCGGGAGCGCGCCCTGCGCGCCCTAGTTCCTAACTCGCCGGGATACCTTCACCCCGGCTACACCCCGGCCCAACCGCCCTTGATTGTTAACTCGCCCGGCGAGAAGACAAATACTGACGCAGAAACAACCGGAGACGAGACGAGACCCGATTGGACGAGACACGCGATAAACAGAAATCCGCACGCCGGTACCGCATGGGACGTGACCAGGCTAAGGGATGATGGCCATGCCCCCCAAGATGATGAACATTAAAATCGCCCCCGTTGTGGTATCTTGCGCGGCTTGGCCTGGTACATGTTACAGGTCAGAGTGTTTGACCGACGTGAACAATCATCGAGGCGACGGAGTTGTCGTGACGAAAAGTGCAAGGATGAAGCTGCCGCCGATGACGACGGCCGTCGCGAGGCAGCATCCTGCAAATCTGAACGCGTCGGTGAGCGGCCGAGGCGGCAGCGGCCGAGGCGGCGGCAGAGGCGGCGGCGTGAACGGCGGCGGCGGCGGCCGAGGCGGCGGCGGCCGAGGCGGCGGCGGCTGAGGCGGCGGCGGCGGCGGCGGCGGCGGCGGCGGCGGCGCCGGTGGTGGATATGTCGGGATGTGGGCATGGTGGGGATGATGGGGATGATGGAAATGATGGCCATGCCCCCCAAGATGATGAAAATGAAAATCGCCCCCGTTGTGGTATCTTGCGCGGCTTGGCCTGGTAGCGGCTGAGGCGGCGGCGGCGGCCGAGACGGCGGCGGCCGAGGCGGCGGCGGCGGCGGCGGCGCCGGTGGTGGACGCAGTGCCGAGGCTTGCGGGCATCTTGGCCAGGGGTTCCTTGCACTGCGTCCACTCGGCCTCATCGTGCGCGTCGCGCGCCCACGCCTCCTTCATCGTGGCCACGATCTTGCGCTGCTCGGCCCATAAGGTACCCGGGTGCTTGTACAGCTCATGCAGGGCAGGAGTCCACGGCTCTGGTGCGAGGCGTCTGGGATTGATCTCGAAGGCGAGCGCGAGATTGCGGTCGGTGCTCTTGATGACGTGCCAGTAGCCGTTGGGGATGTACACGGCATCGCCAGGCATCAGGCGCACATGCTGCACCGAGGCATTCGCGACGCGTGGGAAACGTTCTAGGTCCACACGGTCCACATTGAGGGGCGATAGGCCGTACTTGTCATGGTGGTCCATGTACATCTTTGCGCTCTCGTTGGGATGACTCAAGTAAATGTCCTTGATGCCATCAATCTGGAGCATCAGGTTATCGTGCGTGTCGAAGTGCTGCGAGGACGTCGTGTTGCCGCGGCTGAACCACATGCGCACCGCATGCATGCTATTATACAGCTCGTTGCATGCGAGCACCTGATGAGGTTGGCGATCAACGGCACTCAGCGGCACCCCGCGGCAATGAAAGTACCCGAGTGGCAATCGATACCCATCAAGAGGCAATCAGATATCATCAGGGCCAATTACCCCGGGCAGTGAGAGCTTCGTAGGCAAATCACTCAGCTTGTCGGTGATCGGGTGGATGCAGTATGTGGGTGCGTCCGGATGCCGATACTCGCGTATGAAGCGGCAAAAGTCATACCTGTGGGGAAGCGGAGGCGCCGTCGTGAGCGTTTGCACGCACTTGAAGACAATCTCCTCCGCATCGGGCATACCCCTCAGCAAGCGGGAAGCGATCGTTGTGCGAGATGCGGTTGTTCATCTCCACGGTCACCCACCAGCGACCACCGCCCATGAGCTCACAGCGCAGATGGTCCGCGTCGGCGCGAGCGCTGACGAGCGCCTCATCCGACCAGTCGGTTAGGTTTGCCACTTTGGACGCGGCGCCACGTAGCAGCACCGGCTTGTATTTGGCGATGTGCTCGCGCCAAAAGTAGGGCGCGTCGGGCAGCAGCGCCGCGTGGTGCTCCTCGATGCTCTGCAAATCCATTTGCTCCCCAAATGATCTCAGGTGGCCACGGGGGCCTTCGCACTCCGCCCGGCCTTCGGCGCACGGCTCATCACCCTCGATGAGCACGCACTTGTGCACTTCGCAGTGGCGCGGCGAGGCAGCCGGCGCGATTGGTGCGAAGTCCAGAAACGGGGCAGTACTCGGGTCAGCCCAGTACTTGTCAAAGCCGTAGGCCTCCGTGCGCTTCTTCATGGCGAGCACAAACTTCTTGTCCCTCAGCACCATGCTCTTGTGCGTGAGCTCGATGGGCTCGTCCTCGTCGTCGCTGGCCACACGCTGAGTGCCCATGGCGTCCACGGCTTGTTGTTGGAGCGGCTGGCGTTCCGGCCATTCGGCGTCGGCGGCAGCGGCGGTGGAGGCCTGCACAGGTATTTCCACCGTGCCGCTCAGCTGGAGGAGGAGCAGCACAAAAGTGAGCATAGAGCGGCCCGATGCGTGTGCGGTCGTCATTCGTATCTGCGCGAGGTTTTGTTAGGTCGGAAGCGAGGCTCGAGCGTGCTGACGACTGGTTCAGAGAGCGTGCTGCGCCGACGACCTGGCAAAGTGCGAGCGCGATGTGCAGAAACCGAGCGACCCTTTGTTCATACATGTACTCAGAGCCGATTTTCCTCCTTGGTAGGCGTTCATGCGGCCCCCAAAATTTTCATTTTTGGCGTGGAGGAGACTCTGCGCGTTCACAGCAAGTGGTTGTTCGACTCCCGGCGAAAGTCGAAGAGCCGCTTCAGGTGTGCCAAGTCCGGCAAATGCACCGCTGCGGTAGCGCCTCCCTCATCTTCTTTCCGGCGCACCAGACGCGTCCGGGCGACGACGAGGAGCTGCCCTACCTGAAAGCTCAGACGGCGGGTCAGGACAGGCGGCTCTTCTCGCCGCTGCTGCCGACGACATCATCGCTGCTCCCAGAGCATGCGACTGGACGAGATCGGAATGATGCCAGGCCGTCGGAGAAGGCCAGGCTGTTCAGCACGCACATGCCTACAGCGTACAGGCGAGCGCCGCCGAAGACGGCGGTGTACGCGTCGCAGGCCGAGGACAAAGATGGCCTGACTGTCACCACCTTTGCTCACTTTGATACGTTCCTCAAACTCCGTACTCCAACGAATGCTTCCTACGGAGAGCTGGTGCACGTCGTGCGGCCTACGCTCGCAGGCAGCAGCAGCAGCAGAGACATCTCGCGACGGCCGCAGTCCGCTGGCAGCGGCAGCTCTGGGTTCCGGCCGCAGTCTGCCGGCAGCGGCAGAACCAGAAGCACTGGGTCCCAGCCTGCCGCCAGTACCGGCCGCGCGGCCGTGTCTTCGACGTCGACGTCTCGCGCGGCGCAACCACTGTCGCACGTCCTCGTCTATACCCCGGCACCGCCCGGCTCCATGCCAGCCAAGTCGCGCCATCGCAGCGCTCCCGATCACGCGCATTCACACACACATTCACACGTTCCGAACGCGGCCACATCGCTCGGTGGTCGGTTCGCTCCCGAGAGTCACCAAGCTTCCGCGACCGTGCTCGCCGCGACGGCGGCGACGCCGAGCGCGCGGCTCATCATGGCCGTGCTCGAGAAGCCGATCGGCTCGCTCAAGCGTCGCGGGATGCCTGCGCACGGGATGCATGCTAACTCGTCGACGGCCTCGCTCTCCGCGGAGGCCACGCGTACTGCCCCCGCCGCGAGCGCTTACTTCACTCCGAACGTCGCCAACGGTACTGTCGTGCCGACCCCGGGCGACGGTGCCAAGGCGGCATCCACCGCGGCGCTCACCGCGGCGCTCGATCCCGACGCCGGCGGCGGAAGCCGTTTTGCGACGGTGTTCCACTCTGCGGACCGCTTTCCGATCGCGTGCAAGCGCGCCATGTCGCGTGAGGAGCAACTCTACTTTCTGCGGCACGGCGTGACGCCGCCGCGCACGCTGTCGCGCCCCGAGCTGCCGGCGCCGCAGGGTGGGGACGCTGCCGCCTTCTACGAGTCCAAGCAGGCGGTGCACGCTCTCGTCATGCGACGCGAGGCCGCCGTCGAGGCTCTGCGTGAGCTGCTGCCCTCGCCTCAGAAGGCCGCCCAGGCGAGGCATGCGACGAGCCATCTGCTGCTCGAGCCGACGACAGCGGCAGTGCTGCGCGCGCGGCTTGCCAACCGGCTGCACGCGCTGCGCCTTGCGACGGCCGCCGTGTGCGAGGGGCTCGCCCTCTGGCGAGAGCAGCTGCGTGCGCGCGGCGGCTACTTTGGCAGCCTGCCGTCCGAGGAGGTGGCTTATCTATATGAGGACCGTGACTATGAGCTCACGATGGTGAGCGACGTGGCGTCCGTCCTGCCCGCGCCCATCGCTCTCGAGCCGCTGCTGATCGATTGGTTCGACGTGGCTGTACCGTGGCTGGCACATGCCGCCCACCTTGCCCACCACGGCGCCTACGGCCTTGGTGCTCGTCTCATGAGCATCTCCGCAGATGGGAGCGCCGTGGCTGAGGCTAGCGCGCCAGCGGTGCTCGAGGCGACGCGCTACTTTGGACTCGCCCATGCGGACGTCCTCGCACCCTTCCATGAGGCGGGCGGGTATACGGACGTACACGGTGACCTGAGCGCCGTGGTGGGCACTACCACGGCGGGCGGCGACGCCAAGGCAGTGCGAGCTCGCCTGAAGCGCGCCCAAGAGACTCTGCTCGCGCAGGTAGCGCGCAAGAGCGGCCAGTCAGCAGCGGCTCCGAGCGCCGAGCAGCGTGCGCACGAGCTGTGGCGGCACGCGGCGCGCCGCAGCCGGCCGCCGAGCGCGAGTGACTTCTCATGCTCGCGATGGCGCTGGACGGCGTATGAATGGCTCTTGTACGGCGGCGGTGAGGTGTACGCCCCCCTGCTGCACGCGATGCCGCGCTACTTTCGCTTCAAGGCACTGAGCGAGGCGGCCTCGTTCGTACAGCGCTGCTTCCGCGGACGGCTCCTGCTCCGCTTCACGAGGATGGCCCGGCAGCTCATCATGGCACGTCGAGCCAAGGACACGGCCGCACGCCTCGTGCTCGAGACACGCTGGGCCGTCTACATTCAGAACCGGTACCGCGGCATGAAGGTGCGCGAGACGCTGCGCACGCTCGTGGCGCAGGGGCTCGCCAATGATCGCGAGGCCAAGATGCGCGCACTGCGAGAGTTTCAGGCGAAGCAGGAGGCGCGCGAGCACGCGCGTGTCGTGGACAAGGCTGTGCGCAAGCTGCAGTCGCACGCGCACGTGCTCAACGCTCGCGCGGCATTCATGGCGCGCCAGAGGCGCAGGGCCGCCGAGTCGGCGCATGCAGCGGTCTCGCTCTCGGGCTCGGACTGCGTCGCCAAGCTGGAGGCGGTTATGGTTCGCCATCGCATCGTCAAGGGCGTGCTGCGTGACGTGTACACGAACGTGTGCGTCGCGTATGAGGATCGCGCGCTCGAACGTGAAACCGCCGAGGTGCGCGCATCCGACTGGTTCCCTCGCACGCAGCAGGCGACCGACGCCGCCGTGCAGCAGCAGAGGCAGCTGGCCGCGCAGCTCGTGGCGCTCGTTGAGGAGAGCCCGAGCGCGGCCGCGGCCGCCAAGGCCGCTGGCAGCAGCAGCTCCGCCAAGCAGCAAGCGGCCAAAGCGAGTGCTGCCTCGGCCTTCGTAGCGAACGCCGCCAAGGGTGAGTCAGGCGCCGAGGCGGCGGCTGAGGCGGCCGAGGCAGCGTACCTGATGCCGGATGTGCTCGGGTTGCGGGCGCTGCTGTGGAAGGAGGTGCGCAAGGAGCAAGCGGCTCTGAGTAAGCTCGAGGCCGAGGTGCACATGTGGGCGCGGCTGCGGCAAACGCACGGCGGTGGCGACGAGGCATCCGAACCGCTCACCGGACCCAAGGTAGCCGAACTGCAGGCAGCCCAGTCCCGGCAAGTCATCGCCGCGCAGCAGCAGCAGCGCGTGGCCTCGCAGGAGGAGGCGCTCGCGGCATGGCCCACACCGCCGATACTCGAGGGGCGGCGCACGCCTCCACGCGCGTCTCATGTGCTCTGTATGGTCGAGGGGGCGCTTGGCGCGCTTGACCAGGCAGAGGAGTGGAAGGTGCCTGGCACGACGGGGCAGCGCGCGCTGCTCGCCTCCGTGCAGCAGGGCGCGTCTGCCGCCGCGCAGCTCGAGGCGCAACGCGCGACCACGTACGAGCACGCGGCCGCCGAGTACGCACTCGTCGAGGGTGAGAACCGCGCGCTGCGAGAGCTGCGCACCTTACACGAGGGCGTGGATCAGCGTATCAAGCAGCTGCGGCTCGCGGCGACAGAGCTCAACGAGAACGGCGTGACCCTCAAGGTGCGCAACGAGGTGCTCAACCTACCGGCTGCCAATCTGGCTGAGGCCATCTCCCCGGGGCTACCGCCGGCGCCGTCCGCAACGACAGGTAAAGGCACTCCGAGTCTCAAGTCCGAGTGGGACGCGTGGTTCGTTACGGCTCTCGAGGCGCACGAGCGCACGGCCGCGCGGCTGCTCAAGGCAGATGCGGATCGCGAAGCGAGCGCCAAAGCCGAGCTCGACACGGCGCGTGGGGCGCTCGACACGGCGCGCACTCGCCTGGCGCAGGCCGAGGCGCTGCTCGAGACGTGGTTGCGCCTTGAGGGCTCCAAGCGACTGCTCGCGTCAGTGCACGCAAAGGAGCGGCGCCGGCTGCGGCGAGAGCTCATCGGCAAGCGCACGCGCACCTTTGCCAAGATGTTTGCGATGCCAACGTACGTGCGCGTGCAGACCAAGCGTGCCCAGCGGGAGCTCCATCGCGCCAACGCGGCCGCGCGGCTAGCAGAGCGACTCGCGACTCGACCTGTGCAGGCCCGCCGCTACACTGAGGGCACGGTGAGCCTGACGGTACTCGACTCGATGACGAAGGCACTCTCGGAGCTGCTCCAGCCAGAACCGGACACCGAGGGCGAGGGCGAGGGCAGCGCCATGCCGAGCGCGCTGCCTCGCGATGAGCGGTGGCAGCAGCTGACGCGCTCGGTCAACATGCTCGTGGGCGACATGAAAGGTGAGCGCGTGTACATACAGACCCTTGTCAAGACGACGGTCACACTCGAGCCTGGCACGCCGGGCAGGCGCGCCGAGTCGGGCTCGGCCTCTGCGGGTCAGACTCAACCTGAGCCTCAAGAGGTGTCCGCGACACTGCTCGAGCTTGCGGTACGTCACCGGCCGTTTGAGGGTACGCAAGACGGTCCCAAGCCCGCTGCCAGCATCCTGTTGCAGCTGGAGGAAGCGCACGCGTCGGGGCTCCTTGCACAGACGCTCGGGGTGCCGCACGCGTCGATCAAGAGCTTCGGTAGCACTCCCCCCAAGGAGGAGCTCGACGACGCGCCCACGCTGCTCCAGCTCCTCCAAGAGACGAGCGAGCGACGCGCTGCCGCTGCCGCCGAGCTGCACGCGCTCCAGCAGAAGAAGGCCAGGAACAAAGAAAACACGCGCGTGTGGCATCGGCTCAAGGGTGCGCTCGCGTTCCTCAAGGATGTGGACGCCGATCAGGCCGCCGAGGACGCCGGAGCCGCCGAGTCCGGTGCGAGCAGCCAGCGTCGCAGCGGCAGCGTCTGGACGGCTCGCAAGAAGAGGCCGGCCACTGCCGCCGAGGGAGTGGTCGACGATTCGTCAGCCGCCGGCTTCGCCTCGCGATGGCTCGGGGTTGGAGATCTGATGCGTGCGCACGTGGCGGTTGCGATCGCGCAGCGCTCCAAAGAGGCTCGGCGGGCGCTCAAGGCGGAGCTCGACGAGCTCGAGAGCGAGATCGCGACCCTGCACGAGCTCCAGCGCTCTTGCCTCCGGTGGAAACCCGTCTGCGTGCCCCGCTCTGCCACCGTCATCGACGTCGCTTGGAACGTCGGCCTAGATGAGGGGCAGCGGGCGACAGGCGACTCGTGCTTCTGCTACCATTGCGCGTCGCTCAGCCCACCAGTCAAGGTGCGCCACCGTTTCGTCGACTGCCCGAAGCGGCGCAAGCACAACATGCCCGAGTTCGACGAGGGGGCGATGAAGAGCCTCTCGCGCGAGCTGCGCCAGCGCTCGGCGACTTCGCAGGGGGTGCTGGACGAATTGAGCGCCTTTGACCGCGCGGACGAGAACGCGCGCCTCAAGCGAGATTTATTCGAACTCGCGGGCGCGATCAAGGTGCTCGGCAAGCAGGATGGTGTGCTGCCGCGCCCGTGCCAGCCCGCGCCGCCGCCGCACTCGGCGCGTGCGAGCCTTGTGCACGAGCGCCGTCGGAAGAGGGACCACCTGACGGAGCACCTGACGAAGCTCGTCGCGATCGCGGCGCGTCATGAGTCGGGTGCCGTGCACCACATCCCCGGCTCCTGGGGCGAGCTCAAAGCGACAGCTCTGATGAAGCCTCAGCGTCGGCTGGGCGACGACTCCGTCGTGACGCCCGAGACGCTCCTCGACGCCGCGAAGATGATCGGTCTGGACATCTCTGCCACTGGGCACGATCACCACATGATGGACGTCGTCATCGAGCAGGCGCGCATGCCGTTGCCCAGCCACTGGGAAGAGCTCGAAGACGACGAGGGCGAAGAGGGCCAGGGCGCCGATGGCGAGGGCGCGAAGGCGCCCGCCGCCGCCGCTGCCGCACAACCTCTGCCTCTGCCTCTGCCGAGCGCGCGCCGCTACCTCAACCTGATCAGTGGCGAGGAGTGCACCGGCCACCCGATGGCGCCAACGGTGGCCAAGCTCGCGGCCAGCCTCAAGGTGCGCTCGCAGCGCACGGGCACGTGCAAGCCCAAGCTTATGGACGCGTGGGTACAGTTTGCCGACGGTGCAGCGCGGCTGCCCTACTTTTACAACTTCGTGACGGGCGAGCGGCGGCGCGACTTCCCGCCTCTCGACAAGAAGTCGTACACGCCGTGCGTGCTCCCGCCGTACCAGCTTGAGCCGAGTGCCGAGGTCCTCTGTGCTGCTGCTCAGGAGACTTGGGCCGGGCTCGACAGCGCACGCCTCGAACGGGCGGTCAAGGCTCAACTTTTCGACAGCGCGCGGAAGCGCGCGCGCGCAGACGTGCTCGCGCATCAGCCGTGCCGGCTCGAGGTGCTCGTGACGCAGGGATTTGCACTGGGGCTCGATGCGGCCACCGAGCCCGAGCTGATGTGGCTGTGCGACTGCGCTCTCGCGCCCCGACTGCCCCTCGGCTGGATTGCCAGTTCCGCGAGTGGGAGTATGAGGCACGGGGACGGCTCCGAATTCTATTGGCACACCGTCGTGGGGCTCACACAGTGGGAGCATCCGGAGGTGAGCTTCCTTACAGGCGTCGCCGCGCGCCTCGTCGAGGCTCGCCGCGTCGACGTGGAGCGGGCGCTCGGCGAGCAGCGCACACCAACTCCCACAGCCACTGCGCCGCCCGACATTGCCGCGAAGGCCTCCGCTGTGCTGGGCACAAGCACCAGCACCAGGAACAGACGTGATTAGTATAATAGCTCATACGCGTAGTGGCTATAACATGATAGTAGTACTACTAAATATATAGCATATATATACTTATATACCGACCTACCGTACGCGACGACCCTCGACGCTCGAGCCTCGTCGTGCTACCAATTGCTACCAACGGCCATTTCACACGCGTCCGCCTAGTTCACGCCAATCTGCGGGCACACCCTCGCCGCAAATAGCGGGCACGAGTGACAAGCGGGGCGGTCAGCGCACACCTGCTGCCCGAAGCCGACGAAGAGTGGGTGGAGCTCTTGCCAGTGCTCGCGCGGCAACCAACCCTCGAGTTCCTTGCGCGTCGCCTCCGCCGTCTTCGCGCCGCGCGTCCACCCGAGGCGTGCGGCGATTCGGTGCACGTGAGTGTCCACGGCGATCCCCTCCGTGCTCCCCCAGCCGATCTGGAGCACGAGATGAGCGACCTTGGGTCCCACGCCCGGTAACGCGAGAAGCTCCCGGAGGGCGCGCGGCACGTCGCCATCATACTCGTCCACGAGCGTCCGCGCGATGGAGCGCACCCGTGCCGCTTTCTGAGCAGGGAACGTGACGCCGCTGATGGCCTGTTGGATGGTAGACTCATCAAGCTGAGCGAGCGCAGCCGCAGTGAATCGCGGTCGGCCGCACGCAGTACCCTCGGCATCGAGCGGCACGGCGAGCACACGCAGCCGGTGCAGGGCGTGTGCGATGGCCGCGTCCGGCGTGCGCGCCGAGAGCACGAGCCCCACGAGGGTCTGCACGCGGAAGGGCGCCGGCCCGTCCTCACGCTCGCCGAGCAGGTGGCACCCTACAAAGTCGACTGGCGCGTTCCGACCGGAGCGCCCTCGCTCAATCGCCTGCCACTGCTTCCACCACTGAAAGGGCGCCGTGCCGGGCGCCGTGCCGGGCGCCACCAGCGCGGGCTCGACGACGGCACGGCGCCGCTTCGGTGGCTCGTCCCTCTCGGCACCTCTGGCCGCTGCGACCGTGCCACTCGAAGGTGGTCCAGGCTTGGGTGCGGCAGCAGCGACCGTGCCCAATGCTCCCGAGCTCTGCATTCGGGTGCTCAGCGCAGCAGAGGCGCCGGTCGTCATACTGGTCGTCAGGTGCGACGACCAATCGATCGGCGTCCTCCCTGCCGCGGCCAGGTACCTGTTTGCCTTCGAAAAGTGTGCGCAGCCATGGAAGCCTCGATGAGCACTAAGGGGGCTCGGGTGAGGCGCACGAAGCACAAGGTGCAAGGACTGATCGATCAAGGCCGCCTTGCGCTGCGCATGCGCTCCCCAAAGGAAGAAGACCAGGCCCGTGCGACGCGCGGCGAGCGCCGTGATCGCCGCGTCAGTCATGCGCTCCCACCCTTGGCCTGCATGAGACATCGGCTCACCAGCGCGCACGCTGAGCGCCGAGTTGAGCAGCAGCACGCCCTGCTCGGCCCAGCTCTGCAGATAGCCGTGCGTAGAGAGAGGTATGCCGAGATCACGATTCAGCTCCGTAAAGATGTTGCGCAAGCTCCCAGGCAAGGGCCGCACGTCAGACCTGACCGAAAAGGATAGGCCGTGCGCATGGCCAGGTGTTGGATACGGATCTTGACCGAGGATGACGACGGACACCGAGTCGAACTTGCACGCATCGAACGCAGCAAAGGTGTGCTCCTCGGGCGGCAGCACCGTGTGAACGCTGCGCTCCTCCTCCACAAAGGCCTTGAGGCGCTTGAAATAGGTAAGGTCAAGCTCGGGCCGGAGGGCGGAGGCCCACGAAGGCTCGAGCGCCCAAGCCGGAGGCAGAGGCAGCGAGGCAGAGGCGGCAGGTGCGTGCGAGAGCTGAGTCGTGAGCGGGCGGTGCTGCGCAAAAGCCCCAACGCCAACGCGCATGCTTGGCACAATGCTACACATCGCTGCGACGCGGCGACGACGGGCGCGACTTTTCCACTCTCTCGTCAAGGTCATCGCCATCGGCCGGGGTCATCGCGACAGACATCGCCTTGGGTGTGAACGTTAACACGACAGACGCGACGACAGGAGCTACGGCACTGTTACTGCCCGCTCAGAATACACACACCTTACACGACCCCAAATGAGACACGGAGCATGGGCGCGCGCGCGCTCGCGGCGTTGAGGATGGTTTGGGGCGTCGGCGGCTTTTATGGCGGTGGAATCAAGTGGAATCATGTTGGCAACGATTGCAGCAACGACCAACGTGGTGCATGAGGAAGCTGCGGAGGGACGCGTGAGTGTGTCGATTTAAAACCATTGGCTGTGAATGTGCAAAAATGCTTCCTGACACAGAAACCACGAACCACGCCCGCGCGCCCGCACATCGTATCGGAGCACATGGAGGCGCCCTGCAGGCACGGGCTGGCAGCGAGGCATCCCTCTACGGCCCCCTCTGCAACTCACCAGGCCACCTCGTGGCCTGACCTCGCGATGAGCTGCTCGCGAGTGTAGGAGACCCAATTGTAGCCTTCCCGCGCGTTCGGCTCCATCGGCTGTTTGAGCGGCTTCACCCAGCAGCCGAGGACACTCGACTGGAGCTGCTTGCTCTTCATGGCCGCAGGAAAGACGAGGCACTGGCTGCGGCACCGGCCGCGATCGTCGAAGATGCACTCGACGCTCAGGGCCTCCGGGAACTCGCTCAGCAGCCGCGCCGGTGGGAATTTGGTGTCACTCACGCCGTCGCGCAGCTTCACAGCCGCCCACACGCACTGTGAAGATGAAGAGTCGTCGCGGTTCGCACTCGCCTTGGGGAGGGAAGTGTCCGACATGACCTCTGCCACGTTCAGGCTCGCACTCGACACTGCCTTATCCGCCTCGGAGCGCGGCGGCGCGTTCGACTTCGGCCTGGGCACAGTGTCAGCCGTCACGGGAGCACGCGTGGGGGCAGCAGCGCCGAAGTTCACATTCGGTTTGGGCGCGATCGTGGCCGTCACAACCTCGGGACGCGGCACCGCGCGGTTCACGTTTGGCTTGGGCACGTTCGCGGCCGTCGGTGGTGATTCCGAACGCGGCGGCGGGGGCAGCTGCGACGAGGGTGCGCCGGGCATGAACGTGAACGCGGGCGCACGTGCAAGCGCAGGCGTAGATGGCGCCACAGGCATACGCGACGGCAGGATGTCGGCCTGGCGCGCCATAGCTGGTGGTGACGCCAGTGGTGGTGACGCCATCGCCGCCAGTGGCGGCGGAACGGGAGCCTCGGGAACGGGAGCCTCGGGAGCGGCCTCGGGGGCGCGCTGTACGACGGGCGACATGGTGGGTACCGTCAGCGACGGCGCAGGCGCGGCGGTACCCCCCAATAGCTCGTCGCCCGCCCTCGCCAGCAACGCCGCGAGCTCCGCCTGCGCCGCACGGAGCGCACTCAATGTGGAGGTCGCCTCCGCCTCCGCCTCCGCGAGCAACTGCTCTTGCCGAGCGCACTTGTTCACAGTTCCCTTGGCCGCCCTCTCTGTCGCAGCCGCTTTCTCGGCCGCCGCCTTCTCGGCCGCGGCTGCCTCGGCTGCCGCCCTTGCCGCGTCCGCCTTCTCGGACGCGGCTGCCTGCGCGGCCACCGACTCAGCCGCCTGCTGCCGCTCCAGCACACTCAGCGCCGAGGCGGCGGCTTCGCACTGCGCTGCGGCCGCCGCTGCCTGGCTCTCAAGCTCGAGTACTACGCGCCGCGATTCAACCAGCGCCGCCCAATGGCCCTCGAAGCCCCGGCAGGCGACGCGCACACGCTCGAGATCCTCCTCGATGGCGCCGGGAGCGGCGGCGGCGGGAGCGGCGGCAGCGGGAGCGGCGGAGGCGGGAGCAGCGGGAGCGGGAGCGGCGGCTGCGGGAGCGGCGCTAGAAGCGGCCTCCGCTAGGGGCAGCTCGTCGTCGACCGGTGAGGCCGCCGCCATTGCCACCGCCGATGCGCGCTTGAGGAATGCCGACTGGTGCGCCATGCGACTCGCAATCTCGTCCTCAAAGGCCGACTGCAGCGCCTTGCGACTCGCGATCACTTGCGAGCCCTCCTGCTTGAGCTGATCGATACGCGCCATTCTCTCTCGCTCGATACCCTCTCTTGTCTTCTTCGCGTTCCCTATAGTATTGTCGAGGACGTTCGACACCGCATCGCCCAGCGCGAGGAGTCCGCGCCCAACGGCCGTGTCATTGTTGGCATTGGCAGCAACGACCCCGGTTGCCAAAGCGAGACTCATGAGGCCCAGACTGCCATCCACGGCGAGCAACGCATCCATGCCCAAGGTACTCAGAGCGGCGGCGGCCACTACACCGGCCGCCGCACGCTCCTGATAGGACTCGAATGTCGTGGGCATCTGAAGAGCCTCGCTCTTGTTGTACGGATCTGCCGCCGCCGCCAACTCCGTTGTCTCCATCACGAGTGCCGCTGTCCGGGCGACGGCATAGCGGCCGATGAGTGTGGCAGCATGCGGCCCGGACGCCACCCGCGGAGGCGCCATGAAGGCTGCGCCTAGCATGACCAATTGAAGGGCCAGCATCTTCACTGGCCTTCGACGAGGATCCTGCCCACACGGTGATACAAATCACGAACAGCAAGATTCACTCACACACAGAGACTCCAGTGGCACCCTCGGACATGTTCAGTACCCGGTACCGATTACAAATTTCTAAAGTTCTCAGTTTCGTCGCGGATGGCCGCCGCCGCTCCGGCTGCTGCGGCGCCGGCGCCGCTCGCCTACCGTGTCGTCCGGGTCAAGGCGTCCATGCCCACGTATCGGTACCTGTGGAACGTGCTGCCACTGACGCAGATCGTGGGAAGAGGAGAAAGGACGCAGCAGCAGGAGAAGGCTTTCGCGGACCTAGTCAGGCGCGCTCCCAAGGACATTGAGACGTATCGGCAGAACGGCGCGCCGCCAGGCCGCTCGCTGCTCGAGATCCTGCGGGCGTACGCCGTGCTCGGCGACAACAAGTTCGTCCTCGACGCGGAGGGCGCTGCCACCAGCCAGCTCAAGTACGTGGACAGTGCCTTCTGGTCGCCGCTCCAAGGGGTGCACTCCGTGCTCGAGGACAAGAAGACCGCTGTGCACCGTCTGCAGTGCGGCTCGGCCGAGGACCCAGAGGGGCTGCTTTGCACCTACGTGGTGTGCTGCCTCCCGTTGGGGGCGGAGGGCGGGCTGCATGAGTATGTGGTCGCCTTTGTGGTCGGGTATGACGCCGACACGAGCACGTACGCAGTGCTACACACGCCCAACGCGGCGGACGGGACCGTCCTCGCGCAGCAGCAGCAGCAGCAGCCAGAAAACACGCACGTGCAGGCGGCCGCGCTCGCACCTCGGTACTTCGAGGTGCCCGCCGCGCGCATCGCCGCCTTCCCTGGCGGCCGGTGCATGTTCCGTCAATATGTCAAAGGGCAGGAAGTGCTCGCGCGCTGGGAGGTGTCTGTCCTCGTGACCGAGCCGATCACACACGACTTCCTGCGCCCGCGCGGGCAGTGGCGCGGCACGCAGCACACCACGCTCCTCTACCCGGCGGAGATAGTCGGAGGCCATGGTCTCGAGCACGTCCAAGTTCGCTACCTCAGCGCGCGCGGCGCCGGGGAGGACAAGGTGTACACGGTGCACAAGCGGGACGTGGCGCTCCCGCCCGAGGTAGGCGAGCCGGACGAGGCTGAGCGGAAGCGGCAGCGCAAGGCACGAAAGAAGCGCGAGGAGAAGCGCGCCGCTGTGGGCGCCGCGGCCGAGGGCGAGGGCGGCGGCGCGGACGTCGGCGAGGGCGGCGCTGGCAGCTCGATGGCACCGCTGCTGCCCGCGCCGCTTCCGAGCGCGCTCGCGTACCCCTTCCCGGACGGCCCCGAGAGCTTCTCAGGCCTCGCGCCCACCTCTATCGTACTCTCGCAGCCAGATATCCAACGGGTGGCCGAGTGGAGTGCTCGGTACGACGCGGAGGGCATGGACGGCGCGGCGGGCGAGTATCCGGACGGGCGAAGGGAATCGTACTCGCCACTACCGCAGGGCGGCAGCGGCGGCCGAGGGGAGGGCGCCAGCAGCGGCGGCGAAGGCGGTGGCAGCGGTGGGCGAATGGCCATTCGCGACGCCGCGTATGACGACGGCGGCGACGACACAAGGATGCTGATCGAGGACTCGAGGCTTGCAGAGCTCCCCACCGCAGGGGGCCTCCCCACCGCAGGGGGGGCTCCGAACGCCGCCTCCCGGGCTGACGACGCGGGTGCCCATGACGACGCGGGTGCACCCACTCCGCTGCGCACATGCCTGCTGGCGCCCACGGCGACGCCCTCGGCGGCGGCTCCCTCGGCGGCGGCGCCAGAAGAGGTGGAGCGCCCGCCGTCACCCGCGGGCCCAGTGGGCACCGTCAAGTGCGTGGTCCGCTTTGCCTTCACTGGTAGTGCGCCGCTGCCGCCTGCGATGGCGCCGCCATCGCCGCAGTCGGACGAGGCAGCGGCGCACGAGCTTGCCGAGTGGCGGAGGGTCCTTGATTTGCCACCGCTGCCCCCGCCGACGACGACCAAGTCGAATCGAGGCCTCTCGACCCTCGAACCGCAAAGGCCGGCCGGCGCTCCCACGGAAGCGGGTCAGCCCGAAGGCACGAGAAGCATCTTGGTGCCGCGCGACGCCTGTGCCCCTCCGGTGCGTTTCGGGTTGACGACGTCGAAGCGCAAGAGGGAAGTGAGGCGTTGCTACCGGACCCTCGAGAGCTGTTGAGTGATCCTCAGAGATCCTGAATGGAATGACGGATAATTGGGGACAGTTCTCGGTGCGGTGGCGGGGGGGGGGGGGGCAAGGGGGGGGGGAGCGG
>Ga0210240_100257_pt1 | contig 44670 bp, 25 predicted proteins | sample ChrtobMetP5a_4mM_FD_155463 | JGI IMG/M metagenome (GOLD analysis project Ga0210240, IMG submission 155463) | Chrysochromulina tobin associated microbial communities from unialgal haptophyte culture, Seattle, Washington, United States - P5a_4mM | ecosystem: Host-associated > Algae > Haptophytes >...
TCTTCCGTTAGCCTGCCTGTCGCAGTTCTCGCGTCGGCGATGTGCGGTATCTTTGGTTTGCGCGTTCCCGTCCTGTGGCTGGTCTCGTCGTATGTGGCGACCCTGTTCCTTCTGCGCGCTCCGGCCATGACCGCTGCAACGGGCCCGCTTGCCCCACTCGTCGGCGCTGTTGCGCGCGCCGCACGAACTGGCGCCGTGTTGGTTTGTTTCGTTAACGGATGCTTGTAAGTTTGCGAGATTTGCGGTCGAGCTTCGGCGACAAACCCGTTCAAAAGGGGGAGCCGGGGCACACACGGTTCACATTCAGATGAACAAGAACGGCACCGGTCCGGGCGTTCAACGACTCAAGAGAGGCCACCCATTAGCACAGAATCCGCGACCGGCCGACCGCCGGGACGCGGGAGCCCGTCGCGGCGCCCCCTCCATTGCCCTGTAACGTAAAAGACACCGGGGGGAGACGGCAACACACAGTGCACGCACGGCCGGTGGCATCGAGGTCGGAGAACCGGGGCGGACCTGTAGACGCACAGGAACACACAACACTTGACGACAGTCTCCGGGTGTTCGCATGTGTGTTCCACAGTATGTCTGCACGTCAGTCACACCCAACCACGAAAAGCTCCACCGCCGGCCGCGATCAGCCCGAGAGTAGGCCCCACTGCCAGATCGTCGTGCTTGTTCGCCGTCGTGAACGGCAGTTGCGGAGGGCTTCTTCGGAGCCCAGCTGGACTGTGCGGCGACGTGCACCCTGGACCGAATCTCGCCCTAATCTCGCCCTAATCTCGCCCTAATCTCGCCCCTGGCCACTTGCAATCTCGCCCTAATCTCGCCCCTGGCCACTTGCGCGCCGTCCGTCGGTCAGTCTTTCTCGCCCCGGAGCACTTTGTTCATCGCGCCGGCGACGTACTCGACATCATCGGGCTTGAGTGCCGCCATGCATGCGCGCCCATCACGGGTCATGTACACGTGGTAGCGCTCTCGTAGGGCATCCACATGCTGCGCGCTCAGCCCCGTGTACGCGAACATGCCAATCTGGGCTGTGAGATGCTCCCACCGGCCGCCGTCCGGTGCGGGTGCTCCGAGGCGCACGAGCGCGGCGGCGAGCTCGGCGCGCATGCGGCGCACACGGCCCGCCATCACGAGGAGCTCGGCGCGCCACGCCGCCGAGAGGGCGGGATCACCGAGCACGAGGCTCGCGAGCCGGGCTCCGTGCAGCGGCGGTGAGCTGTACACGGGTCGCACCACCCGCTGCTTCACGTTCGAGAGAACCGCTGCCGCCTCCGCTGCGGACGCGGTCACAAAGTTGACGGCGCCCACCCTCTCGCCATAAAGGCCCATACTCTTTGCGTACGACTGGCACACGATCGGCAGCACGCCCGCCGCCTCGAAGCAGCGCACCGACGCCGCATCCGCATCGAGGTCGCCGGACGCGTATCCCTGGTACGCTGAGTCGAAGACAGCGAGCAGACCACGCTTCGCAAATGTGCCAGCGAGGACCTCCCACTGCTCGGGCGTCGGGTCGACGCCCGTCGGGTTGTGAGCGCAAGCGTGGAGCAGCACCGCGCTCCCCGCCGGCACCATCGTAGCCAGCGCCTCATGCATCGCCTCGAAGTCAAGCGTTGTGCCCGTGCGCTTGTCCAAGTACGGGTAGCTTCGCACCTCGAGGCCGGCAGCACCGAAGATCTGCGCGTGGTTGGACCATGAGGGCTCGGGCAGGTAGATCTCTGTGAAGCCCCCCACGAGCCGCAGCGTGCTCGCCGCAACGCTCACCGCGCCCGTGCCCGAGATGGTCTGCATCGTGGCCACTCGGCCCTCGCGCAGAGCGGCGCTCCCAGCGCCGAAGACGAGCTCCGCCGAGAGCTTGCGAAATGTCGCATCGCCCTCAATAGGCAGGTACTCCTTGAAGGTGCGCCCGCTCTGCAGTTCGCTCGCCACGCGGCCCTCCGCCTCCTTGATAGATGAGAGCACGTAGGGCTTGCCCTCGTCGGTGCGATAGACGCCCTGACCAAGGTTGACCTTCTTCGGGAACTTGTCCTCAAGGAACATGGCCGTCATACCCAGGATCGGATCGGCCGGCATCGGCTTGACGGCGCTCCAAGAGGACAGCAGCCGTCGGGACGGAGGTGCCAAAGCGCGACGCATCATGCAGCCAGTCAATCAGTAATGTCGCGGCCACACCCGCGCTCACCACACATCTCACAACCGACCGCATGTCGCAAAGCGGGACTTTGACATGCGGGAGGTGTGAACGTGATTGGGAGACCTTTTTCTAAACGTGACGGGTGAAAGGTGAGGGCGATTGGGTTCGCGTCATCGGGCCGGTTCCACCTCCTGCGGTGAGTATGGCCGAAAGACCCACTGTGTCCTGATGGAGTCATCTTCGACGCGTTGAACGCGTCTGAGATCCAGCAGCGGCTGATGTTGAGGAGGAGCGGCTGGATGGAGGGACATGGCTGGGGCCGGTGGTGCCTCGCGCCACAGCCTCCAGATGGCACAGTTCAGCCTCTTGAGCGCCACGCGGTCTGGTGAGAGCTCCTCCTGAGACACAAGTGCGCACCCGAGTCCCTCGCGTGCGGCCGCCTCAAAGAAGACTTTCTCGACGTCGGGCGCGCCGCGATACGATTGGCAGAGCAGCGCCACGCTCGCTCGTACGCCTGGCTCGCAATGAGGTAGCAGCAGCGCGAGCACCGCCACGAGCGAGTGTGCATACTTCTCGTCATAGTACAAACAGTCTGCTGCCAGGATGAGGTCAAAGCCACCGCTAATTGCCAGCGCCGGAGGCAAGGCGCCCGTCCTTTGAACTTCGTCCCAATCGCAAGCGCAGCGCACAAACGTCCCAGGTGCAGCCTGCAGCAAACTGTCGTTCGTGTGCACGTTGGATGCTGACAGCTCCAAAAATTTGTCCGTGTGGACGCAAAGTGACGATCCCAAAAGGTGCGTGCTCATCGATAAGTAGCCGGCCCCTGCTCCCAGTTCGACGGCACGCTTACCGGTAACAAGCTCAGCGCGATTCGCAGACAGATAACGCTGCATGACGTGCGAGCCCTTCCAAACATCTCTTCCAGTCTGACGGCCACCCCGCGCAATCGTCATTACTAGCCCGTTGTCGAAGATGCGCTGCCGCCCACCACCGCTCTCCGTCGGCTCGGGCAAGGGCAAGATCATCCTGGCTTCCTCGGGCCCGATCAGCATTCCGGGCATCGCGATATTCCCGGGTAGCAACATGTCGACCGCACCCCGCGCGCCCCATGAATTCACTATGAAAACACACAACACGAATTCACACAGCGCGTAGGACTCTCACAGCCGATGTGGTTATAATTCGACACCCAAGACACACGGGCAGGAACAGAGCATGTGTACCGTAACCTAGCACCGGTTGTCGCGTGTGTCGTGTTAAGCTGTTAACGTTCAAACACGAGCATGTATCGACACTCTGTGGACTGTACGGGTACGTGAACGTGAACGCGACACACGCGACAACCGTGTTACGGCACTGGTTGACTGGTAGGAGCACCACAGCACACGCTTCTCGCCGCACCCGCCATGTCCATGAGCTTCAAGCTCAAGCTCACCATGGGCTTCCATGCATCCATGGGCAACATGTCGCCCTTCTAAACCGCCCCCGTGCGGTGTAATGTGTGAATGTGAATGTGAATGTGTGTCTGTGTGATTTGCATGGTGATTTTCTGTTCTATTGGCGGCCGAGTATTTACAGACAGTTCACACCTCACGAGGACTGGGAATTAAATGCTGGTTTACTTCGCTGCCGTCTTGAGCCTCTCCATTCAGGGTCTCTCCATCCAGGGAACTACGGGAAAGGCACTCCATCCATCCAGGGCCTCTCCATCTGTCACGTGCCTCGCGGGATTTGGAGCCAAGCCGGATGCGGCGGCGAGCACACCCAAGAAGGGTGGCGCCAAGAGCAAGCCACGGCCTGCAAATGTGGTGAGTAAAGCAAAGGTTGCCGATCCACAGCTCGAAGAAGGTCGGCGACGCCAGACGATTACGAGCACGAGGTCAGTTCGCGTCGACCTTGGCAAGGGCAAGAGCGTCTCGGTCATCTTGCCCACCCTCGATGACGAGGATGATGAGGCAACGTTGGCGAGCATGTCGATCGAATCCATCGCTGCCAAGTATGGGCACCTGACCGGTGCTGGTGACATCGTTTGGCCGGCGGGGCTCGCGCTCTCGCGCCTGCTTGCGCATTGTCCCTCCTTTGTCGCAGGCAAGCGCGTGTTGGAGCTCGGCTCCGGAGTGGGCGCCGTCGGCTTGACAGCAGCGTGCGCGGGTGCAGCGTCGGTAGTCCTCACCGACTACGACGAGGACGTGCTCGCTCTTTCTCGAGAAGCGGCCTCTGCTAATGGCGTCTCGCAAATCGTCTCGGCCACCCGCCTAGACTGGACGAAGTCTGACGAAGTTCCTGCGGGTGGGCCCTTTGATGTCGTGTTAGCTGCCGACGTGCTGTATGCCGAGTCCAATGCAAACAGCATTGCTCGGCTGCTGCCGCACCTGCTCAGCACCGGAGGTCGCTGCATGATTGCCGACCAGACGCAGTGGCCGTGGCGCGCCGACTTCAAGGCCGTGTGCGCACAGGGCGGTCTCGCTGTCGAGGAGATGCGATTGCCAGCGCCGGAAGATGTGAGGCTGCTCACGATCTTGCGAGCGAGAGACGTGGAAGAAGGCGAGTGAGCTTGCTCCGCACCTGTCTGTGTCCTTCCAGAAACGCGCAAGCTTCGCACACCGACTCCTCCTTTTTGATTTTTGTGCGTGCGAGAGCAAGGTACTCGGTAGACGTCAGTGACAGTCAGTCAGTTACCGGTGGTCCCCGGTTCTACAGAGCTGCAACACGAGCGGAGCGTGCCGGTGCGTACCGTACAGTCCGCGCCGGACCGACCGCGGCGTCAATTGCGCGCCGTCAGCGAGACGCGGACCATTCACCGTTCGGGGCCCCTGAAAGTTACAGTCTCTACTCACAAGTAAAAGTGTAGCATGTGCATTACTGTTTCAATAGCGTATCTCCAAACGCCGCTCGGCCGCCAGTTCACGGATCAGCCCTTCTGCGGAGGCCCTTCTGCCGCCCCGCGAGCATCCATATGCGCCCCGTGAGAGGCCTCCAGTCTGTGTGTCGTGCCGTCCACGATGTACCGACGCTCAGTGCTGCTGGCTCGGCCTCACTTGCAGCGGTGGCTGTCGGCTGTAGTGGCGCGCGGCGGCAGCGTGCCGCGAATCGGCGAGCTGCGCACGGCTTACGATGTGCTCCAGGCACACGAGCGCCACGCACTACAGATGGGTCCGATGGACGTCAGCAGCTGCTGGAACACTCTCGGCAAGCTCGTGCGCCAACGCGCGGAGGAGCGTGAGTGGATGCGGGCGGAGCTGCGTCGAGGTCCAACACTGGCGCCATTGCTCGACTCCACGCTGCTGAAGCTTCCGCGCTTTCAGCCGCGGCCAGTCGCGAACGCAGTACACGGGCTTGCAGGAGTGGTGAGCGCCACCGGGTATGCACCAGGCGAGCATGTTTGGGAGGCGCTGGCGGCGAAGAGCCTGAGCTTTATGAACCAATTCAGTACGCAGGCACTGGCCAACACCGCGTGGGCATACGCCACGGCGCAACATCCGGCACCGGCACTGTTCGATGCCATTGCGGCGGAGGCGACGCCGCGATTGCGTGAGTTCGATCCGCAGGCGCTAACGAACACGGCATGGGCCTACGCGACGGCGCAGCATGCGTCGCCAGCGTTGCTCAATGCGATTGCTGCGGAGGCGGCCCCGCGGGTGCACGAGTTCAAGCCGCAGGCTCTGACGAACATGGTGTGGGCGTACACGACGGCTCAACACCCAGCTCCGGCGCTGTTGGATGCGATCGCTGAAGAGGCGGCAACGCGGGTGCGCGACTTCGATCCTCAGCACCTAGCAATCACGGCGTGGGCATTTGCAAAGGCAGAGCATGCGGCGCCAAAGCTGCTCGACGCGATTGCAGCGGAGGCGGCGCCGCGGGTGCGCGACTTCAATCCTCAGCACCTTGCGAACACGGCGTGGGCATACGCAAAGGCGCAGCATGCGGCGCCGAGGTTGCTGGATGCGATCGCGGCAGAGGCGACGCCGCGGTTGCGGAAGTTCGAGCCACAAAATCTGGCGAACATGGCGTGGGCCTACGCGACGGCAGAGCATGCGGCGCCAAAGCTGCTTGATGCGATTGCAGCGGAGGCGGCGCCGCGGGTGCGCGAGTTCGACCCGCAGGCACTGGCGAGCACGGCGTGGGCGTATGCGACAGCGCAGCATGCGGCGCCAAAGCTACTCGATGCCATCGCGGCAGAGGCGGTGCCGCGCGGGCACGAGTTCAATCAGCTCCAATTGGCGAACATGGCGTGGGCGTACGCTGCGGCCGATCACGGCTCAAGCGACGTGCTCTTTGGCACCGACGCCTTTGTGGCTCGATGCGAAGCTATCGAATCGACCTTCCCGGCTGAGGGCTTGTGCCAGTTGCACCAGTGGCAGCTCTGGCTAGTGGAGCGCGGCGAGGCGTGGCCGCGGTTACCCCCACTGCTCGCCGAGCGCTGCCATGCGGCCTTTGTGGCCGCGGAGGGTCGACCCTCCCGCCTGCAGCGGCAGGTGGGCGCGGCGCTCAAGGCGCTCGGCCATGAGCCCCGTGAGGAGGTGCGCACACCGCAGGGCTACTCCCTCGATGTGGTGGTGTGCATCGAGGGCCGCGAGGTGGCGATCGAGGTCGACGGGCCCAGCCACTTTGTGGGCCGCACACATACGCCAACGGGCGCGACGGCACTCAAGTGGCGGCAGCTGCGCGCAGCGGGCTGGGCGCTGGTAGCGGTGCCGTATTGGCAGTGGAACGCACTCGACGTGGCAGGCCAGCGAGAGTTCTTGCTGCGCGAGCTGGCGGCGGTGCGTTTGGGTGGTGGTGGCAAAGGCCAGATGAGACGCGAGTGAGCAGCAGAGTGTAATTCGCCCGGACGCAGTGAACGAGACGCGAGTTGACGTGGTGATCTGTCCGCTGGCGAGCGAGTAAAAAGCACTTTCTGTTCGGCTCGGCTTTAAGCTCGGCTTCGTAATGCTGTAGACGGTGTGTAGTGAGTATAGTATGTCGAGATCCGCTGTAGCGGAGTCAGCAGTTAGTACTATGAAAGGCGCCGCGCGTGGCAGCAGAATGGAACCGTATGTTCAAGCAATTACCACAGGCAGCTCTCAATCATGCTCTCAATGCGCGGAAAAGCCGTCCCCTGTCGTTGCGCATCTCCACCGGTGACACCGACACGAATCGGCGCGGTCAAAAGGTCATGTCAAAAGGTGCGCGCACCCGGCCTGCCGCCCCACACGCCACTCTGCACGCCACCATGATGCATGCGATGTAAACGCTCGTGGGTGCATCACGTGTGTGTGATCCCGCCGATGAAGCCCGCGACGAGCCCCTCCCTCACCTTGGCGACTGCAAAGCACACGAGCGGGTTCAGTTGGTCTGAGCCAGCGTGAAAGACACATCCATTCGGGAAGGGAGCCAAAAAGTCGACGATGGCCAGGCGGAAGCGGCGTTGGGCAGCGCCCCACTCATTGTTCAGGGGCTCCTCCTCATCCTCTATCTGATCATCAGGATCGACGACGCTCCGGAAGAGGACGCAGCTTCGGATCTCAGGGTGTGCTCCCAGAGCGGCCAGCAAAGCCTCGGGTGTGAGGTCCTCTCCACGGTTCCATGGCATCATGAAGGGCAACCACTGCCCATCCCCCTCGTCACCCCATCCGATAGCGCGGCTAGCTCCTCCTTGAAGCGCAACAATTGCAACAAGCTGCTTCAAGACCACGTATACCTCACTGGCAGCTGCGGCACCTCCAGCTCGCAAATCCCACGCACGAGGCCTTATTACAAGGGACGTAGGAGCACATTCGAGCGGCGGATCGAACACGTAGTTGGCCACTCGATCGGTGGGCATGCCGTAGTCGCCGCTCCAGTAGCAGAACCAGTCACCAAGCGCGTCGTTGCGCCACTCCGTCACACACGTTCTCGCTCCACCATTGACGCTGCCGGGTTCTGCCACTGCTAGCTCTGGATCAAGCCAGAGCTGCCAGTATGCGTCGCTTTCGAGGGCTCGTTGGGCGGCTTGCTGGGTGTCGGCCAAGCGAATAAGCTCGTCGGGAGCGACGCGGAACATGATTTCATCACTCAGGCCCTCGACTGCAAGCACGGACTCCAGGGTGGTGGTCTGACCGTCCGCATTCGGCGTCAACGGAGATGTGGTGCCTGTCGCAGCCTGGACTGTCTGCGTGAGGGTTAGCGGAGGAGGCGAGCCCGACATGCTCCGTTTTCCCCCAGCGCACGGGTTTTTTTGCCGCGTGAGAGGCGAGGGTTGACGCGCGCAGAGGGGCGCCCCACCCCGAAAGAGGGCCTCTGTGAACGTTAACACGACAGACCTCTAATCGATGAATATTCCAGCGCTGTGGATCTTCCGGTAGAAAGACACCGGGGGGAGCCGGGTCACGCCCACGGGACACACGGATCCTGGCCCCTCTATTCACGTGGCCTAAGCGTCCACACAATTTGTAACCACCACACGGAAGCGGAAGCGTAAGCAAGACACTTACCAAGGCTGAGGGAGCACTTCTGCTTTCGCGGGCTGTGGGAAGATGAGATGTTTGCTCGTCACCAACTCGAGTGATCATGCAGTCGCCGACTTGCCTCATGCTCTGCACGTTGAGCGTGCCAGCATTCGCGCATAGCCACGCCCTCACTGCCTCCCGTGTGTTGGCAAGTAGCAACGCGATCACCATGCGAGCGCAGGCTCCGCGCATGGTGGCCGCGCTGCCGTCGCTGCCCACGATTGCAGCCGTCTGCACGCTCCCCACGTGCGTCGGCTTCTGGAAGAGCGAGTACGGCGTGTCCTACGCCTACGGCGGCGCAACGGCTATCATGGGTGCGCTTGTTTTGCGCGCGGCGCCGACGCCCCTCGCCGCCGCGCACGCAGCGGCGGTGCTCGTCTATGGCGTGCGCCTCAACGCCTTCCTGCTCTGGCGCGAGCTCAATATTCCGCGCTTCCGCGAGTTCCGAGAGAAGGTGGAGGCTCGCGCGGTGTCCGCGGGTGGACGCCTCAAGCGCACGCCGTTCGTGCTCTCGTGCGCCGCACTCTACGCATGCCTCGCGGCACCCGCGATCGTAACTAGCAGCACGGCGGCCACTGGCGTGCTCACGACGGCGCTTGTCGGCGCGGCGTGGTTTGGTCTCCTCCTCGCCGCGTCAGGCGACCTGGTCAAGTCGTACGTCAAGGCGAAGGAGGGCGCCGACGTGCTGGTCACCTCCGGGCCGTACCGCTATTTCCGGCACCCCAACTACACGGGCGAGCAGATTCTTTGGACGAGCTCGACGCTCGCAGCCTTTGCTAGCGCGGCTCGTGGCGGCCTGGGGGCGCTCCTTGCCAACGGCGGCTGGCTGGGCGCCTCACTCTTCGGCTGGGCGGGCATCTTCTTCGTGCTCGCGCAAGCGACGGCCAACCTCGAGAAGAAGCAGGCGGAGCGGTTTGGTAGGTACGAAAAGTGGCGCCGCTCGTCTTGGGCCGGCGTGGGGCTGCGAGCAAAGGACAAGTGAGACCCAAGAGGCAATTCATGAGCACGCTCATGCTTATGAGTCGTGCGCTGACGTTGGGCTTTTCGGCCGATTGCGCAAATTTTCGGCCGAAACTGTTTGATACAATTGTATCGTTGACGAATTCCCGAAATCCGAGCATTTGACGAAATCGTACTCGCAATGGCCGGTCGGGTCAGGGGCGTCACGGCAGCAGCGCTGCGCGGCCAGCGACGCTGCTTCTCGAGCAAGCAGCGCGTGGTCGACCCAACGCGCTGGATCAAAGGGAGCGGGAGCAACAAGCTCGCCGGGTCGCCCGACGAGGCGATCGCTGACATCTTCCCGGGCGCCACGCTGTGCGTTGGCGGCTTTGGGCTCTGCGGCAGTGCGCGCGCTGCACCCCCTGCCCACACGGCCATGCAACCCACCTTCGAATCCGCATGTGCGCACACTCATCTTAGTTTCTCGCCGTGCGCGCCGCAGTCCCAGAGAATCTCATCGCCGCGCTGGTGCGCAAGGGCACCAGTGAACTGACGGTGGTGAGCAATAACGCCGGAGTTGACGACTTTGGCCTGGGCCTCCTGCTTAAGACGGGCCAAATCAAGAGGATGATCTCGTCTTACGTCGGTGAAAACAAGACATTTGAGCGCCTGTACCTGACCGGCGAGCTCGAGGTCGAGCTCACGCCTCAGGGCACGCTGGCAGAGCGGATGCGTGCAGGAGGCTCGGGCATCCCCGCCTTCTACACACCATGCGCCGCGGGCACGATCATCCAGGAGGGTGGCGTGCCGATCAAGTATCGTAAGGACGGATCTGTCGAGATCGAGAGCAGCCCGCGCGAGATTCGCAATTTCAACGGCCGCGATTTCGTCCTCGAGCAGGCGATTGTGGGCGACTTTTCGATCGTGAAGGCATGGAAGGCGGACACGCGAGGCAACCTCGTCTTCCGAGGGACGGGGCGCAACTTCAACGTGGACGCGGCGATGGCGGGCAAGATTTGCATCGCCGAGGTCGAGGAGATCGTGCAGGCGGGCGCCATCCCGCCCGATCAGGTCCATCTGCCCGGCGTGTACGTGCATCGCGTCGTCCAAGGCCAGTCGTACGAGAAACGCATCGAGAAGCGAATGACGGGCGGTGGCGCATCGGCCAACGCGGCGGAGATGATTGCGCAGACGCTCTCGCCCGAGCGCCTGCGCATCGTCAAGCGCGCGGCCATGGAGTTCGAGGACGGTATGTATGTCAACCTCGGCATTGGCATCCCGACCCTCGCCTCCAACTTCGTGTCTCCGAACGTGCGCATCGAGCTGCAGTCCGAGAACGGCCTGCTCGGCATCGGACCCTACCCGATCAAGGGTCAGGAGGATCCGGACATGATCAACGCGGGAAAGGAGACGGTGACGTCCATCCCCGGCTCATCTACGTTCTCGTCGTCCACATCGTTCGGCATGATCCGCGCGGGCAAGGTGCAGCTCACCTTGCTAGGCGCCCTCGAAGTCGCCTCCAACGGCGACCTTGCCAACTGGATCATCCCGGGCAAGATGGTCAAGGGGATGGGCGGGGCGATGGACCTGGTGAGCAGCGGCAGCCGCGTGGTCGTGACTATGGAGCACACGGCCAAGGGAGGCAAGCACAAGATCCTGCCGCGCTGCTCGCTGCCGCTCACAGGCAAGCGCGTGGTCCATCGGATCATCACAGAGCTCGGGGTATTCGATGTGATGCCCGGGCGTGAGCACGGCCATCCAGATTGCGAGCACGAGGGCCTCGAGCTCATCGAGATTGCCGACGGCGTCTCTATCGACGACGTACGCCTGGCGACTGGCGCCGACTTCCGCGTGGCCGATGGCTACCGCTCACGCTGGCTCAAGCCCATGGGAGGGCAGTAGCAAGGGCTGCAACGCACAGCAGGAGCAGCGAATGTGTCGGGTTGACGGTGGTTAGTCAGCCAGTCCTACCATAGGGAGTTAGCCGGTGACCTGACGTGTTAAGGTCGCAAGGTGGAATGCTTGTGGGACGGACGGTAGTGCCGGGAATGATGCTTGATGACGCCTTAAGCGTTATATAAGGAGGCGTGTGAGAGAGGAGAGAGAGAGAGGGAGGGAGCAGTGCATTATCGTGTGTCGACTGTGTGTAGGACAGTTTGCATTCTGTACCGTAGTACACGCCCATCACTTGGGGAGGTACTGAACGACCTCCGGACCCAGCAGCGGCACCCGATTACACATTCACAGCACCCGGCCCAAGAGCCAAGGCCCGCATGTGAGCCTCACCGCTCAACTCTCGCCATGCAACTCCCATAAACATAGCGCAACACGCCAAAATGGAGTCTGCGATTCGCTGACACCGTCGCAGCCGTCGAGCTGCACCCACACGGATTACTTTGGACCCACAACCCATCAAAAATCCGTCCTGACACCCAACGAACATCTTGGGCGGCGCATCATCATGTATTGTGGCGCCTAAGTGTCTCATCCGTATCCTCTTTCGGGTGATTTGTCACGTCATGTGTGTTGATGCGTGCCTCGGCTGCCTCCGCGAGGACAGGCTGGTTGTGCCGCCAAGTACCATTATACACCACCTCGCCAGCAGCGTTGGTGAAGATGCCATGCGGCCCGTGGCGCATGCCATCCGTAAAATGGCCTGCGTACTCCGCACGCAGCTGCGTTGAGTTAGTCGATGCCGCCGCGCCGCCGTGGCTCGCACCACGCGCCCCCGCCCCTGGCTGCTCAAGTGGCCACACGTATCGGCCGTGGCCATGTTTCCGGTCGTCGCGCCAGCCTCCAATGTACACCGCGCCGTCAGCGTACGAGAGCCGGCCAACGCCGTCACGCTTGTCGTGCGCCCACGCGCCAAGATATACCGTGCCGTCGGCCAAGTAAGTCTGTGTGCCTTGGCCATGTCGTTCACCCGTGTGAGGATTGCGCTCTCCAACAAAGCCATTATCTCCAGCGTACGCCTCTCGCCGTTTGGCCGCCGCATGCCTACGCAGATGCTCGTATCTCGTACGGTCGTATGCCTTGACGTCGCTCGCGGCCGCTCTCTTCACAGCGGCGTCGCTGTCAATGCGCCCCGGGAATTCAGACATCGATTGGAAGTTGCTGGCTGCCGGGTTTGCACACTGCGGGTACGCACGCTTGCCCCCGTACACCACCTTTGACCGAGGCACGCCCGGATACAACTTCGGATGCAAGCGCGGGAAGAAAGATCCACGTGCTCTCGACGCTCTTACGGCCGCCTGTAGAGCCTCATCGGCCTGCTCGACGATGCTCATCACGTTGCTTGAAGTTGCGTGTGCCTTACTCGATGTCCCCTTGTTATTCTGCCGCATAGCTCCTTGCCCAGGCAGCTGTGCTGGTGCAAGCGGCGGCGGCTGGAGCGCGGTGCAATTTCTGCTGCGACTCGTGCTGCTGCGGCACATGAGGTCAGCGTGCACGAATCGCAGCACGCGCTCTCGTTCACCCGCGAGCTGGTACGTCAAGTGACTGCGATCCCACCCGCCCACAGACCTGCAGTGCACACAGCAAGCATTCCTGCATTCAGCATGCTATACAGAGTGCGTGAGGGCATGCTTTGAGCCAACGCGACAGACATCTTCCACAGGGCTGTGTCCCAGTTTTGCCACGGGCCGAGCGCGGGGCCAACAGCGGGCAATGTATTGTCGGGCAGCACGTTGGCGATCGCGAGCCCGCGCATGTCCTGCAGGTACATAGCGATCCACAGGTCGTCGTGCAATCTAAAGTGGCCGTTGACGCGGCACGCGAGCGAGTAGAAGTGGAGCATCGCCGTGTGCCGCACGCTCGCCATCTCGCTCGCACGTCCAGACTGCTCCACGTCCAGACTCACGATCGTCTTGGTGGCTTCTGCCGCCACGCCAGGAGCCACCAAGTCGATCTTACCCTTCCACCCGGCCACGATGTCTGTCAACGTTCGCGCCAGCACGTGGCGCGCATCGAACGCGAGGATGTCGGCGCCCTGGCCGACGCGCAGCGGCGTCTGCGGTAGGTCGTACGTATAGAAAGAGAAGGCAGCCGATGGGTCGCGAAGTATGGCTGCCTCGAGCAGCGCGAGCGCACTGGGCTGGTAGAATCTATCGTCATCGCAAATGACGGCAAATGCTTGTCGCCCCAAAGGCTGGCTCGCAAGCAGCGTGGCGAGCTGGCCGACGGCGCAGAGGATTTTGGAGCCTGGGCCGTAGTCCGCCTCGCACTCCGTCACCGAGAGAAGCGGGTGCGGCTGGATGCGCGATGCATCCACAGTTTCGTTCGGAAACCGATGATAGAATCGCGGCAGCGAGAGCAAGATCTTGTCCGGTGGGCGAGTCTGCTGAACGAGCGATCGGACGACGCGGTCGATGAGATGCACGCGCCGCGGGATGGTGGTGAGCGTCATATAGAGTAAGGGCCCCCGCGTGCCAGCCGGGCACACGGCAGAGTTTGTGCAGATTTGTGCGCTGGCGAAGCCCAGCAGCATCATGGCGAGGAAGATGATGCGGCCAGGCCGCGCCCCTCGCTCGCGGATTGATTCGTGGTTCAACGCGGTCGAGTCACGGTGAACTTATGAGGCGAACCAAGTTTCGTCTGTGTCAGGTTACGTCAAATGCGTTGAATGAGATCGTCTGTTTGCATGCATTCATATTCTGCCGAAACTTGAGCCGCATGGGCCGGCGCTTCCAAGCCGTGGTACGAAATGTTCGACCCCGAAATCGACCCGATCATGCCCGATAAAGCCGGTGGGCGAGGCTCCCGGGCTGCGATATTTGCTCATAAGAGCACGTGTGACGTGTCGACAAAGTGCATCGACAAAGATACATGTCATGTAAAGGGGCCAAACGCGTCGTCTTGGGCACATAATCACAGTTGTGGTGACTGTGAAAGCTGCGGAATTCCAGTGCCTGCATGAGTCTTGTCATTAAGTTTAAGAGCTACAATGTACCAAGGATGTTAAGTATACTTCTGTAATCAGGTTTAAGGTGTTAAGTAGGCTCCAATGCATACGCAAGCACGTCGACCAAAGTTCGAACACTTTGACGAAACAACCGTAACGGTAGGTAACGCACCTTGATGTCGGACCTGGCGCTCTATGCGGTCGTGCGTCAACTCGTGCGTCCTGTCCGAGGAGGTCCATTGAAACGTGTCAATGATGACAAAGCCCTACACGCTTTCACTCCTGGTAGCCACGCACGGTGTGACCGCCCGCAAGCCGAGCTTCATCTGGTTCAACCCCGACGAGATGCGCGCCGAGTCCGCCTACGGCGAGGTGCCGATGCCCAACCTCGACCGGCTCACTGCGGGCGGCGTGCGCTTCACCCAGTGTCATACGTCCCACACGACGTGCAGCCAGTCGAGGGCGAGCTTCATGACGGGCTGGCCGACGCACGTCAACGGGCACCGCTCGCTGTGGTCGCTTGTGCGCGACTCCGAGCCTAACGTCTTCCGCTATTTGCACGACGACGGCTACGACGTCTACTGGTGGGGCAAGAACGACAACCTCGAGGACACGGCCATGATGCACTCAACGATGCACCGCGAGGCGGGCAATGGCGGCGACCACAACGGCACGAAACTATTTGCGTTCGGCGATCCGCGCTACTACTCCTTCCTCTACCCGCCGCTCGACGCGTCGCACGCCAACAAGACGCAGGACTGGTACAACGTGAACGAGGCGATCGAGTTCCTCAAGAAGCGCACGCCATCGTCGCCGCCGTTTATGATCTTCCTTCCGCTGCTGCTGCCGCACCCGCCGTACTCATGCCCCGAGCCTTGGCACTCGATGGTGGACCCGGCTACCGTCCAGATGCACCGACCCATCTCGACCGCGGCCGATGCCAAGCCCGACTTCCACGGCTATCTGCGCCAGTTCACGCACCAGGACCAGCTGAACGCCAGCGAGGCGGAGCTGCTGTACCGGCAGGTGCGCGCCACGTACCTCGGGTGCACCGCATACTCGGACTCTCTTCTCGGCCTCCTCCTCGACGCGCTCGACGCCACCGGCCTAGCCAACGAGACGGCCGTGATGCACTTTGCTGACCACGGCGATTACGCAGGCGACTGGGGCCTCGTTGAGAAGTGGCCGTCCGGTGTGGAGGATGTGCTGACGCGCGTGCCTCTGGTTGTGCGCGCACCGTTCGTGCCTTCGGCCGTGCGTGGGGTGGAGGTCGGCGACGTGGTACAGCTCTTCGACATCGTCGCGACCACGCTCGAGCTCGCGTCCATCAAGCCGGAGCACGTGCACTTCTCGCGCTCTCTCATGCCATACATGAGCGCGAGTGCGAAGCCCGCCGGGTTCACGCCGCGCGCGTTCGTTTACACCGAGGGCGGTTACGCGACCAACGAGCCGCGTGACCACGAGGGCTGGGACGGGCTGCCGGACGAGAAGGACGACTATTATTACAAGGAGTTACTCGAGCAGGATCTGCCGATCTCCGTGTGCCGCGCCGTCTCGGTGCGCAACCTCACCGCCAAGCTCGTGTTTCGGAGCGATCCGAAGGCACCAGACCACTACTCCGAGCTGTACGATCTCGTGGCCGACCCGTTCGAGCTGTCCAACAAGTACGCCGACCCCGCCTACGCGCCGCTCCGGGCGGAGCTCAAGGAGGAGATGCTGCGATGGCTCGTGCAGACCTCGGACATCACGCCCTGGTCCGTCTGCGATCGCAACTCGGGCAAGTGCGACAAGACGCCCTTCCGCCGCCGCCGCCGCCGCCGCCAGTGAAGGGCCGCAGGCCCGCAGCGACCGGGCGCACCGCACCGCAGCATACTGTCAGCCCCCCATGCGGCTCCTGTGAGCATCGTTCGAGTGCAGCGGAGCGGCTCTAAGGTCAGGTCTTGCACCTAGTACAATAGCTTTAGTAAAGCATCCGCCCCCATGGGGCTACGGAAGCTGTAAGGCGATATCGTGTGGGAATGACGCCGTGGCTGCTGACTGATGCTAATGCCGTGGCCTCATGCCCCCCAGCGGCAGCAGGCAGCGCCCTGCGGCGCGTGGCTGCTTTTCCGTTTTCGGCGCAATGCCCAATGCGGCCCAGGGCCCCCGCGCCCGCGGCCCATCGCGTGCCCCCGCGTGCGCGCACACCCGCGGACGGCGCGGAGGCGCAGGTGGGCGGGCCGCATAGCGGCTGCAGCGGCCCCTGTGGCGCGTGGCTGCTTGCGCATGCGGCGCCCCCCGGAGCCATCCCGCCAGCGGCCTGTGGCGCGTGCTTGCGGCGGCCACCGGAGACCGCTCCGCAGACCTCCATCCGGAGAGCACCACGCCACAAGATTACTCGAGACCACCAGGAGACCACCCGGAGAGCGCGCCCCTGACCGCTGATGTGCCGCACTCCGTAATCTGGTGGTCTCCGGAGGCCGCCGTCTCCGGAGTAATCTGGTGGTCTACGACGAAGTGCGAACGCTTCTTCCTACAAGCTCCTTTCCAGATGTCACCGGCGACCTTATGACGAAATCCTTGCAGGTGGCGACGATCAAACGAAACAACATGGCAATAAATTACAAAAATTAGCTAGGCAAAATTCTACCCCTATAACGCTATGTCAAGTCAAGTCAAGTCACCGTCCGAAGGAAATGCATGAGGCAGTCCTGTCACTCATGAAACAAGTGCGGTCTACTCGGCCGTGATCGGGCTCATGTTGGCTCATGTCCGCCCAGGAGACCTCGGTCCCTACTACATAAACTACAGACAACCTCCGTAAAGGTAAACACAACAAACGGGAAGCGTGGACCGCCATGCATGGTGCCAAGCCTATCGAATGTGCTCTCGAGGCTATAAACATTGTGCCTGGAACTATTCTATTTTCTATTCTCGGAACTTAAACATCACTAAAATTTCGCGGTGCAAAAGTGGCGCAAATGGGCTCATCCAACTCGAAGGGCTCCACCTCCACCTCGACAGAGGCCACCACGATTCGCGCTGTGCTCCGCCGAGTCCTCCGCCGAGTCCTCCGAGGAGCTCGAACTCCGACGAGCCGCGACTTGCTCACCGGCGGCCTCGGCGCGCCGCCCACGGCCCAGTCGCAGACGATCGTCGCGAACGCACCGAACCCCTACTTTGACGTTGAGACGCTGCTCGCGTCGGTGGGGAGCGGCGCGATCGCGGCGGTGAAGGGCACCTGGCTCGTCGGCCTGCACAAGCGCGGCGGCCGCCTCTCGCGCCGGCAGGACCTTCCGCCCGAGGCCTTTTGGTCGGCGCTCGAGCTGCGGAGGGTCGCGCGGGCGCTTGGCGACGACTTTGGCGTGCTCTTCGTCGCGCTGTCGTACCGGTGGCTCACAATGGAGCACCCCGACCCCGACGGCTTCCACCTCGGCATCGTGGCGTCGGTCGCCGAGCTCTACCTCAATCAGAGGGGGTGGAAAGATAAATATGGGTTTGACCAATATTCGCAGCTCACCAGGGCGTTCCGGAAGCACGGGCTCGGCCTCCCCGAGTTCGCGCTGTTCTGGGACTATGCGAGCCTGCACCAGCCGCCGCGCACCGATGCCGAGGCGGAGCTCTTCCCCAAGGGCCTGAAGAACTCCAATGTGTGGTATGGCCACGCGTGCACCGTCGTGTGGATGCAGAGTGAGCTGCCCGAGGGGTTTGCGGCGCGGATGCGGGCGAGCGAGCCGCCCCTCGCGGAGACGTACGAGGACTCGGGCTGGTGCTACGTCGAGGCCGCCATCAGCGCCACCATCAAGCCCGGCTTCCTGCGCCTCGACCTCGCCAAGCGTACGGATCGGGCGATGGCGTGCACCTACGGGCCCGGGGAGCGGTGGGATGAAGCCGACGACATGCTCGCACGCTCGTGCGCGCGGCGTCGGCCGCCACCGCCGTCGCCGGAAACGGTCCGGCGCCTGCTGCAGACGGAGAAGCGCTTCACCAACTCGTCCGACGTGAGCAAGGTTGCGGACCTGTACGCAACCTTCTTCGGCAAGGTCATCAACGTCAGGGAGCTCAAGTTCCAAGGGCTCGAGTGGGGCGACGCTGACGTCGTCGAGCTGTGCGAGGTGCTGCCCCGCTTTGCAGCCTTGAGGACGCTCGACCTCTCCGACAACAAGATCGGTCCGGAGAGCGCATCCGCACTCGGCGAGGCGCTCAAGGTCAACGCGGTCCTGACCACCCTGGACTTGAGCACCAACAGCATCGGTCCAGAGGGAGCCTTCGCGATCGCGGAGGCGCTCAAGGTCAACGCGGTGGTCACCACCCTCTACCTCAGAGGCAACAACATCAAGGATGAGGGTGCCAAGGCGATCGCGGAGGCGCTGAAGGTCAACGCGGTGGTGACCAAGCTGTGGCTCCAAAGCAACGGCATCGGGGATGAGGGTGCCATCGCGATCGCGGAGGCGCTGACGGTCAACACGGTGGTGACCACCCTCGACCTCGAGAACAACTCCATCGGGGATGAGGGTGCCATCGCGATCACGAAGGCGCTGAAGGTCAACACGGTGGTGACCACCCTCTCCCTCGGGGGCAACAACATCGGGGATGAGGGTGCCATCGCGACTGCGGAGGCGCTGAAGGTCACGGCGGTCCTGACCCGCTTGGACTTGAGCCTCAACCCCATCGGCGACAATGGTGCCAAGGCGATTGCAGAGGCGCTGAAGGTCAACGCGGTCCTGACCGAGCTGAGCCTCTGGAACAACAACATCGGTCCAGAGGGAGCCATCGCAATCGCGGAGGCGCTGAAGGTAAACGCGGTGGTGACCAAGCTGTTCCTCAATGGCAACAACATCGAAGACGACGGTGCCAAGGCGATCGCGGAGGCGCTGAAGGTCAACGTGGTCTTGACCATTCTCTCCCTTGGACAAAATAATTTGGGAGATGCAGGGAAAACAGCGGTGCAAGATGCTGCAAAGGGCCGGAGTGGATTCCAGTTAACCCTGTAGATTGTGCGAGCACTGTGAACTTGTGTGGATCGCTGTTTCGCGTGTTCTGCGATGGGTAGGTACCACTAGTCGTGTTCTGCAATGGGTAGGTACCACTAGTCGCGCGCAGTGGTCACACTTGTTGTCGCCCGCCCGCGGCCTCGTTCTATCAGATTTTGATCCAGTTTGAAGGCGGCGTCGCACCCGGCTTCTTGCCCTTGCGTTCTTTCCGGGTCGTCCTTCTTGTCGCGCTTGTCCTTCTCGATCACCGGAGCGACCACCCGCTCGTCGAGCACGGATCCGATCCACATCCAGCTGACAATCCGAGCAGCGAGCTCGCGTCCACGCTTGGTCACGAGACGCACCACTCGGTGGCAACCACACTTGTTAAGGGGGGCCCTGGGAAGTCATTGAAGTATCCAAGGGGGAGGTATGGAGACCTTCCATCTCCCAGGTGGAAGTATTGATCGAGACCCACAGTGGTAGAATCGATAGGTGCCCACGTGGGGTCGCGCGCGGTCACTGCAGACTTGACACAGTCGCGTGACATAGTGATACTCGCACGGGCACGGCCATCAAGAGGATATCAAGAGGAGCACAACCATGGGCATGCAGAGCACCATGCCGCGGAGCACGGTTTGGGATAGCTGAAGCGCTCTGATTTCTGCGGCCGGAGTCGGCCTTGCACGGTCTTGGTCTCCTCGTGGTTCGCATTGCACGCGTCGACGAGATAGAATCGGTGCCACTCGAGGCCTGTGTCGGGCTCGACAGACTGCCCGGGGGCGGGGCCGGGCGACGATCCTTTGTCAGTGCAGTCTAGGCTGCTAGAATCACTCCGCCGTGAGGGCCGCAGCCGACCGGCACTTTGCCGATCGCGGTGAATTCCCCTTTTGGTTTCCCACTTTTGGGTTGTGTCTTTTTGTGACCCTTTTTAGGTTCGGTGTTTTGAGTGTCCATGGTGACCTCTACCCTCATTATCTCGCTTCTCTCGACCGTTATCGGATATGGCTTCGCCATTACGTGCACAGTCGCTTGCGTGCGTCTAAATAATGCGACACGAACGCGCTGCCTTGATCTGAGCGGACCATGAACGGCTTGAAAGTGCCATGGAAGCCCATGTGTGCGCCCATCTCGGCCGTGAAGGCGTCGAGGGCGGCAGTCGCGACAGTGGCCATAACCAGTGATCCAGCGTCCACAGCCACAACCAGGCAAGCGCACGTGCGCCCACGTGTCTAGGCGCGCGTCAAAGTGGCCCATGTCTCGCACCCCAATGTACAATCCAGAGCGCGGAGATGAGAATTATTATGGCGCAGTCCTCGCGTCCGAAACGGACAAATCAAATAGGTTCCAAATAAGGGTGTGCGAACGCGGGATGATTGCAACTTTGGGCGGCGCGCTCCGTGCACCAGAACACCAGCGTGTCCCCAGACGCTCATCTCTAGCCGACCGAAGGCCACACACCGGCCCAAGGCAACGCATTGGGGGGAGCCGGGGGCAGTTTTGAGATTTTGGTCGGAACATAAACTTGGACCGGCGTGACGAATGCTGGGTTTCATGGGGTGCTGTGCCTCAAAGGGGTGCTGTGCCTCCATGGGGTGCTGTGCCTCTCGAGAGGAGCCGCCTGGGCAGCCGGATCCGGAGCCTAACCCTGACCCGAATCCGAACCAAAACCCTAACCCGAACCCTCCAGCTCCGGCTCCGGCTCCGGCTGCTGACGATCCCATCGATCGGAACATCGTGGAACAATTGATGGGGAGCGGCGGCTCTGGCGTTGAACCGATTGACAAGGAGACTTTCAAGAAGCTCATCGTCGACCTTGGGCTTCAAGGAATTGCGGCGGACATGAGTGAGCTCGAAGATTACATCGAGAGCCTAAAGGAACGCCAGACATCGATGACAGGCTTCAACCTTTGTCCGCACCACGATGAAATTTTGCGAGGCAAGCCACGACCGGAGGAGAAGCCCGCCAAAGCAGCGAGCCGATCTCAGATGCATGGCGAGCTGCTGCGCAAGTCAATAAAGCAGTCGGTTCTGGATGAGATGGACAGCGCGGCGGCGAAGGTGAAGCCGAGCGCCCGCGAGACGAAGGACATGCTCTTTGCGCTTCACGCCTACACGCGGAACGAGATCTACCGCGAGTTCAACCGCGACCACCGCGAGCTTCGGCCTGAGCTCTGGGCTGCTGTCTCGAACACGATGCGCTGCGCCTTGAAAAACGCGCGCTCGCCAGATGCCGGCGCGACTCTCTACCGCGGCGACAGTCGCGACGAGTACAACCTCCGGAAGGGCCAGCTGGACTGCTTTTCTCAGTACACGAGCGCGAGCCTCAACCGAAGAGTCGCGGAAAGTTTCGCAAAGGGCAAGTGGATCTTTGAGATCACGGGCGTCCCGCATACCCGCTGCGCGACAATCAAGCACGCGTCCAAATACCCGAATGAGGACGAGGTTCTAATTGCGCCCGGGTCCACCTTTTGCGTGGAGAGTGTCGACGAGTCAACCACTCCGAAGGTCGTGCGTTTGCGCTTTGGCGAGAATGGCAAGCAGGCCGATTGCGAGTGGTGCCTACTGGAGCGCGAGTTCAGCTCCTCGCGCCTGATCAGTGGTTCGTCCAAGGTCACCGCGTTTGGTGTGGCGCTTGCTGGTAGGGCTCCAGGCAGGCCCCGCGCCGACGGCGACAGGCCCCTAATCGATGGGCCATGCTTCAAATGCTTCGATAAGAACGGCCAGCTTGTCGATGGTACGGGAATGAAGAGACCACTGCTGGTTTCGGCTGCGGGTCTTGGCGCGCCAGGGGTAGCCATGGTAGACTTGCTGCTCGATCGGTTCGGGTTGGATGTAGATGTGGCGCGGCGCTTCACAGCATCCGACCACGCGACACAGGCCCTCGATGCTGCTCTTCGCTCCCCACGCGGGACCCCTGGCCGTGCTGATTGCGTCGCCGCGATCATCGGCAACAGTGTACTGCGTCGGACTTCGCCCTCCTCAACCTTCAAGACCGTCGTGTCACCGCAGCAGCTCGGCACCTTGCTGGAAGAGCCAGAACTCGAACGCATCGCTGAGCTAGGCCAGAACTACCTCAACCTTCCCTTGAGCAAGCCACGCGTGGTGTCCGTGTCAGCGGAGCAGCTCGTGCTAGCCATCCCATGGGCTGATGCAAAGGGCGAGGCGCACGAGGCTGTGCCGTCGTGGCTGAAGGACGCGGCGTTGTGTTCAGACGCAATCAATCAAGACACGATTCGTTTTGAAGTCGGCGCGTTCTCTGTGGACGCCGGCGCACCCGAAGTGGGTGGAAACCAGGAGATCGAAGCCCCATACCACTCGTGGTCCGGGGCCGCTGATGACATCAGCACAGAGCCATTGCCATCAGGAGGAGTCCTGCTCAAGATGCCCAACAATCTTCCGCCGCTTGCGTCGAAGCTCTGCGTGTTACGCGTTCGTATTGCCGAGGGTCAGTTCATCGCTGGTTCGGCGGCAAAGAGCTACTCGTGCAACCGGGAGTCTCTGTGGTCGCAGCGCAGCGATGCTATCGATTGGGAGGCGGCTCGAAAGGCGGAAGAGGCCGCCGAAGAGGCTCGAAAGTTGAAAGAGGCTGCGGAGGTGGCTCGAAAAGCGGCAGAGGTCGCCGAGGCAGAGGCGGCTCGAAAAGCCAAGGCGGATGCGGACGCAAAGGCGGCAGCGGAGGCGAAGGCGGCGGCTGAAGGAAAGGCAGCAGCCGAGGCGAAGGCGGCGGATGACAAGCTATGGATCTTCACCGAGAAGTGGTTCAACCTGCAGTTTGTCCTGCAGTATCACAAGCAAAGCTTGTACGCCTTTGCAGCATCTGGCTACATCGAGATCGGAGCTCGAGGTTCATCATTTGGCTTCCGGTCGCTGGAGCTGACGGTCAAGAATCTTGCATCTTGTCCTTTAAAGGTGCTCGTGCCTCGGGGCACCTGGTTTCACAACAGGATGCCATTCCATCAGCCACTCGTCACTATTCGTGATTATTGGATTGAGATCGAGCCTGGAGCCCTTGCGACCGTTGAGCTCGACGCGTTCTGCGGCATCAGAACGTACGGCTGCCCACTTCGAGACGAGATGGAGCTGTCTCCGTATGTGTTTGACGGAGATGACGTGATGACGAGCCAGTCCAATGTGTGGGCCTATTTCTCTCCTTTCGTCCCGGCCATTCCCAAGGAGCACCAGCCCAGCAATCCCGCTGCCAACATTTCGCCGAACCCCCAGCTCGACAAAGAGGCTGCAAAGGCCGTCGAGGACGTGCGAGATGAGGAGCACGGAGATGCGAAAAAGGATGCGGATGCTCGAAAGGCGAAAGAGGCCGCCGAGGAAGCTCGAAAGGAGAAAGAGGCCGCAAAGGCGGCAGCGGAGGCGAAGGCGGCGGTTGAAGGGAAGGCAGCAGCCGAGGCGAAGGCGGCGGATGACAAGCTATGGATCTTCACCGAGAAGTGGTTCAACCTACGGTTCGTCCTCCAGTATCACAAGCAAAGCTTGTACGCCTTCGCAGCAGCTGGCCACATCGAGATCAGAGCTCGAGGTTCATCGTTTGGCTTCCGGTCGCTGGAGCTGACGGTCAAGAATCTTGCATCTTGTCCTTTAAAGGTGCTCGTGCCTCGGGGCACCTGGTTTCACAACAGGACGCCATTCCATCAGCCACTCGTCACTATTCGTGATTATTGGATTGAGATCGAGCCTGGAGCCCTTGCGACCGTTGAGCTCGACACGTTCTGCGGCATCAGAACGTACGGCTGCCCACTTCGAGACGAGATGGAGCTGTCTCCGTATGTGTTTGACGGAGACGACGTGATGACGAGCCAGTCCAATGTGTGGGCCTATTTCTCTCCTTTCGTCCCGGCCATTCCCAAGGAGCACCAGCCCAGCAATCCCGCTGCCAACATTTCGCCGAACCCCCAGCTCGACAAAGAGGCTGCAAAGGCCGTCGAGGACGTGCGAGATGAGGAGCACGGAGATGCGAAAAAGGATGCGGATGCTCGAAAGGCGAAAGAGGCCGCCGAGGAAGCTCGAAAGGAGAAAGAGGCCGCCGAGGCGTTGCGAGCCGAGGAAGCCAGGAAAGCTGCGGAAAAGGCGGCTAAAGGGAAACCTGGCTTCCAGTTCGGTCGCTTTTATGTTCCGCCCACTACCTTCAATAATGTGAAAGATGTCACCAGGGGTCAATCAAAGGCTCAAGCACGCCCGGACCTTTCCAAGCCACCAGCACCACCCGCCGAGCGCATCAAGTGGCGAGATGCTCTCTTGAAATTGCGAGATCCGCGGAAGAGCTTCCCCTTCGCCAGCTTCAAGCATCTGCCTAGCGTGAAGCGTCTAGCTTCATTCAGCCTGAGGAAGCAGTGGGAAACATGAAGAGCAGCGCTAATTTACCATATTCGGGAACGCACCGGTGAAGCGGGGTTCGGTCTCACGTTCGCGGTGTTCGGGCGGCGCGGGGCCAGGTGGGGCGGGTACAATGTAATGCCCTTCCGGGTCGGAGTTCGGTCACACGCGACGAGAGAGGAGGATGACCTCGACATACCCTGTATCGCTGTAGTAACCATCGGGTTGAGTAACCAGCGCCCGGTTGCTTCGCTGTAGCCTGTACGGCCTTAGCCCGTACACAACCCATGCACATCGTCGAATCGGGCAAAACCCCGACCCAATCTCCGCACGGCACGCGACGCGCTTCTCTGACGTCGTTATTATAAAAGCGAAGTGACTTTGACTTTAAAAGCGCGTCGGCTGGTCTCAGCGTCTGTGCGAGCGGCCAGTGCAGACGGCGCGGACCGCGGTGGCGGGTTTCGACTTTCCGTGGATCGAAAGCTGCGCCCTGCGGCGTAAAAATCATGGTAAAAATGAGATTATTCACCGACGTATGCCATGTGTTTCACACGTGATGCGGCTGCTTCTGTTCCCGCTTTGCGACCGGGGCGACCTGGCCCCCAGACAAGAACCCGAATATCCCGCCAAACATGCCGGTGCCGCCGTCCGGCGCCGCCGCAGGCGCCGCTTCCGTCTTGGTCACCACGAGGACCTCCGCACCCTTCTTGGCCAAGTAGGCCCGCTGCCGCCCAATGGTCGTCGAGGGGGGCTCGACAGGGTCGAGGGCCGCCAAGAAGCGAAATCTTGCAACGCACTCAGCACTGCGGCGCGCCGCGTACTGCTCGACCAAACGGAGATCAAGGACGTTGAGAGCCTCGAGGGCCGCACGGCGCACGGGCTGCGCGTCGTCGGTGGTGGCGGCGAGGAGGAGTGCGTCAGTGTGCCTCTCGAGGGTGGCGGGGGGAAGGCGCGCGAGGAAGCGGGCCGCCCCCACGCGCACGCCCGCGTGGCAGTCCGCGAGCATGGCGTTGACCGTCGGGCCGTGAGTCGCGAGTGCTCTCGGGGACAGATGAGCAAGCGCGTCAAGCGCCGCCCGACGCACAGTCGGATCAATATCCTTGAGGCGGCGCACTAGACTGCTCGCGGCGCCGCTGTTCAGGAGTGCGGGCGGCAGCTTGCCAAGCACCTTGACGACAGCCACCCGCACAGGCATCACGCCGAGTTCGTCACGGTACGAGTCCTCGAGTCGCACGAGCAGCGATGCCAGATGGCGGGCAAGCTGCTCAGGCGGGGTGCGCGAGAGAGCCATGACTGCTTGCCGGCGCACGAGCCACTCACTGTCGTCGAGGCGCTCGGCGAGGGCGTCGGCGTGCGCACCGAGCTCCTGGGGCGGCAGCTGCGACAGCACGCGGAGCGCTGCCTCCCGCACAGCCCAGTCGACGTCGCGAAGCCGGCCGACGAGCGCGTCGTCATGGGCGCATAGCTGCAGGGGCTCGAGATGGGCGAGGCTCTCGAGCGCCGCGCGACGGACGAGGCGATCAATATCCTCACAGCGGGCCGCGAGCGCGGTGCCGCCGAGCGAGGCGAGGGCAGTCGGCTCGAGCATGCCGAGAGCTTCCGTGGCCGCCAGCCGCACCGCAACGTCGTCGTCCTCGTCGCAACGTCCGATCAACACGGCGGCGTGCGGCGCGAGCAAGGCGGGGGTGAGTGTCGCGAGCGTTCGCACCGCCGCATGCCGCACCTCTGCGGACGTGTCGTGCCCGCAGCGCCAGCTGATAGCTTCAGCAATGTGCGCAAGGGCAGCGGGATGGCGCTTTCCTAATTCGGCCAACGACGCAAGCGCCGCCTTGCGCACGGCCGGCGTGCAATCCGCAGGCCGATAGAAGGTGCGATCCACCTTGACCAGCACCTCAGGATGCAGCGGCGGCGCGCCGGCGAGTGTGGCAAGCGCGTCGCGGCTCAGCTCGGTGGAGCGGCGGAGGTCGATGGCGATGGACTGGTGGTCTAGCACGGGATGCTCGGACGCCACCGCCGGGAGCGAGCGCGCTACCACCCATTCGCGTCCGAAGGCAGCTTCATCGCGGTCGAGTTTCGTCAGAGCCGCATGCACCTCACATGTGAAAGCGCATGCATCGAGACCTAAGGCAAGCACCTCGCCACGACGGAGGGTTCTCAGCCCGCGCCGTGCCGACCGCCGCACCTCGGCGCAGTCATCACCTAGTTCACGAAGCCAGCGGGCGCAGAGCTCTGCCGACGTGCCCTCCCACCCCACCGGTGGCCGACGATGCGCCGCGCCATCGAGCTCCATCTCTCTCATCTCTTCCTCCTCGGCCGCGACGAACGCTGCCGCCGCCGCCTCGTCGATGGCCGCCGCGGCCGCCGGCTGCCCCCCAAGCGCGGTCGGCGATGCGGCAGTGAAGGCAGCACCCGCCTCTATGGCGCGGCTGGGTGTCAGGGGCCCGCACGACGCAGGGCTCGTAGAGAGCTCGCTCACACGAGGACTCCTCAAGGGCGAGTGCAAGGAACGCACAAATCCACCACGCGAAGCTGGGCGTGCAAAGCCATCTAGATGCGATTGGATGCCATGCGCTTTCAAGAAGGGCGACCCTGCGCCCGCGCGCGATGCCGCCGGTGCATCTTGGCGCATGGCGTCCAGTTTGTCGTCCCCATGGGCCTTTTCGGCCTCTTTAGCGCGCAATTTTAGGAGCTTGTTCAACTCCAGGACGTCAATCTCGCCAGAGTGGTCCGTATCGAGCTCTTCGAACACTTTATCCATCTGATCCTCTGGGGCGTCTAGACCGACCGTCGCGAGCGCCCGCCGAAACTCTCGCTGGTTGATGGTGCCCGAGGCATCGATATCCCACTGCCGAAACAAGCGCTTGATTGTGTTTCGTGATCGTACGACTGCATCGCGCAGCGCATATCGCACCCATTCCTGGTACTGGATCTCGCCCGAACCGTCAATATCTTGCTCATTGAATAGCAGGTCGCATGCCTGCTCCGACACGTTGAAGCCGAGCATGCCCACCACCTCCCGAAACTCGAGCCGGTTGATGGTGCCGCTCCCATCGGAATCTAAGATCCGGAAGAGGTTGGCCGCACCGGTCAGCTCAGCCCCGAGCTGTTCCCGGAGCAGGTTCTTTTCTTCGATGGTCTTTTTGGTCGGCAATTGTGGAACCCTGGGGAACTGCTTTGCAGCGGCCGCTGCAGCGGCCGTCGGCGATCCCAAGTGAGGGCTGAGCTTCCACACTAGGTGGCGCGCGAGCGCTTTCAGCTCCGCGAGCTCCCTCGCAGTCAGCTCCTCGGGAGGGTTTCTCGCTTGGAGCCCCGCCTGCCTTACTCGTAGCTCTTCCATGCGCTCTCGCGCCACCTCAACGTCGAGCAATGCTACAGCAGCATGCAGCTCTTCATCGCGCCGACGGGCAGTCTTCGCTTCGAGCAGCGCCCGATCAGAAGGAGAGAGCGTCGAAGCGCGGCTGAGGCGCTTGGGAGACGGAGGGCGTGCAGTGGACGGAGCCATTGTTCACGAGGCGCGGCACACCGTTTCGCGTTCCAAAAGTCGAAACTCGTCAACGAGCGATTTCACAAGCCTCTCCTTTCGCATAGTCAATCAGTCAGTCAGTTCCGTCGGTCCTTCCGCGCTCACCACACCGCTAGTACAAATAGCTTGGAAAGGGGGGGGTGTAAGTGCACGCGCTCACGCGTGCGTTGCACCGTCTCAAAGGAGTACCGCGAAGGACGGCTCCGCATGGGCATGCTCCGCTCCCCTCGGTCAACACAAGTACCGGTACTCGCATTGCGAATGGAGGCACCCCGGGACCCGCCTGTTTCTTACCTGTTTCGTTTCGGGTTTCGCTGGGCTTTCGACAGGAAAAATGGTCAGCAATTGTCAGCCGAACGAGACATTATAGAGTCAGAGGTTGGTAAGTTACCACTCTCTCTCTATAGAGTCTGGATCACCGAAACACCGAGGCGCGGGACCACCACGAGTCAGGCGGCACGCAATCCAGAGAAGCCTCAGGGGGTGGTTCGACTTTACTCGAGCTTGGCACGGTTGCCTCTGTGATGCTGGCGACGATGCTCGCGCGAACTGGACGCCGAACAATTGAGCTCAAAATAGATGGTCGGCTCAGGGCACTTGCCATGATGGGGATCGAAGAGGTTCGTGGGCTTGAGGCCAGCGCGCGCTTCTCGGATCTCGAGCACTGCGGCGTGGTGCGGCGCATTCCCGACCTTGGACGGCGCTATGGTGAACAGGTTGCAAGAGTCCGACTGGAAGCCGTAGGAGAGCCAGTCAAGCACCATGGCGCCTTCCAGGTTGGGCAGCCATTCCGGCAAGACGCGGAGGTCGCGCTTGCCGTTAAAGGATCCATCGGTCCAGAATAATGGATTGTAAACGTCGTGCAGCGACACTGGAATGTGGCCGAGCCGCATCACCGCCGGGAGGAGCCGCGACGTATACAAGGTCGCCATCTCGACGTTGTGCTTACTGTCCAAGTAGAGGTAGTCTGGAGGCGGGAGGGGTCTTGATTTCCCCTCCCATTTTGAGGACAAGATGCCGTCGGGAGAGACGAGGGTCTGCGCATTCCTTTTGTGGAAGTTCCACATCGGCATCAGCAATGGAAAGCGATCCGTCCCGACTAAGAACTTGTACGAGGAGCCGAAGAGGTCAAAGGAATGGAGCGTTGCGTTGTTGCTGTTTGCAGCAAGCGCATGCAGTATTACCACGGTTGAGAAGCCATCAGCTGGTGATATTTCCCATACGACGCGTGGCTTGAGCTCACGTAAGCGCATGTAGGATAGTTCCATTTCCAACGTGCACGAGAAGCACTTAACCGGCTTAACACAGTACGCATTCATCGTGCGGTGCAACGCCTTCAACTCAGCGCCATACTTTGAGTAGCCAGCTCGTGCCAGCTGCACGCCTAGATGCGGAGCGAGCATGCTTGTCGCGGCTTGTCTGCCGTTGTGTGCTGCCCCGCTCGGTATAGCGATCGCACTCACCACCGGAAGCGGCAAATGGGAGACAAAGGACGCGCCGATTAGTCGCCGAATGGACGTTTGGACGAAGTTGGCGGCAAGTTTAAACTGTGAGGGGAGCTGGCACACACGATCTACTCATCTTGTTCTCTACGAAAGTGATGATCTCCGCAATTTCCGGCATGTTTGTCGAGTCCGCAGCGTCGTTCTTGAGGTGTGCTTCTGCACACGCGGCTGCTCGCACGGATGCCGCAGCACCTTCCACGTATCCGTTACATGCTGGGCGAACTCGTGGGCCGCGTGACCTCGGTCGCCAACAACAAGACGGTACGCCAGCAGACGCAGCACTGCATTGCATAGCGTCCGCGATCGCAATGATCACACTGACGGATGGGGCGAAGGCTCTCGCGTGCACAGGCGGTCGTCCAGGTGCCCCGCTTGTTTCGCGACCCAAAGGTTGGCAAGGACGTGCGTCGGCGAACTAAGATGTGGGCGCACGACGAGTTCAACCTTTGCGCGCTCGGTGACATTGTGCGTACGAAGAGTGCCAGGCCGGGCTGCACCGTCGCACGTGATCGCGGCGCCGCCCTCCGGCACGCGCGCGCCCCACCTGTGAGCTGTGTGATCGTGCCGTGTGCCTGCAACAGGTCCGGCTGGAGCCCTCGCGTGCGCTGAGCAAGAAGAAGGCGCACATCGTTGCGGAGATCATCCACAAGGAGAATGGCAGCACTCCGCCGACGCCCTTCCCGAGCAGGTGAGGGCTCGGTCACGACGGGGCGCGCTTGCTCCCTTGACACCTGCGGCGGCTGCGCCGCCTGGTGCGAAGGCGACGCGCCTTGTCGCCGCACACGCTGCGAGCAGACAAGGTTCGCGCCTTTTGGCTAACTTTTGGCCCGAGGTGTTTGTTTTCGCCAGGGCGCTTACGCGCGGGCTTAGCCTTAGGAATGCGGCGGATGTACAGTTTTAAGTTATACCGTACTCCGCGGTAATAGTTTTGCTACTCAACTGCGACGCCATTAAGGCCGACTCCTCAGTGTGGCCGAGTCGCCCGTTTTTGGCGTTTTGTGCCTCCCTGGGGCCGGCGCGGTAACGGCGCCGGGCGTCATGATAACTGATATGCCTGTAGCCTGTTCTCCCCGCTACCCGCTCGGCCTTGCGGGGCCAGTGCACTACATGAGCGCGTAGTAGAAGTGTCGTAGTCGATTAAACTTGAAATTGAGCAGTGGCATTTGCAGTGACGCTGCTGGTGCCGGTGTTGCATGCCGGGCTAAGGCTGTCACTGCTGCGCGTTGAACAGCCCGCCTCGTGCCAGAGGCGTGAGGCGATGCGGAGGGCACGCAGCGCGTCGGTGGGTCCGTGCGCGGGCGAAGGCTGCTCGCCACTTGGGGGAGCGTCGCCACCGCTGCCGTCGCCGCTGCACCGCTTAGCATGCCCCACGGGCGCCGTGCCGGGCGTGGGCGTGACGGAGGTTGCGGGTGCGACGGGCTCGAGGGCGAGGGCGAGGGGGCGGAGGGCCTCGAAGATTGAGTAGAGGGTCGCATCGCCCCGTAATAGCCCTCGCCAGTCGCCAAAGTCGGCGGGCGCACCGCTCGCGCTGATCTGTCGTAGCATGCCCTCGAAGAGCACGCCGTCAAACCACTCCCACGCACCATGCCAGGGCAGCGGCGCGCCGCATGCGCTATTAAGCACATTGATGTCGACGGCGACGCGCAAGAAGAGCTGTGCCGCGTGCACGACCGCAAGCGAGGGGGGCGCGCATGCGGTGGGGCGCTGGCGGAGGGGCGCGGGTAACCGCTGGCGCGTGGCGGCGAGCCATGCCATCACGAGACCCTGGCAGAGGAGCGCGCTTGCCACGACGCGCGGCGCCAGGCCGTGCCGTCGCATGTAACGCACGGCGAGCACCGTGAGGGCGATGGGGCCGAGTGATAGCAGAGCCGCGGGCTCGAGACGCGCGGCGAGCGTGTCGTGGCGTGCAGCGCGGGCGTAGGCGCTGAGGAAGCAGCTGCAGCGTGCGGGTGGCGCCATGCTCCACATCGTCTCGCATGCATGCAACTGTGACGGCACACGCACCGCCTCTGGGTGCGCGAGGCTTGGCTGCCCGTGATACACTACGTGCTCCTGCACCACGCCAAATGGAAGGCCCTCCTCTGCCGCACCTTCAGACGCCGCTGCGCTAGGAGTGCTGCCGAACGAAGCGGTGGCACTGCTGTGGAGTGCTGTGGAGTGCTGTGGAGTGCTGCCGAACGAAGCGGCGTCGGCTCCACCTCGGTCCGAGGGTAACGTCTGCTGCCTCTGCAAACTTGGGTGAAGGAACGGGTGTGCCGCTGCGCCTGCCTCCGCCTCCCGCGTCGCCGCCGCCGCAGCATCACCCTCGTCCTCCTCGTCCTTGGCCGCATGCGCTGTCGCCTCCTTCTCTTCCGCTCTCGGAGGCAACATCAATGGTAAGTGTGGCGGATGCACGGGGCAGCAGGCAGCGTACACCTCCTGTCGGAGCGGGCGGGAGGCGAGGATCGTGGGCATCGCGGCGGGATCGTCGAGCGAGGGTCCCCGCCAAATGGCGCCGCGCGTCGCGGCCGAATAGATCATCGAGTCGAGCTGCGCTCGCCGGAATCGGCGCGCCATTGCGACTGAAGCGCCCAATCCAGCGCTGAGCAGCGTCTGAGGCAGCTCGTCGAAGCTGGCGCCGACAGCATACTGCTCGAGAGAGATGCACACGGTGGCTCGCACGGGAGTCGTGAGCCGGCGCCCAAAGTCGAGAGCGCACCAGAGCACCGGCGTCATCGGGCGAGGTCCTCTCCAGCCAACGGCCGCGGCCGCCGCGCCCAGGTGCGTCGCAACTGCCTCAATGAGGGGTGAGCCGTGCGCGTGACGCTCGGGCATCAGGCTCGAGTGCCAGCGGCTCAGGGCCGCAGTCGGCACGAAGTCATTGCCAATGAGAGAGCCGAGAAGGGGGAGGAGCGCTGTCGGCAGCCCCAGCGCAGCATCCACCGCCGCGCGCCGATAGGCAACCACCGAGGGAGGGTTCGCATGCAAGTACAGCGTGTCCAGATTGAGGTAGCACGGCACCTGCGCGGCACTCAGGCGGTCATCAATGGCAATCCGATGGAGTGCATCCAAGGCGGAAGATGGCCAACTACAGCGTTCCGAGAGGGCAAGCACGCACAGGGAGCACGAAGTAGTCAGAGTCCTTGCCGAGCACTGCGGCACAGCCGCGGTGGACGCAGTAGCTTGCAATCTCGCGGTCTGCCTCGCCCGCGGTGTAGTGCACCTCGCACCCCTGCTCCGCGAACGCACTCCCCACCGTCTTCGAGATGTTGGGTGGTGGCATCCATGCTGCCTTGGCAGGCGCCTCGCCACGACCGAGCGCACCCACGACGCGCTCGACCTTCTTGTAGTCGTTGAGGCGGCGCTCACGCCACTCGGAGAGCTTGGCATCGTCGACGCCGCCGTCCATGAAAACGACCAGCTGGAGGCCCTGGGTCGCAAAGGCGGACACGAAGGCCGACACGTTGAGCCACACCTCCTGAAACTGGCCGCCGACGATCCACTCGAGATCGGCCGGGTACATCTTGCGCAGGAGCGCCATTCCATCGAGCACGATCACGCTCGCGTTAGCCGACGCGTCCATGCTGCCTGGTAGCACGCCCGTACCCGCGAGCGCTCGCAACGGCACCGTGTGCTGCGAAACGGGTAGCCGGCCCTCAAGGTACGTGTGCAGACCCTTTACACCCTGGCGTAGGAGGAGGAGACGGAACGCAAAGGGGTCATCGCGCGAACTGGGTGGCGCGCACGTGACGGGAGCAGGCGTGGCGATCGAGAGCCGTGCAATTTAGTACCATGGATCGTCCACGTGTGAATTACCCCGGAAAATCAAACATTTCTTAGGCAGTTTCTTTCCAAGCTGGTGTCAATTTCGTCGCTTTGGTGGCTCAGCGGTTCAGCTACATGTAACTTCACTCATTCGGCCAAAACTATCGAGTTGGAGGAGTGCGGCTGTCCACACACCGCTCGATCTGCTGCGGCGGCGGCGCGAGGACGGCAGAAGAGAGATGGCACAGCAGCCTGCTGGTGCCGACGAGATTGATCCGGCGCTCGTCCACCTGGACGATGATGAGCTCGAGGCGATCAAGGTCGACCTCGAGCAGCGCCTCGCTCGCTTCCAAAAGGCCTTCTTTCAGCAGCATGGGCGCAACCCCAATGAGGAGGAGCGCGCACCGGCCAAGCCTGCTATCAAGAAGTACCGGGGGGTGGGCGCCGAAATCGCGCGCCGCCAGAAGCTGCGAGCACAGTTGCAGGCAAACAAACGGCTGAAGTCGGCGATCGCCATAACCGAGCTCGCTGTGGGCGCATCTCAGGACAGGCCGAGCCAACTCGTGCGCTCTTCTACGGCGAGAGCGGCGATCGATGCCACCGAGAAGATGGCGAGGTTCACCTCCACGTTGGGCGGCTCGGCCACCTTAACGCTCTTCTTCGAATGGGGTCAGTATACGGCGATCTGGGCAGATGTGTCGCTGGCGACGGCGGTCATGATGAAGGAGAAGAACCCGGGGATCAACTTGGGCGTGCTCGGGAGCTGGATCGGCCACCTCGAGGGCACGGTCTGGCGCTGGGTGCAGATCTTCAATCTCGACATCGAAGCCTTCCGCGCCAACTTTGACATCGCCTTCCTCGCGGCGGTAGGCTGGCGCGAGGTCCACCTCTTGTGCACAGTGATCTTGCCTTTCCTCATCTCGGGCGTGACCGTGCTTCTGCTCAAGTCCCTCGGCGAGATTGCGCGCCTCGCGCTGATCACATCCGCGTACGTGCTCGCACTGCAAGAGCGACGCCCGCCCGCTGCTGCGCGCCCGACGCCGCTGCGCACCCACCGCTGCGCGCCTGATGGCACGCGCAGCTCGCCCGCGCAGCTCGCCCGCCCGACGCCACCCTCCGTGCTCGTGGCCGTTGTGCAGGGCGCTACTCTTCGTCTTCGGCACGTCGTGCCATTTCTTACTCGCCCAGGGCCGGGCGATCCGGGACACTGAGGAGGGCGAGATCCTGGGCATCAACCAGGAAAACCTCAACATCGTCCTTGGCGTTGGCGGTGCCTCGTTCCTGGCATCGGTCACGATCATGGTGTATATGCGCGTGATCACGTACCGGATGGTGCGCAAGTACCTCGAGCGCGAGGTACAGGAGCTTGAGGAGAAGCTCTACCAGGTCAAGAATAGTTTGGAGGCCAAGGCCGGCGGGGTGCGCGAGGAGATGCCCTCCGATGGCCCTCCGATGGCCCTCCGATGGCCCTCCGATGGCCCTCCGATGGCCCTCATATGGCCCTCCGATGGCCCTCATATGGCCCTCCGATGGCCCTTCAATGGCCCTCCGATGGCCCTCATATGGCCCTCCGATGGCCCCCTGATGTTCCGCGGATGGCCGCGTGATTGCAGGAGGCCATGCCCAACGCGAGCGATCTCAAGGCGATCCTCGAGAAGGACGATCACGAGAAAGACTTCGTGGGTGGGCGTGCGAAGGACGTCGAAGAATATGCGCGCCAGATGCATGAGCGGGAGCTCCATAAGTCGAATCGTGTCAATCTGCCCACCTTGTCGGCCTTCATGAAGTGGGTCTCCATGTGGCTCTTCTTCTCGCTCGGCGCGCTGCTCCTCTGGCTTCGCGTCTTTGAGATGCTGCCTGCCGTAGTGAACCAGTACCTGACGGAGCAGTACAAAGCCATGTACTGGGCGGGTGCCGGGATCTGCACCTCCTTCGCCGGCCTCATGCTCCTGTACATGCTCGCCACAATGACCACGACCGGCCAGGAAGTGGTCGATTATGTATCGCAGGCGTTGCGCGCAACCTACATCGGCTTCCTTCTGGTGGTCGTGATCGTGTTCTATATTCCCGTCTCGAAGGCGGCCATCAGCGTCTTCGTCTGCAAGGACCGACAGTGTGGGCTCGGCGAGTGGTTCCCTGTTCAGTCGCCGGGCACGGATGCCACCATCGTCACCTACCTCACCAACTTTGCCGGCACCGCGATCAAGGATCTTGTGTTGTCGGAATTGCAGCCAGGCAACAACCTCACCACGAGCGACGCCGTCTTCGACCTCGGCCCAGCCACCTCGTGCCAAGCCTGCCAATGGCTCTCGGGGCCCGGCACCACAGTCGACTCCGAGGGCAGACTGAGATCGATGTGCCCTGCGTACCTGTCAGACGCGCTCTGCGCACCATCGACCTCGTTGCGGCTCTCCGCGTCGCCCGCGATCAGCTGCTCCCAACAGTGGCCCTACTACATTCCGGGCGCGGTGCTCACCCTGATCATGTTCACCCTTGGCGTGCCCTACATGTTCTATCAGCTTACCAACCGTCACAGCAAGATGTGAGCTAGCAAACCCCAGCGAGCGCGTCACCCAGCGAGCGCCTCCGAGTGCGAGCATTCGGTCGCACCGAGCACGGCGCGCTGAGCGTGTCGCGCCAACCACCTTGCAGCACAATTTTACGCTGTCAGCCACTACCCCCGCCTCACCCTCTACCCGCCCCTGCTCCTCTTCCCGCTTCTCTCTTTGGACAGGTACGAGTCTTTGCCCATCTACGCCGATAAGCAGAAGAGGGGCAGAAGAGGGGCCAAGCATGAGGCCAACGTCTTGGCGGCGGCCACCGTAGATCAGGGCTGGTATGCCCGTAATTTGAGCGATCCGATGTACTTGAAGTTCACGCGGTGGGAGGTTGACGACCTCTGGCTGCGCCGCGTGCGCCGCGCCAAGAGCAACCGCGCCAAGAATCTGTACGCGGACTTTGAGTACGCCTGGAGGTACTGGAAGCTGGTTATGCTCGCGGTCAAGTTTTCCGTTGTCCTCGTCGATCGACTCACGCCAATTTTCCCGTCGCCGCTGATCGGGCCCGTCTTGTTGCTTGGCATCCATTCCTTCATGTTTATCCTGTCCGTGTACGCGCGCCCCTACATTGACAAGCGGCCGGACCTATTCGCGATTTCGCTCTCCTTGGCCAACATGTTCAACTTCGTGCTCCTCGTTGTCTTCGCGATGAGGATCCCCGTGCCCGACTGGATGGGCTGGATCCTCCTCGTCGTCAACGTCGTGTTTCCCATCTTGTCCCTCTTCATCGGCTACTGCCTCAACGACCGCAAAGCGCGCAACCTGCAGAGTCATCTCCAAGATGTACCTGGGCGAAAGGAGTACCTGGGTGAGGACAAGGTGAGGTTGCCTCGGACCGCCTCGGGTTACCACTGATCGATGGCCTCGAATGGGCTCCGATGGTCTGCGATCGCCGCCGATTGTCACTGAAGGCCACCGATCGTCACCGATGGCCACTGATGATCAGCGATTGCCACCGAGTGTCACCGATGGCCACTGATTGTCGCCGTTTGCCACGGATTGCAGGTGCTCGCCGAGCGCAAGAGCGTCGAGCGCCACATCAACGACTTCACGCTGCGCTTTATCAGCAAGTGGACGTGGGGGGTTCTAATCTCGTGCATCCTGTGCGGCGAGCTGATCTTCATTGGCACCTTCGCCGAGGCGGCCCTCTCGCCCGTCACTGGCCACACCGCTTCGCAGGTCGCTATCACGGGCGTCGTCGACTGCTACAAGGAGGACTACGCGCGCGCTCAGGAGTTCATCGGCTTCCATGACTGGCGCAACTTTACCGCATCATGCTGCTGCATGTCGCGCTCGAACTCGTCGTCGTTGGAGGACCCTGACTTTGAAACGCATGCGGTGGAGCTGTGGGCGTGCTCGCGGCCTAGCCGCTCCACTGGCATATCCAGCGTCTTGTACAAGGAGCGCCATCGTCGGAGCCTCCGGCCCGGATCCACGATCGCGCCTGTGCGCAAATTCTGCTCGCCGCACTTCCGCAACCCGAGAAGCGCCAACCCGGACGCCGACTCGGGTGTGGAACCTGTGTGGGACGATGCGCTCGAGAAGCTCGGTGTGTGGACCTACTTCTCCAACGGCACGCGCGACACGTTCTACGACGATTATTGGTGAGCCGCCTTCGGGCATCCCTCCTTCCCCTTCCCCTTCTCCTCCCCAAATATGTGGAGGGGAAGAGAGGGGAGGCGGGGGCGATGGAGTCGGGCCGGGCCGTGAACGCCCATGCACGCGCGGTATGGATACTCGCCCTAACTATCGACCCTGACCATACGCACGCGCGGATGGCGCTCATTCGGGGCTTTTGCTGTAGATGCTGTAGTATGGTATTGGCTCGGATCCGCCTCGCTTCATGCTTCTGCTTTCGAGCTCTGTGTGTCTCGTGAGCTGCCACAACCGTTGCTACGGAGCGGTTGACTTGAGTCTCAGATCGGTCGGGCAATGTGTGCGACGCGAGGGGCTCGCAGCAAAGGCCAGGGCCCACGGCCGCTTACATGTAGGCATGGCATGTAGGCATGGCAATTCTTTGGCATGATTCTTTGTGAACCACACACCACGGTCTAATGTTCTATGTTGAAGAACGGCCACAGAAGGCCACAGACCCATGCACACGAGACCACTCGGAGTCGGACCAACAGTCGGCCATGCAGTCGGCGCGCTCACTTGAGTCCGTGTCGCGTCGCGTGTGTCGCACCGCGCCGGTGTCGGCCGCGGACCCGGCTGGGGCACTCCTGAGGACGGCTCCAGCCTCCACACGGTACCACGCGCGTGTGTAATTACGGGTCGTCGCCACCAACCGCCAGATGCGAATCCGATCGCGGTACACGGTCAGGGGCGGTATCTGGAGCCCTATAGCCCGGCCGCGCTGTCTACAGAGCGCGCCGAAAGACACATTTCTAGACTACGCATAACTAGGTAACTCTAAGCTTTGCAACGCGTTTGCCGTTGCGCGTTGGCGGAGTCACACTGAGAGCTCTACCGCGCGCTAGCGGTAGCGCATTGCTCTACCACTGCTGTTGTGTCTCCGCAGGCGCGGCCCGACCGTTGAGCTCTCGTCTGGCGTCATGTGCTGCGCTCATCAGATGGTGGCGGGCGTGAGCTCACCTCGCCACCATGCTCGCCAACCGCGCCGACGCGCGCGCCGGCCACGCAAGAGCGGCGGCGGTACGATCTCCCATGCGATCTCCTCGTCTTCGCTCGTGCCTGCTGCCTCAACCGTGGTGGTGCTCGTGCTCGGGGGTACGCGCCACGCCGACGGCTCAGAGGCATCGACTTGCTCCGCGGCCGCGCCGTCCTCATCTTTGGCAACGGCGAGGCGCGCCGACGGGCGCCCACCGTGATCGGCCAGCGCGAAGCCGATACGGTCGCCGTCGCGGTCAAAGACAGCGGCGTACCGTCGCATGAAGATGTCGCCAAAGATCCACAAGGGGCCGCGTGGCGGCGGCACATCGAGGGCCATGAATGCGAACGCGCACTCGTCGGAATCCTCTTCGCCTGCCGCGAGCAACGAGTCCTCGGCGTGCAGGATGTAGTCCGCCGGGCTGAAGGTGAACGTGTGGCCACCCACGAGAAAGCTGAGGGTTGGGAGCGAGCTCAGATGGCACCGCCCGCCGCCGCTGCCCGGGCCGCCCTCATCGGCGCCCACGGGGCGACCGACACTCGCCATGATTGCACGTAGCTTGCGGACCAGGTGGTGGATGGCTTGTGACGGCCCAGTGAACAGGGAGGTACCCGAATCCACCGCCACGCGACAACCCGCGTCGACGCCGACGCCGGCGCCGCCACTGCCGCTGTTGATGCTGCTGCCGCGGCCGACGCCTTCGTCGCCGCAGAGCACTTGCGGCGCTCCATCCAGCCAGACATCCTCCATGCGCACCTCCCAATAGGCCGACGACATATCACGCGCCACCCAGCGCACCGGCCCCGCCAGTCGCGTCACGTCGAGACCACCAAGCACGAGGGCCGAGCCGCGTGGGTCGGACTGCGCACCAAAGTGGAAGGCGAACTGGTTGCGTGCGAGCAGACGCTGCCGCATCACCGAGTCAAAGAAAGGAGACGTGCCGTCCGCCGCGAGTGCCGGCAGCGCGAGCCCGACGAGGCCGTCAAAGGGGTAGTCCTCAAACCCTTCCGGAAAGGAGCGCTCCTCGCGCACCTCGAGGAAAGCCTGGCGCGGGACGCGCAGCCCGTGGAACGAGACCATATCGCGCATGACGCGCCCCTCGATCTCGCCCGTGCCAAACCGGATGCCCAGACCCTGCTCCGAGCTCTCACACGTCGAAGAGGCCGTCGAGTTGAAGCGCGGCCGGTTGCCGCACCGCTTTGTCTTGCAGCCGAGGCCGGGGACCCACAGGTTGGCGGAGCCCGTGTCGAAGACGACTGAAAACAGCTGCGGTGGCGTGCCGATGCCCAGCGTGCCAAAATAGAGCGTGTCGTGGAAGTTGCGCAGTTCCTCGGTGATGAGCGGCGGGAGTGACGCTGCCTTCCAGTTGCCAGGAGAGACGCTCGCGGCGGCGAGTTGGTCGTGGTGCTCACGCACCCTCGCGAGGTAGTCGGCCGTGGTTGCCGCGCCTCGAGGCGCGAGGTGGACGGGCAGCACTATCGGCGATGACGCGGACGATTCTGGGGAGACGGCCCTGGCGACGGCCCAGGCGTCGGCCATGGCTTTGGGGAGACGGCTTTGCTACAAAAACGCATTGGTGTGAAACGGCTGTGAACCGGAGCGTGAAGCCTGGGTTTGCGACGAAACTGACTGACAGACTGACCTTCAGGCGCTCCCCAAAAAACCCCTCAAATTTCGTATCCCCTTTCCTCGGAACCACACATCCCGGCCATGGATTCGCTCCCCGAGGCGCATGGGGACCGCTTCGTCGTGCCAGACGCGATCACACTGGAGCAGCTGGAGGATACTAAGCGCGGAGTGTGCGCGCTACTTCCGTATGGCGTCAAGTACGAAAATTGGTACCCCCCCATTGTTCTGTCGTATGCATCGGGTCGCCGTACCAATCGCAAAGGCGTTGCAGACGACTGCGACGGCTCCGGGCCCGGGGTGATGTATGCCAAGGGGCTGATGGAGTTCCTCCACGAGCGCGGCCTGCAGTGCTTCTCCGGGCTGCAAGTGCCCCCGGGCGTGGACTGGGAGACCTTTATGCTGCGCCTGACTGGCGAGAATGGGAAGCGTGAGAAGCCCAAGGTGCTCATCATCATCCTCACCGCGGGATTGTACCAATCCAAGCCGTGCCTGAAAGAGATTGACACGGCGATCAAGCACGAGGTCGAACTGCTGCCTGTGCGCTTTGAGGACAAGCTGCCAGGCAAGATCGATCAATGGACGAATCTCAAGGGCCAGGAGTGGGAGATGCGGAAATTTCGAGTGCAGGAGAAGCTCAACGCGCTCAATAACATCCCCAACCCCGGCACGGTGCTCAACAGAGCCAATTCTCTGCAAGACATCGTGGCGGCGATCGAGAAACATCTTCCGGCACCGGCGAGCCCTGCCACGAGCACGCCCACGCCGCAGCCGCCTCTGCCCAAACCCCCCGGTGGGCCGTCAGAGGGGCCGCGCTTCCCCGTCGGCAGCCGCGTGTACGTGGATCAAGGCCACGGACAAGAGAGTCTCAGCTATGTGGCGACGCACAATGCAGCGAAGAGTGCGTACGATCAAGGTCACAGAGCAGAGACGAGGGAAGCCATCCGCGCAGAGATGAGGGAAGCCATCCGCGCAGAGATGAGGGAAGCCATCCGCGCAGAGATGAGGGAAGCCATCCGCGAAGAGACGGCGGCAAAATCCCTCGCGGAGATGGGAGAAGACAGCGCGAAGAGATGGGAGAAGACATACCGCGCAGAAATGGCGGCCAGGAAGACTGCCAAGGTGGAGGCGGAGGCGGAGGAGATCGAGGAGGCCGAGTCGGCGGCCATGAACGCGGGCGAGGCGGTGCAGATGGCGAAGGAGAATCTCAAGAAGGCGGAGGATCGGTTTCGGAAGGCGGAGGAGGAGCGCAAGCGGCGTGAGGAGGCGGCGAAGCGCCGTCGCGAGGAGGAGGAGCGACGGAAGACGGAGGAGGAGCGCCGGCGGCGCGAAGAGGAGGAGAAGAGCCTCCAAGCGGAGCGCGCCGCCCAGGAGGCGGCTGAGAAGATGGCGACCAAGAAGGCGGCCGAGGCTGAGGCGGAGGCGATCAAGCAGGCCGAGTTGGCGGCCCGGAACTCGGGTGAGGGCGCGGCGGCGGTGCAGAAGGCGAAGGAGAAGGCTGCCCAGCAGGCCAAGAAGGATGCGGCGGAGGAGGCGGTCAAGTTCAGAAAGGAGGCATCGACTGTCATCGAGGACGCCAAGGCAAAGAAGAAGGCCGAGGCCGAGGAGGCCGCGAAGACGCTCTCCGACGTCGAGTCGATGATCAATGCGCTCGAGAACGACGCCGACCTCGAGCAGGCCGTCGAGGCAGCAGGTGGCGTCAAGAGCCTCATCGACATGGCCGTGAAGCACTCGGACTCGGCGCTCGTGCAGGCACAGTTTGCGGGCGTGCTGCGCGACTTGTGCATCTCGGACGACATTGCAATCGAGATTGCAAACGCGGGCGGCACCGATGCTCTGATCGAGGCGGCGCGCATTCACTACGACTCGATCGAGGTGCAGGCCGCTGTCGCGGGCGCGATGCGGAATCTGTCGGAGTTCGACCAGATCGCCGTCGACATTGCGACCGCCGGCGGTATCGAGGTGCTCATCGACGCGTGCGCGCGACACCCTGACTCGGCCGTCGTGGCGGCGCGCGTCGCGGGCGCGCTGTGGGGCCTGTCTGTGCACGACGACATTGCGGAATTGATCGGCGAGATGGGCGGGACCGACTCACTCATCCTGGCGGCGAAGAACCACCCGATGAACGAGGAGGTGCAGGCGGCGACCGCGGGCGCGATGCGTAATCTGTCGGGCTCGGACGAGAACAAGCACTCGATCGCGGACATGGACGGGCTCGATGTGCTCATCGCCGCCTCCGAGAACCACCTGCACAATGCCCTCGTGCAGGCGCAGGTGGCGGGCGCGCTGCGCAACCTGTCGCTCAACGATGAGGTGGCTGAGCAGATCGCAGTCTCGGGCGGCATCGAGGCGCTCGTCTCGGCCTCCGCGACCCACGCCGACAACTCGAAGGTGCAGGCGGGTGTCGCGGGCGCGCTGCGCAACCTGTTGGTCAACGACGAGATCGCGGAGGAGATTGCGCACGCGGGCGGCATCGACGCGCTCATCCTCGCGTCCGAGAATCACCCGACGAATGCCGACGTGCAGGCCGAGATGGCGGGGGCGCTGTGGGGGCTGAGCGTGAACGACGAGATCGAGGAAGCCATTGCCGCAGCCAATGGGATCGCGGTGCTCGTGATGGCGGCGAAGAATCACTTCAGCAACGCCAAGGTGCAGGCGCGCGTCGCCGGCGCGCTGCGCATTCTGAGCGAGAACGATGAGATCAAGCACGAGATCGCGAGCTCGGGCGGGATCGAGATGCTCGTCAAAAGCTCCGAGATCCACCTCAACAACGTGGTCGTGCAGGCGGGCGTCGCGGGCGTGCTCTCCAACCTGTCCATCGACGACGAGATTGAGCAGATGATCGCGCAGCACGGCGGCATTGAGGTCCTCATCAATGCGGCCAAGGCGCACATCGACAATGTCAAGGTGCAGGCGCGCGTCGTGCGCGCGCTCACCAACCTGTCCGTGCACGAGGAGAACAAGGCTCGCATCGCATCGACTTTGGGCATCGCCACCCTGATCGAGTCGTCGTTCCAACATCTGGAGTCGGCCGAGGTACAGGCGGGCGTCGCGGGCACGCTGCGCAACCTCTCCGTCTCGCCGAGCATCGCGCAGCTCATCGTCGAGAAGAATGCGATCCAGTCGCTCGTGCAGGCGGCGCAGGCGCACTCGTCCGATGCGATCGTGCAGGCGGGCGTCGCGGGCGCGCTGTTCAACCTCTCTGTCAACGAGTCCAACCGAAAGCAGATCATCCAGTGCGGAGGCATCGCGGCGCTCGATATGGCGGCCACGTGTGAGGGCGGGTTGATCACGCTTGCCAGCGCCAAGAAGGTGGAGGTGAAGAAGGCCACGCCGTCGAAGAGCAAGTCGCCAGCGAGTCAGCGCGGTGGCCGGGCGAGTCAGCGCGGTGTCCTTAAGATCTCCTCACCGCCGGCCACGTTGCCAAAGAGCGATGGAACCGCGAGGAGGTCGGGGGCGCCGCCGCGAAAGGGTAGGCCACGCAGCTCAAGCCGGAGACGGGCGAAATCTTAGGGTCATATGTGTGACTGACTCACCACACAACAACAGTACTAGCTCCATTACAATGTTCGTTACGAGGTCTGACCGTGTTGGGAACCGGTACTGTTACTTCTTCTGACCTAACTACCAACCCCTGACGAGGGTTAGGGTCAGGGTCAGGGTCAGGGTTAGGGTTAGGGTTAGGGTTAGGGTTAGGGTTAGGGTTAGGGTTAGGGTTAGGGTTAGGGTCATTTCTTCTCTCATTCTCCTCTTTTGACCCCTAACCCTAACGTCCTCTCCCGTGAGCATCCATGCTTCCTTACTTCCGTAAGGAACACGGGAGAGGCGAGCTAGCCAAACACCCACCCTAAACCCCTACGTAGCCGCTGGTTTCGAGACCTGAAAATGCAATCCTGAGGAGTTAGGTCGAAAAAACGCTGTTTTGAGCGGCAGTTGACCTCAACCGAGGACCGGCGCCACTGGTCACCACTGGTCATCACTGCGCGCCCGTGTGCGCCCATTGAAGCCAGAACCCCCTGGCACCTTCTGGCACCCTCTGGTACCGATGGGCGCTCATGGGCGCTCATGGGCACACATGTTGGGCGCACGCTGGCGTGTACCGACGTATGAGCACGTACCGAGGACCGGCGCCACTGGTCACCACTGGTTGCCAGTGAGCGCCCGTGTGCGCCCATTGAAGCCAGAACCCCCTGGCACCTTCTGGCACCCTCTGGTACCGATGGGCGCTCATGGGCGCTCATGGGCACACATGGGCGCACGCTGGCGTGTACCGACGTATGAGCACGTACCGAGGACCGGCGCCACTGGTCACCACTGGTTGCCAGTGAGCGCCCGTGTGCGCCCATTGAAGCCAGAACCCCCTGGCACCTTCTGGCA
>Ga0210240_100259_pt1 | contig 44602 bp, 31 predicted proteins | sample ChrtobMetP5a_4mM_FD_155463 | JGI IMG/M metagenome (GOLD analysis project Ga0210240, IMG submission 155463) | Chrysochromulina tobin associated microbial communities from unialgal haptophyte culture, Seattle, Washington, United States - P5a_4mM | ecosystem: Host-associated > Algae > Haptophytes >...
GGGGCCCGTACGGGCGAGGCCGCGTCGAACACGTCGCGCTGCTCGGCCACGACGGCTGCTGCGGCCGCCGCGGCGGCATAGCTCGACTGCGCACGGCTCTCGGCCCTCGCCATCGCCTCGAGGGCGAGGGCATTGGCTGCCTCCGCCTCGGTCTGGGCCAGGGTGACCTGATGGCGCGATATCGCGGCGCCCGCGCGCATGCCCTCGTTCATGCTGGCCATCGCGCGCTCGTAGGCCACGCGCTGCTCGTCCAGCTGCTTCCGCTCTCGCACGCGAGCCTCCTCCGCGCTCGAGATGACGCGCGCCACCTGCTGCGACGCGGCACTCGCGCCCTCACGCATGCCCTCCCGCATGCTCGCGAACGCCCGCTCGTACGCGACGCGCTGCTCGGTCAGCTGCGCCTGCGTCTGCGCGACGAGTGCCTCGCGTGCCGCCATGGCGCGCGCGCGCTCCTGGGCATGTGCATGCGCCGACGTCTCGGCGAGTTGGGTGAGCGCTGCCTCGTGGGAGGCGACGGAGTGCTGAGCTTGCATGAGCGCTTGCTCCGTGCGGCGCAGCGCCGATTCAAAGACGCCGAGCTCCAAGCGCAGCACGTTCGCCTCGGCGCGCTCCCGAGCCTCACGCTCCTCGCTCTCGTGCACGCGCGCCTCGGCGCGAAGCAGCCGCGCCTCGGTCTGCTGTTGACGAACCTCAGCCGCATGCAACCGCGCCTCGGTCTGCTGTTGACGAACCTCGGCCGCATGCAACGACACCTCGAGGGCGAGAGCGCGTCGCTCTGTGTCGGCTGTGTCGGCTGCGAGCGCCGTCGAGAGCGCCGTCGCGGACTCGAGGAGCCTCGCGGGAGCGTCGGCACTGGCGGGCACAGTGGAGCGCAGCGAGAGCGCCGAGCTGAGCGGCTGCCCTTCGCCTCTGCCCAGATTCAGACGCGGCGGCAGCCCGGGCGACGCCGCTGCCGCCCATACCACACGCTCCCTCAGCTCGTCTCGTGCAGTGGTGGCGAATGAAGAGGCAGCCGGCGAGCCCATCTCGGGCTGGCCGCTGAGCATCGCGTACGGCAGTGCGAAGGAGAGGGCGCGTGCCGCAATCTCCGCCGTGATCTCGATGGAGGCGAGCTCGGCGGAGAGCGTGGCCGCTGCGACCATCCCGGCGTGCTGCTCCTCGAGCACGAGCTCCGAAGTGGCCGCGTGCCCGGACGCCTGCCCGAGCGCGACCGCAAGCGCCGCCTCGCGCTGCGCCACCGCCGCGGCCGTGTGTGCGACGCTCGACGCGACGAGCGTGCGCTGCTCCTCGAGCTGAGCGCTCAGCTGCTCGTGGCTCGCCTTGTACTCCCTAATTAGGGAGGAGAGGCGCTCGATCTCGGAGGTCGAGCTCTCGAGACTCTGCAGGAGCTCCGGGCGCGACGCATCCCGACTCCGCAGCTGCTCCACTTCCTCGAGCAGTCGCTCGATTTGGCGATCCGCCGTCGCCTTGGCCGCGTCGGCCGCCTGCTGACCCACCGAGGCCGCGGTGAGAGCTGCCGACGCCGTCGCCTCCGCGGCGAGGAGCCGCTCGGTGAGGGCGGCGCGATCCTCCTGCACGGCACGCTCCTCCTGCTCGAACCGCTCGCGCATCTGGCGCACTGCCCTCTCCTGGCTCACCCACATCTTGAAGGCGCCGAAGCACTGGCCGACGAGCCGACGGTACTGGGCGCGTGGCACGAGCATGGCAGCGGCTTGCTGCGCCCTCTGCGCGCGCCGCCACGTGCGGCGCGTGGCGGCCTCGTGCTCTGTGCGCAGCTCCTCGAGCTGCAGCTGGTGCTCCATGCGCATCTCCTTGAGCGTCCGATCGCGCGTCGCCTCCACTTCAAGCGCCATCGCCTCAGTCCGCTTCGCGAGGATCTGCTGAAGCTCACCCACGCGCGCCACGAGCGACTCGGAGCGCAGGCTGCGCTCCTCGAGCTCGTAGCCGCCCGCGCGCAGCTGCGACTCGAGCAGCTCCATCTGCCGCCGCTCCTTTCGCATGTGCTCCGCCAGTTGGTCGCGCTCGGCGCAGAAGCCCGCCGCGATCACCTTGAGTGCGGCACTCACCCACCGCTGGAAGAGCCGCTCGAGGCGGGAGCGCTCGTTGCCATTCCAGAGCATGATCATGATTGCGCCGCGTGCCTTGCGCATCCCCTGCTGGCACGCGTGAAGCGCTTGCTTCGCCTGCTGCTGCTCCTCGCGCAGCCCATGGATGAGCTCCTGCATGTCTGCGACCGAACGCGAGCGCCGGTCGGGCGCACCACCGGTCGTCGAGGGCCGCTGCTCGTCGCGCATGCTCTGCACGGCGCGGCGCATCTCCTGCTCTGCGAGCTCCACCTTGAGCGTCGAGTCCTCCATCTGCGCCTTGACGGCCTCCAGGCGCGCTCGCCACGATGGAGAGTCGACCGATTTCATCCTCTGGTCGGCGACCTCCTGATCCTTGCGCACGCGCTCGCGCAGCTCCTCTCGCCAGGCTGCGCCCGGCTTGGCGATTGCCGACGTTGCCTTCGGAGGTCGGGCTGTGCTCGCCATTGATGGGTGGTCGTCTGTGGCTTGATCGCAGCCGGTGGCCGGCCGAGCAATAGAGCAATAGAGCAACTTCGAGCAGAGGGGGTTCTTAAACGCTGTGAACGAAGGTAGAAAGTGTGAATATACAATTCCGCCTACACCCCGGTCACGCGCTCTCCAAACCTGTCGGGCTGCGGCAGGTAAAACTCGTCGTCGACGCCGTCGACGACGAGCGGCGCGTCAGGTGCGGATGCCTTGGCATAGACGTGTGTGACGAGGCGGCGGCCCTCGGGCGCGCCGGGCGCGACGTGCGCGTCGAAAAAGTGGAGCAGCTGCTCGCGCGTGACGCCGCGCAGCCGCTTCGCCGAGCGCCACGGACGGCCGTAGTCGTACCGGCGCGTGACGATCTCAGTCCAGAGACGGCTTGCCTGCTGGCCGAGCCGCTGGTCGACGTCGGTCACCTGCGAGGCTAGAGCCTCACGCACGGTCTTGAGTTCGCTCTCGGGCAGCTGCGCGAGCGTCGGTCGGAAGCTCTGGAGGAAGGCGTCGATGCGTCGCTCGACCTCGGGTGGAGGCTGGATGGCCGACTGCACGGAGAAGACGAGGGAGCGCACGCCCTCGGATTCGGACACAGACGACTGCACGATGTAGCCGAGCTGCTGCTTCGTGCGCAGCTCGCCGTACAATGGCTGCTCGATCAGCTGGCTGAGCACAGCGAGGCACAGCCAATTGTCGCCATCTTCCTTGCCGACCTGACAAAAGACCTCTGTGGCTGAGTTGGCTTCGGCCGCGTTGGGCGCCACGTACTGTCGCAGCGTGCGCCCCACCGGGACGATGCGCACGCGCCGGCGCGGGATGCGCTCGGGCGCGAGCGCGCTGCTCGCGGGCAGCGCGGCCGTCACCTTGGCGGTGATCGCCTCTGCGTCCGCTGCGTCCAGGTTGCCCGCGAAGAAGCACTCAAGGAGGCTCTCCGGGAGAAGAGCGCCTTGGAAGCGTCTCACGTCGTCGATGCTCGCCTTCGAGACGGCGGCCTGCTCGGACGGGTCGCAGATCTAGTCAGTGGCAACCAGAGTGGCACACAAGGCCAATCCGTGGCAATCAAGGACATCAGTGGCGATCACCTGCAGCTGCTCGATGGGATAACGCGGGGTCTCGAGCGCGAGCTGCCGGTAGTACGAGCACAGCCCGACAGGCTGGCGCTTCTCGAAGTTGGCGAGCTCCTGTTGCAGCGCCTCGCGCGTGCGCTCGAAGACGCTCGGCTCGAGCGCGGCCGTCTTCACCTGCGCCGCCACGTACTGGAGCAGCTCGGGCAGGCGCGAGCTGTACCCGCTCGCTGTCAGGAAGAGTCCGTTGTACTCGGCGCCTACGCCCGCCCCGAGACCCGCGAGGCCCGCTTGGTAGGTCGACTCCTGCAGCGTGTCGCCGAGTGTCGACTGGAAGAGCTGAGCGGTGATCGACGCCTCCGCCGATGCATAGAGGAGCGGTGAGCGGAAGAGGAAGAAGGCGAACGCGCGCGGCCGCTTGAACGTCGCATCCTGCAGAAAGTGGAGAGTGAGCCCAGGCCGGTTGGCAAGCACCGTCGGCGCCACCTCAGGGCGCGCCGGCTGGATGCACGCCGCCCTGGCGCCGCCGCATTTGAGCGCAAAGTCGGTCGGGATGAATGGGTTGGGGAGCGGCGGGCGGAGCTCGGCGGGCGAGATCGTGGCCTCCCAAGCCTCCACCTCGCGCGTGAGCGGCAGCGTGGCGTACTTGGTGCCGTAGATGGGCTCGGTCAGGCTTGCGGGCACCTCGAGCTGCTTGGCGACGAGCGTGATCAGCGCGTTGCGCGGCTGGCGTGTCCAGTCCAGCATGAAGGCCGCGCCCACTTCCGTGCCTGACCCGACCAGGTTGGGACCGCTGATCCAACGGTCGGGCTCGAAAAAGGGCAGGCTGCCGCTGATGTCGGTGGCGAAGTCGCTCGGGCGCGAGGGCTCTGCATACTCGAAGCCCGTCCGCGCCATCGTGCGGTACTCTTCCACTACGTACGGCGGCACGCCCGCCTCGCTCAGGGTACGCAGGTACGCGAAGAGCAGGCCGCTCACGTCACGCCACTTGGTCAGGCCGAGGGGCGTGAGGTCGATGGAGACCGAGAGGATGACGAAGGCGCGCGAGAACTCCTCGACGTTCGCATCGAGCCCGTTGGCGAGCCCCTTGCGCTTGAGCAGCGGCAGCAGCCCGCCCGGCCCGCGGTTGCGCACGAGCAGCGACCACACGCCCTCCGGCTTTGCGTCCAGCCACTCGTTCAGGTTGGTCACCGGAAGGCACCATGCGACCTTGAGCTCGCGCATCTCCTTGACGGGCACCATGAGCGTCGCCCTCGGCGGCTCGCGCGCCGGGTTGAACGGCAGCGGCAGCCCGTCGTACGCGCTTGAGGCGCCTGGCAGAGCAGGGCGCGCCGCGGGCACCGCCGCAAAGTGGCGCAACGCGAGGCTCTGGAGCTCATCGAGGGGTTGCGGACCGACGAGCGCGAGCGACATCTGGTCGGCCTGGTAGAAGCGCCGATGGAAGCTGAGCAGCGCGTCGCGTGTCGCGTCGTCGCCATCGTGCAGCGTGCGTCGGTTGCCCGTGCTGAACTTGGAGTACGGGTGGTTCGGGTCCGCGCGTAGCTTGAACAGCTCCTCGTACCGCCAAAAGTCCGACTGCAGGTTCTTCGAGTGCTCGGACTCGATGGCACTCACTTCGCGGCCGGTGGCCGCCGGCGTGAATAGCGGCGCAGTGAAGAAGCCAGCGAAGCGCTCGAGCGCGCCGGGCAGCCCCGAGCCCTGCACGTCGAAGAAGTAGTTGGTGTCCTCGCTCGCAGTGTATGCATTATTGGAGCCACCGTAGTTGGCGATGTACTGCTCAAACCCACCCTCTTCAGGGAAGGCTTTGGTGCCGAGAAAGAGCATGTGCTCGCAAAAGTGGGCAAGCCCGGGCAGCGAGGGGGGGTCACTCATGGAGCCGACCAGAACGTCCATCGACGCGGCACCCTTGGCGGCGTCCGGGTCCGAGGCGAGGAGCACGCGCAGGCCGTTGGCGAGCACGAGGCCGCGAAAGCTACGGCGGTCGAGTGCCGCTTTGGCGACCGAGTAGACGAGCGTTCCTGGCGGCCCGGCGGCCGCAACAGCGCCGCCAGCACGCAGCACAGTCGGTGCGGCCGGAATCGTCGCCGTGAGGCCAAGGATTGCGGTGATAATGGCACGGCGTGTCACGGCATTCGAGGCCGCGGCGGAGGAGCCGGAGGCGGTTGTGGAAGACGCTGCGCGCCAGCCCACAGGAGGCAAGAGGCGCTGAGTTCGCACCCGCATCGACGACGATCGGACGCCGAAAATTCGTCAAAAGTTTGCGCGCGCTGGCGCGGCATCACTCAATGTCGCTGCGAGAAAGCATCTGTAAATGTAAACAAAAAGCTCCTGCCATTCGGACGGCGGTCAAGTTTGAAATTGTCCGAGATCCGAAGAGATATGAGACTCGTGTCCAAAAAAACCGAGGAAACGAATCCAAAATGGGTGGGCTCTGGCGCGGTCGGCACCGTCCATGGGGGCGACACCCAACATAGAGCCGCTGAGCATCACCGTCGCGTCAGTGCTCGCTGCGCGCAACTACTTTGAGGTAATTGGCCTCGAGCCGTCGCGGTGCTGCGGCACCGAGCTCAAGAGCGCTTACAAGAAGACGGCGCTCAAGGTGCATCCCGATAAGTGCGAAGATTCTCGCGCGATTGAGGCCTTCCGCCGGCTGCAGGAGGCGTTCAAGGTCCTATCGGATCCGATGCTCCACGCGCGCTACACGCAGCACCTCGCGTCCGCGGAGACGCGCGCGGCCGCCGGCCGCGCCCACGCCCGGAGCGCGGCATATGCGCAGCGCGCCAAGATGAGCAAGGACGAGCTCGAGCGGCAAGTGCGCGAGATGATGGCGCGGCAGAGCAAGCAGCAGCCGATGGCAAGCAGTGAAGCAGCGCGCAAGGCCGCCGAGCAGCGCGTGGCACGCGAGCGCGAGCGGCAGCAGCGCCTCGAGAGGGAGGAGAAGCAGCGGCAGCAGGATGCGATGAAGCGGCGAGCAGAGGCGGAGAAGGCGCTGAACTCGGCGCGTAACCGCACGCCGCGCACGCCGAAGCCCAAGGCCGAGGAGGTGCTCGACCCGGAGGCCATCAGGGTCGCCAAGGAGCGCGAGAGGCGGCGCGCGGCTTCGATGGGTTTCCTGTCCGACCAGATGGGGTGGGCACGCGCCACGAGCCGCGAGGATGCGGGCAGCGCACGCGGCAGCGGCCGGCAGGGCTCGACCCGACGCAGCAGCAGCCCCGGCAGCGACTCGGAGCGCAGCCCGGGCAGGCAACGGCCGAGCTCCGCGCGCAGCCCCGTCGCAGAATCGCCATTTGGCGAGCTGCGCTCCCTGCGCCGTGCGCAAACCGAGCGCGCACTCAACCGGCCGGTGCCGGCGTCATCCTACCTGCCGCGGTTCATGCACGCGAAGCCGACAAGTACGGTGACGGTGTCGGCGACCGTGTGCCAGCAGATATGAGGCGACCGGCGGGCCGATCACCAGGTAGGAGCCGCGCAGCCGCGGCAAGCGCGGCAGCAGCAGCAGCGGCGGCGCCCGGCGGGCGACGCCGAGATGGATCGAGATTGATTAGGTACAGGGCCACATCAGAGCCACGAAACTTCGGCATGGGCAGGAACGTATCATGGCACTGGTCATGGGCATGATGGTTTGCGTGAGGTCGTGGGGAGGCCGATGCAGGCGGCGGCACAGCGAAATCGCAAAGGTGGTGAGCGTCACTGGGGTGCATATGTCATCAGATTCGTGGTCGAGATCGGACCTGGCCCACATGTAAAGATGGGTGCACGTTGATGGGGCCGGTGTCTTGCTCTTGGAGTATCAGCTGCGATTGCGCGGTGTGGTGCGATTTATAACTTACCGCACATATTTAATAATTAAATTATTAACATTTAATCCCGGATATTTGATATTACTTACCGCACTCGAGCCTCATCGGCTCATGCTAACAAAAGACAAAACGACACATTCCGTTCGATTTAAATATGCTACGACTGTGTTTCATTTTGCTTCGAGTTGGAGTTCGCCTCTGGCGTACTCGCTTCCGCCGGGGCGCGCGCACACCCGCGTCGCAGAGCTCACAAAATCCTCAATACTCGGGCACCCACTCGCCCCTGTGGCGCAAGTATGCAGGCGGATCGACGGCGGCATCGATAAACGGCCCCGCTCCTCCGCCAAGGCCACTCAGAGTACTCCCTAGCTTGCTCCTTGTTGCCTTCAACCCCTCACACTCGGCCCACAGCGTGGCGGGGGCCGGGCTGCTAGGGAGCATCAATGCTGCCGCTCCGCCCGGCATTTGAAGGATCAGGTCGACTGCCTCGCACCGTGACGCGCCACGCAAGTCGAGGCGCGCCGCCACGAGGGGTGTACTGCTGCTCCTCGCGCCACCGCCGTACACAGCGCGGATCGCTTCGCGTACTTGAAGGGAGCCGTTGAGATGCAGCCACAGACGCGAAAACCCCGACGGGGCTGGATGGAACCAGCTGTGGTCGGCCGCCCCCGGCAGCACTGACCGGTACGCGGAGCCCACAGGCGATGCGGCCACAGGGTACGTCGTCTCGAGCACTGCGGTTGAGTTGCGAAACTGGTACCGGTACACGTGGCCGCCCACGGTGCGCGCACTGGCGCGGCTGTGGAACTTAAAGACGAAGGAGCGATACATGAGCTCGAGGAAGAGGACGTCGCCGCGTACGCAATGCTTGTACAGGTCGGCTGGCATGAGGAGGCTCAGCAGGACGGCGTCGGCAAAGGGGGCACGCCACGTGCCCTCGAGATGATTCCACAGCTCGGCAAAGATACTCGCATTGAGGACGAGGAGAGGGTCGTCGGCAATGTCGCTGTCCGGTGCCGGCAGCAGCTCCTCCTTAGTGATCAGCTCCTCCCACGCCTGCCAGTCGCGTCCGATTGCCATGCGCGGGCCGTGGGCCTCCCACGCCCCGATTTTCAACAGCTTGCTCACCCACGGATGCATCGAGCAGTAGGAGCGTGCTCGCGCATGCGTGTCGACGTGCGGCGAGCGCTCGATGTCGAGAGTCGGCGAGCGGCCGCGGTGGTCGGCGTACCAGAGCGTGTTGCTGCTCTGAATGATGGCGCTCACGCTCACGTCTTTCCACACGAAGCCGTCCGCATCCGTAACCAGCACGTGAGATGCTCGCATTTCGTCTACGGCGATCGAGGCGCCATACGCACGCTTGATGGTGCGCCAGATGGCACCATAGCGCAAAAGATCTTCGACACTTGCAAAGGGCCGCGGTGCAAGGCAGCCAATGGCCTCGGGCATGCGGTGTACGTCTGCGAAGCTCGCGTTGGAACTGCGCTCGCGAAGGGCAGTGGCAAACGAACGCAGGAGCACCCCACCAACTTGCGGCTTGAGCGCTGCAAGCTCCGCATCATCGGTGGCCAGCAAGAGCACGCGTGCAGTTGCGTACAGTTCGGGAGCGTTGGTGATTAGCGAAGTTAGCAGCTGGATCGTCGGGCGAACGTCTACCTGGCGATCGCCTGCTGGCGGCCGAGTTGAGATGACTATTGCAAGTGCGGCAGCACCTCCATGATGGCGCACGCGCAGTGGCTGTCCTACGGGTGTGGGTGCGCACCTTTGTGCTACGAAAGTCTCAGCTTGCTGCGACATGTGTAGAATGCGTGAGCGAGCTCGGCGGCGACGCACGGTGGGCATGCATTGGAGTGGTTCGATTTGTCAAGTCTACAATTCTCCGAGGACACGTATGACAGCACTTATGACGTGACACCTCTAGGAAGATCATCTCCGCCAACACCCTTCCACCACAGCTGGCTTCCGGAGCACATTCGATAGTGACTTTGACTTGACTTCAAGTTGCAGAACGCTACGCGGCCTAAATAGGCAAGTCAAATAGGAATTCACTGTTGGAGTCAAATCGGCATTGGTAGGCACCCTCATACTCCGAGTCCGCTGTCGTCTCACTCGTTAACTAACTATGAAAAACTTTGAAATGCATGCAACCATGAAAATTGATGGGTTGGGTGCCTTGACCGGACCTCGCCGCCAACTGCGAATGATCGCCCATGAGAGCCTGCATCGCTTGGATTTCGCGGTGGAGCACTTGGCTGGAGCCTGGTCGCTGCGCAACGCGTGCGTTGTCTACCAAGCTCATGGCCGCCAATTGAGCGCCCAGTTCGTGAGCTTTGAAGGCCGCACAGCACACATCCTGGCATTCTCAGAATACCGCTTCAGCTTTGTGCGTGTTTCGAATGTGCGAGCTGCGCGGAGCTCCGAGCGCGAGCGATACCGCCGCAGGTGTGCCGCACGATCGTTGGGAATCGCCGCTCCGCTCCTGCAAAACAATCTCTTCCATGCCCTCTACCATGCAGTGCCTCTTCATTCAGACACAATCGGTCGCTCGGCGCTTGTAGAGGCGGCCACGTTCATCCCGCTGCTTGCGCACAAGGCCAGGATGCTTCCGAACTTAACATCTTCTTTTGAGTGGCGTGCATGGGAGCTGACGCTTCGTGCCTTGACGGCACGGACTGCATCGCAGATCGCGGCTGACGTGCGGAATCTGCTGCGCAACGAATGCACATGCTTCGACCTTGTTCTCGGATCGACTGGAGCCTTTGGGCCTGCGGCATCGAACGCAGCGCCTGCCATTCGCGCCTTTCGGGACGCTGCGGTGGCGCACGCTCGGGTCAGTTTGGGTCAGTTTGGGCAGTTTGGGAGCTCCCAGGGAGCTCGGGTCAGTTTGGGCAGCGCGCTCCCTGCCGCATGGGCACCACGACTCTCCTCCCGGTCTCCGCCGTTTGTCTTCATTTGTCGATCGCAGACCCGCGTCCTCGTCAACCAAGATGAGCTTGTGGGCTTCCTTGGACCTGAGGTGGTGCAATCGGTGCAGATTGAGAGTTTGCCGCTCAGCCAGCAACTGACGCTCATTGCTGGAGCGAGTGGCATGGTGGGGGCGCATGGGCAAGCGATGGCGCTGCTCGTGTTCCTTCCTGCAGACTCTCGGCCCACAGCCGTCATCGAGGTGCTTCCACCCCCACCGGAAACCGAGTCCGGCTTGCAGGTGAAGCCACCATACTGGCAGCTCTACTCGTCCTTGAGCCACGCCATGGGAAACACGCACGTGCAATTCAGCGCAGCGCTTGCACCGCCGTGCTCGCGCTTCACTCATGTCGTAAACAAGGCGTTGGCGCCGCCAGATCGCATGCTGAGGTGCAACCTCTCGCTCGTAGGACACACTCGTCGGGAATTCCTCAGAAAGGTCCGTAGGCTTCATTATAGGCTTCACGCGAGCACGGCCAGCCTCAGTTAAGCTGACATGAGCCTCAAGATGAGCTACTCTCGGTCCCTCACTGCTCACACCTACTACAGTGGCCGAGCCGCGCTGGGGGTACCGAGTGTAAGGTGTCGCTGAGACTTGCAGAACCGGCTCCGACGTGCTGACTGTGTGACTCGGTGACCCCACAACTCCCCACCGTCTGAGCTCTAATGACCATTAGGGTTTGTGGGGTCCCATGATTTCGCAGGTGGGTGTGTGAAATCACAGGAACCTATGAATTCACGCCTACCCGCGATTTCACAGGGGAGTGCGATTTCACACTAAGGCCTGTGATTTCACAGGAGGGTGTGATTTCACGCCCGGGGGTGTGATTTCGCAGGGGGCTGTGATTTCACGCCCAGGGGTGTGATTTCGCGGGGGGCTGTGATTTCACGCCCGGGGGTGTGATTTCGCAGGGGGCTGTGATTTCGCGTCCGGGGGCGTGATTTCACAGGGGGCCGTGATTTCACCCCCGGGGGTGTGATTTCATGGCTTCTCGAAATCACACCCCCCCCTGTGATTTCACACACTTCTGTGATTTCACACCCCAACCTACGAAAACGCACCCTACTGACGAATCGCATGGACCTCTGTCCGGCGGGGGTTTAAGTTAAAGTTATCTACTGGAGCGCCTTTTGCACCATGGAAGAAAATGGACATGTAGACTAGGGAGGGATTATATCACACATACCTTGATTTCAAACTGAGTGGTAGCCGATCAATTGATCATCAGTACCGTACGACACGTAACTCAATCGCGCCAAGCATATCGCCGCAACAACAACTGGGCTGCACCTCGAAATGAACGTCTTTACCAGTCTCACAGACCCACCTCCGAGGACGCGGAGGTGAATCTCACAGACCCACCTCCGAGGACGCGGAGGTGAACATTGTTTTGTAGGCGCTGCTCACATCGAAGCGGGCGGGCGGAGCGGCCTCCGTGTGCCAGCGCTTGGAACCTTGCGACCCAAACCACGGCGTGCCTGGATTGTACGTCTCCTTTTTGCTTGCCAGCTCCGAGTAGCGCGGGCCCGTGGCGGCGGACGCCACTTTGCCGCGCTGCAGATACGCCGGGCCAATGATGCGCTCGCGGCCTGTGGCTTCAAAAAAGGATCCCACTGGGGCGTTGTATGCGCCAGTGTGCGACATATTGCCTGCGGTGAAGCGATCACCGATCTCACCGATCGTGCCACCAGGCTTATGCAGCAGGTGAGCATAGGGCCCGTTCGGCGAAGCCATGAGCTCCTGTCCGCCAGTCATCGAGCGCGTCTGGACCGGCATGACTCCAGGTGGTGGCCTACCTTTTCGTACATGTATTTGGGGAACTTCTGGAAACTTCCAGAGCAAAAATTTTGAGGACTTGGTTCAGGAGGGGTAAAGAAGTGTCCTCTTTGCGCCGCTCGCTCGCTCTTCACGTGTCGCTGGAAAAAAGGAGCGTGTGAACCTGTGAAGGCTCGGAAAAAAATGGCCGATGACCTCGTGGCCTGGCTGGCCGCACACGGTGGCAGCCTCCTCGACGACAATCTTCAAATAGGCGGAGAGCCGCGCGGCGTATACGCTCGCTCGCCCATTGCTGCGGGCGATGTGCTGCTCTCCGTGCCCGCAGCTTTGCTACTCACCGCCGGCGCTGCCGCACGAGCCTCTGCCACTTCGGAGACCAACGCCATCATCCTCATGCTCCTTGGAGAGCGCACCCGCGGCAGCCAGTCTACTTGGGCGCCATGGATCGCTGCACTGCCCGGTTTCGACTCCTTCAAAGCGTGTCTACCTTTGCTCTGGGACGAGGCGCACATTGCCGACCTCCTTCGCTGTCCAGCAGCAATCGTCCGTGCTCGTCTGCAGCGCACCAGGGTCCTTGCTCTCTTCGACGAACTGGTCGCACCGAGACCCAGCTGGGACGATTACCGGTGGGCGTATGCAATTGTCGAGAGCCGCGCCCTTTATCTGGAGGAGGCGTCGCTCGGTGCCGAGCGTCTGTGTATCGCACCGATGGGCGACATGTTTAATCACCACGCTTCGGACCCTTCGGTGATGGCTTCGTATGACATTGGCAGCGGCGCCTTCGTCTTCGTGGCCTCCCGCGCCGCCGCGGCCGGGGAGGAGCTGTGCCTGCAGTACGGCGCTCATGACAACACGACGCTGCTCCTGAGCTACGGCTTCGTCCTAGGCAAGAATCCACACGAGCGCAGCCCGCTCTGCTCGACGGAGGTGCCGGCCCTGAGCGAAGCGGACGCCGAGTGGCTGTGCGAGAACGACCTGGGCGATACGCACGAGCACGACCCGGAGCTCGCGGGCACATCATCGTACTGCCTCACGCCCGAGGGTGCGAGCTTCAACTTGCACGCGGCGCTCCGTCTCCATCATGCGACTGCAACGCAGCGCAGCACGGGCGCGTGCTTCAGCATCCTAGAGGGCGAACCCGTGAGCGTGGAGAATGAGCAACTTGTGTGGCAGTCGATCCAGCAGCTGGCCACGAGCCGTATCGAAGCCCTCGCTGGTGCGCCAGTACCCAAGGCCGTGGACCCCAAACTTGACGAACCGGACCCCAAACTTGACGGGCAGGTCACGGCGGCTCGATGGCGAGCGGCCCAGATGAGTCTCCTCACAGCTGCTCGTACGTGCGCCGATAAGTCGCTTCGAAAGCTTGGTCGGGCGGCGCCCAAGTCTCCAGCAGCGGAGAGGGAGGCTTCGGCGGCGGCGCGACGTCAAGCTCGAGGTCGGCGGTCCTCTAAGCGCGCTCGAGAGTGCAGTGACGTGTAACGGTACATGTAGCTTGTAGCGGAGCGTGTGCAGAGATGATCTAGAACGTCAACTTGCAGACTTGTGTATTTGCGGTTGATCGAAGTTTGTCATGCGTTCGGCGCCGGCGGTCCCTTTGCCGTTTCCGTTCGTTTTTGAGCGTCATTGAAACGAGAAGCGACGAAATAACGGTATTCGGTCAGCGTTCGGGAGTGACTCATCATTCCGATACCATGGTCATGCCGCCCTCCGTACTGTATACAGCAGCAAGCCGTCGTCCCACGTTGATGCGAGCCACCACTGAAACCGCACATGCAGGGGCTGCGAGGCACTCACCTGGCGCACGATTTCCTCGGGCAGGGGCTGCCGCTCTACAGCCAGGCCGAGGCGCGCGCAGCGCCTCTCGAATCGAAAGAGCGCCGGATCAAAGGTCACGCCGCCAATGTGCTGCACACCCGCCGACCCCGCGAGCGCGCTCACCGCGCCGCCAGCGCACCTGTTAGTCAAGACCAGGTGAATGCTGAGCTTCGGGTTGACGGCCAGGAGGGCCGACAGCGTAGCCTCGAGGCCGTCATGGTCATCATCGTCTGTCAAAGGCGAGCCCTCGAAGACGGGCGCGCTCACGAGGTCCGCGCCGATGACATGCGTCAGACTAGCGGCATCCATGGGGAGACGCTTCACGGCTGAGAGCCCGCCCGCCGCATTCCACTTGCAGAATTTGAGAGGTAACTCTTCGTTGCTCGCGTGGGCCGCATTATGCTTCGCGTTGGCGAGTGCCGCATCACACACGTCGGAAGCGATAAATTGGGACGGCGCGCGTCCTCTTGCAACTGCGCACTGCTGCGCGGATAGAGCGCAACCAATAGAGGTCAAGCCGACACCTGATCCCACCTCGAGTACCGTCGCGTCCGTCAGTGGCACGCCGCCTGCGATCACCCACTGCAGCAGCGCCCGCCCTGCAGGCCAATCTACACAGCCCTGCCCAATTTCAGAAGCGCCGGCACGCACCTTTGAGCGGATGGAGACGCTGACGCTTATGTCAGGAGGGGCAGCGATGCGGTGGCACGTGGTCTTCCACTGGCGAAGGTGCAGCTTGTCGTCGGCGATGGCGAAAGTGAGAGCGCTCACGCCGCTTACGTATGCAACGACCGCCGTCGATGGAAGGCGCTTTCGGAGGGTGCTCCACGACATGCCGTCCCGTGCGCGGGGTTGCGAGCACACGTGCGAGTTTGCTTTCCACGCGTGGCCCTAAAGAAGGGTGCTTGAACTTTCCGGTCTCCACCAACAAAAATCTGAAATGCATTGAACGCGTGCTCGAACCGAACACTCGAAACACAAATCTGCGTCACGTGGGTCCCGCTATGAACAGCCAATTCACATCCTTGGACGGCGAGCAGGGGCGGAATGTTTTCTTTCCAATCGCACGTGCCGCCGCCGCCGCCTCCGGAGCCTGGCTCGCTTCTGGATCATGTGGCTCGTGCGAAACGCCAGATGGCTGAGGCTGCGGCACGTGCGTACATATGGATCGCTCATCAGTCTCCATGGGTAGCCTCACGCATTGATGATACCGTGGCCATTGCGAGCGAAATGGAGAGGCGTGGGTGTACCAATCATCTCAATTTCAATGACTTCAATACGAGCCTGCTGCGGCCGCTGATGCAGGGCCTACCCGGTCTCGTGCGCTCGGTGAGGGCCACGGCAACGTGTCGACCAAATCAGGACATCATAGCTGCCTTTGAGATGTGGAACGTTCTGTGCTTCTGGCTCGCCGTGGCCATCATGCTGCTCAACCTGCTCTTGCCGTTTGGTGGAGCGCTGGGAGACCTCATCGGCGTTACGTTCCGCTACCTCGCGGCGTACACGCTTCACTTTGCGTTCGTGCGCGTCCCCACGCGCCGTTGGATGCTGATAGCTCTCATACTGCTCGCGCTGTACACGAGCATGTGCATCTTAGCCGTCTTTACCGTGCTGTTTCTCGTCACGGCGGTCACCTCCTTTGTGAGCGCCACCGCCAACGGCCTCCTCCTCTTCTACTCGTATCAGATCTACATGAGCCTCGAGGATGGCGCGGGTGCCACGATGGACATGCTCTGAGAGATTGAGACGAGAGTGCCGGGTGTATGCTCGGTGTGGCTTGGCCCCTGGTGGTTGGGCGACTCTGTATACGTATCTATGAAAGCCAAGACGTATTCGACACCCATTTCACACTGCTCGCTCTTCTTCACTCGTGAAGCCGACGTGAAGACGCGCGATCTCCGACATCGGAACCGTCCGCGCACTGGATCGCGAACTCGTCCGCGCGCGCGTCGTCCGCGGGGGCGGAGGTGGATAGACAGACGCTCATTGTGCTAACTAGGATGCCGCGTCGGAACAGCGGCCTCGACCCATTTGGCGCTGCAAGCCATACAACGGCAGTCCGTGCGCCTCGCCGTGGCCTCGGGTACCTATTTTGCTGCGGTCGTCCGACGCGCGGCCTCGATGAGGACGTGAGTCCACCACTTTTGCGATCAAGAGTGCACAACCTGTGGCGTGAACAGCCTTACTCGAGCAGCAGCAGCGAGTTCTTTGTCATAGACGCCTCCTGGCAAGGCCACTTGCAAGCGAGCAGCGACGATGGTGCGGAGAGCAGCTGCCAGGGCAGCCAACCGCTCAACACATTCGAGTGGTCAGCGTTGCCTCCGCACGTACGCTTTTCAGCGCCGCTGATCCGTGCCCACGAGGCCGGCTCTGAATTCGACGACAGCCCCGCGCCCAGCGTGTGGGTGCATGACATCTTCGTCTCCAAGGAAACCATTTTCGACCAGGTGAGCCGGGATTGGGCCGAGTATGACAAGTGGCACGCAGCCAGGCGAGCAGCACTCATGGATGCCAAGTGCCAGGCCACAGCGGCCGAGGTGGGTGCAGCGACCGTCTCCACGGCAGCCAGCGGAAGCAGCAGTGTCAGTATTCCCAACGGGGCCAGCAGCAGCGGTTTCGGAGCCAGTGCCAGCGGCGGTAGCGGCGGCAGCAGCAGCAGCAGTGGCATCAGCAGCAGCAGTGGCATCAGCAGCCCTTGGCGCTTCCGACCGCTGCTATCGAGCGTACGATGGACGCCCCCGCCGCTGCCGTCCAGGGGCTCCTTGGCCAGCCTCGTCAATCGTAGCAGTGAAGGCGGTGGTGGCGGCGCTGGCAGCCGCGGCGGCCATACTGCTGGCGAGAGCATCGGAGCATCTGCGGGTGGCGCGACCGATGCAGCAGCCATGAGCGCACACGAGGGCGGCGGCTCACGAGAGGTAGCAGCGTCCAGCTCGAACACGTCCGCCGCCCAGGACGGCGCGGTGGGCGTGGCAACGCGTGCTGCCGCTGCTGCCGCTGCTTGCGCAGGGAGTCAGAGCGCGCCCGAGAATAGCGCCAGCAACAATGATACGAGCCTGTCCGAGGGCGATAGCTTGCTTCAGCGCTTGGGTGACTTCTTCAGCTTCGGAAGCAACAGCTTCCGCAGTGACCCTCCCCGAAGCACAGAAGATCTGGGAGGTGCTCTAGTGGCGGCGCAGCTGGCGGCGCAGCAGGCGGAGCAAGAGGCGGCGGAGGTCGACTTAGTTGTCGCAGGCATCATCACGGCGGCCGCGAGAAGCGCCGTACGCTCTCACCAAGGGAGTAAGGAGGCGGCGATGGCCTGCCGTGCCGTGTCCACCGCAGACATGGCGCAAAGCGCGCCTGGCGGCGGTCTGGGCGACGCCGACTTGGCGCTGCAGCAGGCGGAAGGCACCTCTGCCGGAGCGGAAGGCACCTCTGCCGGAGGGGCCTCGTGCGAGGCGATCTCGCGATGGATCTCGCGAGGCCATCTCGCGCTGCCGGCAGGCGTGCAGCCTGCGCTCACCGCGTGATGCACCTAAGAAAAGTGAAGCTTTCATGAGCGCCTCAGTGACGAGAGCACGAGACGAGAGTGCGCACGTACGGCTGGGGGCCGCCACTGGGGACTGGGCGCCGCCCCCCCAGAGTGATGCATCGACGTCACGGATTCGTATGTTTATAGTCTTAGAGATTAGACCCTTAGAACATTATATGAGACCGGCGCGGGGGCTTTCGCTGTTGGCCATCGGTGGATGGACGAATGCGACTCGACACTCGACTCGCAGCGCGGTACCGCGTACGGTAGTATCTAGCGCCGCGGGCCGCGCTCATCGCGACTTTCCCCCCTCGCGCCGTCACAGCGATTTCAGCGTGTACAGGCAACTCCAGCCCAGAGCCCCCTACTCGCCCGCCCGTGGTCCCCGTTATTGCATCTGATCACTGATGCACTGCCCACTGCGGCCCTTCAGAATGAATCGACGCGCGGCTAAGGAGCAGTTCGAGGCACGTCTTCCATGAGCTCTTCATGTCCCACCCCTATCCGTGGCGAACCTATCCATCGACGCGATTGCCTACAGCTCACGTAGTTGAGAAGCCCTCCGAGAGATGCCGGAGATGCCCCATCCCACTGTCTGTGCAGGGGCGACTCGTTTAGTGTGGCATCTTCGCCTGTTCGCCTCACCGCGGGCTGGCACCCGGCCGAGCATACTTGACGCCGCCCAGCTTGTACGGGCCCGTGTGCGTGGCTGTCATCGCGTCGAAGACCGTCGAGGGCATCACCATCTGGGTGGCCAGCCCGTCGATGAACTCTGGCAGGTCGAGCCGCCCGTCCCGATTCTCGTCCATCGAATCGAAAAGCTCGTTGAGGGTCCCCTCTTTGGCTTTCACGTTGATCCGCTTGAGGGCCAGGGCGAGCTCGTCGCGCGAGAGTCGGCCAGAGCCGTCCGCGTCGATCTGCTCAAACGTCTTGGCGGCTTTGAGTCGCCTCGCCTCTGACCACGACGCGGTGCGCGCCTTCTCAACGTCGCTGCAGAAGGTCTTCCAGTTGAACTTGCCGTCGCCGGTCACGTACTTGAACTGCAGTCAGCACGTACATGCACGCGTGAATCAAGGATGGCACACAGGGACATCATGTCGGGTCTGGCGTTGTTGCGTCATGGCTGATGCGGGGGCAAGGGCAGTCTATAAGTGGCGATCCCCTTTGTGCATTGTGATCCCTCACGCACCAGTGCATCGTTGAGTTGCTCCTTGGTGAGTTCCATGCCACCCGCCTTGAGCGTGCAGCCGACCATATGCCGTGAGATACAACCCTCGAGCCGCGGGTCGATGCGAATGAAGGCGTCGCGCATACGTACCATCTGATTGTGCAGCTCCTCTTTGACGAGCTCATTCTGTGAGGGGATGCCAGAAGCTAGCGCCTTCTTCGCCTGGCCGCGCGGCGAGTTGAGGATGGCCCACGCTGTGAGCGTCTCGCGCGTCGCCGCCCGGCTCTGATTCGCGCCGGCGACCCGGGAGAGGCGAGGGGATTGGACCAGTGGGCCGGTCTGCATTTGTATTGCAATTTGTGTCAAGACATCAACGAACGTTCAGCGATTTCTGTTGATTTGTAACGATCTGCGATGCATGCATCGCTCGTCGCTGTCACCGAAAGACTCTGGCCGGTCGGTACATGTACACGAGTACGCGGTGCGGGGTGCGGACCGGTCGAGCACCGGATGAGCCAAAAGTCCATTTACATTGTATCAATTCCTCTGTCGCACAGATATAAATTGAGTACGAGTACATGTACATGAACAGCTCGAAAGTGAATGAGCTCGTGCACAGATGACCGGATCGAGGTCCTTGTCGCGTTCCACCCAACGGCTACATTGTATAGGATTCCTTGTCTGATAAGACACCTATAAAAACTGGCCGCCATTCAGGAGGACTCGCTTCTGTCATCTCCGCCCACTCCCTTCCACCACTGCTGGCCTCCGGAGCACATTCGATAGGCTTCCGTACGGTTGTCTGTTGTTTATGTATAGACTTGACTTGACTTGCTTTGGTTTGCGCGCTTCGCTACCGGCGATCACATGTTGAATCAGCTTATCATGGCACTGTCATTCACGCAGCCACCATTTGCCGTGCGGCGGTCGCTTCCGCTGCCCCCTCGTAGCAACGAGCCCAGCGCCGGGGTTTTCGGCGCAGCAGCGGCTGCTCTGCTCTTGGGCACCGCCGTTGTCACAGGTGACCGCAATGTGTCAACGAAGGCACCCGTGGCGGACACTTCGAGCTTCCCAGACGACTCGGTGGTCGACAAGATCAGTGCTCGGATGGTATCGCTCGATAAAATTTCGCTCGATACGATTTCGCTCAGCGTGGCTCCGAAGCCCAGCACCGTTGCCAACATGGCGCCCTCCCTGCCATCGCCGGCGCTCCCATCGCCACCGCCTACGATGGATGGCAGTTTGCTCGAGGAGCGGCTTGCCGTCATACTGGACGTTCGCGAAAGGGTCGTGGCGGCGCTGCGCGAGACGACCGAGACGAATACCAAGCTACGCGCGGAACTCGAGAGCTTGTACGCTCAGAATGCGGGACTGAGCTACACCGTCGACTCACGCGTCTTTGTGGGACTCAAGCAGGCTGTCAAGGCCCTGCGCAGGTCGAGCGCCACGGGTGCGGAGCAGGCCTCTGCGGCCAAGCAGGCCTTCTAACGCCACGCATAAAAAAAGGACTAGGAAGCTGCGTCTATCGAGTATCAGACGCCGCAGTCTCGCCCGCTTGAGCCCAGCGGGTTCGCCATGTCGCGGCGCTGCCTCAGTCGTTGGACGTTGGTCGGGCGGCCTTGCGCGTGTTACATACAACTAACTTATCCACCCTTAAACATCAACACATAAACACAGTGCCTATCGTCTCGATACGTTGGGTGTTCAAAATTGTGTTTCCCCTCCCACGCCTCCCTCCCTTCCCGCGCTCCGACCGATTTACGATTTACTGCATGTGGATGCGCAGCACGCAGCCTGGTGCGGAGAGCGTGTGGGTGCCGGGGGCGGAGAGCTGAAGACGCTGGCCCTGATGCTCCACGACGGCCGTGCGGAGAGGCGCTTGCGCTCCGCGGCTGCAGGGCTGACACGGGTTGACACGTGTGCCCCAGGTTGACACGCCTCGCAATGCCCGCGCCGCACTGGGGTGGAAGGCAATGTCGACCTTGCCTGCAGCCAGCGTGATCACCCGAGCATCGAGCGGTCCGACGGCGCCCCCTCGTATGTACTCCGAGGTCGCTATCTCCGAGGTCGCCTGAATCCCAATGCTCCTTGTGCTGCGTCTCGGCACGGGCGCCTGCGCAGTGTCTGATGACGAGGTGCCACGAGGTGTGGGCGCGAGATCGCTCAAATGCGCACCTTCCTGGTGGCCGCCGTCATCGTCGCTGCTGCTGCTGCGGTCGCCGCCGGCACCGGCGTCACGGCTGCTGCTGCTGCTGCTGCTGCTGCTCTTGCTCCGGCTGCGAGCAACAGCCAAATCGTTCGTCAAACCGACGGCTGCGCCCTCATGGGCTGTAACCGTCGTCTCTTCTTCCTCGGCTTCCGGGGTCCTGCTCCTGCTGCTGCTGCTGCTGCTGCTGCTGCTGCTACGGCGCAAGCCGATGGCCGAGGCAGCCGAGGACGACGTTGCGCAGGGCATCGCGTCAGAGGGAGTGGGTACAGTCGGAGCGCCGGCGGAGGTCACGGGCTGGTTCGCGGACGTCGTCGGCGCGCGAATGGTGAGGAGCTCCGTCCATGGCCTTCGTTTTCGAAGCTCGGCGGTCGCGGAGTGTGCACGGCCCGTTCGTTGGCGGCCGGCCTGTTCGAATGCATCGCTCTCTCGACTTGCCAAATTAGGAAGTTCCGCTCCCGAGGCACTGTGCCTTAGCGCGTCGGCGCCCCCTCCCAACTGCTGCATCGCCGCCGCAAGGACGGCGAGCTGCGCGTCGTCCATCGGGCGAGCATGCAGCGCCGCTGCAAGGGCATCCTCAAGTGCCGCAGCCCCCGCATCGAGCGCCGCCTGATGTTCAAGCTTGAGGCGCGTCACCTGTGGGGAGAGGGGCGGGGCGCTGTGGTGAGCCCTTGCATGCGCGGCTCCCGCATCGAGCGCCGCCTGATGTTCGAGCTTGAGGCGCGTCACCTCCGCCAATCAGAGGCAATCAGAGGCAATCAGAGGCAATTAACGAGACTCACCTCCGCCTCGTGGCGCTCCTTGAGCTCCTTGAGCTCCTGCTGACGTTCCCATTCGAGCTGTGCTCGTATCTCAGCCTCGGCGCTCGCTTGCGTGTGGGAGCGCTTCATCAATCGCACCGCCTCCGCCTCGATCTCTGCGTGGTCGAGCATCGCAGCCGCGCGGGCGGCGGCCACCTCCTCGTGGCGCTGGAGCATTGATTCGCCCTCGACCCGCGCGCGGTCGAGGGCCTCCTCCACCAGGTTGTGCCGCAGCTCCTCGAGCGTGCTTGCATGCGCAGCCGCATGCCGCATGGTCGACTCCTCAGCCATCCCTGATTTGGTCATCCCAGCGAGCGTGCTTCCTAATTTGGCACGCGCAGCCCCAGTTTGGGTGACCATGCTTCGCGGAATGACGAGGCCGCTCGCCGCCGCGACGGCGCCCAGTAGCGTTGGGGTTGACGAACCTCCGAGCCACTGCCGAGCAGAGGACGGCTGCGCTCCGGCCGAAAACCCTGTGGCGGTCGCCGTGTTGGGCGCCGTGATGGGCGCTTCCTCCCTCGCCTTCGCCCTTGCGAGGGCGTCGAATCCCGTCGGTCTCTGATTGGCATGTGATTGCCTCTGATCGCCTCTGATTGCAACGGCGTCGAATCCCGTCGGCCTCGCAGGCTGGCTACTAGTTTGGATAGCGGCTCTCAGGCCAGAGGGGCCTCCAGCGGCCGCCGCGGGCACAGCGCTGAGCACAGCGCCCATAGGTGCGGGTGCTGGTGCGCGCTCGTTCAATGGCGGCCGCCCTGGCAGAGCTTCAGCAGCCATCGAACGTGCGTCCTCGGCGGGCATCGTGCGCAGCACGATGAGGCTGAGGGCGGCCGACTCGCTGCTGCCACGTGAGTCGAGAGGACGGCGGGCCTCCCCTAGAACGTACTTGGCCAGCGCCGGGGAGAGCAGCTTGCCCGTTACTCCAATGATCGCATCACCCACACGGAGCTGGTGCTCGGGCGGGCTCGGCGCGCCCGCGGCTTCGCCGCCGCCGATTCGGAAGCGAGAGGGCGACCCGAGCGGCGCACCGGACCGAAAGGCACTCGTGTTGCGCATTGCATCTTCCCAAGGGAGAGTGGAGCCGTTGCTTGGGATGTCCGCCGCCTCTGAGTAGACGACGAGCAAGTCGCCCGCGAGGGGCATGCGCCGCTTCTCGAGGCACGAGGCGACCGACTCGTGCGAGTCCCGCCGAATCTGCAGGCCCTCGACAAGCGCCTCGGCCAGCCCGATTTCGACGCCGGCCAGGCTCGCCGAGGGTAGCGTGATGACTCTCGTGAAGGGCGTGTCGGCGTGCCCAAAGCCGCGAGCAGCCGATCCGGCGAGCTCGTTGGCGAGCAGCATGTGGACCGCCTTCCACGCTGCAAGGCCACCGTCTTCGCGCTCGAGTGAGCCTCGCCCGAGCAGGGCTGGGAGTAAGAGGCTGATCATCAGGGCGCTCCGAGGAGCGTCGCTAGCCGAAGGCGCGACGAGGGTGAAGAAGCTCTCGAGAAGGTGCGCCTTGAGCGGCGTGACGGAGCGCATCACACCGGAGACGCGCGTCTGTGCGGAGGTCAGACCATCAGATGGCGTGACTGCAATCAGCGACGCGGATGCCGCCTTGTCGAGCACAGGATCCGTTTCGCAGTCCTGCAGGGTACTCAGGAGGGATGCCGCCGCCTGCGTACGGCCGAGCAGATTTACATGCAGCCCGCTGCTGATGTGCTCATCAACCGCGGCCGCGAGCAGTGTGGATGAGCTGGACGAGCGTACAAAATCGGGCATGAAGATCGCTGCCTCGCCGCAGCCTCTCTCAAAAGACCGTCCATCCGCCCTTTTCACATTCACAGTTCAAAGCTACAAAAGCTACAAAAGCTACAAAAGCAAACAAAAGTACCCACGCACGCAAGCCAACAGTCAGCATACAGCTCACATTCCAAAAATGGGACAGAGAGGGTCTGTATTCCTGTGAGTTCTGTATTGGAATGCGAGGAATCCTTTTGTGGCTCGCGGCTGGTGCCGTCGCCATCTTGCCTGAGCTGGGAGCGACGCCTTTCGAGGCGCTCTTTGTGGGATCGCTGCTGGTCGCGGCGTGGATCCTGAGCAATATCACACCCAAGCAGCTCATCATCTCCATTACCCTGTCCATTATCGAAATCTTCTTCCGCGAGATGGGCGCGCGCAACCAGTTTAAGGTGCCCGGGCCCAATATGCCCACGATCTTCATGTGCGCGCCTCACGCCAACCAGTTCCTCGACCCGTTTGTGGTGATCAGCGCGGTGGGGCGCACCGACGTGTGCTACCTCGCAGCGGCCAAGTCGATGCGGCTGCGCTTTGTCGGGCTCATGGCGCGCCTGCTCGATTCGATCCCAGTCGAGCGCGCCGACGACGTCGCCTTCCAGGGACGCGGCACCGTGTGGATCTCGCCCGAGGACGGCATGACGGTGCTCGGCCGCGGCACCGACTTCACGCAGGCGCTCAAGCCTGGGGACGCCATCGTCGTCGAGGGGCGCGATGGGCCGCTCGCCATCAGGCAGGTGGTGTCTGACGAGGAGCTGCTCCTCAAGAGGCCAGCGCCGCCGCTGCCCGCCTCCGCCGACGAGGCGGAGTCAGGGGTGGCCGAGTCAGGGGTGGCGGCCGCGGCCGTGACGGCGGCAGCTCCTGCTGAAGCCGGGGGCTACACACCGTACCGCGTCAACCCGCATGTCGACCAATCGGCCATGTTCGATTCGGTGCACGAGGCGCTCAATGCTGGCAAGGCGATCGGCATCTTTCCTGAAGGGGGCAGCCACGATCGACCGGGGCTGCTGCCGTTGAAGGCGGGCGTCGCGATCATGGCGCTGGGTGCGCTCACCAAGTACCCGCACATGCCTCTCCGCCTCGTGCCCGTTGGCCTGAACTACTTTTCGGGCCATCGCTTCCGCTCTCGAGTCTTTGTCGACATTGGCGAGCCTCTGACAGTGCCCTCGGAGCTCCTGCCTCGGTACATGCAGGGCGGCGAGGAGAAGCGCGCCGCGACGAGCGAGTTGATGGCGATGCTCAACGCGGCACTCTCGGCGATCACCATCTCGGCGCCCGACTATGACACCCTCGAGTTCTTTTGGACGCTGCGGCGCTTGATCAAGTCATCGTCGCATGGCCCGATGTCCATCACCGAACAGACCGAGCTCGCACGCCGTTTCGCTGCGGGCTATGAGCGGGTGCTGCCCGACGGCCGTCTATGGCGTGAGACGGAGCGAGTGCGTAGCGCACGTGAGCGCTGCGCTGAGTACAATCGACAGCTGAAGAGCCTCATGCTGCGCGACTATCAAGTGCACCATGTTCTCACTCACATGACGCGCGACAAGGCGCTCTGCCTCTTCCTATGGCGCGCCCTCATGCTACTCGCGGCGACGGTACTCTGGTTGCCTATGACGCTGCTCTCGCTGCCTGTGCTCATCTTGACGCGCCTCGTCTCGGCGAGCAAGGCGCGCCAGGCCGTCGTCAAATCGTCCGTCAAGATTCATGGGCGCGACGTCGCCGCCACGTGGAAGGTGCTCGTGGCACTTGTATTATTGCCTGTGCTTTGGGTGACGTACACGTGGCTGTCGGGCGAGCTCGTTCGGGAGCTCTACCGACGCGGCGGCAGCGGCGGCAGCAGCAGCGGCGCCGACGACAAGTCCGGGAGCGCCGTGTCCGGGAGCGCCGGTCCGCTCGAGAGGGACACGGGCGCGGCCGTGAATCTCGCGCGGCTGCTCACCTTCTTCCTCCTCCCCGTATTCGCGTACGCCTTCATCCTACTCTCCGAACAGATGCTCGCCATCATGCGCTCGTTGCTGCCGCTGCTCGTCATCGCGGTCTCGCCCGCCAAGGCGCAGCAGATCATTGCGGAGCGCACCAAGCTGCAGCAGGACATGCGCACCCTCGTTGATGATTTGGGTTGGCGGCAAGATTCGTTCACCGACCTCACCCCGCGCCACACTTCAACCCCCTCCAAGGATCAGCGCTGTGACGAGCGCTGGCCGATGCAGCCATCATCGCAAGGCAACGCGCCTGCCTTCCCCGCATCGCCAGCTGCCTTGTCCGCCACCGCCTCGACCTCGCAAGGCCACGCGGCTTCCTTACCCCCGTCTCCAGCTGCCTCGACCTCGCCCGTCGATGAAGCGCATTCCACAGCGGCGCCGGGGCGCTCGGCGACAGCGGGGTTCAGCGTATCCGTGCCGAGTCCGACTAGGTCACCGACCAGCACGCAGCGAGGGACGCCGGCACTCTTGTGACTACCGTGGGTGAGCTGGCACACCGAGCATTTGCCGAGATCCTGAAGCGTCCTCGAACGCGCTCGAATTCCTTGGACCCATCCGGACTTGAACGCGGGTGTGTAATCCGCGAAAGAGAAGGAGGCTCACCAAGTTGGGTTGACGTCGTCGTCGTGAAGGCCGTACACGTCGCGTACGGTATCGCATGGGGATAGTTGTCTACAGCGCGTATCTGATGTGTCTATTTCACTGAGTTCAAAATCAGGTGGTGAGGATAGTGTGTGAATCCAGAAAGAATACCCTCCCCTACCCCTTTGGGTCAACCACTGAGTTCAAAATCAGGTGGTGGGGATAGTGTGTGAATCCAGAAAGAATACCCTCCCCTAGCCCTTTGGGTCAACCACTGAGTTCAAGATCAGGTGGTGGGGATAGTGTGTGAATCCAGAAAGAATACCCTCCCCTACCCCTTTGGGTCAAGTTTTAACATTCATAACTGAAGAAGGAATTGAGAAACCAAACGAGACCGCGAGGGGCTCGACGGCAGGGTTCGGGAGGGGGCACTGGAGTGTGCGTGGGGGTGCGTTTTGTGAGCCTGCCAAGCGGGAGGGCGCGAGGATTCAATGGCGTGACGAATGGTAGACCGAACTGAAGTGTGAAGACATGTCCTCCGTGTGACTGTGAAGAGCATGGTGAACCTCTTTAAGTCTTTATTTTCCGAATGATCCATCTCATGGGTGGGCTGGTAAAGTGCTCGACCGGGCAACCGCCACTCTCTCTGTGTGCATTCTGCGCTGTGTGAGTGTGAGAGGCGTGAGCCACTCGACGGTCCGATTGAGTTGCGCTGCCCCGTGGAGTCGTGAGACAGTTTCTGCGGTGTCGGTGCCATTGATGAAGTACAGATTTGGCGGGAGGAATGCGTCATCAGCGGAGTAGAACATCCAAAACTCGGCCGGCGTGAGAAAGCGACGCGAGATGGCCACCAACGTCAGCCGTTGCTCTGCCTCACGCAGATAGGCAGCGAGATACGAAAGGGAGGAGGGCGCCATCACGAAGATATCGGCGTCCACGAAGCGCCTGAGGTCGTCGAGCAGGGCGCCAGACTGAACGCGGCACTTTGTTCTCGACCCATTCGGCAGGTCACTGGGACACCCATGCGTCCACACATCGTTCGGGTCATCGATTGCCTGTGCCTCTCTGGCCGTGAGATGGAGCAACACCCCCTTCGTCCCTCGGTTAATATGCTCTTGAGCTGGGCTTCGCACCCCTGACGCAACAGCGAGGCTTTGCTCGGCTCCTTCGTGGGGACCTCCAAGAGTGTCCAGATCTGCGGTCAGAGCTCCTGCACGCAGAGCTGCGGCGGCGCCGTGATGGGCGCGTCGCCCTGAGGCCAACGGCAACGCGCCCATCACGGCGCCTCGCGTCCTGTTGCGGAGGTCGCTTGGCTTGCGCGCGGTCTCCGTGCATACAGTCGCGTCAAGCACCGTCTCTTGCATGTCCCCGCCAGCCTCGACCAAGGCACGCCCCAAGTGCCAGATGGTCGCCGCGACCACAGAGGTGTCCTTGCCATGGTGCACGTCTTGCTTCCAGTCGATAGACGTCTTGGTGCCATCGCGATGCTTCGTAGGATCGGAGCGACGAGCATGGAGCACGACGGAGATGCGCTGGCGTGAGGCCTCAGATCCGTGCGGCGAGTGTGCAGGGGAGGAGCCTCGATCAGATGCGATTTCAAATCTCGTCCGGAGGCCGGCTCGCAACGCCCTCGTCACCGCAGCGTAGACTCCACTGTCGGACCATCCCGTACAGCTCCCACGAGCGATAGTGGTGCAGCATGACGCGAACTGAGCCCTGGCAGACGATGCACATTGGCCCGCTCTCACGCTCCGTCTTGCGACGCATGTACGACACTGTTTTCGCCCAGCTCGGTTCGCCGGTCCACCCAAACACATGTCGAAATGAGATGATGGTCCAGTTGCGCGGACAAGCTCCAGCCGACTCCCAAGCGGATGATGACTCGCCGTGAAGCGAGAGGTTAGGCTTCAAATGCCTGAAGTCAAACACCTTCCACAAATCGAGAGAGTCCCGCCCAGGTGGGATATAGCTCCAGTTCATCGCACCGGCAATCAGCAGCGCGGACGCCACATCTAGCATGGCATGCCCCAGCTTTGCACCCGTCGTACGCTTTACGACGACTGCAGCACTTGGCGAAAGTCCGGTAAGCCACGGTGGCGCTTGTTGTGGCGCGGGCGGCAGCGCGAGCTCCTTAGCTCGCTCGAGGTCGGCGTAGCGCATGACATGAGTGTCGGGGCCGAGAAAAGAGTTCACGTCGCTGGTCGTGTTGCATGGTCGTGTAACGTCAAAACCGTTCGCAGCATCGAGATCGATGCATGCGCGAGGGGACTCGAGACTCACTTGAGACACTTGACCTAGGGCCGCCGTCCGGTGTGCCTCGCGGCACGCACACGCGCCACTTCTCTCGCTCAATGACGCTGAAGACTTAAACATACAAGGTCACATGAAACGAACGATTTGTTGTCTCAAGCCGGTCTCTTGCGGTCACGCAGCGACCGCAGCTGGGCATGCGCAACTATAGCAGAGGACCCACCTCGTGTCCTTTTCTGTGCGGGCCGTAGGGCGCAGCACCCTCCGCAGAGCGAATTTACTTCTTGATGGGGCCGCGAGCCGGTTTGTCCGAGACCTCTGAGTACGGGAAGGTGGCACCCTTGTCGCAGGGCTTTTCCACCTGCGAACAGCAGTAGACGCACGTTTCAGCGCAGGATTTCCCCAGTGCTACGGTTCAAGGAAAATGCTACTCACGTTGCAGCCCTTGGCCACGGCAGGGACCTTCTCCGTCATGCCAGCAATGCCCGGACGAATGGCCCAGACCGCCTTCGCCTCCGCAGCGTTCGCCGCGACGGCGCCGAGAACCAGCGGGCTGGCAGCAAGCGCGCTGAAGACGTCGCGGCGCGTACGCGGCGCCCCGAGCTGCAGTGAGCTGGCGAAGGCGCAGAGGAGAGCGATCAAGAGGACTCGAAACATGGGTTTCGACTTTCGAGGTCAGCGAGATGCGTCAATGAATCGTCAAAGTGCAGCGAAGATTACTTGGAGATTCTTTGTCCCTACACTTTTGGCCTCTATCAAGCTTTCAACAAGGCATCGGGCGGAGCAACATGTGAAAAGGCGATGATTTTTCCATCGGAACGCCCTCGCAGACGAGAGTCGGGAGCGTGCGAACGAGAGTCATCAATGGGCGAGGCGCTGCGGCTGCCCCCGCTTCTGGTGAGGCCCTCAACCCCGCTGCTGCCGCTGTGGATGCTGGAGGAGTCATCTTCCTCCATAATGCCCTCCAGCTTGGCCGTTGCCCGCAAGAATGTGGCACGCAGTCTGGACTGATGTGAACTGCTGCTAGTGTGCCGCAAGTACCGCGCGAGCTCAATGCAGGTGTTGAGCTCGGCCATGTATTCCTCGCCCATTCGCACCAAGACCGGGTTCGAGACCGGCGGCGTCGTCACGAGCTGACCAGTATCTGAAGCCGCCTTGCGCCTAAGTAGGTCCCAACCTGCTTTGTCAGCCAGTTTGGGCCATTTGTTCCTTGTTCTGGTGAGCTTGCGGACGACCCAATCAATGCCAGAAAGCCGAGTATCAATCTTGCGGTGATTGGGCACCAGATTACGGGCCTTGGCTGCCATCGCGCTCCTCGCGGCGGCCGCAGCCGCTCGTCGAGCCTCGAGGATTTCATCCTTAAACTTCGTGTCGTGCTTGAGCGCATCGTCAATGGTTTCGACGTCGAGGGTAGTCAAATCGCAGTAGGTCACCGCCTTGGCCGTCTGCGTGCAGCGCGGCTGCATCTTGGCAACGCAGCTGGCATAGTAATCGTTGAAACCGAAGTTGTCCGTGTTGGTGAGGTTCGTTTGCATCCCGTCGTGCGTGGAGGTCTGAACTATGCCCTTGTTGATGAAGAAGCAGGCGGTGAGCGGCGTGCCCTGCATAGTGATAAGTTGATCCGGGATATAGACGCAAGCCTTGAACTCGGCGATGAGCGCAACGAGCGACGCATTCGACACGTTGTGGAAGAAGGGACATCTGGACGTGAGTCGACGGGAGGTGACGAGGTCCAGTTGCGCCGAGAGGTTGAGGGGCAGCTGATCAAACATGTTCATGTCCTGCAACGCGGCCGAGGAGGTGAGGAGGTATTCGTAGTACTCCATGATACGTGCGCGCAAGGCGGGCGGGACGGCCTTGAGCACGAGGTACGTCTTGATCGAATCGAGCTGCTTGCCCGTGAGCTGTCTTTTCGCATTCATCGCGGCGAGCGCTTGGTTGAGCGTAGAGATGATGTAGGCGTTGAGCAGCAGGCCGATGAACATGCATGCGGTCGTCAGGAGCGACTCCGTCACGGTCAACGGCTCAATGTCGCGTGGCATCAGCGAGGTCACCATACCAGCTCCCCAAGCGAAAGAGTACGTGTACTTCATCGTGACCGATGCGTCGTTCCTAAGCCAGTGGGGTGGTTGCCAGTTGTTCTCGCCCGCGTGCCACGGCGAGGCCAACCACGATCCTGGCTCAGGGCCCAACTCCTCCTCTGACCTCTCGATGTCAGCGACCATCCACCAGAGACAGCCGAGCAGATGGCAGCAGAAGACGACGAGGGACAGCAATTTCACCACGGTAATCGCGTTGGGGTCCAAACCCAAATCTTCCAACGCTTCCAAGGACTTTGCGAGCCTCCGCATGCGAAAAAGCTTTGTGAGCTTTGCCATCCGCACGAGCCGCAGCATGCGGTTGGCGCGCGCGGCGTCCGCACCGCCCGACTGGGCTTGCTGCATTTCGGCTATCTGCGCATCACCGTAGGGATTGTCGGGATTCGTAAGCATGGTCACGATGTTGATCGGGAAGGAGCCGATCGCGTCCATCACAAAGGAACCATGCACGTATGCCTTGGCCACCTCCCAATCATCGGCGACGAGATGACCTTCGCGCATGAAACCTGTGCGGAAGTTGAGGACAATGTCGATGATGAAAAACAGGTCGACCAACGCGTTGCCCCAATACCATTGCAGGTAGGAGATGCAATTTCCGCGAAACGAGATCGGGCCGTAGGGGTCCTTAGGATTTGTGCACATGGCTTGGACCATGTCCGGCTCGAATGCAATCTCGAGGGGAACGGCGATGCCGCAATAGAGGATGCCGATGGCGAGCAACACGTTCCAACGGGAGCGGAAGGGTGATTCAGGGGGGAGCACTTTGAAGCAGCAGACGCTACAGCAGCCACGAAAGGTCTTGAACTGCTCGGGGATGTACCAGAGGAGCGGCTGGACAACGTACTTGTTAATGTACGAGTTGCGCCACGTGGAATCGCCCGTGCCGCCTACTCTGCCTCTGGATTGCCGCCCCGCCCGAGTCCTGGTCTTTTGGTTGTTCTGACGCTGATCGTCTAGACCCTCCGGCTCCCACCACAGCTGAATGCGCACCTCGCCTTGCGTGTCGAGGACCACGGTCATGTCGCGGCGCACCTCGTTGCAGTATGTGTGGTCGGCCAGCTCAACGTCGGCGCGGCCAAGGAAATCATCTTTAGAGCCGCCGAGCCGATACAGATCGAAATCCCACACCGATAGCTTAAGGGGGTCGGCAATAAGCTGGCCGAGGACGCCAGAGAAGGCAAAGACTTCGTCGACCCACACGGGGTTGAGAGTCTTAAGCTTCTTGCGTGATCGCTGCTGCTGCTGTCCCAATGCTAGCTTGACATCTGGACACGCGGTGGACGAGAGAATCGAAACACAGGTCGTGCGCACGTGAGCAAACCAGAGGGCGGATGAGCGAGGGCGCTGTTCGACTGTGAGATTAGTACAAGGGTCCGAAAGGCCGTTGGCGTCAGCCGAGCAGAGGCCCTTTGCTGAGAGAAGCTGCAAGTAAAGCGTGCCCTCCGACTCAAGGTCGGCGATTGTGGGCACCTTCCGCCTGTTATTGTTGACATACTCGGTAAGCTTGCCACGCACATCTTTGATGAGGGCTTTGACGTTCGGATCGCCCTCGAGCATCTCCCAGGTATAAGTTCCGTCGAGCGGCGATTCAGCAGACTTTTCATCAGCGTTGAGTTCAGCGGACGGCGCAGCAGCAGCAGCAGCAGAAGCCACAACCATGTTCATGATGGATTTCTTTCTTGAGAGGCCCCATGCTGGCGTCTTTGTGGGACTCGATTCTTCGAATAAGCTGGGCGAGCTCGGGAGCGAATGGACTGAAGGATCTGGCGACGCAGTTGGGAACACGGCGATACAGCCGTCTTTGCCGCCCATAGCGTTTTCCAGGCGCGCAACATCCCTCCGCAAGTCGCCTGTGACGATTGCATGTTCGCGGAGCGTCTCACCGAGCTGCTCCTGTTGCGCGGACATCGTGGCCCATGTCAACGCCAGGCGCTCCTCCAATTTTTGAGTCGCCGCCAGCGCGGCAAGCACACGCGCCTCATAGTTGGAGTCCATCACAACCCCGCGCGCCGCAGCGCCGGGCGCCGCAGCAGTGGAGCGTGCTGAGGAGGAAGAGGAGCTGGTTGAGGTCAGTGAATCGTTGACCATCTGCCCTAGCTGCTTATGCGCTCCCTCGAGGATCTGATGGTCGACCTCCAGCCGCCTATGAAAGTCGTGCATCCGTTTCCGCAGTTCCAACTCCATCTTCGCGCGGGTTCCTGGGTGCACGACGGAGAATTGGGTCTCGAGGCGACAAACGCGCCGCGCGTTTCTTCGGAAGATGCGTTTTCGTCGATGAGGCGAACAATCAAGAACTTCACGTACACGTTTACTTGCTCGTCCACCGTCCCCCGGAGACACTTGATTGTGGTCTCTGAAGTGTCTCGAGATCCTCGAGGTATGAGGAGGCAGGCAGTCAGTCAGTCGGTCATGTCGGATGACGCGGCCACACGCCCGCGCTCACCAAACCTCCGTCTCAAAGCACAAAATAAAGGACGGCTCCGCTGGGCTGCCCCCCCCGGTCACCCACAAGTAGAAGTACTGAGTACCTCCAACCTCGCTCGCGTTTAATATTACACAGCCCAACACAGCCCCGGAGTGCGGAGAGCCCGCAGCCCCCCGCAGCCCCGCACCCCGCAGGGCTGTGTTTATATAGCGGAGTCAGTCGACGACCGCTGCCATCTATCCGTGGGATGGAAAGTGTGTGTCCTGATCGCTATATTTATCCCATAAACTCTTCCGCCATAGGTCTCTTTGAACCGCCGTGCTAGACGAGGGCGAGCAGGGCCCATGGCGAGGGGCGGCGCGCAGCCAATGTCACTGTTGTGTCGTGTCACTTACAGAAACGATCCGCTTTCTCCTTCTCCCGTCGCCGCAGCATGTCCTCGCGGCTCACGCCTGGGCCTACCCGTTCTGTCACTGTCTGCAGAGTCTTCCACGTGCCAGCGCCCTGCGAGGGCTTTAGCTTTTGGTAGGTGAGCATCTCGCCATCCTCCTCGGCCTGCCTCTGCCGCTTGCGCTCCTCGCACTTGGCCGCACGGAGCGCCTCGAGGTCGGGCGCCTTTTTGTGCACGAGGAAGACGCTCGGCGTGGTGATGTCGCATGTGAAGGGTGCGGTGATGTTCAGCGATGCTTTGCCGAGCACCATGTTTACCACGCGCACCTCGTCCGTCTGCAGGTTGCGGAAGCGGTCGGACACGCTCACGAAGAGCGAGTCGCCTACAGCTACCTGCGCGACAAAGTCGGTGTCCACGCCCATGACGACCACACCGGAGGTCGTCAGCCTGCCCACGCCGGGCACCTCGGTTGGCTGATTGTCTGGCAGTGCGAGCTCGCTCTCGGGGATTTCATCATCGTGGCCATCACGGCCACGCTTCTTCCTCTTCTTCTTCTCCTTGTCGCCTCTGAACGAGAGCTTTCCGCCCACCACCAACCCAAAGCTCGAGCTCATGGGGAACCCCGAACCGACCGTCCGGCAACTCGGAATGCCTCGACAAAGAACACCGATGAGTTCGCCCGCGATGCCTCTACACAGCTCCCTCATTCATAGACACACGGAAACAGCATTTCACAGCAGGAGCGAGATGCTGCGAAGGACCCTCGAAATGAGACACATGCAGACGGAGAGCTGAGAACCAGCCAAAATAAGAGAGTGCGGCGAGACCCATGTATGAACTCGTGAGGGAGGACGCCCGCCGACGTGGGCGGTGAACCCCCAGATGGGCGAGCCAAGGGGCAACGAGCATTGTTTCGCGACCCACTGCGATGGACGAGCCAAGGGGTAACGAGCTCTGTTTCGCGGGAGACACCCAAACCCCCAATAACGGCGCCGGGGCAAACGCGAAACGGCGGATCGCAATCTGAATCTCCAGGGTGAATCTCGTCTCTGCCTCCCCGCTCGTCTCTGCCCCCCCGACTGGGGCACTGGGCCTATGATGCGTACCTTCACGTTAGTTAGCCGAGCCGTTTAACTTTTGGGGCGTCACGCGGCGAAGTTGCGGCGGGCACGTACAACGTGGCGCTCATTGAAGCGCGCCCTCGCGGGCTCGCGGGCGGCGTTAAACGCGCCCGCATCATCAAGCATCATTCTCTGATCATTCTGTGGATCTGAAAAGCTACACGCCCGCGGATTCTGCGATTCAACGTTGATCGTATCGAGAAAAATATCACCGCCCGACGCCTTTTATTGCCTGGGTACCCCGCGCCCGCCTCGCCACGTGGTGTGCGCCGCTGCCGTCAGGACGGCGTGTTTTGCATGCGTGTTTTACTTACTTCGACTACTCGACTAAACATAACCGGGGTTCCGCACCGCACTATACAGCGGCGCTCATGCAAGTCTGCCACCACCGCTCAAATATCTAGATTCCATGGGCCTTCACGGCAGCAGCTTCACCTTTGCGCGCTGTATGGCGCGCTCCGCAGAAGTGGGCAGGGCGATATCGCCTTGGCGCCAGTGGCGCGCCGCCTGCACCTGCGCCCGCGCTGCGTCCGCCATTGACGCCGCGCGGCGTGCGTCCTCCGAAGCTGCCGCAGCACGCAGCGACGCCTTGGCCGCCTCATGCGACGCGCGCTGCGCCGGGTGCGCGCGCACCGCGGCAGCGGCCGCAATCTGGTTGGCGGCCAGGGTGAGCCCGTAGGCAGATTGCGTGTCGCTGCCGCGCCGCTGCGTGGGTGACACGACGGCCGCCGCGTCGCCAAATGACCTCATGAGCTCCTCGTTCGAGAGTATTTCGAGCTGCAGATCGGCCCGCCAGTCTTCGAGCTCGACGCCCAGATCGAGGCCACCCGGCTCCGCGAGGCGAAAGGGCACTCTTTCGGAACGGCGCGTGGACGCCGCCGCAGTGGACGCTGGCGCACCGCCGCCGGCCGCAGTGGACGCTGGCGCACCGCCGCCGCCGCCACCACCGCCGCCGCCGCCACCACCGCCGCCGCCGCCGCCGCCGCCGCCGCTGCCGCCGCCGCTAAACGCCGCTAACTTACACCGCCTCGCGCCGCAATTCACCGGGTCGCGCGCCGTATCGAGCGTATGCATGCCGCCGCCATTCGCCTGGGTGAGTGACCGGAGTGCTGATGGGCGGGATGCCAGCTCGGTGGCGGCGGCGGCGGCGGCGGCGAGTGCGACCGGATAGCCCACCGGATAGCCGTTGCGCCGCGCATCCGCCTCGTCACTCCCACGGGTGATCGAGGCGACCCCGTCTTTCCTGGTCACGTTGCTGCGGCGTGGCACAGGCGCATGCATCGGCGGCACAGGCGCATGCATCGTGGCGTGCGGCGCGCCGAGCGCCGGAGCGGTCACAATCGGCGCCAGCTCCTGGAAGGGCATCGAGATCCGCCGAAGCACCGCACGACTGCCTGCCCGCGTCTTGAAGGTGAGCGAGAGCAGACCTGCTTTGCTCGAGCTCCTCTCGACCTTGTGCCGAGCACGCCCTTCAGCGGCAGCGGCGGCGGCGTCGCCGCCGCTGACATCGCCTGTGCTCGGGTCGTTCTCCGCGCCGTCATCAGCTTCGTCAAACTGCGTGGGTGAGGGGAGTTCAGCACGTAAGAACTCGTGCCACTGCTCCACATCCACGCCTTCCTTGTTGGCCTCGTCGTAGAGCTCATCGATGAAGACGTTCTCGATCTCGTACCCGCGCGAGGCGAGAGCGAGCTTACGCGCCATGGCGAGCTCGTGGAATCGTACGTACCGCTTGGCCGCTTCAGAGAATCGTCCGCGGCCCAGGCCCGCACCGCCGCCGCCGCTGCCGCTAACGCCGCCGCCTCCTCCACCTCCGCCGCCGCCTCCGCGCAGCACCTGGTTCCGCTGAGTGATGCGAGCTAACAGGCCGGCACCGTCGTCGGTGCTGCTAAAGCCGCCGTCGTCGCCGCCGCCGCCGTCGTCGCCGCCGCCGCTGCCAAAACTCATCTGGATCGTACGAGAGAGCTCCTCCTGCTCCTCCGACGCTGCGCGTAGCTGCTCCACGCGAGCATGAGGCAATCAGTGGCAATCAATTGCAATCAGAGGCAATCAACGACACTCACCTGCTCCGCGCGAGTCGCGAGCATGAGGCAGTCAGTGGCAATCAGTGGCAATAACGACACTCACCTGCTCCGCGCGAGTCGCGAGCATGAGGCGTTGCCACACGGTGGTGACCCGGAGCGTGCGGTTGCGGTTGCGCAGCGTCGTGTTCTCGGCTTCGAGCTCGGCGATGCGCTGAGCCATCGGCCCACCGCCGAGTGCGCTCACCACTTGCTGTATGTGGCTCGGGTGGTCCAGACCCTGGCCATCCCGCGCATGTACCTCCTTCCTGAGCCGATCGATCAGCAGCCGCGCCGCGCTCGCCTCCTCGCGAGCGAACGCGAGCTCGCTCTCGAGGTGCGAGGCGTCCAGTCGACCGAGGAAGGAATGAGGGCGCACCACCACGCTCACCGCCTTGGCCCGCACGGCAAACCGGAGCGTGCCGATCGTCTCGTCGAGGTTGGCACTCTCCGTGCGCAGCGTGACCACGACGGCGCTCGCCGTATTGCCGCCGAGCGACTCCTGCAGCAGGCGGGTGAGTTTGCTGTCGCGGTAGGGCACGTGCGCGGCGCCCTGGCCATGCAGCGCACGCGACGTGGCCGCCAGCCGCTCGATGACGGTGCCGAGGGCGAAGAGGGACGTGTTGATGTTCCGCGCCTCTTCACGCCGCTGCGGCGCCGACGAAGGGCCTCTGACCGACTCGACATAGTACGACTTCTTGGAACTCTCCATCCCTGCGAGGTCGACCAACGAGAGCTTGCCACTTTCCGCGCCGCCACTGTCCTGGCCACTGCTCACGTCGTGCAGCTCGAGCACAAAGAGTGCGTGCGAGCGCGACGAGCGAGCATTCATCTTCATCGCGGCGACCACACGCAGCTCGTTGCCACGCCGCAGGCAGTCCATGACCTCCGTCTCGGAGGTGACGACCTCGCGAACGAGGCCTTCCACCACGACACGCCGCTGTGCTGTCTCGCGCAGCACGAGGCCCTTGCGCCCACCCAATAGATCGTTGCACTGGTCATTGTACACCTCGACGTACGAGGCCATGACGACGAACTGGGACGCCTTCGGCGCGCTGCGCAGCGAGGCGAAGATGTCGGCGATCGCACGCGGTGCGAGCCCGTGCAGCGTTACGTCCGACCCGCTCCAGTCGCGTATGACCTCCTCTGGACCGAACATCGTGTACGTCTTGCCGCTGCCTGCCGGAACGAGAGAGGCCGCAGAGCAGTGGCGCGTGTGTGGGGTCACCGAGACAGAGGCGAGAGGCGGTCGCACGTAGCGTACCTGTCTGCCCGTATGCGATGATGCACAGATTGTAGCCATGCATAACGCGCGCGACGCGCTCGCGGCCCAAGATCTCATAGACTTCCTCTTGTGCTGCATCCGCATCCCACACCCAGTCCAGAGAGAACTCGAGGTTGCGCACCTGCACAGTCCGCTGCTGATCGAAGCGCTTCTTGACGATGATTGAGTCGTCGCGAGGCGCGGATGAGTCGAGGTCGGGGCGCAGCCGCGCGTACACGCCCACTGCTTCTTGGGCCATGCTCGGGCGTGGAGGGAGGGGTCCAGCGCAGGCCCGCCAAAGGGACTATGTCCCCATTGGTCAAGCTCGACTTTTGTCGTGAAAGCGTCGAAATGTGCACAACATGTAAAGACCTCTTTCTACATGTAGACTGAAGTGACTTGTCTCCCTCGCAAGTTCGGAAAATCCTGAACCTCAGGCACGAGCATCGTCGAATGCAGGGATTGCGACACACAGCGTTCGCCGTCCTTTCTTTCGCGGCTGCGACAGAAGGCTGGCAGGCGCCCGGCAGCCCGCTGCACCGCACGGGGCCTCCGCCGCAGTCGGTGCAGCCCGCGCTGCTGCGCTCCGCGTCCCCAGCCATGATGCCCATCGGCGTGCCTAAGGTCGCCTACCGCGTGCCCGGCGCAACTTCGGCGGACTGGGTGGACATCTACAACCGGCTGTACCGCGAGCGCATCATCTTCCTCGGGCAGGAGATCGATGACGAGATCTGCAACCAGATCATCGCCGTCATGCTCTTCTCCGACTCGGAGGACCAGGAGAAGCCGATGTATCTGTACATCAACTCGCCTGGCGGCTCAGTCATCGCTGGGCTCGCGCTGTACGACACGATCCAGCACATCGCGTCGCCGGTGATCACGGCCAATATCGGCATGGCGGCATCGATGGCGTCCTTCATTCTCGGCGCGGGCGAGCGCGGCAAGCGCGTGGCGCTGCCCAACTCGCGTGTCATGATCCACCAGCCGATGGGTGGCTCAGAGGGACAGGCTGAGGACATTCGCGTGGAGGCGGAGCAGATCCTCAAGATCAAGGGCACGCTCGTTACCATGTACGCGCAGATGACCGGCAACTCGCGCGAGCAGATCATGAAGGATCTCGACAGAGACAACTACATGTCGGCGCAGCAGGCTCTCGACTACGGGCTCATCGACAAGATCGTAACCTCGGTCAACGGCCCGTGAGGGCGCGCGCATCATCTGCGACGGAGCAGAGCCTCGGAGCCCACGCGGCGAGGCGGCTACGAGCGGACTCGGCTTCGCCTTCCTGAGCATGCGACACACGCGGTGATGACTGATGTAGGGACGGCGTCGGCGCGCGCGCGGTGCCGGGAGGTGTTTACTCAGAATACTTCTCTCTTGAGAGCGCGGCCGGACCTCAAAGCTCAATCCTGTCGAGCACGCATTCTTTAATGACCCGCACGGACACTTGTAATTTAAGTATTAGTTGAAAATCGGATTTATTCATCTGCCCTTCAGTCGGTCTTCTTGCCCTCAGCCGCCGACGGCTCTTCGTCAATAGGCTCGTTGAAAGCGTAGATCAGGAAGCCGATGACAACGAACTGCACGGAAGCGATGCCAGCGATACCGGCGTATACCATCTTCTCGCCAGCCTTTTCGAATGTAAAGAGCTGATCGAGGACCACGCCGTAAGCAAACATCATGACGATCGCAGGCACGCCAAACATGAACATCGTAGTGCGTATGAGCACCCGCAGTGCCGATACATTTGCACCCGATCTGCGGACAGCACCAACGCGGTCAGACTGCATGCATTGAGGGATGTGCTGGGCGAGATGCGATGCACCGAAGCATTTGTATCAGCGCCAGGCTGCCGCCACCCTGATTCCATCGCTTCGCGGCATCCGCCATGATCGGAATGGATGCGGTCCACTCGGGGTCTGAGCCAGTCGAGAGCGGCTGGCCTGAGTCCTCTGCATCTGCAGAGGACGGCAATGTCGAGGCTAGTCCGACTGGCGGCGGCGGCGTGGCAGCTGGAGTTGGGGCTGTAGCCACTGGCTCAGTCGCGGGTGCGGCGGCAGCCTTTTCCTTGGTCTGCTCCTGGCCCATGGCAACGTAGCGCGCACGTAAGCTGGAAGCCGTCGAGCGGCCACGAGCGACGATCGTCCGGCGGGGCGACTCTGAAAACTAGAACATCTGCTGTGAATTACAACCATCGGCTGTGAAAGCGAACCCCCTCTTTCTTCGTCGCCTGTTCGCGGCGCTTTTCTGTACAATCGCGACGCGGCGCGCACGCGCCGCGTCTCCTAAGCGCGTCCGCGCACAATAATGGTGCCGCCGAAGGTCGCGGTGTGCTTCGCGGGCGCGTGGCGCGACTGGCCTGGCGCATGGAGACACATACAGCCCAACATCATCGAGTCGCTGGGTGATGTGGACATCTTTGCCGTCTCAGATAGCATTCCTGCCGGCGCGCATGGCATGGGTGATGTGAGCTTCACCGTTGCACGCATGCGGGAGGCATTCGGCGCGCGCTTCAAAGGTGGCGAGCACCTGTCGGCGCGTCATTTGGAAAACGTGTCGGCCCATACGTGGCCCTCAATCACCGCTACCCAAGCGGCGCTGCCCAAGCATTCGACCGTGTTTGCTTATCTGTACAAGATTTGGCGCTGCGGCCAACTCATCCACAAAAGTGGCGTTATGTACGATGTCATCGTTCGGCTGCGCCCAGACCTGTGGCCAACGCAACCATTCCACATCGTTCGTATCGGCCGTGGCGACGGAGCAGTGTACGAGTTGCAAGTTGGAGGACGATGCGTCCAGTTTGGGTCGCGCACTGTCGTCATCCACGCCTACACCAACTTCTGCGCCAACGACTGGCTTGCGATTGGTAGTGCGAAAGCCATGACTGTGACCATGGATTTGCTACGCTTCTGGTCGCCCGCTTCTCGCTTCCTATCGCCCGACGAAGCGATGGACTCGCTCTTCTCGAAGAGCGTCGAACTGGCTCACAATTGGCTCTGGTGGCGCACAGGCACTGCAGTGGTCCGTCAGCCACTGTTTATTGAACTCGCCCGACGCCGATGCTCGCGTCCAAATTGCCTCAGAATGCCAGCATGGCAGATCATGCGAGAGCAGCAGCAGCAGCAGCAGCAGCAGCAGCAGCAGCAGCCAGGAGAGCAGGAGCCGCAACGGCCGCATGAGCTTGGGATGGCTGCCTTGGCAGCATCGTCAGTATTGAACGATACTTTTGCAGCGGGTACGTGCATTGTCCATGCCGCTGCACCTCGACCATCCATCGGCACAATGCAGCCCGGGCGCCATGGCCTCGTCAACGACTGCGGTGACGCTGATGGTTCCATACAGGACCTCGAGTGGTTCACGGGACCGATTCCAGCAAGCTCGACGTCACGAACAGCAGCGGACATGGCCTTGGCATCCCAACCTGTGGTCTCACGCTCCGCTCGCGGTCGTGCCAAACGTGCAAAGGGTTTTATCGAACCACCACGTGTCTTGCCGATTTCCGAAGACAAGCTAGCATGGACCCGGCCAGCTTGCACTGACGTCGAAGACCTGTCGGTCATGGATCCGCTTGTGCCGTGCAAGAAGCTGTCGGGCGATGAGCTATCCTACAAGCCTCTTGCCCATCGGCCTAGTGTCCTTCGCGGCTACGGCGTGCCCTTGTGCTTTCAATGTGATGGCTCCTCGCTGCCTTCTCGTTCAAAGGAGGCAGGATCGCTGCCAACGGGCGGGCCATTGGAAAATGCCATGCTCACAGCGGCACGTGCTGGCTATCAAGCTGTAGTTGAAGAGCTAGAGCACATTTCCGTCAGCCCTGAAGGTGCGCGCGCGCACGTCGGAGACGTAGCACGGCTTCGCTGGACTCTCGGTCGCTGCCTGAATCCACTGCACACGCCCGGGTCTCCTCGACCAGACGTACGCGTGCTTGTCGTTGGGTGCTCCATGACCCAGGGCTTCATGAATTGTGGCACGACACTGGCAGGCAAACAATGTTCCGTTCCTTGCGACAGCCTCTCGTGGTACCGCGTGCTTGGTGGTCTGCTGCAACAAGCGCTACCAGGGTGCACCGTCGTAGCTCTACGCTCAACAAGCCGTGGTGGTCGCTCGGTCACGACTGCCCAGCGCTACGACACTCGCGTGCGCCGCTTCCAACCACACGTGATCCTAACCGACCTGACCGTGTGCGATCTGCGCGGGATCACTTCGAGCCTCGACGAGGTGCGCGTGCAAGCAGGGATGGAGACGCTCGTACGGCGTGCGTTGGCCGATGCAAGTTTTCCCGCACTCATACATGTGGAGTCGTGGTCTGAGCTCAATCCCATGGGCAAGTGCAAGAACGTGTCGGCGCACAGAGTGCACTTGCCAGTGGCAGCGCACTACAACGTGCCCACCTTGAGTTTCATGCTCGGCGTGTGCGCTGTCGCCCCGGAGAGCGCCCTGAGGCGACATTGGCGTGGAGGCTGTTCAGCTAACGCCAGCACGTGCCAGGCGCTCGACACCGAGGGCCAAGAGTGCGAGCCGCACCCCGGCCCACACACACATCGGGTGTTTGCGCTCCTGGCAGCGGAGCTCATGCTCGCTGAGGCAGTGCGTGCTGGCGTCCTGCTGGCAAGCGCCAAAGCGCGCTCGGGGTTGCCTCGCCCGGTACCGCTCGACGAGAGTGCGACACGCACACTCCTCCCAAGTGCCGCCCTCAGCAGCCTTGCAGCATGCCGAGCCCATCATGGCACCGGGACACCCCTCGAGACGCTTGATTTTGCGGAGGGTGCTTGCGGAACGCCAACGCGAGGCGAGGGGTGGCGCTGCTATGCCGACCGCCCCGGCAAACCGGGGTGGATTCGCGAGGTCTCTGACGAGCTCGCAGGCACTGGCTTGGGCGACGATCCTCCTTTATCCTTCTCCGTGCCCCTGGCCACCAGCAAGCTGACTGTGGGGTTTCTGCGAAGCTACGATGCTCGCATGGGGACTGCACGCGTCTGGCTCGACGACGACGTTGACTCTGCCGTGCTGCTCAACGGCTCGTGGGCGTCGCAGACATCGCAGACCGATCTCGCCGTCGTGCGCGCCGCCGAGCTGTGCCGTCGCACGTGCCTCAGCAAGCCACGCAATGCTAGGCATCAGGTGCACGTGCAGCGGGTGAGCGGACAAAAGTTCAAGCTTCTATCGATCGAGCTGTGTTGACTGGATGAGTGAACGCTTTACAGTACCGTCATGTGCGACTAGCCACTACCTTAGTCCTTACTGTAAGAGTGCGGTGTACGACGACCTACGTAGAACTACTACGGCTGTCGTGTGTAGCTCGTTGCGAGTACAAGCACCCGACCTGGAGACCTGGTACGAGTCGAGTATAGCTTTTTTGTACAGCGTCTTTTGCATGGTCTTTTGACGTGAGTCTTGTATCAATGTCGCGCTTGAGGTTCGATTGTGCTATTACAGTATAGTACCTAATGTACGTAGCAGCTGCTCTCCCTCTCGCCGCGGCCGCTGCGCCAGCACCACCGCCATGACCACCGCTAAGCGCCACGCGCCCAGGCAGTGGCAGAGGACGAGCCGCCACGCGCCGACAGTGCCCGCCTGTCTCGTCGTATAGGCCCGGGGCTCACGCCACTCGACACAAGCGCCGCATTTCCTGCGTTCGAAAATTCAAAGGAGCACCATGGGGAGTGGTCGCAAAGCACCGATCAGCTCGTGCCCAACCTCTCAAGCCGCAGGAAAGGTGCCGTCGAGGCGGACGGCAAGGTGACGGTCTGCAAAGGCACCCCTCGCGAAACTTGTGCCGCGGAACCCCGTGTCTAGGTCTCCTGGGATGAAGTGAAAGGCGACGCGCTCCGAAGCAGGCAGGCCACCATCGCGCAGATTCGCATTCGCAGAGTGAAGCAGATTCGCATCGAAGAGCACGACGGACCCAGACGTAACGGCAAGGTCCAACGGCGCGCGCTGCTTGCCATCTGGGCCCACGGCGAGCGTGCTCAGGATGGTCTCCTCGGAGATATACTCGCCCACTTGCTGTAGCGACGGCTGATACAGGTGCGCCCGCGCGCTCCCCACGGTAGAGTCGCGGTGAGAGCCCGGGAGCACTCGCAGGCAACCCGACTTGACATCGATGGTGCGCAGGTACACGACACACGAGATCGTGTCGGAGCGCGTCGTTCCGAAGTAGTAGTTGTCGTCGTGCCAGCTTACCGAGCCTGGAGATCCCGCCTGGACAGGAAAATACTTGGTCCCAAAGGCGTCAACCTCGGAGCGCTCGACGCTGGCGATCGCCGAGCTGTCGCTTGTACGGAGCCCACGACGAACAAGCGAGGCGGCGGTTTGGGCTATCGGTGGAAAGCGGACGAGCTCGAGCACTGTCCGGCTCTTCAGACCGATCCCTTGGGCCTTGTGGATTGTTGGGGGCTTCTCCAACTTACCATTAGCATCCATGGCAAAAGAAAAATTGCACTGGGTACTGCTAGCGCCAGACGATTCCGAATCCCATGCTACAGATGATTTGGACAGGTCGGCATCTGCGGCTCGCTCAGCGTCGGCTTGAATCCCATGCAGCTCCTCGAGAACCCGGGCGATCATCGCCGGTGGCACGATTCCAGGCAGAAGGATATAGCCGTTGCGTTCATAGCTGTCGAGCTGGCTATCAGTGAGATTGTGCACGTGCGGGAAAAGATGGCCGCTGCCAAGAAGCAGTTGCGGATTCTCCAGCAGCACACATACGATAGGCAGGATGACAGCGATGCCGACAGCCAGACGGGCACGGGGGACGCACATCGTCACCAGGGATTGGACCGGGGCGTGCCGGCGGCCGGGACGGATCGACGGAAGGGCCCGACAGGGCTATGAAGGGCAACCAATGGGCGGCAGCTGAGCACCCACCTTCGGACCCGCGGGGCCCCGACCAACCCGACGGGCGGGCGCAGACCGCGCCCGCCCCTCGGCCGGTCCCCCCCGCTCAGACGCGCGGCACCCGCGACTGGTCCGACCCGGATCGACCGGTGGAGCTAGCGCCGCCGCGGCGA